>Ga0207668_10001076_pt1 | contig 16270 bp, 15 predicted proteins | sample KBSS43metaG_FD_184323 | JGI IMG/M metagenome (GOLD analysis project Ga0207668, IMG submission 184323) | Switchgrass rhizosphere microbial communities from Kellogg Biological Station, Michigan, USA - KBS S4-3 metaG (SPAdes) (version 2) | ecosystem: Host-associated > Plants > Roots > Rhizosphere... | reverse complement strand
ACGATAGAACGACCGCGCGGCAAGTTCGAGAGGGGCGAAAATGGCGACAGTGACCGAGAAGCCGTGGAAATCCCTTCCGGCGTTGTGGAACATTTCATTCGGCTTTTTCGGCATCCAGATCGGCTTTGCACTGCAGACCGCAAACATGAGCCGCATCTTCCAGTCATTGGGCTCGAGCCTCGACGATTTGCCGGCGCTGTGGATCGCGGCGCCGCTGACGGGGCTGCTGGTCCAGCCGATCGTCGGTCACCTGTCGGACCGGACGTGGCTCGGCCGGTTGGGACGGCGGCGGCCGTATTTCCTCGGCGGCGCGATCCTCGCCGCGCTGTCGCTGGTGCTGATGCCCTTGTCGACGCAGCTGCTGATGGCCGCCGTTCTGCTGTGGGCGCTCGATGCCAGCCTCAACATCACCATGGAGCCATTCCGCGCCTTCGTCGGCGACATGCTGCGGAAGGACCAGCACACCGCCGGCTACGCGGTGCAGACGGCATTCATTGGCGCCGGCGCGGTGCTCGGCTCGATCTTCCCTTACGTGCTCGATCATTTCGGTGTGTCCAACACCGGCGGGGCGGGACAGATTCCCGAGACCGTGCGGATCAGCTTCTGGGCCGGCGGCGCCGCTTTGTTCGCGGCGGTGCTGTGGACGGTGCTCTCGACCAAGGAATATTCGCCCGACGAAATGGCCGCGTTCGGCGGCGACGACGGTCATCCCGACAACGACCAGATCATCCGCGCCCTTGCTGCCCGCAGTTTCGGCCGCGGCTTCGCGTGGATCATGGCCGGCGTCGTCGTCCAGCTGGCGGTCATGTGGTTCCAGCTCGAGAAGGAAATGTACGTGCTGGCGGGGCTGCTGATCGCCTATGGCATCGCGAGCCTCGCCGCGATCGGCCTCGCGCGCCAGGGGGCCACCGCGAACATGCTGACCCATATCGTCGGCGATTTCTCGGGCATGCCGACGGTCATGAAGCGCCTCGCGCTCGCGCAATTCTTCAGCTGGTCGGCGCTGTTCATCATGTGGATCAACACCACGCCCGTCGTCGCGCAGAATTTCTTCCACGCGCCCGACCCGGCGAGCCCGGCCTACCAGGAGGCGGGCAATTGGGTCGGCGTCTTGTTCTCCGTCTACAATGGCGTCGCGGCGGTCGTCGCGCTGGCGGTCCTGCCGTTCCTCGCCCGCTCGGTCGGCAAGGCGCGGACGCATATGATCTGCCTGCTGTGCGGCGCGGCCGGCTATGCCAGCTTCCTCGTGCTCAAAGACCCCAAGGCGCTGATCGTGTCGGAGGTCGGCATCGGCATCGCCTGGGCGTCGATCCTCGCCATGCCCTATGCGATCCTCGCCAGCAGCCTGCCGCAGCGCAAGCTTGGCATCTACATGGGGCTGTTCAACGCCTTCATCGTCATCCCGCAGCTGCTGGTCGCGACCGTCATGGGCTCGATCATGAAGGCCTTCTTCCCCGACCAGCCGATCTGGACGATGCTCGCTGCGGCGATCGTCATGGTGCTCGCCGCGCTCGCGATGTTGCGCGTGCCGGACGGGCATGCCGCCTGACTTGCGTCAGCGGCCCAGTCGCTGCAATCGTGACCCATGTTGAAGTCCCAACCCGTCCAGGCGATCGTCGAGCAGCTGTGCGCGATCTTCGATGAGTCGGTCGCCAACCTTCGCGAGTCGCTGACGCTCTACCTCGAACGGGGGGAGATGCCCGACCCGCGCGAGCGCGCCGCCGGCCGTTTCGCTTACCCCGAATTGCGCATCGATTATCACCCGACCGCGCCGATCCCCGTGCGCGCCGCGACCCGCGCCTTCGCGCGCCTGAATGAGCCTGGCTGCTACGCGTCGAGCATCGCCCGGCCCGACCTGTTCCGCGACTATCTCGCGGTCCAGCTGCAGCATCTGGTCGACGATTACGGGGTCGAGATTTCGGTCGGCCGCTCGAAGAGCGAAATCCCCTATCCCTACGTCATCGACGACAGCGGGATCGAGCTCGGCAATGTCAGCACGACCGAGCTGTCGCGCTGGTTCCCTGCCAACGAACTGGTCGCGATCGGCGATGAGGTCGCCGACGGCGACCGGCTCGACGCGCCGGGCGATTGCCGCCCGCTGTCGCTGTTCGACGCGCCGCGCACCGATTTCAGCCTCGCTCGCCTCAAGCATTACACGGGCACGCCGGCCGAGCATTTCCAGCATTGGGTGCTGTTCACCAACTATGTCCGCTACGTCGACGAGTTCGTCGGCTTCGCGGTCGACGCGCTGCGCAAGAAGGACGGCCACTTCACGTCGCTGTCGGTCCCGGGCGCGACCTACGAGCCGGGCGAGTTGACCAACGCCGAGGCGGAAATCGCGGCGGGCCGCTGGCGGCGGCATCAGATGCCGGCCTATCATCTGATGGCCGAGGGGCGTGGCGGCATCACGCTCGTCAACATCGGCGTCGGCCCCTCCAACGCGAAGACGATCTGCGACCATATCGCGGTGCTCCGTCCTGAAGTGTGGCTGATGATCGGCCATTGCGGCGGCCTCCGCCCGAGCCAGACGATCGGCGACTATGTCCTCGCCCACGCCTACCTCCGCGACGATCATTTGCTCGACGACGTGCTGCCGCCGGAGATTCCGATCCCGGCGATCGCGGAGGTGCAGCGCGCGCTGTTCGAGGCCGCGCTCGGGGTCACCGGCGAAGGAGAAGATGGACTCAAGCGGCGGCTGCGCACCGGCACGGTGGTCACCACCGACGACCGCAATTGGGAGCTGCGCTACACCGCCTCGGCGCGGCGCTTCAACCAGAGCCGGGCCGTCGCCATCGACATGGAATCGGCGACCGTCGCGGCGCAGGGCTATCGCTTCCGCGTCCCCTACGGGACCTTGCTGTGCGTCTCCGACAAACCGCTTCACGGCGAGCTCAAGCTGCCCGGCCAGGCCAACGCTTTCTACGAGCGCGCGATCAGCCAGCATTTGCGCATCGGCATCGAGACCCTGACCCTGCTCAAGCGCGAGGGCGACGACCTCCATAGCCGCAAGCTCCGCAGCTTCGACGAACCCCCGCTTCGCTAGATTGAGATGCGAATCCGGTCGTTGCGCGGCGGTGTCTGCCCCTGCGCGATCCACGCGATCAGCGCGTCCACATCGATGATCCCCGTATCCTTCAGCTCGGTTCCGCCGGTGAACGCCGTGATGCTGTCCCCGCCCGCGGCGAGGTAATTGTTGAGCGCCACCCGATAGCGGCCGTCGGGAGTTAGCACTTGCCCATTCAGCCGCATGTCCGAGACGCGGCTGCCTTCGGGCTGCTTCATTTCGACAGCGTAGGTGAAGCCGCTCGATGGCGCGAGCACGGACGGCCGGCTCATCTTCGGCCTCAGCGGAACCGCATATTGCTGCTCGAGCGCAGCCTTCAGCTGCGCGCCGGTCAGGGTCATCACCACGAGGTTGTTCCCGAACGGCATCATCGCGAACGCATCCTTGTAGCGGACATCGCCGCCGGGAAGGTCGACCCGCACGCCGCTCGAATTGACCAGCGCGATCTGCGCATCGCCCTTGGCCGCGGCGAGCATCGAATCCGCGATCAGGTCGGCGGCCGGGCTCTCGCCGTCCTCGTCGTTCTTTTTCGCCGCCTCGGTCAGGCGGCCGATGACCTTGTTGCCAACCGGCGCGACCGCCGCGGCGTAGCGGTCGACCAGCGCCTTCACCTGCGGATCGTCATTGTCGTTGCCGACGACCCGATTGATCGCGTCCTGGCCGAGCAGGCGGTGAGTCCGTGGATCGAACCGGAGGCGGAGGTCGGTGACGAAATAGCCGTACTTGCCCGCGCTGGTCAGCAGTCGGTCGCGCCCAACCTGCTCCGACCCGCTGCACACATACGCCCAATGGGTGTGGCCCGACACGATTGTCGTTATCGCCGGGTCGAGCTTGGGCAGGATCGGCAGGATGTCGCCGTAGAAGCCGTCGCAGCTGTTGCCGGTGGTGAAGTTGGCCGTCTTGCCGCCCTGGTGGATCAACAGCACGATCGCATCGGCGCCCTCGGCTTTGAGCTTGGGCACGAGCGCGTTGGCGGTCGCCGCCTCATCGGTAAAGTCGACGCCAGCGACCCCCGATGGCGTCACGATTTGCTTGGTGCCCTTCAGCGTCATGCCGATGAAGCCGATGGTGATCGGCCCGAACCGCTTGAGGCCGGTCGGCGGGAAGATGGTCGTGCCGTCGGCCTGCACGACGTTGGCGGCGAGGTAGCGGAAGTGTGCGCCGGCGAATGGCTCGACCGCGCACGGCGTCCGCCGCGTGAGGACCGCGCAGCCGCCAGCCTGCATCCGCTTCAGCTCGGCGACGCCCTTGTCGAACTCGTGATTGCCGACCGAATTATACTCGAGCCCGAGCAAATTCATTGCGTCGATCGTCGGCTCGTCGAGATAATAAGCCGAGATCAGCGGCGACGCGCCGATGGTGTCGCCCGCCGACACGGTGACCGTGTTGGCGTGCCCGACCCGGAACCGTGCGAGCGCCGCCGCCAGATGCGCGGCGCCGCCGGTAGCGATCTTGAGCTTCGCGCCATCGGGCTGCGTCACCTCGACCGGCGGCGGCGGTTCGATGTTGCCGTGGAAATCGTTGAAGGCGAGGATCTGCACCTCCACGGGCGCACGGCTCGCTTGCGGTAGCGTCGTGCAGGCGGCGGCCAGGAACGCGGCCGACGCGGCGACCAGCTTGCGCATCATTGCGCCGCGCGCCCCGTCGGTTGCGGGTGCGCGTAAATGTCGTTGAGATAGGCGGCGAGCCGGACGCCAGCCTGCTGCAGCCGCCGCTCCATCACCGGCGTGAACTTGTAGACGTAGCCGTAGCCGAGGTCGGGCAGCGCGACCTCACCCTTCTTCAGCTTGCGGTCCGGCTTCTTGGGCGGCGGGATGTTGGCGTAAATCTGCTCGCGCACCTGCGCGCTTTCGCTGACCCAGTCGCGCGGGTTGATGTCCCACCAGGCGACGACGTCGGCGTCGCTGGTGTGCCGCTCGAGCTTCGCCGCCAGCTCGGTGAACGACAATTGCTCCTCATCGACCAGTTGCGAGTCCCACGCCGAGTGCAAGTTCCCGGGCTTGCCGAACCATGTGACCTTCACCTCGTTGCCGCCCTTGTCGCAGCATTTGCCGACGTGGAGCGGCTGATGAAGGTCGCCGACGAGGTGGACGATGAAGCGCAGCGCCAGCTGCTTGTCGGCCAGGCTGGCGTTCGGGTCCTGCAGCGTCGCGCGAAACTTCGCCAGCGCCTCGAGCGCGTCGCCTTCGCTCGGCGCATGGTCGTAGACGATCCCGTTCAGCGTCACATAATGCCACGGCGTCGCGGTCTTCTGCCAGAATGCACCCGGCGCCGAACGCATGTCGTCGGGCCAGGTCGCGGCCTCGTCGAGGCTCTCGGCGCCGCCCAGCAATTCGCGGACATGCGCGCGCGTCAGGCCCGACAATTGCCGGTCGGCAATCGCCGCGACGACGCGATGGCCGGTCTTGCCCCACGCGAGCGCCGGGGCGGGGACGAGGGCCAGGGCAGCAGTGAACGCAATAAACCGAGCAATCATTTTATACCTTCCGTCATGCTGAGCTTGTTTCAGCATCCATTCCGGTGAACCCAGCAGCGGGTGGAGGAATGGACCCTGAAACGAGTTCAGGGTGACGTCCTTCGAGTCCCGACCGTCGTGCTTTTCCTAATCACGCTGGCTAAAGACAAGAGCATGACAGATGAACAATTGCTCCAGCAGGCGCGCGCGGCCGCCGCGAGAGCCTACGCCCCATACTCGCGGTTCCACGTCGGCGCCGCGGTCGAGAGCGTCGACGGCGAGGTCGCCACCGGCGCGAACATGGAGAACGCCTGCTACCGCCTCGGCCTGTGCGCCGAGCAAAGCGCGCTGACCGCCGCCCAGCACGCCTTCGGGCTCGACAAGGTCGCGCGGATCGCGGTCGTCGGGGGCAGTGATGCCACGGTCTGCACGCCGTGCGGCGGCTGCCGCCAGGCGATCCTCGAAGCCGCGCAGCTCAGCGGCCACGACGTCGAAATCCTTTGCGCCAGCGGCGACGGCTCAAGCGTCGAGCGCTACACCATCGGCGAACTCATCCCCCACGGCTTCGGCCCGGCCAACTTGGCCAAACCCAGCTGAGGCCAATGGCAGCTTTGGGTGGATAGCGGACATTCCATAGCCGCTAATGTGAGGCGTGCCGGCCGAGACATGCCTCATCATCTTGGGCGCCAATAAAACTGTCGAGTAAGCCCTCAGTGAGGTCGGCGCCGTCATAAGTCAGCCGAAAGTCACCGTCCCAGCCGTTCATGCATGACACGCCTTCAATCGCCGCGAACGCAGAAGCAGCGCCATCAGCATTCGCATGCTGAACCAGGGCGAGGAATGTCTGCTTCTCGTCGTCATCCAATGCGTGATACAGCCGCGATACGGCACGAAAATAAGGATCGGTGATAGACCCATCGGACGTTCTATCGACCAACCCGACCCAATCTGAGGCTTCACGGTTCAATCTCTGAACCAACGCCCGAGCGAACTCATCAATGGTGTCCATGCGCCCCTGGTCGCACCTGCCGCCAATGTCCGCAATGGGTCGAAGGCTGACGCGGCAAGTTTGGGTGGAAAGCGGACGCTAGGGCAATCAAAGCTCCCAGCCTCGCATCCTGCGCGTTATTTGGATGACTTTGCAGCCGTTGTCGGGCGAAACCGTGAGAGAATAGGTCGGGTCCGCGAGCCTCACCAAGACGTACCGTTCCGCTCCCGAGCACTTGTCATGCTTGATTTCGGACGACCCCGGCATGACCGTATATCCTTCGTTTTGAAGACGGTTCAGGGCGGCTTCGACCTCCATGCCGACCTCCGCTCCAGCATAGCTCTGAAATCTTCGGTCGCGGATTTCGAGAACGTAAAATGCGCCAGCCCCTAGCAATCCAAGTGCAAGCAGCGCTGCGATCCATCTCATAGGCCGATTGCTATTGGTGATGGCTAATGTCCGCAATCGGTCGCTTGTGGCCGGAGGGGGTGGAAAGCGGACATCACATAGGACGATTACGCTCCTGACCGTGAACGGCGAAAGCGTCGAGATAGCGCGGGGGCAAAAAAGAGGGCCGCTGACCCTATCAAAAGGAGGGAGCCCAAGTACGGCAAGGCGCTGAACCATAGGCTCGGCTGGCCGACCTCGACATGTCCCGGATTGAGCGCGTTCAATAAGCCAACAACGGCCTGAACGACTGCGAGCGCGTAAAAATAATACCCGAGCGCTCCCATCCCGATCAGTCCCATCGCCGCTGCAATTATGAGCCGTGACTTTCTACTCAAATGCACCTCCACCTGACGGCAGAAGCCCCATAGCATGCCAAGTCCGCTAATGTCCGCAATGGGTCGAAAGCCGACCCGCCGCGCGCCTAACCCATCCGCGCCACCATGGCGTCGAACACCGCCTGGTACATCGGCCGGACATATTGGATGCCGACGGTGAAGCCGCTGATCCAGCACACCATGCCCTCGATGGCGTCGAGCCCCTCGAACTTCACCCACACCCGCTCCTCGATCATCGGGCGCTCGACGAACTCGAGCTTGCAGCCATTGGGCGAGGCGTCGAAGACGCGGACCCGGTAGTTCAGCGCACCCGAACGGCGCAGCGCGACTTCAGCGTTCACCGCGACGCGCTCGGCCTTGCGTCCGGTGAGGCCGTTCGGCGTTGCGCCGCCCGGGAAACTGGCCATCACAAGTGCCTCCCCGCACTTGGCTGTGGTTGGCCGGATGATGAGCCAGCACCGCATCCATAGCGAGACGGGACTGCTCCGAAACGGATTGAAACCGGCGCGCTGCAGGCGGCTCTTGCGTCAGACCAGCTTGATCTCGCGCAGCCGCTCCTGGAGGTAATCGTTGGCGGTCATCGGCGGCCACTTCGGCTGCTCGCCCACCGGCACGGTGCCCGGCAACGCCTCGATCATGAAATCCGAGCGGAAGTGGAGGAAGAACGGCATCGAGTAGCGTGACATGCCGCGGCGCTCGGCCGGCGGGTTGACCACGCGATGGGTGGTCGAGCGCAATGCCCCGTTGGTCAGTCGCTGCAGCATGTCGCCGATGTTGACGACCAGCTCGCCCGGCTTGGGCGCAACCGGGATCCAGCGCCCGTCCTTGGTCAGCAGTTCGAGCCCGGCTTCCTCGGCGCCAAGCAGCAGGGTGATGGTGTTGATGTCCTCATGCGCACCGGCGCGAACGTTGCTCCCCGGCTCGCCCTGGATCGGCGGGTAATGGAGCAGGCGCATCACCGAATTGCCGTCGCGGACCGTGTCGACGAAATAATCCTCGTCGATCTTGAGGAAGCGCGCGATCGCTTTCAGGATCTTGAGCCCCGCCGTCTCGAACGCGGCATACAGCTCCTCGAACGTCTCCCTGAAGCCGGCGACTTCGGCCGGCCAGACGTTGTCGGGCATGTGATTGCGGAACGGGTGGCCGGGCGCGAGGTCGCGGCCGACGTGCCAGAATTCCTTGAGGTCGTGGGCGGTCGCGCCCTTGGCGGTCTCGATCCCGAACGCGGTGTAGCCGCGCTGTCCGCCGCCGCCTTCGATCAGGTATTGGCGCTTCACGTCCTCGGGCAAGGCGAAGAACGCCCGCGACTTTTCTTCGGCGCGTTGGATCAGCGCGTCGGGGATGCCGTGATCGGCAATGACGGCAAAGCCATACTCCTCGAAACTGTGGCCGAGCTTGTCGGCAAAGGCGTCGGGGTCGCGCTCGGCGTCCTGCAGGGAAACGGACGCGATGCGGTCGTCAGTGATCGTAGCCATGTGCTGGGTTTTACTAGGGAATCATCAGCCCCGCCAGCGCGGCGGACATCAGATTGGCAAGGCTGCCGGCGAGCAGGGCGCGCAAGCCGAGCCTGGCAATCACCGGCCGCTGGTTGGGCGCCAGGCTGCCGGTCACCGCCATCTGGATGGCGATCGAGCTGAAATTGGCGAAGCCGCACAGCGCAAAGGTGACGATCGCCCGGCTGCGGTCGCTCAGCACCTCCGGCCCCATCTGGCCAAGATCGATGAAGGCGACGAACTCATTCAGCACCAGCTTGGTCCCGAACAGTCCGCCAGCGGTCAGCGCTTCCTTCCACGGAATGCCGATGAGGAACATGAACGGCGCGAAGATATAGCCGACGAGGCGCTGGAAGCTGAGGTCGGGAATGCCGACGAGGTTGCCGGCACCGCCGAGGAGGCCGTTGGCGAGCGCGACGAGGGCGACGAACGCCAGCACCATCGCGCCGACCGCGACGGCGAGCTTGACGCCGGTCTGCGCGCCCTGGGCGGCGGCCATGATGATGTTGGCCGGCCGCTCGCCTTCTTCGAAGGTCTCGGCGACGTCGACCTGCTCGTCCTCGGCCGCTCCACCCTCGAGTGGCAGCTCGTCCGGGCCTGGCGGGTCGTCGGGCATGATCATCTTGGCCATCAGGATGCCGCCCGGCGCGGACATGAAGGAGGCCGCGAGAAGGTAGGGCAAATATTGCGGGCCGAGCAGGCTGGCGTAGGCCGCAAGGATGGTTCCGGCGACCCCGGCCATGCCGACGCACATCACCGTGAACAGGCGCGATGGCGGCAGCGCGGCGAGATAGGGCCGGACGACCAGTGGAGATTCCGACTGGCCGACGAAGATGTTGGCCGCCGCGCTCAAGGATTCCACGCGGCTGATCCCGGTGACCCAGCCGATTGCGCCGCCGACCCACCGCACGATCCGCTGCATGATGCCGAGATAATAAAGGATCGCGACCAGGCTGGCGAAGAAGATGATCACCGGCAAGGCGGCAATGGCGAAGGTATGGGCGAGGGGATTGCTTTCGCTCGGCCCGAACAGGAATTCGGTGCCCTTGTTGGCGTAACCGAGCAGGTTGGCGACGCCCTGCGACAGCCACTGGATCACCGCCCGGCCGCCCGGCGTCCACAGGACGAGGAACGCGATCAGGGCCTGCAGCGCGAACGCCGCGCCGACGACGCGCAGCCGGATCGCCTTGCGGTTGGTCGAGACGGCCCAGGCGAGCGCAAGGATGGCGACGATCCCGGCAACGCCGAGCAATTTTTGATTCAGCACTTAGCGGCTCCCCAGCCCTACCAGACCATGCCTTGCGTAGCGGCTGCGGCGGCTTCGTCCAGCAATTTCAAGGCTTCGCTGGGGGTGGTGGCGACGAGCAATTGCTTGCGCCGCTGCGCGGACAGGAAGCCGCTCTCCGTCGCATGGTCCATGAACTCGATCAGGCCGTCCCAGAAGCCGTCGACGTTGAGCAGGCAGAAAGGCTTTTTATGGAAGCCGAGCGCATTCTCGCTCCACGCCTCGAACAGTTCGTCGAGCGTGCCGATGCCGCCCGGCAGGCAGAGGAAGCCGTCGCTAAGCTCGCTCATCACCGCCTTGCGCTCGCCCATCGTGTCGACGCGGTGCAGCTCGGTGAGGCCGGTATGCGCGACTTCGAGCTTCACCAGGAGGTGGGGGATGACGCCATAGACCTTGCCGCCGAGCTCCAGCACGCTGTCGGCCATCAGGCCCATCAGCCCGAGCCGGCCGCCGCCGTAGACGAGGTCGACGCCATGCTCGACCAGCGCCGTCGCCGTCGCGCGCGCACAATCGGCGAAGATCGGCGACGCGCCGGGAGCCGACCCGCAATAGACCGCCACTGTCTTGATCTTGCTCACAGCCGCACCAGTTCGCGCAGGTCGGCTTCGGGCCGGGCACCGAAGTGGGAGATGACCTCGGCGGCGCAGGCCGCTCCGGCCTCAAGGCAGCCGGCGAGGTTGCGCCCGCGGCAGCGGCCGGCGAGGAAACCCGCCGCGAACAGGTCGCCGGCACCGGTCGTGTCGACCACCCGCTCGACCGGCGCCGCGGCGACCTCGACCGTGGTTCCCGCCTCGGCGGCCAGCGCCCCGGCCGCGCCCCGGGTAAGCACCAGCGTGCGAACCTTGGGGGTCAGCGCGGCGATGCAGTCGCTGAGCGCGCCGCATCCCGTGAGGTGGCGGATCTCGTCCTCGTTGCCGAACAATATGTCCGCCGTGCCGCCGTCGATCATGCTCATCACCCCGGCCCGGCGGTCACCGATGCACAGGCTCTCCGACAAGGTGAACGCCACCGTGCGGCCCGCGGCATGGGCGATCTCGGCAGCCCTGAGCATCGCCGCACGCGGCCGCTCCGGGCCCCATAGATAACCTTCGAGAAACGTCACCGACGCGCCGCGAATCATATCTTCGTCGAGCGCCGCGGGCGTCAGCTCGTGGCTTGCGCCCGGCGAGGTGTTCATCGTCCGCTGCGCGTCGGGCGTGACGAGGATCAGGCAGCGGCCAGTCGGCGGCGGGCTCGCCATCGGCGGGGTTTCGAAACGCACGCCAAGCGCGGTCATGTCATGCGCGAAAATCTCGCCGAGCTGGTCGTCCGCGACCTGGCCGATGAAGCCGGCGTTGAGCCCGAGCGCCGCGATCCCCGCCATGCTGTTGGCGGCCGAGCCGCCGCTGATTTCGCGCGCCGGCCCCATCGCCGCGTACAAATCGTCGGCCTGGCCGGTCGTCAGCAGCTGCATCCCACCCTTGGGCAGGCCGCGCGCGGCGATGAACGAATCGTCGCAGGTCGCGATTACGTCGACGATCGCGTCGCCGATCGCCACCACATCGAGAGCGGAAGAAGTCATTGGCGCGAGTCGCTAGCCGCCGCTTTGCCAGGCGGTCAACGGCGGTGCTTGCGCGGACACGGAAAGCCGTTACGCCTTCGCTCATGACAACCGAAGTCGAAGCCGCGGCGGACGCGCCGCGCGCCGCCAACGCCATCCCGCTTTCCCTGTTCGCCTTCGCGATCTTTTATGGCGGCATGGTGTGCATCGCCGGCGTGCTCGGCAACAAGCAGGTCGCGCTCGGGCCGCTGGCGGTGGAGGCGGGCATCTTTGCCTTCCTGCTGCTGGTCGTCACCTCGAGCTCGGTGGCCGAGCTGCACGGCCGCTCGACCGCCAACCGGCTGGTGCTGATCGGCTTCGTGCCGCTGCTCGCCTCGCTGCTGCTGAGCCTCGTCGTGCTGGCCGTCCCGGCCTCGCCCCAGATGGACCCGCAGCGCCTGTCGGCCTTCGAAACCGTGATGGGTGGAACGCCGCGCATCTGGATCGGCGGCATCCTCGCCTACGGCACGTCGACCTTCCTCAACGTCACGATTTTCAGCCGCTTGAAGACGCGGGAAGGCTCCGGCCTGCTGTGGCTGCGGGCAGGCGTGGCCAGCGTCCTCAGCCAGATCGTCGACACGTTGATCTTCATCACCGTTGCCTTCTACGGCGTGTTCCCGATCCAGGAGCTGTTGCTCGGCCAGATGCTCGCCAAAGTGGTCCTGTCGGCGGTGCTGGTGCCGCCGTTCGTCTACGGTTTCGTCGCGCTTGGACGGGCGCTCGACGCCCGCAGCTGAGAATCTTTTTTGGCCGCTTGATTGACTCCCCCACAAGTGCACAATTGCACCGAGTCGCGGGGGCAGCTCAGCAGTGAAGCGTGTTCAAAAAGTCACGATTTTTTCGATTCATCAGAACGCGTTAACTGCCATCACAAATCTGTCATTTTGACGCTATAGCCGCCCCAGCATTCCAGTAATTCCGCGTTTAGCCGGGGGGTCATTTTCCGTGAAAAAATTTGCACTTTTGCTTTCGTCGACGGCCGTTCTCATGCCGGCCACCGCTTATGCCCAGTCGACGGGTACCGTCGAGGCTGAAAAGCAGATCGTCATTACCGGTTCGCGGGCCCGCGACGTCGGCGGCGTCCAGACACCGGACACGCCCAAGGCCAAGGTCGTCCTGACCCAGGAAATGATCTCGCGGTCCAACCCTGGCCAGACCATCCTCGACACGATCAACCAGGTCCCCGGCGTCAGCTTCCAGAACAACGACGCGTACGGCTCCTCGGGCGGTACCCTCACCATTCGCGGCTTCGACTCGAGCCGCATCAGCCTGACGTTCGACGGCATCCAGCTGAACGACAGCGGTAACTATGCGATCTTCTCGAACCAGCAGATCGACCCCGAACTGATCGAGCAGGTCAACGTCAACCTCGGCTCGACCGACGTCGATTCGCCGACGGCGTCGGCGGTCGGCGGAACGGTCAACTATCGGACCATGACGCCGACGGTGAAGCCGGGCTTCCGCGGCGTCGGGTCGTTTGGCGACTGGGCCTATTGGCGCCTGTTCGGCATGGTCAACACCGGTGAGGTCGGCCCATTCCACACCCGCGCGTTCCTCTCGGCTTCGAAGACCAAGAACAACTTGCCGTTCAATCAGTACGGCAAGGTCAGCAAGCAGCAGTATAACGCCAAGATCTGGCAGCCGATCGGCTCGAACGGCGACTTCATCTCGATCGCCGGCCACTACAACCAGAACCGCAACAACTTCTTCGGTTCGCTGCCGCTGCGTACGGACATCACGCAAAGCGGGACCAATCCCGCCATCCGGATCGTTGGATCGGGCACTGGCAACCGTTATCCGACCAACCAGGACGAGCGCTTCTACCTCATCAACTACCCGTGCCAGGTGGACACGCCACAGGCCGGCGCGATCGACACGCCGGCCCCCGCGCCGCCCGCCCCGACGGCGGGCGCAAGCTGCGGCACAGAATTCGACCGGCGCTATAACCCGTCGAACACCGGCAACGTCCGCGTCGCCTCGAAATTCACGCTGATGGACGGCCTCGTCCTCACGGTCGAGCCGAGCTACCAATATGTGAAGGCCAACGGCGGCGGCACGGTCAGTGGCTTCGAAGGCTTGCGCGACGTCAACCCGGCGGGCGGTACGGCCCCGGCCAGCAACGGCGCTAACAACTGCCTTGCGACCCCGACCAGCGCGACGAATACGTGTCTTGCCGGTTTCTTCAGCGGCGGCGCCTATTTCGGCCGGGACGTCAACGGCGACGGCGACCGGCTCGACACCGTCAACGTCCTCTCGCCCAGCCAGACGCACACCGACCGCTACGGGCTGATCGCGGGCCTGCGCTGGGACTTCGCCCAGGGCCAGATGGTTCGCGTCGGCTACACGCTCGATGATGCCCATCACGTCCAGACGGGCGAAGTCGGCCTGCTCCAGGCGAATGGCGAGCCGACCGACGTCTTCGCGATCAACGATGGCCAGAAGGAGGTCACCGGCACCCTCCTCGAAAAGCGCGACCGCAAGTCGATCGCCCGGCTGAACCAGATTTCGGGCGAGTATCGCGGCGACTTCTTCGACAGCAAGCTGACCGTGAACGTCGGCATTCGCGCGCCGTTCTTCGTGCGCAAGCTGAACAACTATTGCTTCACGTCGAGCGCGTCCGGCTTCGTCGAGTGCTTCGGACGTGATCCCGCCCGTCAGGCGGCGATCACCGCGGCGCAGCCTTACACGTTCGACCCGACCACCGGGCGCGTGCTGACCGGCTGGTCGCCGCCGCAGAAGCGCAACTTCAAATATGACAAGCTGCTGCCGAACATCGGCCTGATCTACGACGTCACCCGCCAGCTCAGCGTATTCGGCAACTACTCGAAGGGCCTGTCGGTGCCGAGCACGGACAACCTCTACAACAGCTTCTTCTTCCCGCTGATCGCCGACGCGGCGCATCCGAAGCCGGAGCTGACCGACAGCTTCGACGGCGGCTTCCGCTATCGCCGGGCCAATATCCAGGCGCAGCTCAGCGGTTGGTACACGCACTTCACCAACCGCCAGGCGTCGGCCTTCGATCCGGAGCTCAACGTGTCGGTGTTCCGCAACCTCGGAACGGTCAACAAGTGGGGTATCGACGGGTCGATCGCTTACGAACCGATCAAGCAGATCACGCTCTATGCCTTTGGTTCGTGGAACAAGAGCAAGATTCAGGACAACATCCAGACGGGCGTCCTGCCGGTTGGCGTGTCGTGCGACACGGTCGACCAGGCGAGCACGGCCGGCCTGCAGAATTGCGCGTTCACCAAGGGCAACCGGGAGTCGGGCGCGCCGAAGTACACCTACGGCGTGTCGGCCACCGGCGACATCGGTCCCGTCACGCTCGGCATCGAGGCCAAGAAGACTGGTGCCCGGTACATCTTCGACAACAACGCGGCGATGTTCCGTGGCGATATCGGCATTACGACGCCGACCACGGGCCGCGTTGTCCAGGAGCAGATTTTCGGCCGGACCGCGCCGGCTTACTGGCTGGTCAACCTCGACGCACGGGTGAAGCTCGAACCGTTCGGTGAGGCGCTGAAGAACACCTACCTCCAGCTCAACGTCTACAATTTGTTCGACAAATTCTACGTTGGCGGCTTCGGTGGCGGTCTCTCTCAGGCGGTCTCGACGCGCACCTGCAATACGACGTCGACGCCGAGCTGCGCGGTCACCACCACCGTGCCGACCTGGGGCAACCCGCCGTTCGTCCAGATCGGTGCGCCGCGGACCGTCTCGGCTTCGCTCAACATCCAGTTCTAACAACAGGGAACAGGGGGCAGGCGGCGTCTCCGCGAGGAGGCGCCGCCTTTGCTTTGCGCGCCGACTTGGGCAAAGGCGCGGGCCATGACTGACGACAGGCTGAAGTTGTTTCGCATCGTGGCGTGGGCGCTCGTGGTCCTGGCGCTGGCCGGGATCGCCGCCTTGTTCGTCCTCTCGCCGAGGGTGTCGGGCGGCTCGTCCGTCATCACGTCCGACCACGGCAGCCCGGGTCTCGGCGGCCCGTTCACCCTCGTCGGCGACGACGGCAAGCCGTTCGCCAGCGCCGCGCTCGCGGGCAAACCCTACGCCATCTATTTCGGCTTCACTCGCTGCGGCGACGTCTGCCCGATTACGCTCGGCCGCCTGGTCAAGCTGCGCAAGCAAGCGGCTGCCGATGATCGGCTCAACATCGTCTTCGTGACCATCGACCCGGCGCACGATGGCCCGGCCGAGGTCGGCCAGTATGACAAGGCGTTCAATGCCCCGATCATCGGCCTGACCGGCAGCCAGGCGCAGATCGACCGGGTGAAGAAGCAGTATGGCATTTTCGCCCAGCCTTCGGCGCACCCGATGCCGGGCAAGGAGATGGAGCATAGCGCGACGGTCCTGCTGTTCGATCGCGACGGGAAGCTCGCTGGGACGATCGCCACCGACGAGGGCGACGGACCAGCGCTCGAGAAGATCAAACGCCTCCTTTGACGAGCTATCGCCCCGACCCGAAAATCCTCGAGCTCGGGCCCGATTTTTACGACCCGGTCGCGCCGGCGGCCTTCCCGAAATGCACGCGCCGGTTTCTCAATCGACGCGCCGCGGAGCAGGTCGGGCTGGCGCTCGATGATGCGGCCTGGGCGGCGCATTTCTGCCGCTTCGAACCGCT
>Ga0207668_10001074_pt1 | contig 16295 bp, 18 predicted proteins | sample KBSS43metaG_FD_184323 | JGI IMG/M metagenome (GOLD analysis project Ga0207668, IMG submission 184323) | Switchgrass rhizosphere microbial communities from Kellogg Biological Station, Michigan, USA - KBS S4-3 metaG (SPAdes) (version 2) | ecosystem: Host-associated > Plants > Roots > Rhizosphere... | reverse complement strand
CTGGCGTTGTTGTTCCAAACCCATCTGTGGTTCATCGCGCCGTCGATGCCGGGCGGGGAAGTCGCCTTCCTGACGCCAAAGAACAGATCCGCCTGGGCGAACGAGATACCAAGCGGCAAGCCGGCGGTCGGGTCGCTCTCGGTGCCGGTGAATGTCAGCTTGCCCTGGCCGTCGTTGCCGGCGATCGTGAGCGGCTGCTTGGTCAGGGTGTAGAGCGTCACCGCGTCCTGATCGGCGACCGGGTTGCCGAGATTGATGATCCGCTTGCCGTTCATCGGGATGTTGGCGGTGATGACCGATTGCCCGTCACGGCAGATGACGTTCGATAGCCCGCCCGCAAAATTATCATCTTCAAGGTCATGACGATCTGCTCTAATCTTAATTCCAGCAACTGCGTCGCTGACCCAGTTCATCGACCTAGTAAAGACGCCAGATCCATTGTACGGCATGGTATTATTCCCCTTCTACAGTTGCGTAATACCAACCATATCCGCCAGCGGACTTTCTTTGGCCTCTACAACACTTAACGATCCCAGCATAATCCACGCCAACGTCATGCGCTGCATCGATAGCAGTGGCGTAGCGTTTTCCGTCTGAGCGCACGATCGCCTTCACCTTGCGGCTGTTTCGGATCTGCTCTTGATGTGTTGCCCAGCGACAATTGCCGGGTTCATAACCTCGCGAGTTGTCGATGCGATCGATGGACTTCCCTGGAGGACGCTCGCCCATATCGACAAGGAAGTTGGCGAAGGTCAGCCATCGCTCGCAAACGGTGATGCCTTGGCCGCCATATTGCCAGTAGCTGCCATGGCTCTGCCGCATACATCGCGAGATCATGTTGTCCCACGACTTGTAGGTCGGGGACTGCCCGTCAGCGCCATTGTGGCCGTGACGGTGCTTGCCGTTTCGAATACCCCTGGGGGCGCCCATGTTGACCTCCGTGAAAGGTTGGCGTCGGGAAGTGGCAGGCAGAGCGTTGGCGCGCTCTCCTGCTGCGATCATATCAATGCCGGCCGTGGCATACATCTCAGTTCTCCCTCTTCTCAGCCGGCTCGTGCCCTGCCGGTCACTCGTCATATCCCTGCTCGCGCAGCTCTGCCGCTTGGCTCTCGGTGATCAGCCCGGCGGCCAGTGCGGCAGCGATGCCGTTCTTCTTCACGATGGAGATCAGCTTGTCGTCAAAGACCACGTAGTTGCGAGTGCCGCCCTTTTCAGCCTGAGCAAGCTTAGCCGTTAGATCGGCCACCTGTTGCTGAGCGTAGGGATCATTCGGCGTCTTCTTGAGCGCCGCCTGCCACATGCTTAGAGAGCCGCGAATTTCATTGGTATCGACGTTGGCGCGCGATCCCTGGTCGAGGTATTTGATGCCGGGGATACCTCGCGATTGAAGAGAGCCTGAAACCTCGGGGCTCCCGGGAGCCCCGGCGCTCAAATGCGTTACACCTGCATCACCCGTTGCCAGTCCTTGGTAGTAAAGCGAACCGGGCAATTCTTCCGGCCGCATGCTCACATTGGGAGGAGGGATGCCAAGCGCACCCCAAGCATCCCCTGTAGCACTATCCATACGCGCCTCAAGCGCCTTGTATTCCGGCATCGTATGGGCTGGAACGCCGCGCTCACGGGCGAGTTTGAAAAGAGCCGTTGTCTCTTCAGGAGACGGCTTCTGCGGCAGCTTATCCATACCGATACCGCGCTTAACGTGTTCGCTCTGCTCGCTCAGCGGCTTATCCCAATCGAGGAAGTGCTCGGGATCGGCGTTGATGTCGACCTCGTAGAGGTGGCCAGAGTTGTTTTTACTGCGAACGAAATCGGCAGGATCTAGCTTCGCTACCTCGGCGGCTATACGCCGCCCGCGCTCAGTTCCAGACCGCCCCCACTCGCCTGACTCCGTGATTATGGCCCCGCGAGGATCTTCCCCACCTTGCACCCTGCTCGCGACGGCATGCTTGGCGAGTTCCGCATAGTCGTCATCGGCATGACCTGCAACGAGCGGTTCTCCCTTGTACGTTACAGTCGCATCCCAGCCTTTATCACTGAGCGTATCGCGATAATCCTTCGCCACCTTCTCATTCTCAGCAAAGTACAGCCCGTGGCCGTAAGCTTGCGCGCCCTCGCCGGTGCCGATCTTGGAGAGGTCAAACTTGTCGAAATCGTGCGGGCTGCCGTGATAGGCCCTGATCCTGGCCAGCGTGTCGCGACCGGCCTCCACCGCTTCCTTAGCGGCATGCTTCTCGGCCCCGCCGCCCGGCATCAGCCCGAGCGCCGCCGCCCCCATGCTGAGCCAGTCCCCCCGCTGCCGAGCTGCGCCGACATCCTCGGCCGCCAGCGCCTGACCGACGACCGGGGCATTCTCGACCGGGGTCATCAAATCCTTGGCCAGCGTGCCTTGCTTGACGCCCATCTGCGGAATGTCGGGATAGCTCTGCATCGAGGCCGGCAGATAGCTGGTGGCGTTTTGAAGATATCCCGCCAGCCGATCGCGCAGCGACATCGCCGGCTGGGCGATGCGGGGATCAGTGCTGGATTGGATCGAGGCCATTAGGGGTTGTCATCCACTACGTTAACCACTATATACCGGGCTCCCAAACCCTCTGGAGCACTGCCGTGTCTGAACTGTTCACCGTCCCCAACCTCATTGCCGTCCTTGGCATCTACGTCCTGTTGATCATGCTCGAAGTGGGCGCCAAGCGTCGCCGCTAACGCTTTTCCTTCCTGTCCGAGACATCGGTCTGGCGTGCCAGCAGCGCCGCCAGCACCGGGCTCTTGACGCCGCCCCCAAGCTGCTCCCTGGTCGCCAGAATCTTTCCCAGCTCCATGACCTTGTCGGGGTCGTTCATCTTCAGCACCCGCGCCGCCTGATCGGAGAGCGCCGGATCGGCGATCTCGCCGCCGGCCAGCTTTTCCACGATGAAGCGTTTCACATTGTTGAGCGCCGCTGCCGTCGTGACGGCGCCGCCGCTGCCGCTTAGGACATCGATGGCCGCGGCTCCCGCCACCTCTGGCACCGCGTCAGAGATCGCCTGACCGGCGCTGCGCGTGCCCTTCTTGTCGCGCATTGCGGTCGCTGATGCGGTCTTGGAGCCGTGGACGATTTCCCGGGTGTTCTCGCGGAGCTGCTTGGCGTTCTCAAGCGCATCCATCATCCCCTGGACTTTTTCTTCGCCATAGATCCCGGCCAGCTTCTGGTGGTTCCACTTGCCGTCGCCTTTGACGAGATCCTTCAGCTTGACCAAGTTGTTGGCGTTGATGCCGAGCTGCCGCCACGTCTCGACGTTGACGCCATCCATCAGCGCCTGCTGCTCGCCGGGCGTCATCTTGTCAAAGTTCTGCTTGAACTCGACCTCGGTGATGCCGCCCTCGTGCGCCGGCTTGTTCTGGTAGACCTTCTGTCCCTCAACGAAGGCTTCCCCCTCCTTCTTCACCTGCTCGATGCCGGCATCGGCCGCGCGCAGCGACGGATTGGCCGGCTCAATCGCCTTGTTGGTCCTGGCGTAGAGTTCCTTGAGCGCGCCCAGCTCGGTGTCGTTGATATCGCGGATCTGGCCCTTGGCGTCCCAGATCATACCCTTGATCGCCTGACGGACCTTGAGCGCCTGGGCCGAGGTCGTCTCCAGCCCGCCGCCCCTGGCCTCCGGTGCGTCGAGCAGCTTGCGCACGGTCTGGAGCTTACTGATCAGGCCGGGGTCTTTCTCATTGGCGATCCGCGCGTCGATCTCGTGCGCCATGCCCTGGAGATCGACATCCTGAACCTGATTGACGTGCGAGGCCGACTGCTGGCGGGTGGCCTCATCGAGCTTCTCCTGAAGCGCCTGCTCAACCACGCTCGGCTGCTTGCGCGGCCCGACCACCCCCTCTGCTTTTGTCTCCAAGCCCTCGTTGATCTTGGGGTCGCGCGCCCTCAGCGGCTCCTCGATGATCGCCCGGCCAGGGCCGCCTTGCGCGTGGATATTCTGCGCCTGCTGTACGGTATTGGTGCCGGTGTCCAAGAGCATCGCATCAACGCCCGGCAGGCCCATCTCGCGCATCTTGGCGGCGGCCTGCTCGGCCGACATGTGCTGCGCCGTGAGATTGTCGAACACCGACTTGATCGCCGCGGGGCCGGCATCGACAATCGCCTTGACCTCGCGGTCTAGCCTCATCTTGACGCCCTGCTCGATCCCACCGCTGGAGAGGAAGCCGGCGACAATCCGCACCGCATTCTCGACCGCTGGCGAGGCGCCGGCCGCATGCGCAGCCTCTCCAGCTCCCTCGGTGACCGTCGCAGGCACCGCCACCTTGGTGGCGGCCGTGCCGAGGCTTTTGACGACGCCCGGCGTTGCCTCGACAAGGCGGGGGGCGGTCTTCGTGATGATCTTGCCGGGGAGCTTCGACAGCGCCGTCTCAGGGGCAGCGATCATCGGGATGAACTCGCCGGCCGTCTGGAACCGCCGCTCGGCGGTGTTCTGCGCCTCGTGGCGGGTGAAGTCCTTCACCGCCGCCGCCTGCTCCTCGGGCAGCACCTTGTTCACCGCCGCATCGGTGTAGCTCTTGACGGCCTCGGTGTTCATCGAGCTAAGCGCGGGGCCACCCGACAGATATTCCGTGGCCGACTGGATGGTTTGGTCGTCGGCACCCATCATCTTCATGAGCTTGATGACCAGCGGGATTTCGGCCTCGGTCAGGTCGGCGCCGGCCCCGGCGAGGCTTTCGCCGGCATTGCGCAGGCCGGTGGAGAGCGCCTTGAACGGGTGGACCTCCTGCTGCCGCCTCGCCATCTCGGCCAGGGCTTGGTCCTGGGGGGAGCGCGTCGAATGCAGCAGCTCTTCCGGTATCGGCGGCGGCTGCTGATCGGTGCCCGCTGCCGGGGCCGCTGGTGCGGTCGGAGCCGCGGCGGGCGTCCCAGTCCCGCCGGCAGCCTGCCGCCTCGCCAGCTCCGCCTGTGCCTGTTCTAGGAGGGTTGGGGGCATCAGCTTCCTCCCGCGCTGTTAGGGTGAGCCGCGATCCAGGCTTTCAGCTCTTCATTGCTCATCTGGTCGAAAGGCTTCGGCGGCTTCTCGCCCTCCTGCTGGCGCCCCGTCCATGGCTGGACCGTGCCGAGGTTCGGCACGATGTCGTCAGGGTTGAAGCCGTTGCGGGCGGCGCTCTCGCGCATGCCCTTGGCGAATTGCTCGTAGGCGCTGAGCGTGCCGCTCGCCTTCTCGTGCGCCAGCGACATGATTTGTATGCGGGTGTCGTCGCCGATCTCCTGGCCACCGTTGATGCCGTTGATCTTGCCGAGCAGCCAGTCGGGCAGGTTCTGGGCGTTGCGGACCATGATCTGCTCGCCCTCCTTCACCACCGAGCCCGGGTCGAGCATGGTCGCCATGCCGTAGACCAAGGCGAGATCGGAGATCTTGCCGGGCTTGCCGTTCGGCCCGGTGTTGTCGTTGGCGGCCGCGAGCATGGTGTTGTAGGTCGGCACCACCTTGCGAGCGTTGACGTAGGTTTCGTCGGAAAGCACCTGCCCCCGCCACGTCGAGATGTCGGTCGGCTTGACGCTGCCCTCGCCTGGACTTCCGCCGCCGACCTTCTTCTCGTCGCCGTTCTGGTTGCGGAACCACTGGCCGTTCTCACCGGGCGGCGTCGGGATCGGCGTCCACTGCTCGACCTTGGCTTTCTGCTGCTCCAGTGCCCACAGCTTCAGGAACATGTCGGGATCGTATTGGCTCAGCGCGGCCTTGCCCTCGGGCGTCAGCTCGCCATTGGGCCCCAGCGAGGACAGCGCGTTGCCTACAGCCTGCTGGCCGGTCGAGACATCCCGCTCGGCCTTGCCCTGCTGATAGCCCTCCAGGCCCTTCTGTAGGGCGTAGAAGACCCCCTCCATCGGCGTGCCCATGGTCGCCGGCATCGCCGCCTTATTCCCGGCGAGCTCCTTCTGCCGCAGCATCAGCGCGTCCAAGGTCATGCCGCCGCCAGGCTGGGCCGCCGGATCGTCGGCCGAGGTCTTGATGACGCGCGGCCCGCGCGGGGTCACCGCGCGCTTGCCGGCCCAGGGATCTTCGGGAAATGTACCCATCAGAGCGTCAACTTTCCTGAATTGAGCTGCGCCAGGAGCTGGGCGAGCTGCTGCCGGCGGGCGGGATCCTGGCTGCCGATCGCGGCCACCGGGGCGACCGGCTTATCGGCGGTGATCGCCGCGACGGGCGGCGGCTGCATGGCCACCTGGGGCCGCGGCGCATCTGGGGCGGCGGCAACGTCCTGAATATTTTCGGCGAACCTTTGCAGGAAGTTTTTCGGCCGCTCCTTCGCGGTCTGCGGCAGCGCGAACTGATTGCCTGTAGCGGCGGCAACGGTAGCTCCGGCGCCGCTGGTATCGATCGCAGGCGCAACGCCACCCGGGCCAAGGTGGCCGGAATAGACATCGTAAAAGGTCTTGTTGCCGTAGCCTTTGCTCTGCTCCTTGCCGCCGGGGAGGCTGGTCCACGTCTGGTTGAGCACTTGGCTGGCGGCATTGATGCGGGCGGGGTCGCCGGATTGCAGCGCCTCGACCAGATCGCCGCCGGACTTCTGCTTGTAGATGTCCCGGGCATACTGCCACGCAGCCGCATCCTGATTGGCTTGGCTGAAGTCTTTGTAGCCGTACTTGCCTTGCAGCTCGTCCCAGGTCGAGCCCTTGAACTGGTAGCGGCCGGCGACATCCGAGGTGATGCCGCCTGCGGTCTGCGGCGTGTGCGGGTGGCGGGAGAAGTCGGTAAACTTGTTGCCGCCATACATGATGTCGTAGGCGCCGCCGCTCTCCGGCCCGGCGATCGTGTCCAGAAATGCCTTCTGGATCTGCTCGGGGGTCCAGCCCGCCTGGGGCCCCTGCTGCGGCGCCTTGCCTGCATCCGCAAGCTGAAGGTGCCAGGGTTCATAATCCATGGGGCGGACGAGGCCATATTTGCCGAGATTGGCGCCGACCCAGTCCTTGGTCGCCTGACTGACTTGGCCGCCGCCCTTCAGCCCAAAGCCGAACAGATCGACTGCCTCGCCAGAATTGTGCCTGGACTTGCCCGGCGCCGCGACCGTGCGGCCGGTCTTGTCGGACTTGTCCCACAGCGCCTGCTGGACCTCCTTCGAACGGTAGGCCGAGTTGAGCCCCAGCTCGCGCTGCACCTCCGGCGGCGCTTCCGCATAGAGCCTCTCAAGCGCAGCGGCGAGCCGCGGGTTGAGCCCGCTGATCGCATCAGGCCGGGTCGCACCGCCGTAGAGGGAGTACTGAAGCGCCATTCAGGCTACCTCCGCATCGGCATGCCGCCGGTATAGCTGGCGCCGCCACCCATGCCGGCATAGGTGCCCTGGGCGCCGTATCCCCTGCTCATTGCGCGCGCCATCGTCTCCGCCTGTATTTTCGCCGCAAGCGAACTTTGCGCCTGCTGCGGCTGCCCCATCATCGCCGCCAGTTCATCGCGCCCCCAGGATGTTTGTGTCGGCTGCTGTGTCGCGCCGGGCTGCTGCACGGCTGCCGCCGCTTGCTGGCTGCCGTCAGACCTTGGTGTGCTGCCCATCAGGCCCTCCTTAGAAGCATTGCGTAATCGACCGCATCGAAGCCGTCAGCGCCGACATGCACCGCATCGGGGTGCAGCTCGCGGACCTCATCGGCCATGACGCCGGTCTGTAGCCCAGGCCGGTCGATGTAACGGAAAGCGTAGAGCGGGGCGCCGGCCAGCTCGTGACCGAGCGGAACGATGTCTTCCTTCAACCGCCGATCGGACCGCCCTGCCCAGGCACCAAGCCCCGCGCCCGCGAGGCCGAACAAGCCCTTGTTGAACGCGCTCGCCTCGGCAGATTTGGTTTGATAGTTCTGCGACACATACTGCCCGGGCGAGGCGGCGCCGATGCCTTGCCGCGAGAAGCTCGAAAATTGGGGCATATTGACTTGGCTTCCGCCCATCAACGCCATGATCTCGTTGATGGGCTGATTGCGGAGCCAGCCGGCTTCCTGGGCCTGCGCCTGCCTAAGCGTGTTGGCTTGATTGGCCCAATCGGCGCCGAGCTCATAGCGCATCCGCGCCGCGTCATTATAAGCGCCCTGGGCGTTGCGGCTCTCAGCGCCGGAGGCCAGATATCCCTGGCGCGCGGCCTCGCCCATGGCGTCCTCGCGGCCCTGCTGGAAGCTGCCGTAACCCTGCGAGCCGGGGTTCAGCCCGCGCAGCGCGAGCTGCGTGTCCTGCGCCTTAAACTGCGGATCGGCCTGCCGGTGGTAGCTCTCCCCCATCGCCCGCTCGATCGCGGCGCGGTCGGTCGGGCCCTGGTCCTGGCGGACCTCGCCGGGTGCCGCCGCCATCTGCCACGCCTGCCATTTCGACGGGTCGATGCGCTCGGAGAGATAGGCGTCGAGCTTGCCCGACTGATTGGCTGCGGTGGCGCCGAGATTGTAGCGGGTGGCGCTATCCTGCTCGGCGATCCGCTGCTCGGCCGGCGACAGCGTCGTGGTCTTGTTGTAGCGCGGCGTGTACTGCCACTTGCCGTCCGCGCCTTGCGTCTTCTCCCACCCGGCAATCGAATAGTTCTGACTGCCGTAATAGTTCGACTCATTCGGATTGTTTATAATCGCAGACTGCTGGGCAGCGGTTGACTGCGCCTTCTGGTCGGCACTCGCCTGCTTATAGGGGTCAGGGCTTTTCGGGCTGCTAGCCATCGAGAGATGCTCCGGTGGCCTCAAGCCTATCGACAGGCTTGAGGAAGGCGGTGAGAGGCAGGTAGCGGCAATCCTCGCGCAGCATGCCGTAGATCAGCGCATCGCGGCGGCCCTCGACCATGAGGCGGCCATAGCCTTCGTAGCGAAAGCCGAGCGCCACAGCGTTCTTGATCGCCCGCTCATTGCCGGGCTCGATCAGCGCGGAGACGCGGACAGCCTGGCTAAAAACTGCCGTGAACAGCGCCTGAAGCAGCCGCCTTGTGACGCAGCGCGGATCGGTGACCGCCGCGGTGTAGTGCCAGTCGAACCAGTGATAGGGCTCGAAGCAGCACACCCCGACGATCTCGTCCGCATTGCGGCCGGTGGCGCACAGCCAGCGCGAGGTGTCCTGGCGCATGAAATCGACGCCAGTTTCTGCCGAGAGGAAGGCGAGCGCCTCAAGCGATAGCGGGGCCTCAAAGGAGATCTTGATCATACCGCCGCCCCCGCTTCGAAGAGCACGTCGATCGCCGCGAGCGAAAAGGTGCAGTCCTTGATGGTGATCCTAAGCCGCGGCGCGCCGACATGGCCGCCGCCGCTGACGCCCTGCCACTCGCCGATCGACTGCGACCGCGACACCCAATAATCGACATCCCAGGTAGCCACGTCCCAGGCGGCGCCGAGGTCGTTGAGGGAGATGTCGGGCCAGTTCTGCGGCGGGGTCAGGTCGTAGTCGCAGCGGATCTCGACCAGCGGCCGCGGCGTGCCATCGGTGATGACGTAGGGCAGCACCATGCGGAAGCTTTTATAGGCCGGCGTCTTGAACAGGCTCCAGGCGAATTGCACATCGGCAGTGATCGGCTCACCGCTGTCGTTTAAGTAGTCCTTGTTGACCTCGTAAAGCTTGCCGGTGTCGGTGCCGTAGAGCGAGCGTCCGTTGACCCATTGCCAGCAGCGGGCATTGAGGTTCGACCAGCTCGACCAGATCGGGTTCGGCATGAACCGGACCATCTGCTTATACTTGCCGCCACCGAGCGGCAGGTTGCAGATCGCGGCGCCGGTCCGGTAGTCGAGCATGACGCCCCAGCCGAATTCGGTGGCATGGACGCGCGAGACATCGAGGAAGGCGGTGTAAACGTCTTTGTCCGCTTTCGAGCCGAGCTGCTCGCCCTCGGCACGCAGCATGCTCGACATCGGGATTAGCCCGGTGCTGACCAGCGCGTAGATGTCGCCGCCAAAGTTCATGACGCTGTTCTTCGACATCGGCGAATCAAACTTGAAGATGCCGACCAGGGAGAAATCGTCAGCATCGGGATCGGTGCCACCGTAGATTGCACATTCTCCGTTGCTGGAAAAAATCGCCAGGGTGTCGTCCATTCCCCCGCCGCCATCCAAAGTCCAATTGTGGATCGCGACGATGTGGCCGCCGCGCCGGAAGATGGCATTGAGTGGGAGGTAGCTGACCACCCCGGCCTTCTGCTGGACGGGCAGGTAATAGACCGCGAGGTTGGCGCTGTCGGCAAACCACAGCCGGTTCATGTGGCTGAGGCACTTGTCGAAAAAGCTCGGGACGATCCAGCCCTCGGCCGGCGGCGCGGTCACGGCCTCCTTGCCGAGCGAGCCCGGGGGATCGGCCGTCACGCCCGCGGTCTGCGGCGCGCCCGCGGCGGTGCCGTTGATGCCCACCAGGGTGAAGGTGTTGGCCGGGGTACCGACCGAGCCGATAACGTGCGGCCCGTTGCAGACCGCGAGCGCGCCCGTCGCGCCGGCAATCACCACGGTCTGACCGTTCGAAAACTTGCCAATGTCGGCGGCTGCGACCGTGCATTTCACCGGGTTGGTGTTGCTGAGCGAGGTGACCGTCACGGTCGCCGGGTCGGCAGTGTTACCGCCGTCCCAGCTCCAGACGCCATCGGCGCCGTTGCAAAGCACGGTGTAGTCGCGATCGCCGAGATTGGAGAAGCTCGTCCAGGCCCAATCGTCCCGCGTCATGGCGTTGGCTATGACGATGCCATCGGAGGAATAGATCTTCGATCCCGAGGCGAGCGCGTAGTCGTCGGGGATCCCGTAATAGGGGATGATGGTCGAGATCGGCCCGGTGATGGTCTGGCGCAGAAAGGTGCCCGGGCGAACTCTAATTTTATCTTCTTCCACGACCCAGTTATCGAGGATCGGCGCCTTGAGCGGATCGCCGACCACGAGCTGCGAGCTGAGCGATAGCCCTTTGAGCGGCGCCTGCAAATGCTGGATCTGGCCGGCGACCTTCTTCTTGGCGAGGACCGGCTGTGCCTTGGTGAGATACCGTGACGGCATCATCCTCATTGGACGGGCCCCGGGTCGGCATTGAGGTCGATCACCTCGGCATTGGCTTTCGCCGCCAGCTTGTTGAGGGTGGCGGTGAAATCGCGCAGCTCCTCGCCAAATTCCAATCCCTTGGCCTTGAGGAAACGGAACTTGAGCCCGTTGATTGCCAAGCGCGCATTGAACAGGATCACATCGGTGTCCTGCGTCGGCTTAGTCTTATAGGTGCCGTCCTGGCCGAGCAGCCAATAGCCGTCGCCCAGATCGCTCTCATAGGGCTGGTCCATCAGGAGCTCGTCAGCGACCGCCTGGAGCAGCGCGGTCATCTGATTGATGTCCTGATCAAGCGACCCGACCGCCTGCGAGATGTCGAACTGGGTGATGCCGATCTCGCGGGAGGCTTGGTTGACGGCTTCCTTGACGCTGATCATGCAGCGGCCCTCGCCTGGAGGGTGGCGATCAGCGTGTTCTGGCCCTCGATCTTGGCGCGGAACTCGTTGTTTTGCTCTCTCAACGCGCCGATCTGGCCTTCGAGCTCGGAGATCCGCGCCTCGTGGCGGCCTGTCTCCTTCTGGAGCTCGATCATCCGTTTCGCCCGCTTGGCGATTTCGACAATCGGCGGCGGCACGTTACGGGCGCCGCCCAGCGCCAGCTTGGCGAGCTGCTCGACCGTGTAGATCTCGCGGTGCAGACAGTTCTGCAAATCGGAGGGCGAGATCGCCGGCCACAGCGCCAGCGGATAGCCGTCCGTCTCGTTGCGCTTCAGGCCCTTCTGCTCGCGCACGAACATTTTGTAGGCGTCGGCCTCGTTCTCGAAATCGTCCTCGGTGGCGACCCGCGTGTGCTCCAGATATGGCGGCCGGGAAAGCACGATCTTGATCACCTCGCGGTAGATCGGCATGCCGTCTGCTTCCGCCACGCCATCGGGCTCAAAGCCGACCACGAAGCGGACAAGGGTGGGGTTGTCGCTCATGCTATTCTCCTGCCCCGATTGCCCTGAGAGAGCAGACGGTAAGAGATCAGGGCGGAGCTCTCACCGTCTGCACCAAGAAGCGGCCCATCCCCTGCTTGAGAGCGGGCCGCAACTTTCGATCAGGTGCCGGTGAGCAGGATGCGGCCCTGCATCGCCCTATTGCTCAAAGTCAGGGCCCCCATGAAACCAAGGTGCCGGCTGATTGCGTCCATGTCGGGAGACTGATCGGGAAGATCCAGCATCTCAAAATTGCGACCCTTGTAAGTCTCAAATTTAAGATACTTAGTATTGATCATGTATCCACCAACAAGTCCGGTGGCCGCACCATCGAATACTACTGCCGCAGTCTTGTACTTCAAGGTTTCGAAACCAAGCTTACCAAGATCAGCGTCAGCATAACGCTGGTTTTCCTGCATTCCAGATTCCAGCGTGCTATAGATTTCAGCATCCGCAACTATCAGATCAGGATGTTCTGTCCCGCGAACCAGCTTCATCCACAAAGCATTGAGCCCAGCCTTCAAAGCAGGATATTGAAGACCAGTAGCACGCGCGACAGACTGGAATTGGTTTTTCCAAAACGGCCAAGTTGTTGCATTAATACCACCAACAATGCCGGTGCCATCATCCGTAATGAAAGCTTTCAGACCGGCAAAGCTTTTGGCTACTGTCCCATCCGAGTATGTTGCTTTGGTAATGTTGTTCTTCATGGTCGATTCCGCATTCTCTAGCTTGCTCTGGAGCAAGTTGAGAATAGCGGCGCGGCCCTGGTTCTTGGCGAGATCCGGCCCGCTGAGCGTAACGCTGGCGACGGCATTTGCCGGCTCGTAGTCGGCCTCGGATAGCGTCTCTTTGACGGCCCGGCTCAAGAGCTCGGTGCCGGCATACCATGCGAAGGTTTCCTCCGCGTAGCTCAAAGCGCAGGCGATCGCTTTACCGCCTTCAACCGTGCGGTGTCGGTCGCCTTTGCGCAGCAAAGCCAGGATGGCGTTGCTGTTGGATACGTTATCTGCGAACTCTTTTCTGTAGTCGTTGATCGTCGTGGTGACGAGCTGGTTAACGGTCGGTTCGGCCATGGCGGGCTCCTATACGAGGCCCGCCCTCAGCGGTGCCTCTAGAAGCCGATTTCGTCGGCCGCACTCTCAATGACTTCGCGCAAGCTCCGAGGTCTGTTCGGATCAGCCGGCTGCCTGCCGGTGACCGGAACCGTCCGTCCCCGTACGTTCGAACGATTGGCCATTGCCGCGCGCTCGTTGGCTGCCTTCTGCTGCCGGGAACGTTCGGTAGCGTCGAGCTGGGCCTGTCGGGTTTCGCCATTCATCCACAGCGCGGTTTGATACGCCTCGCGCAAATCCCGATTGGGATTGGCTCGGAACAGCTCGATGATCTGCGGCAGGCAGGCGTCGAAGTGCGGATGAGCCGGGTTGCCCTGCTCGTCCTTTTCCTCGGCAAAACTGTCTATTCCCCACCTTGTGACCTTTAGCTGTTGCTGCTCGGCAGCCCGTTGGCTGCCTTGGACGAGATTTTGGACGGTGTTTCGGAGTTGCTGGACTTCACTGGAAGTGCGGCCGAGGTGATCGGCGAAGTAACGGATGGCAGGGTTTTTCTGCTCTTCCTCTGAGAGAGCAGGTCCACTCTGCCGGCTCGTGGCGAAGATTGCGGCTGGGTCCAAGCCCATGCCCTGCGCCATATCGACCAACAGATTGACCCGCTCGCGCGGATCTGGGTTAAGCGCCCTGCGGTGCATTCCAGCCCATTGCTGGATGGCATCGTAGGGAGACATTCCCGCCTGTTGCAGGTGGCCGGATAAGGTCGGCTCCTGAAAGACTGGCGCGAGCGCGGAGGTAAATTGGACTGCCGACGCGTTCGCCTGGGTTTTGGCCGTGTAGTCCCGCTCCATCTCCGTGTGGCGTCTGAGCAAGAAGCTTTGAGCTTCCGGCGTCTGCCGCGCGAACATCGTGCGGTCCTGCTCGGACCAGTGCTGTGGTGGCTGAGTGCCTGTAGGGGCTGGCTCGACCGGCTTCGCAGCACTTGCTGCTGTATCGGTGGGGCTGGGCCGCTCGGCGGCTGCTTCTCCCGGCTGCTCCTCGCCTTTCGGCGCGAAGCGACCGCGAGCATCGCGCGCTCGGCCGTCCCCGTCAATGGGTTGCGATCCGCTGTCCTCACCATCGTCGGTATCTACGCCACGCTCGACCTTGTCGTAGGCGGCCTCGGCGATGTCACGCAGGCTCTTCGGCGCCTCCTGCGGCTCCGTCGCCCCGTTCATCAGTTCCGGCTTGATCCCCGTCTCGATCGGCATTGCGCTGTGCCTCCCTCAACTGCACATCGCGACCCTTGGAAAATTGGTGACCGGCGCCTAGATCGCGCGGATCAAAACAGCCGTGCTCAGTCATATCGCGCTGGCGCTGGCGTTCGGAGGTTATTTGGCAACCCGTTACCGGGCTCTGCATTGCCTCAAAGCGGGCAAAAAAAGGTGCCGGAAGGTGAGAGCGTAAGGCGGGTGGACCAGCTCTCTCTTTCGGCACCAGTGAGCCATTGCGTAGTATGTATATCACGGCTGTAACACCGCCTTGAACGCCATCTCCAGACCTAATTCGATCTGGGTGGCGGCGAGCGACATGCGCCGCGACCCAAACCTTTCATCGCCGGGCATGGTGCCGTCCGCGTAATGCATGGCATCGAGCAGCGCCTCGGCCGCCTCTTGGAGATTGCCGAGCGCCACCCCTTGCTGGTTAGTCAGCGCCTTGCCGGTGCGCCAGTCGACTATCGCGACTGCCTGCACCCCCACATCCCGTGGCCCCACTACAGCGCATTCCTCAGCTTGCGCAGCTCGGCAAAGCCGATCGAGCCTCCATCTCGCAGATTGCGCACGGAAGCATTGATCCGGTCCTTTTCCGGCACGAGCTCGGCCGGTGAGTGGACCCGCCGCAGCATTTCAAATGCTGCTCGCTCACCGAGCGGCTCACCATCATCGGCAGCGCCGTAGGGCTCTTCGGGCGCGATATCGACCGGATCGACCATCTCGACACCCAACAAAACAGCCTTCTCTTCCTGAGTTTTAGGGCTGTAATCAACATTGCTGTTGGTGACCCCGTCGGGGTTTTCGGTCGGATGATCGCCCTCGATCCAGGTCGTCTCGGGGGGCCGATAGGCAGGGGAATTTCCGGGGTCGTTCGGGTCATAGACCCATTCAGGATCGCCCATATCCATGCCTCCTTATGTGAAAGTGAAGTTGCTGCCGGCTGACTTGACGCCGTGATCGATAACCTTGACCACCACCGTGCCGGCCGAGCTGCGCGGATCTTGCAGCATGTCGATGCGGGTCGGTGACAAGTACTTACTATAAGGAGTGATCACACCGCCCGTCTCAACCTGAGAGAACGGCGTGAATTTCGTTCCTGTGATTTTAACCCAGGTGGGCGTCGAGCCGGCGACCATGGTGTTCGGCGACAAGCTGGTGATCGTCGGATCGTCGGTCGGGGAAACCGGCGCCGGCCCGTAAGGCTCCTGCGGCTCGATCCAGCCGCGCGGGCTGGTCACGTCCTTGGCCAGCGTCGTGCCCATTGCAGTGGCCTTGGCGGCCTGCGTGCGCGGCCCGTAATCGACCGCCGTGTTCGGCCCGTTGGCCGGGATCTGATCGGTGAGCAGCGTGGCCGTGGCGGTGTCGGTGTCGTCGCCCTTGACGCCGCCGATCGCGGTTTGCTGACGCACCCATTGCGGCGTGTTTGCCGAGGTCCGCGGTGGGTATTTGTGCCAGTTTTTGACCGGGACTTCGGCCAGCTTGAGCGTCGGGCGGGGCGTGTCCTGCGCCCGGTTGAGGTCGGCCAAAGCCATCGGTCTTCTCCTTACGTCTTGGGATCAGCGTCGAGTTGATCGGCCTTGGTCCGCTTGCCGCCGGGGCCCTGATCTTTGTCGTCTTGGTAGTAGCCGTTCATTCGGAAGAACGATTCGCGCGGGTCGGGCGGATTGCCTGTCGGATAAGGCTCGCGTGGATCCTGATTGAGGTCACCTGCTGCGGTGTTCTCGACCCGCGCGCGAAAGTCACCGGGGAGATGCTCGCCCTCCTTCAGCGGCTGCGCCTTGGCCTCGGCCTTATCGTGGCCCTTGGCCTCGCCCCGCGCCTTGTCCTTGTCGTGGCCCTTGGCTTGGCCCTTCTCGGCGGCGCCGGCATTGGCGGCTTGGTCGAGCTCGCGCGGATCGATGTCGTTGGACTTGTCCTTTTCCTTCACGTCGCCCTTGGTCTGGTTCGGGCCGCTGTATTTCGTGGACATGGCTTTTTCCTTTGAAAAAGGGGCGCCGCCACGCCCCCGGGTCAGTTAACGCTGGCCACCCTGGCCGGGCTGCTGGCCGCCCTGGCCGGGCCGATCCTGGCCGCCCTGGCCGCCTTCGCCGGGCTTCTGGCCGGGC
>Ga0207668_10001073_pt1 | contig 16322 bp, 12 predicted proteins | sample KBSS43metaG_FD_184323 | JGI IMG/M metagenome (GOLD analysis project Ga0207668, IMG submission 184323) | Switchgrass rhizosphere microbial communities from Kellogg Biological Station, Michigan, USA - KBS S4-3 metaG (SPAdes) (version 2) | ecosystem: Host-associated > Plants > Roots > Rhizosphere... | reverse complement strand
GAAGAAGCGCGGCTACGCGCTCGGCTTCGGCGTCGGCATTGCGGGCGGCTATGCGACGATCGGCACGATCGGTTTCGAGGGTCGCCTCGATTACGGGGCGATCGGGACCGTGACCAACCTCGCTGCGCGCCTGTGCGGCGAAGCCGAAAGCGGCCAGATCCTCATCTCTCCGCGTATATTCTCGAACGTCGAGGCCGCGATAGACGCGGAAGTGGTCGGCGAACTGACGCTGAAAGGTTTCCAGCGTGCGGTGCTCGCGCACAACGTGCGCGGGATCCGCCCGGACGCCGCGACCTAGAGTGGCGCCACGTCCGCGGCCCGCGCTCGAGTTGACGTGTGTCAATGCCGTTCGCGCGGCAGCGCCCACAATGTCCTTTCGAGGATGGAGACCGCATATCCGGGCGAAGGCGTGAGGCGCGCCGAACAAGGCGCTCGCGCCCGCGTGTTGACCCGCGTCCCATGCGCGGTTGCTACCATTGCTGCCGTCCCTTGCCGCCGGCTCGGGAACGGAAGGAGCCACGTGCGCGTCGCGCTGTTGTCCGATATCCACGCCAATCTCGAGGCCTTCGAGGCCTGCCTTGCGCACGCGGCGACGCGCGGCGTCGACGGTTATGCGTTGCTCGGCGACTTCGTCGGCTACGGGGCCGACGCCGTCGCGGTTGTCGAGACCGTGATGCGGATGGCTGCCGAAGGCGCAATCGCGCTCAAGGGCAATCACGACGCCGCAATCGAGCGCAGCGAGAGCTATTTCAACGAGCCCGCCCGTGCCGCGCTCGATTGGGCACGCGAGACGCTTGACGCGGGGCAGCAGCGCTTCCTCGCACAACTGCCGCTGATCGCGGAGCGCCCGCCTGCGTTTTTCGTGCACGCGTCGGCGGTCGCGCCGCAGCGCTGGGATTACATCGACAGTCCCCGCGCGGCCAGGCGTTGCGTCGATGCCGCCGGGCAGACGCATACGTTCTGCGGACACGTGCACGAACAGTGCCTGTACTTCGGAACGCGCAACGGCCGCATGGGCGAATTCCGCCCGCAGTCCGGAAACCCGATTCCGGTCCGCGCTTCGCGGCAATGGCTGGCGGCGGTCGGATCTGTCGGACAGCCCCGTGACCGCAATCCGGCGGCCGCCTACGCGATGTTCGACGACCGGCGGCTCGAGATCACATTCTTTCGCGTCCCATACGATCACCACGCGGCCGCCGACAAGATCCGCCGCGCCGGCCTTCCGGCGTCGCTCGCCTATCGTGTCGAGGCCGGTATCTAGCCGGCCTTCAGGAAAACGCGCATCCCATGCCAACGCTGTTCGGACCGGGCGACTCCATCGACGGATTCACGATCGGGGACCGCCTGCACGCGGGCGGCAACGGCTACATATACCGCGTCGCTCCGCCGGCGGGCAACGATCCCGCCTTTCCGCTCGTGATGAAGATTCCCGGCGTGGGACCGGGGGAGCCGACGCTCGGTGTCGTCAGCTTCGAAATCGAACAGATGATCCTGCCGCAGCTCACCGGGGTCCACGTACCGCGCGTCGTCGCGGTCGGCAGCGATCCGATGCGGCCGTACCTCGTGATGGAGGAAATCGTCGGCGACGGTCTGGCGAGCATGATCGCCCGCGCCCCGTTGCCTCCTTCCGAGGTGGCGCGCATCGGCGCCGCGCTGGCCGACGCCGTGCAGAGCGTGCATCGCCAGAACGTGATTCATCTCGACCTCAAGCCGGAAAACTTCATCCTGCGTGCCGACGGCTCCGCGGTGCTCCTCGACTTCGGATTTTCTCGGCACGCGCTGTACCCGGACCTGCTCGCCGAGGAGAAGGAATTCGCCGCCGGATCGGCTGCCTACGTGTCGCCGGAACAGCTGCAGTCCAACCGCACGGACCTGCGCAGCGATGTCTTCGCCCTGGGCGTGCTGCTCTACGAGCTCGCGACCGGCGAGCCGCCATTCGGCGAACCCGCGACCTACGCGGGAATGCGCGACCGGCTGTGGCGCCTGCCCGTCCCTCCGCGCAAACGCGCGGGCGCGATATCCCAAAAGCTCCAGGAGGTCATCCTGCGCTGCCTCGAAGCCGATGTGGATCGCCGCACACCGTCGGCGGCGCACGTTGCGTTCGACCTGCGTCACCTCGACCAGGTCCAGCTGACGCACAATGCCGATTTGAGAGGTGGCGCGCGTCTGCGGCGGCAGGCCCGCAATTGGTGGCGGGCGCGCCGCGGCGGGCTCTTGCCGACAAACCCCGCCGCGAACGCGCGCGCCCCGGTGATCCTCGTCGCAGTCGATACCGAGCATCCGGACGATGGGCGGCACCCGGAGTTGCAGCGGGCGGCGCGCGCGATCATCGCGCTCAACGCCGAATTCCGGCTGATGCTCGTGTCGGCGATCCGCGCCGCGTCGTTGGGCGAAGGCGAAAGGATCGAGGACAGCGCGTCCGGCAAGCACCTCGAGCATCGGTTCCGGTTGCGTACGTGGATCGAGCCGTTGCGGGTCTCGCCGTCACGGCTTTCTCTGCACGTGGTCGAATCGGCCCACCCGGCTGCCACCATCCTCGACCTCGCGACCTCGAACCATGTGGATCTCATCGTGATTGGCGCGCCCGACCCGGGTGACCGGGCGCTCGCGTGGTGGCGCTCCGTCGCGGCGGAGGTGACCGCGGGGGCGCATTGCAGCGTCCACGTCGTGCGCGTGCCCGAACGCGGGAAATTGTGGGAGGCGGCCGAGGGCGGCTCGCCGGCGGGCGCGTCGGCCGCCGACACGCCGGGGCAGCAGCGACCCGCCTGACGCACACGAACTTGGACCGGATGCCGTGTCTTATGATGGTGCTGCTGCTGTCGGCTTGCGCTACCGGCGTTCGCCAGCCGGGGGAAAACCGGTGCTCTAGCGCACTGGCGTCGGGCGCGTGTCGACGTTGACGATCTTCCACGCCCGCCCCTCGCGGCGGACGTCGAGCCTCATCTCGCCCGCCTGCAGCTGCCGGCGACCGTCGCGTGTGGCCATCGTCGTCGCGTAGCGGGTCGCGATCTGTGCGGCGTCAGCGCCATGCGCGGTCACGTTGGTGTCCGACGGCCGGAACGAAGCGCTGACGACGTTGGCCCGCAATCCGTCGAAGTAGCTGGCCAGAGCCGCCTTGCTCGCATATTCGACCTTGCCGTTCTCGCTCCACTGGAACCCGCTGTCGCTGAACATCGCGACGACGCGATCCCACTGCCGGTCGTTGAACGCGGCCGTGTAGTCGGCGAACAGTTTTCGCGCGTCGGAGGCAGCTTCTTCGGGGCCAGGAAGGCTGGCGCAACTCGACAGCACGACCGCAGCGACCAGAACGGCAAGACGGCGAAACATCGCAACCCCACACCGGAAAGACGCGAGGGTATCGCGGGCATCGCCGTTGCTCAACCCCTGCCCGTGCAACCAGCGGCGCTGGAAGCGTCAGGACCTATTTCGCGATCTGGTGAATGGTTCGAGCGCATCACTTGAATAGTGAGGGCCCGCAGCAAGCCCGGGATAATACGTAGCGTACAACGCAGGGCGAGCGAGGGAACCGGCGCTGTATCTCGGCAAGCTGCTGACGTAACGAAGCGAACGTCAAGCGTAGCGGCGTTCGCCTAAAGCTGCCGGCCGTGCAGCCAACTTCAAGGCACCTTCTAAATTCCGGCGAACCACTGGTAGCCCTGGTCCTCCCAGTAGCCACCGCGCCCGCCGGCGATCTTCGCGAAGCTCTCGACCAGCTCGATCCGCAGCACATACTTCGCGTGCTTGTAGCCGAGCTGCCGCTCGACACGCAGCCGGACCGGCGCGCCGTTGGGAACCGGCAGCGGCTGGTCGTTGAGCTCGTACGCGAGGATCGTCTGCTCGTGGTACGCGTCGTCGAGGTCGACGCTCTCGTAATAGAGGTCGGTGCCGTCGTTCTCCATCGGGTCGGCGCAATAGAACACCACATAGCGCGCACGCGACTGCGGCTTGACCGACTGCAGCAGTGCCGACAGCCGCGCACCCTTCCACTTGGCGATCGCACTCCAGCCCTCGACGCAGTCGTGCCGGGTGATCTGCGTGCGTGCCGGGAGCGCGCGCAGCTGATCGAGCGAGAATTCGGTCGGTATGTCGACGAGCCCGCCCACCTGCAGACGGTACGCGGCAAACCCGCCGCCCGCGAGTTGCCGGTAAGCATCGGAATTCGGCTCGCGGGTGCCGTTGCTGCGAAACGTCGGCGACAGGTCGGCCGGCGAGAATTCCTGCGCCATCGCCTTGCGCGCAAACAGGTTGGCGGCGCCCTGGCTGAGCTTCTCCGCGGAGTCCAGCACCTTCGGCGCCCAACTGGTCAGCGACAGCTGGTTGCAGCCGGCGAGCGTCGTCGCCGCGGTGGCGCCGAACATGCGGGCGAGGAAGCGGCGGCGTTTGCGCCGGTCAGCGAGCTTCATCGGGCACCTCGTTGGACACAGCGGTCACGCGATACCGGCCGGTGATCATCGACCGCAGGTTGTTCCACAGCCCGGTGATGATCACCTGGAACACGTGGATCGCGACGAACAGCACGATGAGCCAGGCGCAGATGAAGTGGATCGTCCGCGCCGACTGGCGTCCGCCGAACAGGTCGACCCACCCTGGCCACACGCCGTCGAACCACGGCGACATCGCGAGCCCCATCAGGATCGTCAGCGGCAGCAGCACGAAGATCACGACCAGGTAGGCGAGCTTCTGCAGCACGTTGTAGCGCTTCGCCGCCTCGCCTTCGGCGTGATGGAACCGCAGGTGCTCGCGGATCGATGCGCCGATGCCGCGCAGTTCGTTGCCGGTGGGCACGAGATCGCGCGTCAGGTGCCGGCTCACGACCGTATAGACGACGTAGGCGAGACCGTTCAGCACGAACAGCCACGCAAAAAAGAAATGCCATGACCGTGACATCGACAGCCACAGGTTGTCGGGAATCGTCGCCCACCAGGGAAATCCGCGGTCGGCCAGCTCGCCGTCGCGGTCCTTCGAGAGGCCGAAGACGCCCGTCGTGTCGAACGTGTGGCCGAGCACCGTGGTGACGCCGATCGGTTGCCCGTCCTTGTCCTCGATGGAGGTCATCACCAGCAACGCGGGCCGGCCCGTATACGACGACTTGCCCCAATACAGTGCCGAGTGCGCGTTGAAAATCCCGAGGCCTCTCATCAGCAGGATGGTCAGCGCCACCACGTTGATCCAATGCATGATCCGCACCGGCAACGCGTGACGGCGGTAGAGGTAGCCACCGGCGATCGGCACGGCGGGGGCTTGCGCTTCCATGTCCGAACTCTCCTGCAATGACGTCAATGTAGCACCGTCGCATCTGGCCGCACCACGCGCGTGCGTCGCAGTTGGTCGCGCAGGCCCGCCGCCGCCTTACAATCGGCCATGTCCGCACCCTCCCCCGCGCCGTATGCGTCGCTGACGCCCGATGTCGTTCTCGACGCCCTCGACGCCGTCGGCCTGCACGGCGACGGGCGACTGCTCGCGCTCAACAGCTACGAGAATCGCGTCTACCAGGCGATGCGCGACGACGAGCCGGCGGTCGTCGTCAAGTTCTACCGGCCGGCGCGCTGGACCGATGCGCAGATCGCCGAAGAGCATGCGTTCATCGCCGAGCTGGCGGCACTCGAGATCCCGGCGGTCGCGCCGCTCGAGCACGGCGGCCGCACGTTGCATGCATTCGGCGGCTTTCGCTTCGCCGCGTTCGCGCGGCGCGGCGGCCGCGCGCCCGAGCTCGATCGCGACGACGTGCTGGAATGGATCGGGCGCTTTCTCGGCCGTATCCACGCCGCCGGCGCCGCGCGCGATTTCGCCACCCGTCCGGCGCTCGACATCGAGAGCTTCGGCGATCGGCCCCGCACGTTTCTGCTCGAGGGCGGCTGGCTGCCGGGTGACCTGCGCGACGCATATTCGGCGGTCAGCGAGCAGGCGCTGGCGGGTGTGCGCCGCGCGTTCGACCGTGCCGGCGACGTGCGCCGGATCCGCGTGCACGGCGACGTGCATGGCGGCAATGTGCTGTGGACCGATGCCGGTCCACACTTCGTCGACTTCGACGATGCGCGCACCGGGCCCGCGGTGCAGGACTTGTGGATGCTGTTGTCGGGCGAGCGCACGGCGATGGAGCACCAGCTCGCGAAGATCCTCGCCGGCTACCGGCGCTTCCACGACTTCGACCGGCGCGAGCTGCACCTGGTCGAGGCGCTGCGCACGCTGCGGTTGCTGCACTACGCCGCGTGGATCGCGCAGCGCTGGGACGACCCCGCGTTTCCCGCCGCCTTCCCGTGGTTCAACACGCAGCGCTACTGGCAGGACCGGATCCTCGAGTTGCGCGAGCAGATTCCGCTGCTCGACGAAACACCATTGGCTCCGCCAAACTGAAACCGGGGTTGGGATCGACCAGGGATTAGGGATTGGGGGTTAGCGGTTAGCGGTTAGAAGTTAGCGGTTAGAAGTTAGCGGTTAGCGTCCCCTTGCCACAAGTCACGCAGCTCCGTGAGCGCCATTGTTAGTTGGTTGCTGCTGCACTAGCCGCCACTTTCGTAGGTGCACGCTAGTCCCTAACCCCTAACCCGCCATCCCGCGCTCGAAGAGCGCAATTCCCTAGCCCCTGAGTTTCGGAAGCGCCATCCCGTAGTGCCGCGCGATCGTGAACCCGACGGCGGCGAGCATCGTGAACGCCGCGCCGGCAATGAACGTCGCCGCCGGTCCAACGGTATCCCACAGCAATCCGGCGAGCGCGCTGGCGGCGAGCAACGCGACACCGCTCACCAGATTGAACACGCCGAATGCCGTCCCGCGCAGGTCGTCGGGCGCGACGGCGGCGACCAGCGCCGACAACAATCCTTGCGTCAGCGCCATGTGCAGACCCCACAATCCAGCGCCGACCAGCACCCACGCCGCGTTCGTCGCATTCGCGAGGACGAGGTCGGCGGCGATCAGCGCGGCCAGTCCGAGGTACAGCGACGGCGTCGCGCCGCCGCGATCGGCCCACGCACCTGCCGGAAATGCTCCCAGCGTATAGACGACGGCGAGCGCGACCATGACCCACGGTGCGGTGAACGCCGTCATGCCGACGTTCTGCCCGCGCAGGATCAGGAAGGCCTCGGAAAACCGGGCCAGTGTCAGCACGGCGGCAATCCCGGTGATCAACCAGAAACGACGATCGAGCCGCCTGACGTCCGCCATGGCGATCGGCGGTTTCCCGTCGCCCTTGGCCGCCTCGGGCGGGTCGCGGACGCCGACGACGATCAGCAGCACGCACAACGCCGCCGGCACCACCGCCACCCACAGTGCGGCGCGAAAATCACCGGCGAACCACGCCATCGCGGCCAGCGCCAGCAGCGGGCCGACGATCGCGCCGACGGTGTCGAGCGCCTGCCGCAGGCCGAAGCTGGCGCCGCGCACCTCGGCCGGCGTGATGTCGGTGATCAGTGCATCGCGCGGAGCACCCCGTATACCTTTGCCGATGCGGTCGGCGATGCGCGCTGCGACTATCCACGACAGCGCGGGTGCCAGCGCGATCGCGACTTTCGAGACCGCTGCGAGGCCATAGCCGGTCAGCACCAGCGGCGCGCGCTTGCGTAATCGATCCGACCAATAGCCGGAGAACACCTTGACGACGAGCGCCGTGGCTTCGGCGGCGCCTTCGATGAGGCCCACTGCCAACGCCGAGGCGCCGAGCACGCCGACCATGAACAGCGGCAGCAGCGCGTGGACGAGCTCGCTCGACGCATCCATCAGCAGGCTGACGAACCCGAGCAGCCAGACGCCGCGCGGGATCCTGCGAAGGGCTGCGAGCGCTCCCGTCGGCGGGCGGCCCGCCCCGCCGTCGGTCATGCCAGCGTCACGGCGGCGTGCACGGTCCCCGCCTTTTCGTGGCGCGCTGTCAGCGCTACCGTTTGGCCGGCCGTGCCACGCACGACCCATTCGATCTTCACGCGGTCGTCGGTGATGTTGTACTCGGGCCAGAACGCGACGCCGGTGTGCTTGTAGGCCTTGCCTTCGAGCTGGCCGTAGTCGTCGCGCGCCTTGCCGACGGCCAGCGTTGCACCCTCCGGAAGTGCAACGTCGACGACGAGGCCGCGCACCGTTTTGCGCGCCAATGCCCGCTTCGACACATACGCCGGCAGCCAGCCTTCGTTCTGCACGACCAGCGTGATCTTCCACGCGCCCTCGCCCACCCGCTCGGCGCCGGCATGCACGAGTGCGAGCTTCGGCGACGTCAACGCCTGGTACAGCAGCCACTTGGGAAAGCGCGCCAGCTCCTTTTCGAGCAGCGCCGGCGGCGGATTGGAGAAGGCGTGGAAGCGGTTCCAGCCGCCGATCTCGACGCGGCCGAGTTGCGGATGGTCGAACGGCTTCCACGCGATATGTCCGAGACCGCCGAGCTTTTCGTCGCTCCAATGGATCAGCTTCAGGTCGTCCGCCGGCGGGTGATCGCGGAACCAGTCGATGTACTTGTAGTCGGTGATTCCCGCCTCGCGCATCGGCGACCAGATCTCGACGACCCAAGAGAACATCCCCATGTGCTCGTAAAGCCAGTCGAACGTGCCGCCGATGACAGATTTCGGGTGATAGCGGAACTCGTGATAGACGGAGATCGCCGGATAGCCGGTCAGCTCGTGCCCTTTCTGACCGGTCGCCTGGTAGAACCAGAGGTCCTCGGCATCCATCTCTTCGTCCGGCAGGTGCTCGAACGGGCGCAGCAACACGCCGCTCCACGTGTGGAACGTCGTGCCGCCGGTGATGTTCCGGTGGTTGACGATGAAGTCGACCACCGCGCGAATCTCCGGCTCCGAAACCGGATACGGTCCCGCGCCGAGCTGCTCGAATTCCTGCCGCCAGCTGGCCGGAAAATTGCGGTTGAGATCGAGTCCCTGCTTCGGCTTCTTCACCTTCAGCACGTGGCCATCGTAATTGTCGTAGCGGCCTTCGGACATGATCCGGTAGTACGTGCCACCGACTTCGGTCGGTTCGCGTCGGATCATCAGCCGCGGCTCGTCCGGATGCGCCTTCCACAACCCGTTGGCATCGGCGATGCGCATCTGCAGGATGCGTCCGTCACCGTCGATGTCCTCCGCAATCAGACCCTCCGGCTCGTCCTCGTCGAGCGGGTATGGCCGCGTGCTCGAGCGGATCCACTTCGGGTGATCGGCCAGCGCCCATTCGGCGCCGTCGGGATTGATCCGCGGGCAGATGTAGAACGCGCGCGTATCGAGCGCGCGCGTCACGTCGGCGTCCTTTCCGTACTGCGTGACCAGCGTGTGCAGGAAATACAGGTTCGCGGCCGACGACGCGACTTCGGTCGCGTGGATGTTGCCGTCGACCCAGAACGCCGGCTTTTCGTCGGCAGGGCCGGTTGCGGTGTTGGTTACGGTCACGATCCAGATGTCGCGGCCCTCGTGGCTGTGGCCGATCGATTCGACGGCCACCAGCGACGGATGCTCGCGCGCGAACGCGTGCAGGATTTCGGTCAGTTCGGGATAACGGAAGAAGCGGTCGAACGCGACGGCGGGCATGCGGGGGTTCCGACAGTGGACGAGGACGGTGCGGCCGCGCTGGCCCGCCCGGAGGCCGCATGGTACCGCGCCGGCAGTGGCCTAAGGAATGCGCGGCGGGTCGCGGTCCAACAGGATCAGGTTCACCGCGGCCTTGTAATGCCCGGGGTCGAGCGCCAGTGCGCGTTCGAACGCCACTTGCGCTCGTGCCCGGTCGCCGGCATTGCGATAGGCGAGGCCAAGATTGTTCCACGCCCGCGCATTGTGCGGTGCGGTCGCGAGCGTGGCTTCCCATAACGCGACCTCGCTGCGGTAATCGTGGTTACGCCACGCGGTGCCGACACCCAGAACGGCAGCGAGAGCGATGGCCGCGACGACGAAGCCCTCGCGGGTCATCCGCGCACGCGCCCATACGCACAGTGTCAATGCCGCGCCGACGAGGGCCAGGTCGAGCTGCCGGTCGTTGGCCAGGTCGTAACGGGCCAACAAGGAATTCGTCGGCAGCAACTGCAGGAAGAACCACAGGAGACCGAAGCCGCCGAGGAGGCCGCGCCGCACCCCGGCGATGCCGGCCCACAGCAACGCGGCGAGTGCCGTGCAGGCGCCCCACCACGCGAGCCCGTGCAGCACCGGCACTTCCGGGTCGACGTTGAGTTCGAGCGACACCAACGGCCCCGCGATGAGGTAGGTAACGCCGCTGACCTGCGCCACCAGGTTCTCCAGCGGATCGCGCACAGCGACGCTGGCCGCCAGCATCCGGCGATATTGCGGCAACGCGAGGATCGCCGCCGTCGCCATCGCCAGCAACGCGAAATGCGCTCGCGCGGCCGCCCACGCTGCACGCCAGCGGCCACCGTTGCGTGTGAACTCGACCAGGATCAACGCGAATGGCAACGTCCACGCCGTTTCCTTGGTCGCCAGCGCCGCCGCGAACAGCACCAGCGATGGCCACTGCGATCCGGCACCGGCATTGCGCACGCGCTCCCAGGACCACAGCGCCGCAAGATAGAGCAGCGCCATCAGCCCCGACGAGCGTCCGGACAGATACGTCACGACTTCGGTCTGCGCCGGATGCAACGCGAAGATCAGCGCCACCGCCAACGGCAGCGGCCAATCGCGCGTCGCGTGCGGCGCGCCGGCCGGCGGCATCACGGGCGAAGCATCGCTCCAGCGGCGCACGAGCACGAACACGAGGCACGCGCTGGCGGCATGGCAGGCGATATTGAACGCGTGGAACGCCAGCGTACCGCCGCCCAAGGTCCAGGACAGCGTATAGCTCGCCTTCAAGAGCGGCCGGATCCCCGGCATCGACCACCACCAGCCGGACCAACTGTGCACGGCGGTGTTGTCGACGATTACGGCATAGTCGTCGAACTGGAACACGCCCTGCAACGCGTTCGCGTACGCCACCAGCACCGCCGCCATCAACAGCACGCACGCGCGCGCCGCGGTCATCGGGGCGGCCGCGCATTCGCGAAGTCGAAACCGTGCTCCAGCATCGCCGCCGCATCCCACCAGCGCTCGCGCGCACCGAGCAACACGACAATGACGCGAACGCCCTCGCGCTCTGCGGTCAGGACGAGGCAAGTCCCCGCTCGCGCCGTGTAACCGGTTTTGAGGCCCGTGACGCCGGGAATGCGACCGACAAAGGCGTTCGTCGTGCGCACCCGGAATGTACGTCCGCCGAGCGTGCGGAGCGTGCGCTGCTCGAGCGCGGCGAGCCCGGCGAGTTGGGGCTGCGCCAGCACGCGGTCCGCCAGCGCCGAGAGATCGCGCGCGGACGAGTGCATTCCCGGTGCGTCGTGGCCGCAGGCGTTTCGAAAAACCGTGTCGGCGAGCCCGAGCGCCGCTGCGCGGGCGTTCATCCGCGCCACGAACTCGCGTTCGCTGCCCGCCAACCAGTCGGCCAGCGCGCGGCACGCATCGTTGGCCGAAGCGACCAGCATCGCGGCAAGAAGATCGCTGGCCCGCACGCGTTCGCCGGCGCGCAGGCCCAGCCGGGTCCCGGTTTCCGCCGCCGCGCCGGGACCGATGGTCACGATTGCATCGCCGACTGCGGCTTCGGCGACGAGCAATGCCGTCATCAGCTTCGCCAGCGACGCCGGCGGCAACGGGCGCTCGGGGTGCGCGGCAAACGCTGGTACGCCATCGACGGTAACGAGATAAGCGGCGGCGGCGCCCGGGAACGAATCCGTCGGCGCCGCGCGTACGGCGAATGCCGCCACGAACAGGGCGAACGCGAATGCGGCCCGCGTCGCCCGGTCGCTCATTCGCGCGCTAGAACGGCAGCAGTTTTTTCAACGCGTTCACGCCTTCCTGCACCGGGTCGGGCGCCTTCGCGGGGGTCGGCGCGGCAGTGGCCGTCGCGGCCGGCTGCCCACGCACCAGCGACGCATAGCGCGAGCACAGCGGTACGACGCCGCGGTCCATGCCGGTGAACGAGCGGCCCTTGCAGTTGGCCTCTCCGGCCGTGCGTACTTCGGCATCGCAGGAGCCACTGCCGACGAACGCCCAGTCGCGCGTCTCGACGCCCTTGGCGCAGGCCGCCGCGGTCACAGCGCCAAAATCCTGGCCGCACTTGCCCATCGCGTCGGCGAGCATCGTGTCCTTGCGCGCCGCCGTGTAGCCGGCCGGCTCGCGCGCCGTTGCGGCGACCTTGCTCACCGCCGGGCAGAAGTCCGCGCGTTTGTCGGCGCAGGGACCGGTCGGCTCGTACATCTGCCAGTTGAGCGACACCAGGCTCTGGCGGCACATCTCGGCGACCTGCTGGTTCCCTTGCGCGATCTGCGCGTTCGCGCGCGCGACGTCGGCCTTCACCGTCGAGGTGCACGTGCCGACCCGCTTGCCGGTCACCGTCTGCATCATGTCGAACGGCTGGCCTTCGGCCGTGCCCTTCATCTGCATCTTGCCGTCGTAGCCGTCGGACGAATACGTGAACTCGCCGCTGCCGCTCATCGGGTCCTTGCCGGTGCAGGCGACATTGAATGTGTACTTGTTGCCCGTTCGCTTCGCATTGGAGATCACGCAGTTGTCGCGGCCCTTGGGCACCAGCGCTTCGTCGTTGCCTTTTTCGACGCAAACCCGGTTGGTCCGGGGCGGCATCGCCATCGGCATGCCGGCCATTTCCATTTTCATCGTGACATCCCACAACTCGTCCTTGCCGGGGGCCTGCGCGATGGCGGCGAGCGAGGTGGCAACAGCAAACGCAGCGGCCACGAGCGCGACCGGACGTACGGGGGGCTTGAACACCTGGGGCATCGGGCAAGTCTCCGGAGCGGCAAGAAGAAGGAAGAGATTTTAGCGGAGGGCGCCCGGCCGTGGGGCGCGGCGAGGCTTACAGTGTAAGGATGGTTGAGAGCGGCAGCGTGGATTGGCCATTCCGTCCTTTCGCGCTCTGGTCCTCATCCGAGGATTACCGTATATTTATGCGGTATGTCGTCCCTCCTCCCCCCATACGCCGAGCTCCATTGCCTGTCGAACTTCTCGTTCCTGCGCGGCGCGTCGCACCCGGAGGAACTGGTCGAGCGGGCGGCCGGCCTCGGCTACTCGGCGCTCGCGTTGACCGACGAATGCTCGGTGTCGGGCGTGGTCCGTGCGCACCTGGCCGCCAGGGAAACGAAGCTCCCGTTCATCGTCGGCAGCGAGTTCGCGCTCGCCGACGGCCCGAAGCTCGTGCTGTACGCAACCGATCGCGACACGTACGGCGATCTCGCGCAGCTGATCACCCGCGGCCGGCGCAGCGCCGCCAAGGGCACGTACCGGCTGGCGCGCGCCGACGTCGCCGAGCTGGCGCCGCGTTGCGTCGCGTTGTGGGTGCCGAATGACGCGTCTACTGCCAGCGAAGCGCGCTGGGTCGCCGACGTCTTTGCGCACCGCGCGTGGCTGGCCGTCGAACTGCACGCGCGCTCGGGCGATCGCGCGCGACTTGCCCGGCTGACCGAGCTGGCCGGCGAGAGCGGGCTGCCGCTGGTCGCCGCCGGCGACGTCCACATGCATGTGCGCGCGCGGCGCGCGCTGCAGGACACGCTGACGGCGATCCGGCTGCGCACGCCGGTCGCCGGCTGCGGGCACGCGCTGTTCGCCAACGGCGAGCGCCACCTCCGTTCGCGCGCCCGGCTGGCGACGCTCTATCCACCCGAGCTGCTCGCCGCGACGCTCGCGGTCACCGAGCGCTGCACATTCTCCCTTGACGAGTTGCGCTACGAGTATCCGGAGGAAATCGTGCCGCCCGGCGCGACGCCGGCGTCGCACCTGCGCGCGCTGGTCGAGGCCGGGCTCATCCGGCGTTACGGCAAGGAGTCAGAGACGACTGTTGCGAAACATCCGTGGGCGACAGGGGACGCGGAAAAGTCGTCCCTGACCCCTCCCGACGTCCGCGAACTGATCGAGCACGAGCTCGCGCTGATCGCCGAGCTCAGGTACGAGCCGTACTTCCTCACCGTCCACGACATCGTGGCATTCGCGCGCTCGAAGGGCATCCTGTGCCAGGGCCGCGGGTCGGCGGCGAACTCGGCGGTCTGCTACGCGCTCGGCATCACCGAAGTCGACCCGGCGCGGATGTCGATGCTGTTCGAGCGCTTCATCAGCCGTGAGCGCAACGAGCCTCCCGACATCGACGTCGACTTCGAGCACCAGCGGCGCGAGGAAGTAATGCAGTACGTGTACACGAAGTACGGCCGCGACCGCGCGGCACTGGCGGCAACGTTGATCACCTACCGTCCGAAAAGTGCGGTCCGCGACGTCGGCAAGGCGCTTGGTCTCGACCTCGCGCAGGTCGACCGGCTCGCCGGCGTGTTCGCGTGGTGGGACGGACGCGCCGTCGATCCGGCGCGCATCCGCGAGGCGGGATTCGATCCGGCCAATCCGGTCGTTCATCGGCTGGTCACGCTGACCGGTGAGCTGATGGGCTTTCCGCGTCATCTGTCCCAGCACGTCGGCGGCTTCGTCATCGCGCGCGGGTTGCTGGAGCGAATGGTGCCGGTCGAGAACGCGACGATGAAGGACCGCACCGTCATCCAGTGGGACAAGGACGACCTCGACGCGATGGGGCTGTTGAAGGTCGATTGCCTGGCGCTCGGCATGCTGTCGGCGATCCGCCGCGCGCTGGCGATGATCACCACGCCGGGCAGCCCGCCGTTTCGGATGCAGGACATTCCGGCCGAAGATCCGGCCGTCTACGCGATGTGCCAGCGCGCCGACACGATCGGCGTATTCCAGATCGAATCGCGCGCGCAGATGTCGATGCTGCCGCGGCTCAAACCGGCGAGCTTCTACGACCTGGTGATCGAGGTCGCGATCGTGAGACCGGGCCCGATCCAGGGCGGCATGGTCCATCCGTATCTGCGCCGGCGGCAGGGACTCGATCCGGTCACCTATCCCAGTCCCGCGGTCAAGGCGGTGCTCGAGCGCACGCTCGGCGTGCCGATCTTCCAGGAGCAGGTGATGCAACTTGCGATCGTCGCCGCCGGTTTCACGCCCGGCGAAGCCGATTACCTGCGCCGCTCGATGGCAGCATGGCGGCGCAAGGGCGGCCTCGAAAAATTCGAGCAGCGGCTGGTCGACGGCATGGCTGCGCGCGGCTATCCGGAAGCGTTCGCGCGCCAGATCTACCAGCAGATCCTCGGCTTCGGCGAGTACGGCTTTCCCGAGTCGCATTCGGCGAGCTTTTCGCTGCTGGTTTATATCTCCGCGTGGCTGAAGCGCTATCACCCCGCGGCGTTCACCGGCGCGCTGCTCAATTCGCTGCCGATGGGTTTCTACGCACCGGCACAACTGGTGCAGGACGCGCAACGGCACGGCGTTGCGATCCGCGCACCCGACGTGACGATCAGCGACTGGGACTGTGCGCTGGAAGATGACGCGGGCGTTGCAGCGCCGGATTCAGCAACGCGCAGCGCAAGCCATGGCGTCGGGTTCACGCTTCTCCCCGTCGAAGGAGCCGCACGAATTCGCAAGATCGAGCCTGATCCCGTCGCGCCCGAAACCTGGGGGCGCGCCGGCCCCGCGCTGCGTCTCGGCCTGCGGATGATCGGCGGCCTGAGCGAAGCCGGTGCCGCGCGGCTGGTCGCGGCGCGCAGCGAGCGTGCATTCGCCAGCGTGGCCGATCTCGCGCACCGCGCCCGACTCGACGCGCGCGATCTCGAAGCGCTCGCCGATGCCGGCGCGCTCGCCGCGCTGGCCGGCCATCGGCACGATGCGGTGTGGGACGTCGCCGGCGTCGAGAAGCTGCCGCCGATCCTCGCCGACGGCACGTTCGACGAAGCGCCGCCGGTGCTCAGTGTGCCCACCGAAGGCCAGGACATCGTCGCCGACTACCGGCGCCTGGGGCTCACACTGGGCCGCCATCCGATGGCGCTGCTGCGCCAGCAACTCGCGGCGCGCAAGCTCATTGCCAGCGAAAGGGTCCGCGAGTCACCGCATGGACGTCTGGTGCGCACCGCGGGCATCGTCATCGGCCGCCAGCGGCCCGACACCGCGAGCGGCGTCGTGTTCGTCACGCTCGAGGACGAAACCGGCGTGACCAACGTCATCGTCTGGCGCGACCTCGGCGACCGACAGCGCCGCGAGCTGCTCGGCGCACGGCTGATGGCGGTCTACGGCAAGGTCGAGCGCGAAGGCGACGTCGTGCATGTGCTCGCCGGAAGGCTGCACGATCTGACGCCGCTGCTCGGAACGCTCGAAACGAAATCGCGGGATTTTCATTGAAGACCTATTCGATCACCTTGTCGGCGCGCTGCAAGATCGATGATGGAATCGTGATGCCGAGGGCTTTGGCCGCTTTCAGATTTACCGGTCGCGGCGGAAGGCGTAGCGCCGCTACCCGCCTTCCCGTTGTGACGTCTCCGACAA
>Ga0207668_10001068_pt1 | contig 16351 bp, 13 predicted proteins | sample KBSS43metaG_FD_184323 | JGI IMG/M metagenome (GOLD analysis project Ga0207668, IMG submission 184323) | Switchgrass rhizosphere microbial communities from Kellogg Biological Station, Michigan, USA - KBS S4-3 metaG (SPAdes) (version 2) | ecosystem: Host-associated > Plants > Roots > Rhizosphere... | reverse complement strand
GTGGCGAGTCGGAGACGCTGCTGGGCAAGTGGTTCGCGCGCAGCGGCAAGCGCGACAAGGTGGTGCTGGCGACCAAGGTGGCCAAATGGGCCGAGCGCCCCGGCCTCACCCCGGACAACATCAATGCGGCGGTGGAGGATTCGCTGCGTCGCCTGCAGACCGAGGTGATCGATCTGTACCAGGCTCACGAGGACGATGAATCCACGCCGCTGGAAGCGACCCTGGCCGCGTTCGGTCGCCTGATCGAGGCGGGCAAGGTGCGCGCGATCGGCGCGTCCAACTACAGCGCCACGCGTCTGGCCGATGCCTTGAAGGTCTCCACCGACTACGGGCTGCCGCGCTATGAAACCCTGCAGCCGGAGTACAACCTGTACGACCGCGCCGGCTACGAGAAGGAACTGGAACCGCTGGTGCAGCGCGAGCAGATCGGCGTGATCAACTACTACGCACTGGCCAGCGGCTTCCTCAGTGGCAAGTACCGCACGCCGGACGATGCCGGCAAGAGTTCCGCGCGCGGCGCCACCGTGGTCAAGCGTTACCTGAACCCGCGCGGCCTGCGCATTCTGCAAGCACTGGATGACGTGGCCAGCAAGCACAACGCTACTGCCGCGCAGATCGCACTGGCATGGCAGATCGCACGGCCGTCGATCACCGCACCGATCGTCAGTGCCACCAGCGTGGAGCAGCTGCACGACCTGCTGGCGGCGGCGAACGTGGCGTTGAGCGTGCAGGATGTGGCGCAGCTGGACGCGGCCAGCGTGGAAGGTTGAAGGCGGAGGGTGCCGGCCAACGTCGGCACCCTTCAACGGATCCGCGCCATGCGTGGATGCTTTGCCTCAGCGCGGCAGGCTGTCCTCGGCCACCAGCGCATGGTGCATGCCGATGCCCGCGCGCACGCCTTCTGCCATGGCCAGGGTGATGTTGCCGACCGTGGTCGCATCACCGGCGGCGTACACGTTCGGCACCGAGGTCTGTTTCATCATGTCCACCTCGGCCAGCACGCCCAGCGGACTCTCCACCAGCGCGCAACCCAGCTGCTGCACCAGCGGCGTGGCCATCTGCTGCATGGCCGGCACGAACAGCGCACGCTGGGCAACACGGCGACCGTCGGCAAGTTCCACTTCCAGCCACGTCGGCTGCTCGCCGTGCACACCTACCACCGGCGTGGTTTCCACCTGCACGCCGCGTTGCTGCATGGCGGCCAGCTCCTCGTCGCTGATCGGCAAGCCCTGGCTGAAGAAGGTGACGTTGCCCCAGTCGGCGAACAGCGGCGCCTTGCCGGCCGACATCGGATGGCCGCCGAGCAGGCCGATCGAACCGCCACCCACTTCATAACCATGGCAGTACGGGCAGTGCAGCACGGTGCTGCCCCAGCGCTCGGCCAGGCCGGGCAGATCGGGCAGCTGGTCGGCGATACCGGTGGCCAGCAGCAGCTTGCGCGCGGTCAGTACCTGGCTGTCGGCCGTACGCACCTCCACACCTTCGGTGCGGAGCGTGGCCTGCACCGCTTCGGCATTCAGCCAACGCACGGTCGGGTAGTCCAGCAGTTGCTGGCGCGCGTTCTTCAACAACTCGGCGCCACTGACGCCGTCCAGGCCCAGCACGCCGTGCGAATGGCTGGCGAAACGGTTTCGCGGCGAACCCGCATCGATGATCGTGACCGGCCGGCGCGCACGCGCCAGGATCAGTGCGGCGGCGATGCCGGCGTAGCTGCCGCCGACGATGAGGACATCAGGATTCATGGTGACCTTCCAGGGAACGGTGATGGGCAAGATGGCGGGCGAAGTCGGCGCCAAGCTGGTCGAGGGTGGTTGCCTGCAGCCGCTGCTCGAGCAGGCGCTGCGCTTCGCGGGCACTCTCCAGCAGGGCCTGGTTGACCAGCTGCTGGATCGGGCAGCCGCCCCTGCCTTCACGGGTACCGACCTGGACCATCGGCGGCGCGCCGATGGCCTGGTAGACGTCGTGCAGGGTGATCGTCGCCGCATCGCGGGCGAGCTGGCTGCCGCCACCGTGGCCGCGCGTGCTGCGTACCAGGCCGGCCTTGTGCATCTGCGCCAGCAGGCGGCGGATCACCACCGGATGGGTCGGCAGGCAGGTCGCCAGCTGTTCGGAGGTTCGCGGCCCGTGCTGGCCGACCAGATGGGCCATCACGTGCAGGGCGTCGGAAAGCGGATTCGCGGATTTCATGCAACAACAATAGTTACATTTAAACCACCTGTCGAGGGTCTTCTTTCGTTCCATATGGACACATTTGTCCAATGAAACACATTCTTCACATCACTAAACAGAACGGGAATGTGACACGCATCGCACTTCAGAGCGCTAAAGGACGGTCGATACCGCATCGCACCCCTTCCGAGATCTCGTCCCATGAAAGCCTCTTCCCATGCGCCGCGGCTGCAGTCGAAGCTGCTCGGTGCCGTTTCTGTTGGTCTGGCTGTTGTCCTGGTATGCGCCCTGGCGGGCTTGGCGTCGGCCTGGTTGAAGCTGTCCACCGAAGTCCCCCCGGAGGTTGCCCACAGCCGCGACGCCGAGCGCCTGCAACGCGAATTCCGCGGGCAGGTACAGGAGTGGAAGAACGTGCTGCTGCGCGGCCACGATGACGCGCTGCGCCAGCATCACCTGCAGGCCTTCGACAACGAAGGCCGCGTCGTTGCCGAACTGGCCACGGGCCTGGCCGCCAGCCCCGATGCGCGCACGCGCGAACTGGCGCAGGCGTTTTCCGGCCTGCACGCACAGTTGCAGCAGGACTACCACGCCGCACTGCAGGCCTTCGCTGACGCCAGCTACGACCCGGCGGTTGGCGATTCCCTGGTGCGCGGCAAGGACCGTCCGGTGGCCAGTGCGCTGGATGCCCTGAGCGTGCGTGCCACCGAGGTAGCCGAGGCTGCAGTGACCGCGCGTTCGCAGGATTCCCGACAGGTGCTGGTGGTATGCGCCGCGCTGACCATCGGCGCCGCCGTGCTGCTGCTGATCGCCCTTGGCTGGTGGCTGCGGCGCGCCGTGGTGCAGCCGGTGCTGGCGGTGGAAGCTGCCGCGCGTGCGGTTGCCGCCGGTGACCTCGACCACGTGGTGCAGGTGCGCAGCCGCGACGAGATCGGTCGCCTGGCACAGGCGATGCAGGCCGTGCAGAGCACCCTGCGTGGCGTGCTTGATGCGCAGACCGCGATGGCAAGGGCACACGACGCCGGCACGATCAGCCACCGCATGGACAGCAGCGCCTTCCCCGGCGCCTACGGCACGATGGTGGCCGACACCAATACCCTGGTCGATGCGCACATCCAGGTGAAGATGCGCGCGATCACGATCATGGGCCGCTATGCAGTGGGCGATCTCAGCCTGGACATGGAGCGTCTGCCCGGCGAGAAGGCCGTGATCACCCAGGCGCTGGATGCGGTGAAATCCAACCTGGGCGCGATCAACGGCGAAATCCGCCGCCTGGCCGAAGCTGCGGCAGCAGGCGATTTCAGCCAACGCGGCGACAGTGCGCGCTTCGAGCATGATTTCCGCGCGATGGTCGATGGCCTGAACCGCTTGATGCAGACCACCGAACAGAACCTGGGGGAGGTCTCGGCCATGCTGCGTGCCATTGCCGATGGCCGCCTGGGTGCGCGTATGGACGGCGACTTCCAGGGCGTGTTCGCCCGCATTGCGGGGGATGCCAACGCCACCGCTGCACAGCTGGCGACCATCGTCAGCGACATCAAGCACGCCTCCGGCAGCATCCACACCGCCGCTGCCGAGATTGCCGCCGGCAACAACGACCTGTCGCGCCGCACCGAACAGCAGGCGGCGAACCTGGAAGAAACCGCCGCGTCGATGGAGGAACTGACCTCCACCGTGCGCCAGAACGCCGAGCATGCGCGGCAGGCCAACCAGCTGGCGATCGGTGCGCACAGCGTGGCCTCGCACGGCGGTGAGGTGGTCGGCCAGGTCGTGGCGACGATGGATGCGATCGAAGGCTCGTCGCGGCAGATCGCCGACATCATCAGCGTCATTGACGGCATCGCGTTCCAGACCAACATCCTGGCGCTGAATGCCGCGGTGGAAGCGGCGCGTGCCGGCGAGCAGGGCCGTGGATTCGCAGTGGTCGCCAGTGAAGTGCGTACGCTGGCACAGCGGTCGGCGGCGGCGGCCAAGGAAATCAAATCGCTGATCGAGGCGTCGGTGGAACAGGTTGGCCACGGTGCGCAGCGCGTGCGCCAGGCCGGCGACACCATGGCCGAGATCGTCGCGTCGGTGCAGCGCGTGACCGACATCATGGCCGAGATCTCCGCTGCGTCGCAGGAGCAGTCGGCCGGCATCGAGCAGGTCAGCCAGACCATCATCCAGATGGATGGCACCACCCAGCAGAATGCCGCGCTGGTGGAAGAAGCCAGCGCCGCGGCACGCAGCCTGGAACAGCAGGCGGATCGCCTGATCGAAGCGGTGGATGTGTTTGATCTGTCCACCACGGCGACAGCAACGGGTGCCTTGGCGCGCGCGGCGTGACGGAACCGCCGGGCAGTGTGGGGTTGCCGGCCAGCGGCCGGCACTACCCATGCGTGCGATTCCCGGTAGTGCCGGCCGCTGGCCGGCAACCCGGACACTCCATCAGCGCAGGTAATCCGATGCGGCCATCGCTTCGCCCAGGTAATCCAGGAACGAGCTGATCCGTGCCGATACGGCCGTGTTGCGGTAGTACACCGCATGGATCGGCTGGTACACATCCAGCGTCTGCGCGGCCAGCACCGGCACCAGGGTGCCGGCCGCGCGGTCGCGTTCGGTCACGAAGTCGGACAGGCAGGTGATGCCCACGCCCTCCACCGCCAGCGTGCGCAGGGTCTCGCCGCTGGACACCGCGATGTCCGGCCGCACCAGCAGCTGCCCCTCGGCATCGCCCGGCAGCGGCCATCGGTTCAATGACTCCGGCTCGTTGAACCCCAGCAGCGTGTGCTGACCCAATGCCACCACGCTGGCCGGCTCGCCGTGCGTGGCCAGATAGGCCGGGCTGGCCAGCACCTGCAGCCGGCAGCGCCCCAGCGGCCGCGCGTGCAGGGTGGAATCGGCCAGCGGGCCGATACGGATCGCCAGATCGGTGCGCCGTTCCAGCAGGTCGATGTAGCGCTCGGAACTGTTCAACTCCAGCTGCACGTCCGGATAGCGCGCGCGGTAACCAGCCACCAGCGGCGCGATCACGTGCAGCACGAACGGCATCGCTGCATCCACCCGCAGCCGGCCGGCCGGACGCTCGCGCCGCGCCGCCATCTGTTCCTCGGCCGATTCCACCGCATCGATGATCGCCCGCGCATGGCGCAGGTAGGCCTCGCCTTCGGCGGTCAGGTGCAGGCGGCGGGTGGTGCGGGTCAACAGGGTCGTGCCCAGCTTGTCCTCCAGACGGCCCAGCGCGCGGCTCACGCCCGAGGGTGTCTGCCCCAGCTGCTCGGCAGCCGCGCTGATCGAACCGCTGTCGATCACCGCCAGGAAGGCCTGCATTTCGTCGAGGGTGGTTTTCATGGCGCCATTATTGACCACGCGGCAAGAGTGATTGGCGTGAAGACCGGTTTTTCGGCAAAGGTCGGCCGCGCACACTGCGCGCCTTCCTTCCCTCTGGACACTGTCATGATCCGTGGCATTCCGCTCGCCCTGCTGGCGCTGACCCTCGGTGCCTTTGCCATCGGCACCACCGAATTCGTCATCGTCGGCCTGATCCCGACCATCGCCGCCGACCTGCAGGTCAGCCTGCCCTCGGCCGGCCTGCTGGTCTCCCTGTATGCCCTGGGCGTGGCCGTCGGCGCGCCGGTGCTGACCGCGCTCACCGGCCGCGTGCCGCGCAAGACCCTGCTGGTGGCGCTGATGGTGCTGTTCACCCTCGGCAACGTCATCGCATGGATGGCACCGGGCTACACCTCGCTGATCGTCGCCCGCATCCTCACCGGCCTGGCCCACGGCGTGTTCTTCTCCATCGGCTCGATCATCGCCACCGCGGTGGTGCCGAAAGAGAAGGCTGCCAGTGCCATCGCCATCATGTTCACCGGCCTGACCGTGGCACTGGTGACCGGCGTGCCGCTGGGCACCTTCATCGGCCAGCACCTGGGCTGGCGCGCCACGTTCCTGGCCGTGGCCGGCCTGGGCGTGATCGCGCTGCTGGGCAGCCTGCTGTTCGTGCCGCGCGGCCTGGCACAGAGCGCGCCGGCCACCTTCCGCCAGCAGCTGGGCGTGCTTGCGCAGCCGCGCCTGCTGATGGTGTATGCCATCACCGCGCTTGGCTACGGCGGCACCTTCCTGTCCTTCACCTACCTGGCGCCGATCCTGCAGGACGTCACCGGCTTCTCGGCCAACGCGGTCAGCCTGGTGCTGCTGGTGTATGGCGTGTCGGTGGCGATCGGCAACCTGTGGGGCGGCCGCATGGCCGACCGCATGGGCCCGATTCCCGCGCTGAAGCGCATCTTCGCGCTGCTGGCCATCGTGCTGCTGGTCATGACCTTCACCGCCCACAACACCTGGCTGATGCTGCTGACCGTACTGGCACTGGGCGCAGTGGCATTCGGCAACGTGCCCGGCCTGCAGGTGTATGTGGTCAAGCAGGCACAGCGCTACGCACCGCAGGCGACCGATGTGGCCTCGGGCCTGAACATCGCCGCCTTCAACATCGGCATCGCGCTCGGTGCGTCGCTGGGCGGCCTGGTGGTCGAGCACATCGGCCTGATGCATACGCCGTGGCTGGGTGCGCTGGTGGTGGTCGGTGCGTTCGCCCTGACGGCACTCAGCGGCCGCCTGGACCGTCGCGACGGCATCGACGATCGCGCCGAGGGCATTGCGGTGAGCGCGCACTGATGCATGCAATGCACCGTTGCCGGCATGCACACGGCCCCTGCCCTACCCTTTGCGATCACCTCCTTCCCCCGCTTTGGAGTTCCCCATGACTGTCCCCGCTTTCGGCCTCGGCACCTTCCGCCTGAAAGACCAGACCGTGATCGACTCGGTGCGCAACGCGCTGGACGTCGGCTACCGCGCCATCGACACCGCGCAGATCTACGGCAACGAAGCCGAGGTCGGCCAGGCCATCGCCGAGTCGGGCGTGCCGCGTGACGAGATCTACCTGACCACCAAGGTGTGGATCACCGAGCTCAAGCGCGATGCGCTGCTGGCCAGCCTGCGCACCAGCCTGGAAAAGCTGCGCACCGACCATGTCGACCTGGCATTGATCCACTGGCCGTCACCGAACGACAAGGTCGACACGCCGATGGAGGAATATCTGCCTGCCCTGGCCGACGCCAAGGCACAGGGGCTGACCCGGGAGATCGGTATCTCCAACTTCACCATCGCCCAGACCCGCAAGGCGATCGAGATCCTCGGCGCCGATGCCATCGCCACCAACCAGATCGAGATCCACCCCTACCTGCAGAACCGCCTGCTGGTGAAGTTCCTGCAGGACAACGGGATCCGCGTCACCGCCTACATGAGCCTGGCCTACGGCGAGGTGATCAAGGACCCGGTGATCCAGGCCATCGCCGGCCGTCACCAGGCCAGCCCGGCGCAGATCGCGCTGGCATGGGCGCTGCAGCAGGATTACGCGGTCATTCCGTCGTCGACCAAGCGCGAGAACCTGGCCAGCAACCTGGAAGCCGCCGCGATCCGCCTGACCGAAGACGACATGGCGCAGATCGCCAAGCTGGACCGTGGCCACCGCCTGGCCAATCCGGAAGGCATCGCACCGGCCTGGGATTGAAGAACGGCCGCCGGGCATGGCCCGGCGCTACCGGATGACGGTGGGTAGCGCCGGGCCATGCCCGGCGGATCCATCAGTACTGCAACAACCATCCGCGCATTGCCGCACTCACCTCGTCCGGCTTCTCCATCGGTGCCAGGTGCCCGCAATCGGGCACCACCACCAGCTGCGAATGCGGCACCAGCGCGTGCATCTCCTCGCTCACCGCCAACGGCGTGATGCGGTCGTTCGCACCACAGACGATCAGCAGCGGATCGCGGTAGCCGGCCAACACATCGTGGCCATCACTGCGCTCCAGCGCGCTCTGGCGCAGGAACACCTCCGCACCCAGCCGTGCGGTCATGTCACGCACGCGCTGCACCAGCACGTAGTCGTCCAGCCGCGAGGCGTCGATATAGCTGCGCATCAGCGCGTCACCAAAGCCGTGGAATTTACCGGGCAGGCGCACGCTGGCGCGCTGGCTGCGGCGCTGTTCGGCACGTTCGGGGGAGTCGGCATGGATCGAGGTGTCGATCAGGGCCAGCTGCAGCACACGCTCCGGCGCGGTGCGCAGGATCTGCTGGGCGACGAAGCCGCCCAGTGAGAAACCGGCCAGCGCAAACCGTTCCGGCGCCTGCGCCAGTACCTCCTCGGCAACGGCCTGCAGGGTCTCGCCGTGGGTCTGGTCGCCCACGGTGCAGTCGGCCATATCGGCCAGGTCGGCCAGCTGCGCGCGCCAGAGTTCGGCGTCGTTGAGCAGACCCGGGAGGAGGAGCAGGGGAATACGGTCGGTCATGGCGGTATTGTGGTGCTGCGCGGTGATTGCGGCCAGCCACGAGCTGACCCTGTGTTTTGCGCGACCAGGTACTTGCTCCGCCGGGAGGACAACAATGCTGTACTGCGCACACGCCATCTTCTATTACCTGTACGAGGGCCAAGCATCATTCCCGGTCCACGAGAATCTGTATCTGATCAATGCACCTGACCCAGCCACGGCGATGCAGAAGTCTGCGTCGCTCGCCCGTGAGTATGAGCAGCGAGGCGATGACAGTCGGCTGGAGATCAGCGGCGTGCGCGCCGAGTATTGCTTCGCAGGCGTCCGCAAGCTGATTGAGGTTGCGCAGGATGACGCTGCTCCTCTGATGCTTCCTGGATCTGGAATCGAAGTGACCTATTCTATATTTGAGGTGGAGCAACTTGCCGATGTGATGCGGCTTGCCGAGGGCGGCAGGGTGCAGGTCGTCTATCAGGAATAGCACTTACTCAATCTTCTTGCAGCGCTTCCTTCTCCTCTTCGACAGTAGACCAGACACCCATGGCCGACCCCTACAACAGCGGTACCCCGACCACGTCCGCAGCGCGCTTCGAGGATTCGATGGTGACCACCGCCTTCGAGCTGCCCGGCTACCGCATCGCGCGCAACCTGGGCGTGGTACGCGGCATCACCGTGCGCTCGCGCTCGATCGTGGGCAATTTCCTGGGCGGCATCCAGACGATCTTCGGCGGCAACATCACCATCTACACCGAGCTGTGCGAGCAGGCGCGCGAGGAAACCTATCGCGACATGGTCAAGCATGCGCGGCAGCTGGGTGCCAACGCGGTCATCGGCATGCGCTACGACGCCACCGATGTGATGACCGGCCTGACCGAAGTGCTGTGCTATGGCACGGCGGTGGTGGTCGAGCCGCTGCGTTGAATCCGATGTTCCGCTGGGCATGGCCCGGCGCTACCGTCACGGTCACGCCACCGGCGGGACGTCGGGCACTTCCACCTGCTGCACCGGCAACGTCACCATCATCACCGTCGGGTCGTCCGGGTCCAGCCGGGTCTTGAAGCCCAGGCTCTGGCACATCGCCAGCATGGTGCTGTTCTCGCGCAGCACCTGGCCTTCCACCACATCCAGGCCCAACCATTTGGCGTACTCGATCATGATCGCCATCAGGCGCCAGCCGATGCCGTGGCCCTTCAGATCCGAACGGATCAGGATGCCGTACTCGCCACGGTGGTAATCCGCATCGGCATGCAGTCGCACCGCGCCGAGCATCTCGCCGCTGCGCGGTTCGAGCGCCACCAATGCGATCGAGCGCGCATAGTCCAGCTGGGTCAGGCGGGCGATGAACTCGTGGCTGAAATGCTTCACCGACTGGAAGAAACGCAGACGCAGATCCTCGTCGCTGACACGCGCGAAGAACGCACGGAACAGCGCGTCATCTTCCGGCCGCACCGGGCGCACGAACGCGCGACCGCCATCGGACAGCTCGATGGTGCGCTCCCATTCCTTCGGATACGGGAACACGGCGAAGCGTGGATGGCCACGTCCCTTGTGCAGGATGCGCGACGGCGCGACCGCCACGCGCGCGTCCAGTGCGAGGATGCCCTTGCTGTCCACCAGCAGGGGATTGATGTCCAGCGTGCGCACTTCGGGAATGTCCGCCGCCAGCTGCGCCAGTTTTACCAGCGCCAGTGCCAGTGCACGCTCATCGGCGGCGGGCACATCGCCATAGGCCTTGAGGATGCGCGAGGCCCGGGTCTGGCCGATCAGCTCGTGGGCCAGGCGCAGGTCAAGCGGCGGCAGCGCCAGCGCCTTGTCGTTGATCACTTCCACCGCCGTGCCACCGCGCCCGACCACGATCACCGGTCCAAACGTGGCGTCGTCGGCGATGCCGACGATGATCTCGCGCGCCTTCGGGCGGACGATGGTCGGTTGCACCAGCAGGCCGTCGATGCGCGCGTCCGGCCGTAGCTGGCGTGCACGAGCAAGGATCGCCTTGGCCGCGCTCTGCACCGCCGGCAGCGTCGCCAGATTCAGGCGCACGCCATCCACTTCGGATTTGTGCGGAATATCGGGCGACAGGATCTTCAGCGCGACCGTCGCGCCACGCTCCAGCAAGGGTTGCGCCAGGTCCATCGCCTCGTGCGCATCGCGCGCGTGCATCACCGGTGCAGAGGGGATGCCGTAGGCCTTCAGCAGTTCATGGGTGGCCAACGGGTCCAGCCAGCCCTGGCCATTGGCCAGCGCGGCTTCGACCAGCGCGCGCGCACGCGCGGTATCCACGCTGAAATCCTGCGGCAGGCTCGGCGGCGTTTCCATCAACGCACTCTGTGCCTCCCGGTAACGCACCAGATGCTGGAAGCCGCGCACGGCCTCCGCTTCGGTGGGATAGGTCGGCACGCGTGCGGCATTGAGGGTGGCAGTGGCCTGGTCGTCGTTGCCCAGCCACACCGCGAATACCGGCTTGTCGCGGTGGTGGCGCGGGCGCAGGCCGAGCGTACGGGTCAGCGCCTGCGCCGCATCGGCCGACGAGGTGAACGCGGTAGGCACGTTGACCACCAGCACCGCATCGTTCTCGCTGTCGGCCAGCAACGCTTCGATGGCCGTGGCATAGCGATCACCATCGGCGTCGACCACGATGTCGACCGGGTTGCTGCGCGTCCAGCCCTGCGGCAGTACCGAATCCAGCTTCTGCACGGTGCTGTCGGACAGTTGCGCCAGCGTGCCCTGCAGGGCGATCAGCTGGTCCACCGCCAGGTGGCCGACGCCACCGCCGTTGCTGAGGATGGCCAGGCGACGACCGGGGAAGGTGCCAAGCCGGCCCAGCGACTCGGCCGCGGTGAACAGTTCGTCCAGCGCGCTCACCCGCAGCAGGCCGGCACGGTTGAATGCCGCGCCGTACACATCATCGGCGCGCGCCAGGGCCTGCACGTGGGTATCGGCGCTGCCCGGCTGCACCCGTTCGGCGCGCCCGGACTTCACCACCACCACCGGTTTGGCACGCGCCGCGGCACGTGCGGCCGACATGAACTTGCGGGCGTCCTTGATCTGCTCGACGTAGAGCAGGATGGCGCGCGTGCGGTAGTCGGTGGCGAAATAGTCCAGCAGGTCGCCGAAGTCCACGTCCATGGTGTCGCCCAGCGAAACCACGGCGGAGAACCCCACCGAGCGCGCCACGCCCCACTCCACCAGGGCGGCGGCGATCGCCGAGGATTCGGAGATCAACGCGAGGTCGCCGGCCTGCGGGAAATGCGCGGCGATGCTGGCATTGAGCCGTGCATGCGGTGCGATCACGCCCAGGCAGTGCGGGCCGAGGATGCGCAGGCCATGCGCACGCGCGGCGGCCTCCACCTGTGCCCACGGCGAGCCTGGGCCCTCACCCAGATGCGCGGTGAGGATGATCGCGGCCTGCACGCCGCGTTCGGCGGCGGTGCGTACCACCTGCGGCACGATCGCCGCCGGCGCGGTGATCACCACCAGTTCCGGCACCCAGTCCAGGTCCTTCAACCGCTTTACCGTGCGGATGCCATCGATCTCGGTATGGCGCGGGTTGATCCATGCCACTTTGCCGGGGAAGCCGGTGCCGCGCAGGTTGCGCATCACTGCGCGGCCCGCCGAGCGCTCACGCGGGCTGCCGCCGATCACCGCGACCGACTGCGGACGGAACACGGACTGCAGGTGGTAGGTACTCATGTGCCTACGTTACACGGACCGGCGCTGCGGCGGCATGATCGTGCGCAGGAACCTGGCATCGCATCCACGCAGGGCGTGGATCTACTACGCAGGCCAGGACCAGTGGATCCACGCCATGCGTGGATGAAGCACCCCTTACAGTAGATCCACGCCATGCGTGGATGACGCCCCCGTTACAGCAGCGTCCCGTGCAGGATCATCGCGGCGATGCTGAAGTAGATGACCAGGCCGGTCACATCCACCAGGGTGGCCACGAACGGGGCCGAGGCGCTGGCCGGGTCGAAGCCCAGCCGCTTGAGGATGAAGGGCAGCATCGACCCGGACAGCGAGCCGAACGTGACGATACCCACCAGCGCGGCGCCGATGGTGATCGCCAGCAGGATCCAGTGCTCGCCGTAGTCATGGAAGCCACCGAGCTGCCAGATCACGATGCGTACGATGGCCAGGCAACCGAGGATGGCGCCGAGCACCATGCCGGTGGGCACTTCGCGCAGGGCCACCTTCCACCAGTCGCGCAGGCGCAGTTCGCGCAGCGCCAGGCTGCGGATCAGCAGCGAGGTCGCCTGCGAACCGGAGTTGCCACCCGAGCTCATGATCAACGGAATGAACAGGGTCAGCACCACCGCGCGCGCCAGTTCGTCCTCGTAGTGCTGCATCGCGCTGGCGGTCAGCATCTCGCCGACGAACAGCACGCTCAGCCAGCCGGCGCGCTTGCGCAGCATCTCCAAGAAGCCGATCTGCATGTACGGCTTGTCCAGCGCTTCCATGCCGCCGAACTTGTGCGCGTCTTCGGTGGACTCTTCGATCAGCGCATCGAGGATGTCATCGACGGTGACGATGCCCAGCATGTGCTGCTGCGCATCCACCACCGGGATCGCCAGCAGATCGTGGCGGCGGATCAGTCGTGCCACGTCTTCCTGGTCCATCTGCGCATCCACCATCACCGGCGGATTGACCTGGGCCACGTCCAGGATCGATTCCTCCGGCAGGCCGGTGATCAGCCGGCGCATGGTCACCACCTGCTGCAGCCGCTGGTTGGCCGGGTCGAGGACGTAGATCGCATACACGGTCTCGCGCGTGCGCTCGACCTGACGGATGTGCTGCAGGGTCTGGGCCACGGTCCAGGTGGCGGGCACGGCGACGAACTCGGTGGTCATCAGCGCGCCGGCGGTGTTCGGCGGGTAGCTCAGCAGCTTCTGGATGGTCTGCCGGGCTTCGTTGCCCAGCAGCGGAATCAGCCGCGCGCGTTCTTCTTCATCCAGCTCGTGGACGATGTCGGTGGCACGGTCGTCGGCCATCAACCCCAGCAGTGCGGCGGCGCGTGCCGGTGGCAGCGCGGCAACCAGTTCGCCACTGCGGTGCAGCTCCGGCGCCTCGAGCATCTTCACTGCACGCGGCAGCGACAGGGCGGCCAGCGTCTCGGCGGCGCGCTGCAGTTCGAGCGTGTTGAGGAATTCCACCGCGTCGGCGGTGTTGTAGTTCGCCAGCGGTGCCGACAATGCTGCGGCATCGGCCACCGGACGCAGCAATTGCTTCTGGTTCATGGTGATTCGCCTTCATGGGGTGCGACCTCGCGCAACGCCAACGCAGGCAAACCGTCCCGGTGTCAGGCGGTGGCCATCGCTGGCGTCGACCGAGGTCGACTTCTACTGTCGCTGGACATGGGTTGGGGACTCCGGAGGGGTGTACTGCCGGACACGCCGGCAGCGGCGGGCAGTCTGGACCTGCGGTCGGTGCAGGTCAACCCGCCACGCTGACCGGACAATGGGCCCGCTGCCGTTCTCGTGCGTACACAGCGGCGCGCGCATAATGCCCAGGTGGCATCCGCCGCGCTTCCCCTCCCCGCCGAACGGACGCACAGCCGGCCTCCCGATGACCAGGTATTCCCATGCATAGCGGTGGTCTGGAACTGGCACTGGTGCTGCTGCTGGCCGCGGTGATCGCGGTGCCGGTGTTCAAGAAGTTCGGCTTCGGCGCGGTGCTGGGCTACCTGGCGGCCGGCGTGGTGCTGGGTCCGGACGGTCTGGGCTTCGTACAGGACGCCGACCGCATCCTCGGCGCCGCCGAGATCGGCGTGGTCATGCTGCTGTTCGTGATCGGGCTGGAGCTGTCCCCTGCCCGGCTGAAGGTGATGCGGCGTTCGGTGTTCGGTGCGGGCGCGGCGCAGGTGGCGCTGTCCGGGCTGGTGCTGGGCGGCCTGCTGCTGCTCGATCACTTCCAGTGGAAGAGCGCGCTGGTGGTGGGCGTGGCGCTGGCGCTGTCGTCGACCGCGGTCGGCCTGCAGCTGCTGTCCGAGCACAAGGCGATCAACAGCGACCATGGCCGGCTGGGGTTTGCCATCCTGCTGTTCCAGGACCTGATCGCCATTCCGCTGCTGGCCGCGATTCCGCTGCTGGGCGGGGTCAAGAACGAGACGCTGCGCTGGGAAGATGCGGCCGTCGCGCTGGGCGCGCTGGCGGTGGTGATCCTGTGCGGGCGGCCGGTGCTGCGCCGGGTGTTCGGCATCATCGCCCGCACCCGCAGCCCGGAAGTATTCACCGCCACCGCGCTGCTGGTGGTGCTGGGCACCGCCTGGTTCATGCAGGAAGCCGGCCTGAGCCCCAGCCTGGGGGCGTTCCTGGCCGGCGTGCTGCTGTCCGATTCGGAATTCCGGCACGAGCTGGAATCGCAGATCGAGCCGTTCAAGGGCCTGCTGCTGGGCCTGTTCTTCATTGCCGTGGGCATGGGCATCGACCTGGACCGCATCGCCGCCGAACCGTGGATGATCGCTGCGGGCGTGGCGATCCTGCTGGTGGTGAAGTTCAGCCTGCTGTACGCCATCGGCCGTATCGCCAGACTCAGCTCGCGGCAGTCGTTGCTGCTGGGCAGCGTGTTGTGGCTGGGCGGCGAATTCGCCTTCGTGGTGTTCAACGAAGCCCAGCGTGCGCATCTGCTGGGCAATGCCAACCATGACCGGCTGGTGGCGATCGTCGGCCTGTCGATGGCGATCACCCCGTTGCTGATGATCGCCCTGATGCGCCTGCTTGGCGAGGAGAAGGTCGCGCCCCGCCAGGCGACGGAGGCCGACAAGGTGGCGCCGGACAATCGCCCGAAGGTGCTGATTGCCGGCATGGGCCGCTTCGGCCAGGTGATCGCGCGCCTGCTGACCGCGCAGAAGGTGCCGTTCGTGGCGCTGGAAGCGAACCCGGACACGGTGGCCGACCTGCGCCGCTTCGGCAACCAGCTGTACTACGGCGACCCGACCCGGCCGGAGATGCTGCGCGCCGCCGGTGGCGAGCACATCGACGTGTTCGTGATCACCGTGGACGACCCGGAGACCAACCTGCGCGCGGTGCGCATGGTGCGCCGCCTGTATCCGGACGCGACGGTGCTGGCACGTGCGCGCAACCGCCAGCATGCATGGCGGTTGATGGACATGTCGGCCGAACCGTTCCGTGAAGTATTCGGTACCAGCCTGGAAATGAGCGGCCGCGTGCTGACCGCGCTGGGCGTGGCACCAAACGTGGCCGAGCGCCATGTGCAGCAGTTCCGCGAACACGACGAGAAGCTGCTGCGCGACCAGTACCTGGTCTACGACGACGAGGCCGCCGTGATCCAGACCTCGCGCGATGCCCGCAACGACCTGATGCACCTGTTCGAAGCGGACGCGGAAAGCGACGACAAGTAGATCCACGCCATGCGTGGATGTTTTTGTTTCCGTGCGCGGCGATCATCCACGCATGGCGTGGATCTACTGAAGGCATCCTGCCGACCAACGGTCGGCACCGACCCAATGGAAGGCGACCTTCAGCCGTTGTCGCGCAGGAACCTGGCCATCGAAGAGACACCCGGCACGCGCGGCTCGGACGCGGAAAGCGACGGCGACAAGGAGCGCTGACCGACGGGGTTGGGTAGTGCCGGCCGCTGGCCGGCAACCTCATGAACCCCGCCAGGATTGCGAAGCTGCCGGCCAGCGGCCGGCACTAACGCGCCCAGGGGTCAGCCGTTGTCGCGCAGGAACCTGGCCATCGAAGAGACGCCCGGCACGCGCGGCTCGGACGCGGAAAGCGACGGCGACAAGGAGCGCTGACCGACGGGGTTGGGTAGTGCCGGCCGCTGGCCGGCAACCTCATGAACCTCGCCAGGATTGCGAAGCTGCCGGCCAGCGGCCGGCACTGCCGCGCCTTGGGGTCAGCCGTTGTCGCGCAGGAACCTGG
>Ga0207668_10001067_pt1 | contig 16351 bp, 17 predicted proteins | sample KBSS43metaG_FD_184323 | JGI IMG/M metagenome (GOLD analysis project Ga0207668, IMG submission 184323) | Switchgrass rhizosphere microbial communities from Kellogg Biological Station, Michigan, USA - KBS S4-3 metaG (SPAdes) (version 2) | ecosystem: Host-associated > Plants > Roots > Rhizosphere... | reverse complement strand
GGCGTGCCCACGCTCTCTGCCGCGCTCAACAAAGTCGATCTGCACGGCGAATTCGACGAGGTACGGGTGTGCATCTCCGGCGGCGCGCCGCTGCCGCTCGACATCCGGCAGACGTTCGAGAAGCGGACCGGCGTGCGCGTGGTCGAGGGCTATGGCTTGTCCGAGGCAGGCCCGATCATCGCCTGCAATCCGCTGGAAGGCCTGGTGAAGGACAATTCGTGCGGTCCGGCCTTTCCCGGCACCGCGATCGAGATACGCGACCCCGACGACATCCACCGCATCATGCCCCAGGGCGAGCGTGGCGAAGTCTGCGCGCGCGGGCCGCAGGTGATGAAAGGCTACTGGAACCGGCCCCAGGAGACCGAAGCGACCTTCATCTACGGGGCGCTGCGCACCGGCGACGTCGGCTACCTCGACAAGGACGGCTACTTGTTCCTGGTCGACCGGATCAAGGACCTGATCCTGTGCAGCGGCTACAACGTCTATCCCCGCGTGATCGAGGACGCGCTCTACGAGCATCCCGCCGTGGCGGAAGCGGTGGTGATCGGCGTGCCCGATCCCTATCGCGGACAGTCCCCCAAGGCCTTCGTCGCCTTGCATCCAGAGCGCATCGTGGGCGAAGAAGAGCTCATGGAGTTCCTCAAGACCCGCATCAGCAAGATCGAGATGCCCTCGCAGATCGAGTTTCGCGCCGCGCTGCCCAAGACGATGGTCGGCAAGCTTTCCAAGAAGGAACTCGTCGCCGAGGAGGCCGCACGCCGCGAGGCAGCCGCGGGGGCCTCGTGACGGAAGGGGTGGCAGACGGCGCCGCGCCAGGAGTGCAGGACCTGCTGGGCATCCAGGAGGCGGCGACGCTTCTGGGTGTCACCATGCGCACTTTGCGCTTCTACGAGGACAAGGGTCTGATCGCCCCGCAGCGTGTGGGCACCACGCGCATCTATTCGCGCCGCGAGATCGGCCGCATGCAGCTTATCCTCAGGGGCAAGCGGCTCGGCTTTTCGATCCGCGAGATCAAGGAGTTCCTCGATCTCTACGATGTCGACCCCGAACATCACGTGCAAGTGCGCACGCTGCTCACCAAAGTGACCGAGCGGATGAAGGATCTCAAGCGCCAGCGGCAAGCGATCGAGCAGACGCTGACGGAACTCGGCTCCATCCAGGAGCAGGCGCGCGCGTGGCTGCAGGCTCACGAGGCCGGCGCCGAGGGCCAGGCGGAGAAGCGCGCATGACCGGGCCCGGAGCGACGCCCGGCGACGTGCGGCGCCTTCTCGCCGTGGAGGAGCTCGACACGGACCTCTATCGCAGCGAGGCGTCGCCCGAATTGCCCGGCCGGGTCTTTGGCGGGCAAGTGGTCGCCCAGGCGCTTGCGGCCGCGACGCTGGGGATCGGCGGGGAGAAGGTCGCGCATTCGCTGCACGCCTATTTCCTGCGCGCAGGCGACAATGCCCGTCCCATCATCTACCGGGTCCTGCGCGATTTCGACGGGGGCAGCTTCGCCAACCGCCGCGTGGTGGCGCTGCAGGACGGCAAGCCGATCCTGAACCTTGCCGCCTCGTTCCAGCGGCGCGAGGAGGGCCTGTCCTACGCCGCGCCGATGCCCGACGTTCCCGGCCCGGAAGAGGCCGTGCCGATGGACCAGCTTCTGGCCCGGCCCGGCCAGAACGTTCCCGGCCCCATCGCCGCTCGCCTGGCCGCCTTCGAGGTTTGCGCCGGGCAGCGCCATGCCGGCAGCCCGGATTCGCTTCCGGCGCAGCACGCGTGGTTCCGGCTGAGCGCGACCCTCGATCCGGAACAGGCGCGGACGGCGCTTGCCTATGCCAGCGACTTCGGCCTGGTCTCGACCGCGATCCTGCCGCACGGCATCGCCTGGTTCACGCCCGAGATCCAGGGCGCGAGCCTGGACCACACGATCTGGTTCCATGAGGACCCGCCGCTCGGCGCGTGGCTGCTCTATGCGATGGACAGCCCTTGGTCGGGGCACGCGCGCGGATTCAGCCGGGGAAGTGTCTACGACCGGTCGGGGCGGCTGATCGCCAGCATGGCCCAGGAAGGACTGATGCGCCACCGCCCGCGCGGCTAGCGGCTGATCGGGCAAAGCCGGGCCTGACCCCACCGCAAAGCTCTTGCGCAAGGCGTTCCGCGTGGCTAAACGCGGCGCCTGCCCACGCCAGGGTCAGGCCGCTTTAGCTCAGCCGGTAGAGCACATCATTCGTAATGATGGGGTCAGGTGTTCGAGTCACCTAAGCGGCACCACCTCTTTCAGCAGGAAAATCCGGGACATCCGGCGAAAGGGCCTTCCGCCTTAGGTGGCGCTTGGGGCGTTTTGGGCAGGGAATTCGGCTCGACCCACGCTAGCCCCCTTCACCCAGGCCCGCGTGCTGCGTCCGAACGAGGAGCCCTTCGGCTGGTAGTGGCGCCATAGCCGACCTCTGGTGGTGGTGGTGTACTCGCTAGAACCTGCCTTTCGTTCATCAAATGGCGCATTGAGGGACTAACCTCATTGTGCCCCAACCCTTCCAGTTGCATGATCAACAGAATTCGCTCAACTAGCCAAATGAGGGGAACAGCAACGACGTCCAAATCCGCTCTCGATATCAGACTGCTAACCAAGCGAAACGAGGTTGAGCCTTTTGTTGGCAAAATCCGAGAGGCCGCAGACGGCGAGAAGATGGCCTTTGGTTTTCTTCCAGCTAAGGCTTACGACGAATTTGCCTATCAAGGACGAATGATCGTCGCCGTCGACGCGTCAGATACTCTAATTGGATATACACTGTTTGGCGGTGCTCTGCCTCAAGGTCGCATCTTTCAGACATGGGCGTCCACCGATTTCCGTGGGCACGGGATTGGTCGACGACTTCTGCTGGAAGTGATCCGAGTGATGGAAAGATCGAATTATCTGAGCGTGCGCGCTGACGTCGCCAGCGACTTGACCGATGCCAACGGTTTTTACTCTGGCCTAGGATTTGAGGTCATTCGCACACGTCCTGGCGGCAAAACGCGTGGCCGCACGATCAACGTTCGTGTGCGAGAACTCTCAACTCCTAGCCTCCTAGATTTTGTAAACGCCAGTTCTCCCGACCTCGCGTCGCTGTCGATCGACGCGCCGTCGGTCGGGCGGGCGCCACTGTATGTGCTGGATCTCAACGTCATATTCGATGTTGCGAAACAACGCGTCCGCGGGCCTGCAGCGAGCAGAGTGATGGCGACCGCTTTCGAAAACGATGTCAGGCTCGCCATTACCGCGGAACTGGTCAAGGAACTGGAGCGACACTCGAAGCCCGGAAGCAGCGATCCGGTTCTGGAACTCGCGAAAGCGCTTCCCCGTCTCCCATTGCCTCCTCGCTCGATTGCCGACGCGCACATGGCGGAACTGGCGCCCATTGTGTTTCCTGAGCGAACGCGTGACGGAAAGCTGACGGTCCAAGACCGATCTGATCTGATGCATTTGGTAGCCGCCATTCATGAATGCGCCGCCGGCTTTGTCACTTCAGAGAATGCAATCCTCAGGACGGCGAGGCAGCTTCAGTCACGATACGGCCTAGACATCGTATCTCCGGAAGCGTTCTCGCCTGATCAAGGCGGAGACTACGGCGCTGGGAACAGCGTAACCGCCACGGCCGGCTCCATGCAAATCGAAGCAGGTCCGCTGGAAGATCAGGACTATGTGGACGTCGAAGCTCTCATGACGAGTGCCCATGCCTCGGTCGTTCAAGTTCGATCGGTCCTTTCCCAAGGCACGACAACCCTTCCGCGCCGCCGGTTTATCGTCCGAGCGAATGGCAAAGCCTGCGCCGTAGCCGCCTGGGATTCTCCCGCGCGTGGCGCGGCGCATCGCGAACTTTGGCTTTGGGGTGACGAGGGCAATCCAGCAACACTCGTGGGACTGGAACATTTGCTCGGACGGATCGCGGCAGATCTCGGTTCCTCAGGGCCGTCAACCTTCCGAATGACGGTGCCAGCGAGCCAACCCACCGCTCGTCAGGCCGCGATCGGCAATGGCTTCTTCTTAGCCGGCAGTGATGGTCCTCGCTCCCGCGTGTTGACCAAATTGGCGTTGGGCCGGGTCGTTACACCGGACAACTGGGTAACTACCTCTAACGCGATGCGTCAACGCTCGCAGATTTCATTGCCCAAGGACTGCCCACACTTCACGGCTTTGGCTCAACCCATCGAATTGCAGGACGGCGCCGGAAAATCGGCTGCACCGTCACTCGCAGACATTGAACGCCTTCTATCTCCCGCGCTGTTGGCGCTCCCGAACCGACCCGCTGTGGTGCTTCCCATCACGCAGGCATATGCTGAGGAGCTGTTTCAGGGTTCCTCACAGCCCTCGCTTCTCGCCAAACGCGAAGCACTTTTGCATTCTGTTCGCGGTTATATCGGTGGTCCGAATACCTACTCCGTGATCCGCGAAGGTGCCATCGCGGTGTTCTACGAGTCGTCTACCGGCGGCGGTCGCAGCGCAGCCACCGCTATCGCGCGGATCAGTCGCCGCTATTTAATGGACAAGGCAAGCGCCTCGCAATACGCCTCGAAAAAGGGCGTGCTGGATACGAATGTCATCAAAGGCATGGGCGTTGGCCCACAGGTGTGTGTTAGTGAATTCGAAGACCTGATGCTTTTTCGCAAACCAGTTTCCCTCGCGGCCCTAAGGGCGATCGGGTGCGTAGACGGTGCCAACTTCGTGACGGCACGCGCGATCTCAACTGATCATCTGCTGGCGATCATCAAGGCCGGCGAGCCGAATGACTGACTCTGAAGATATTCTAATCTCCGTTCAGAGCAGGTTTATTGATGGCATGTTGGAGGGGACTAAACGGGTTGAGCTGCGGCGTCGTGCGCCGCGCATCGAAAGAGGCACCCGGATTTGGATTTATGACAAAGCGCCGGTCGCAGCAGTGCGGGCGGTCGCAATCTTGGCAGCTGTCGAAACCATGGCACCCGAGGTTCTTTGGCGCAGGCATGAAACAACCCTGGGGCTCTCCCTCAAAGAATATAATGAGTACGTGGCAGGCTGCAATCAGGCGACAGCTCTCTCTCTCGAACATGTTTATCCGATTCGTCCTGTTAGGCTGAAAGATTTGCGGAGGTTGAGCCGGAATTTTCATCCCCCTCAGTTCTATCTTCGAATGGGGCGACATGGATTGCTCCTCGCCGCTCTGGAACGGCATTTAGATCCCGCAGGATGCTTTGATGTCGGATGCTGCCAAACCTAAGGGCGCCATCCGCGCTGCCTGCTACCGTCTGCGGTAATCGAAATAAACCTCTAGCATCAGCTAACTTGAAACGATCATTTCAGGGACGGTATAATCCGCTTGATAGTTTTCCCCCGATCGGGGCAAGCACTCACGATTGATAGCAGGGGAGCGCGCGCGTGCACAAGCTGGACGTCGGACGAACTCGGTTCCGTCAGTTAGTGGCAAATGCTCTTGAAGCGGAACCGGCACTGCCCCTTGTTCACGGTTCTGACGCTTTCAAATTCCTGAATGCGCTTGAGGATGGCGATTTAAAGCCTCAGCCCTGCGATGTCTTTACTGGCGAATCTCTGCTTTATTTCTTCTACGGAAGGCCCTCATATCGGGCAAATGCAGACGTCGAGCCAACGTCTCTCGCACATTATTTGCCTGTCCTTCTCATTCTCAAGACGAATCTTGCCGGCTTGGTCCGGCGTATGTTTCCGTTTGATTCCGGCGCCTTTAGTCACGGCTTTTATTCGACTCATCTCCATCATGACATGACCATTGGCGATTTTGGCCTCGACGTGACGACTAGTACCCCAGGCCGGCTGATTTCCGCCTTTTTTGGTAATACCGTTTCATATTTGCGCGCTGAACCAACCGCTTCAATAGACGTGCCGCCGGAGCAATTGGAGGCGCTGAGTTATAAGTCGATAATCGCTGCGCGAGACGCCAACGCATTGGATAGCAGGGGTGCTGCGATAGAGCTTCAAGCCGTATCTTCAGTGTCACTTACCGATCATGTGCAGGCGGTCATTTTGCCCGCGCCATTCATCGACAGCGGAACGACTGGAGCAAAGCTCAAGGCGCTCGGTATTCAACCAATACCATATATGGTGCATGGAAGAACTCGCCCTAGCGAATATGTAACCTCCATTACCGATCTTTGCTATCGTTATTATTTTGAGATCGGCTTGTTTAAGTCGGGCGAAATCGATGCCAATTCTTGAGCGCTTCGTCTGCCCGGCAGCTACGGCGCCAGGATTCGTGATTCCCCTGTTTAGTCGACACCCGGGAGCAAACCTGTTTCAAATTCAGAGGATAGATTGGTCTGGCCGGGTCCAGGCATTCGAAGACATCACACGTGAATCTAGCCTGGAGCGGCTGGCCAACGGGGCTGTAACTATCGAAGTCGGCGATCCGGCAATCTGGGGTTTTCTCGTTCCCAGTGGGGATATCCATGTTGGAACTAAACAGGACTTGCGCAGCAGCGCTCCGGGCATTCTGTCGTCCGAATTTATTGAGCGATGGCCAGCGAGCGCGGCAGATCTTATCGACCTGTGCGAACTTGAGGCCACCCTGCCCGACCAAACCCAGGAGGTCTACACGGCGATGACGCGGCTGATCGGGGCCGGCGCGACGATCTGGCGCGATACGGATTTGCTCCTGCCATTGATCCGTCAGTACTTCAGAGCCCGCATGGACAAGAGGACGAGCTTACAAATTTTGTCCGATGTCTGGACTCGTACTGTCGGCGATACCTGCCATGTGTTTTGCCCAGCACCCCTTCTTGGCCGCAACGATCCGGATCTGTCGGGGATTGCGAACAAGGCAGCGGCTTGGGGCGTCTCCCAGTTCAAATTCCATCCGCAGAAGATCGAGTCCGTCCAAATAGACGATCCCGTTCTCAACTGGCCGGTCACGGGAGATGGCGGTGTTGGACGCTGGACCGTGCGGAGGATGTGGAACGCGGTAGGACCGCATGTCAGTGCTAACGTTCGCGAGCGCATCGAAAGCAATGCATTGGAGGCGCAGCTGCGCGTGCATAGCGCGACGCTGCCCGGCGCCCCGGCTTCTCCCGACCTGCATATCGTTATTCATGGCAGCACCCGCGCCAATGTCGAGGCAAGCCTCCGCTTGTTTGGTACAAAACGGCCAGGGACAATATGGCATACCGTCAATATCCGGCCGCTCGGCATTGATCCGGAACGCGCCCAAGCAGTTCCCGTCCAAACAATCATCAATGGAGGACCAGAACTTGATTATGTCTGGGTGGTCGCCAACCATCGTCCGCAGGCGGCTGCAACGCACTACATGGGTCTTGCCCGTTCGCAGGTCGCCAGCCGTTACGCGCGAGCGTGCATATCGGCGCTTGGGGACTTATGCTATACGCCCCGCGGCCGAAAGCTCCTACTAGACACAGCGGGCTCTCGCGCGATCGGCCTCGTTGGCGCGACGCGATACCTGACCGATATAGATATGGACGATTTACTGCTGCGCGCCGTATATTCGATATTGAGCCCGGAATGGGGGTTTGGCGATGCAAAGCTCGTTTGCCTGTGGCCGCATCCGCTTCCTGAGGGCTCCGTTGAGTACGTTCGGCTCGGCGGCTATCAATATGCCATCGAGATGATCGGGCTTAAGCAGTCCAGCGCGCGTGCTGACATCCGGTGCCTTGCCTTCGGAGCCAGCCTTAGACCCGCGGGTACGCGCGCTTATGTCGATTATATCGCTTCAGTCATGGCCGCATGGGGTTGGGATTTGCGCAGCGCTGACGGGGAGGAATTGCTGTTCGAGGAACAAGGTGGGGTCATCTCGATGTTGGTTGCGGATATGCCTGCACGACTTGATGCTATTTTGCGGCGAAACAGAGATATGGGACCACAGCCCGATATTGTCGTGACCAATCGGTCGTTGACGAAGGCGCAGAAGCAGCAAAGCGAGTTAGGCTCCTGGACTGTCATTCACCACACCAAACTTCCTGGTTGGCTTCGGCATAAGCTTGGCGAGCCCGGTCAGATGCCGGCGGGCGGCAGGAAATTTGCGCCTGAATAACCAGCGCCTTTCACGTGTAGGGCACTACAGGCAGGACGGACCTGCGGAATTGTCGCACTGGGCAAGCCGCACCGCGTTTAACCAACAAGACGCCGATGAAACGCCCCTATACGAATCGGATAAACGAAGGGTCGCCTACACGATTCCAATTCATAGTTGGAAACTATGCAAGGCTTCACGAGGCTGATCAATAATAATTCAATGGGTGTACTACGATGAAATAACCATCATATATGAACAGGTGTCTTAAATCAGCTTTCGGATTTCGGTAATAGAAGAGTATGAGGTTCAGTACCGAGAGCATGTGCCAGCCGGCCTAATGCCCTTACAGACGGATTTCGTGTCCCACGCTCAACATCACTGATGTAGCTCCGCTCCATCTCCACATCGAGTGCGAGCTGTTCCTGTGTCATACCCCTAAGCTTCCGGTATCGCCGGACGTTGACGCCGAGAAGTTGGACCACATCCATAGCCTGATGTGGCCGCAAGGCGCCGCTCGGGTCTGTATACCAGTCGTGTCATTTTGCCTTGCATTCCGTTGCGCTTCTAGCGAGCAAAGCGGTCGATCCAGGGGCGGCGCAAGGGTCAGCCGAGCGTCGCTTCTACCAGCGCAGGGGGCGAGAGCATGAACAATCCAGAGTCGTAGCTGCCTGTTCAGCCGTGCCCGCCGGGCCGGTTTCTCACCACATCCGCGCTCAGCGCAGACGGAGAACGTATGCTCACAACAAAACTCGGCCGCCTCGGTGCGGTGCTCTCGGTGATCTGGGTCGTCGTAGGCGGCTATCTCATCTACCAGCAGAACTCCCACCAAGATCACTGGCGTATCATCCGCAGCATCTGCGCCTTCGAGCCCGGCACCGCGTGCGCGACGATGACGGCACAGGCGAATGAGTTGTTCCCTCCAGACTGGCCAACGATTACCGGCTTGGTGCTAGTCGGCCTAGCGGCGGTCTGCTCGCCTACACCTGGGTACAGCGAGGAAAATCCCGCTAATGCCGCAGATCGTCGGCCTGATCCTGCTGGTGGCGCTGTTCATCTACGCCTTCCAACTGGCCTTGGTCCTGCTGGTGCTCGCCGGTCTGATCTTCCGGACGAAGGAGACGCTGGGGCTCATCCTCATCCTGGTAATCTTCGCAGGATTTGCAGCCTACCCGGTGCTCGGGTTCGGCCTGCTGGCGGCGCTGCTGATCTACCTGTTCGTCAAGAACGGCCGGAGGAGGCCCACGCCCGACGACCCCGACGACGAATAACCTCTCTTCCCATCACCCATCTCCACACAGCCCTCGGCGCCAAACGGCTCCGGGGGCTTCATGATTCTAGGACCCGAACATGAAAATCATCGACTCTCCCACAGCCATGGCTCACGCCTTGGTGACGTTCCAGGACCCGTGGCTGAGGCGCAGGCTCTCAGATTATCGTGATCGGCTGATTAAGGCCGACTGCGAGGTGGGGGACCTGGGCCCGTCATCGTCGTCGATCCTGGCGACACCCTGCTGGCGATCGAACAGGCGGCAAACCTGTCGTTCTCTGACGCCCCTGAGTACTGCGATGCCCCTAACGGTGCGGCTGAGCTAGCGTACGTGACCGACGACTACGGCGCTGGAGCGGTCCTGCTGCTGCCCGACCTTCACATGATCGACCCTGCGCTGCTGGCGATCGTCCGCGCACACGCCCCATCTGCCTTCCCCCAACACGATCACGCCGACCAGCCGAAAGGCCAGCACGAACAGCGACCCTGAAAAGCGCCCGCCGGGGCGCCCTCTCGAGCCGGCAATCCCAGCAGAACCAACGAACCCACAGCGTCCAGGCACCCCGCCTCGGGCGCATTTTTTGTGCCCAAGGAGGGCTACCGCCAGATGTTGCACTTCTTTGATCGGGACGGCCTGCTCGCCGCGCCCAGCCTCCCGCTCGCCCCCGAGCTGCTGGACTTGCTGCAAGCCCGCGTCGCCCACTTGGAGGCGCAGGGCCTGTTCGACATGACCGAAATCGTCGTGGTCGACGCCGACACCACCGAGGCCGACTTGGTCGAGGCGATCGGATTCACGCCTCTCGTTGACCTGGAGGGGCGCCGGTTCCGCCAGCCCGGCTTCTCTTCGCCGCTGGAGTACGTCTCCCGGGTCACTCCCAGCTACTATGAGGCCATCGTTCCGGTGGGCAACAGCGGCTTCGGCTTTCAGCTGCTCGTCCACGACGACGCCGACAACGACTTGGTCGCAATGTGCGAGGCGCACGCGGCGTGATCCATACAGGGGCGTCCGACACTGGCACGCCCAAGTGATACCGAAGTGAGCCTGTACCCGCCCGAGTGGGGTTGCCACAACGGTCCCGCCACACCGGCACCTCTTGGTGAATAGGAACAGACCATGCCAAACGACCAAGTACGGTAGCAAAGCAACAGAAGACCTGACGATGGCGATACCGATCAACGGAAACATGCTTGCAGCCGTTCGGCAGCAGCGGCGGCTGTCACAGCAGGAGCTTGCCGATCGAAGAAAGATCGGTATCGCCACGATCAAGCGCATAGAGAGAACAAAGGGCACTTCAAGTTACCGGGTTCATACGGCGGATTGCTTGGCCAAGGCGCTGGAGGTCCAAGTTGAAGACCTCTCAGAGGACAGGTTTTTACGCGTCATCGACCTAGGAAGCGACGTCGAGTTTCACTTAGATCGTATTGTGGATGTGGACAAGCTTCGCCTCTTCCAAGACTGGGTCATAAAAATGACAGAAAGCCGGAACAGAATCTTGAAGGATTAAGGTCTTCGCTTAGCGCAGCTGAACCTCACATCTTCTAATATTCCTGTCCTACTCTGGCAAACCTAAACGGGCGTAAATCCGAACGGATCAACTCGTCTCTGTGAAGCACACAGAGCATCAAAGAATGGGAGAATACAATGCTTCAACCACTAGAAAAAGACAACGAAGCCATGAATGACCTTCAGGCGCGAATGGTGGAATGGTGGGGGCTTCCAATCCCGACTGAGTGCGAGCACGAGGAAATATTTGGCTGGTACCATGTAGACGACGACACACGTTACTGGGCCTACAACCCACAAGACTCGACCTTTCGCGTCGTCAGCACGGACGGGCAGTGGATCAGGCCAAAGCTGGCGGGCGAGTGGGACGAGGGCGACGTAGAGGAGATCAGGCAAAAGATGGACAGCCTCTAGTTCCTGCCCGTCCCCCGCTCCCCGATGATCCTACGGTCCCGGCGCGGAGCGAGCCGTTTGCCTACGAAGGCTGGCTCTTCGCCTGGTTTTTCGTCCCAGAGCTGCGCCGCTGGGAACTCGGAACCATCGAGCGGCGGCACCGAGGGGGGTGGTGGGGGTAGCAGATTTCAGAAAAACCTAAGGAATTAGGAGAGGGGCCGCAGACCTCTCCGGAGATCGGCTGAAACTGCCGCCCCACCCCCCACCCGCTGTTCCGTCATCCGCTCGCCGGGCAGCGCTCCCCCGCCCTCAGAACCAGCCGCACTCGCCCCGGAGAGCCCCGCTCCGCGATGAAATGTGCCCCGGTCTGCCCGCACCCATGCCGGCAGTCGGCGCTGCCGTGCGGCCTCCACCCTACTCATCTTCAGAAAGGAAACGGCCCATGGCCAAGCTCAAACTGACATCCGCCCTGTGCCGCGCAGTCGAGTGCATGCCCGGCCAGTCCAAGGAGGTCTTCCGCTGCGCGTCCTGCTGAACCGCTCCTTCGTGCTGGCGGCGAACTGGGGCGTGGCGGGCGCCGAGCGCAACCCCGTGGCCGCCGTCTCGCGGCCGCGCTACGAGAACCGGCGCGAGATGTACCTCACCGCCGAACAGGCGAAATGCCTGCTCGACGCCTGCTCCGCGTCCTCGAACACGATGCTGCGGCCCATCGTGCACCTGCTGATGCTGACGGGAGCCCGCAAGCGCGAGCTGCTGGACGCCCGCTGGGAGCACGTCGATGTCGAGCGGAAGGCCTGGCTGATCCCTGACAGCAAGACGGGCAAGTCGAGGTACGTCCCGTTGTCCAAAGCGGCGCTGGACGTGATCGCGGCTCTGCCACGTTACCCCGGCTGCTCGTGGCTGGTACCGAACCCTGACACCCGCGAGCCGTTCGACAACGTCAAGAACGGCTGGGCGAGCGCGCGCAAGGCAGCTGGCCTGCCGACGCTCAGGTCGCACGACCTCAGGCATTCGGCCGCTTCGTTCATGGCGAACAGCGGAGTGGACCTATACGCGATCGGCAAGATACTCGGGCACGCCGACCACCAGAGCACCATGAGGTACTCGCACCTAGCCAACGACACCCTGCTGGCTGCCGTCGAGGCAGGCGCAGCTAAGATGAACATCTAACACTGCCCCTTTCGGTCCCGCGTGGATCGGGAGGGGATTTTTGCTTTTTCATTTTTGTTGTTGTGGCTGGGGGATGGCATCGAGCGTTGTGTAAAAGGCTATTGATCAGGTGCCTTGACGTCGGTGATGCCGTGACCGATGCCACAGATCACGATGGATGCGCGCGTCACTCACCTCCAATGCATTATGCCGATCGCGAATTTGCCATCGGTTGTCGCGAACGGCATCCTGTCGCATGAGCTTACCTCCCGGCTACCGCACGCATCGGTTGCCATGCAGGTCGTGCAAGATCGGCGCGATCAGAAGCGTGTGCCGCAAGGGCTTCGGCTACATCAATATGCCAACCTCTATTTCCATGCTCGCAATCCAATGCTCTTCAAGAGGCTTAGCGAGGCATCAAATTTGTGCGTTTTAGCCGTGTCGGCGGAAGTGCTGAAAATTTCGGGAACCGTCATCACGGATTGCAATGCGGCGAGCGATTGGGTTCGTTTCCTCGCGCCATCTCAATGGCAGATGATAGATTTTGATGATGTTTTCGCGTCCGATTGGCGGCATCCAGGGGACGCGCGTAGATTTTGGCAACATAAGTCGCGGAAATGCGCAGAGGTATTGGTTCCGCACTGTGTAACACCGAACTTACTGCTTGGTGCTTACGTGGTCGACGTTCAGGCGCAAGCTCGCGTGCAAGCCGTAGCGCCAGGTTTGCAAACCCACGTTGATCCCGTTATGTTCTTTCGGCCAAACTAGTGGTATCGAGCCCCATGTTCAAAGCCCTGATCGGTGACCTCTTCGCCAGCGATGCGCAAACGCTCTGCAATACCGTCAATTGCGTTGGCGTTATGGGCAAGGGTGTGGCGTTGGAATTCAAGAAGCGATACCCGCGCATGGCCAAAGACTATGCTGTGCGCTGTGCTCAGAATGAGGTGAGGTTAGGCGAACCCTATCTTTATAGGGATACAGATGTTTGGATTTTGAATTTCCCGACCAAGGGGCATTGGCGTTCCTCTTCTCGGATTGCGGATGTTGAGAAAGGCCTAGATTATTTGGCTGCAAATGCCGTTGCTTGGGGCGTTACAAGTTTGGCGCTCCCGCCTCTTGGATGCGGAAATGGGGGACTGGCTTGGTCGGAAGTGGGCCCGCTTATTTACGCAAAGCTGAAAGGCTTACCAATCAATGTCGAGGTTTACGCCCCGTATGGCACGCCTAAAAATGAGCTGTCGGTCGATTTTCTCGCCGCCCCATCCCAGCTCAGCCTGACAGGACAAGGGACTAAGGCCGCGAAACCCAACCCAAGTTGGATTGCGCTTTTGGAAGTCCTGCGAGAGCTTCAAGCGCAACCCTTCGCGAACCCCGTGGGGCGGACAATCTTTCAAAAGATTGCCTATGTATTAACGGAAATGGGGGTGCCCACAGGCTTTGAATTCGGAAAGGGAAGCTACGGCCCCTTCTCGGGAGATATGAAAAAGGCGCTGCACGATTTTGCCAATCGGAACTGGCTTCAAGAGCAGCAACTGGGTCGCATGATCGCTTTCCATGTCAGCGGGCAGTACGAGAAAGACCGGCGCAAATTTGCTGCTGAGCTCGATCTGCATCGGAAAAAAATCGACAAGACAGTGGATCTGTTCAGCCGCATCAAAAGCACCGAACAAGCAGAGGAGGTCGCGACGATCATCTACGCTTGCCGATCGGTTAAGGCGCGCAGGCCAAATCAACCCATCGCTGAACAGGATATCTTGGACTACGTCCTCGATTGGAAGCCTTCATGGCAATCCGAGGAGAAGCGTGATGGCGTAGCGGGTGCTATCCGCAACTTGGTGTTGCTAAATTGGGTAAAGGCCGAGATCAGCGAGGCAATGATCGAAGCTGCCTGAGTCGCAGGCGATCACTCGTCTGGACGTGAGGAAAACGGGTCCCGCACGGGCCGCATTGCTGCCATCCTTCCTGCTAAAGTGCTTTCCTTAGGAAGCGTCTCTGCGCGCGCCATGGTGCAACTTGGGAAGGGTTTGGGACGAACAGCAGAACGCCTTAGCTCTCACCTCGAAGGCCGCACAAGTCCTCGTATTTTAGCCACCCTATCCCTGCTTTCGTAATGATGGGGTCAGGTGTTCGAGTCACCTAAGCGGCACCACCACCTCGATCATCCAAGCCAGAACGCACGACGACGTCGTGAGCGTTTGCGGCGCTCAGATGTAGCTCGTCCAGATCTTCGGCGCGCGACGCACGATCGTGGTCTCGCAGTTGCGACAGTGGCCGACGAAGCTTCTTCCGTTCCAGGAGACCGCGCCCCGGGTCGGCCGATGCAGGCCGACGGCGCACAGGATGTGCTTGGACTTTCGTGTATCAGCCATGGGATCACCAGCAAGTCTGCGCCTCGCAGCGGCGGCGGCCGCCGTCCTGCGGTGATCTTCTTAGTCGCGCACGCTTGCCGAGGCGCATTACAAATCCGTTAGGCATCGCTCATCTGGCGGTAGGGTGTCGCCAAGACGGCTCGAGCTCGGCTGTCGGCGGGCCGGGCGACTCAACTCGCCGCATGCCCGATTCCGCTCGTCGCCCAAGAATGTGGAAAATTAAATACGGTTCCGACCCGATTTGCCCCTTGCGTGCCTCACCGGCCAAGGACTTACCACGCGTCGCGCCTCACCGAGCTCCGATCCGCCAGCGAACCCGCCCCACTTGCGCCAAAAATCCAAACGGGCACTATGGGTTGTGGGCCGTTGAACACGGAGCCTCAAGACCTAGATACCACAGGAGCACGCGCGGCTCTTGGCAAGGCCAGATCTGGTTATCCGAGGCTTCGTCGCGAAAGGACCGAAGTGCGGGCGGGGCAGTGTTCCCGTTCTGTGCCGAGCTTGATAGGCGTGGTGCCATACCTGCCGATTCGGGTTCGAAGGCAGCCGAACAGGGGGCACGACATGGATTTCAGAACCGGCGATGACGGACAGGTCGAGAGTGCAGACGTGACTTCCTTTGCAGACCAGACCAGCACCGACGATGCCCAGGCCGAGCTGACCTTCGCCATTGTGTCGACAGCAGCCGCCAATACGACAAAGGAGGCGGGCGTGGGCCCGGCTATCGCGATGGACAAGACGGATCTCGCCACTGCCGAACTGCTTGCGGACGTGCCCGCGGCCCCGGTCGCTGCGGCGCCCGCCCGCAAGGATGACTCCAAGTCGATCCGCGATCGTCGCTTCACGATCGTCACCGATGCGGCGCGCGACGCGCTGCTGACCGATTTCGGCAAGGAGACGCTGGATGACCGCTATCTCCTGCCGGGTGAGACCTACCAGGACCTCTTCGCCCGGGTGGCCGACGCCTATACCGACGATCAGGACCACGCCCAGCGCATCTACGACTATATCTCGAAGCTGTGGTTCATGCCGGCGACGCCGGTGTTGTCGAACGGCGGCACCGGACGCGGCCTGCCGATCTCGTGCTACCTGAACTCGGTTGACGACAGCCTCGAAGGCATCGTCGCCACCTGGAACGAGAACGTCTGGCTGGCGAGCCGGGGTGGCGGCATCGGCACGTACTGGGGCGCGGTGCGCGGCATCGGCGAGCCGGTCGGCCTCAACGGCAAGACCAGCGGCATCATTCCCTTCGTGCGGGTGATGGATTCGCTGACTCTGGCGATCAGCCAGGGCTCGCTGCGCCGCGGCTCGGCCGCCTGCTACCTCGATGTCTCGCATCCCGAGATCGAGGAGTTCCTCGAGATCCGCAAACCCTCGGGCGACTTCAACCGCAAGGCGCTGAACCTGCACCACGGCGTCCTCATCACCGACGAATTCATGGAAGCGGTGCGCGACGGGTCGGAGTTCACTTTGCGCTCGCCCCGCGACGGATCGGAGCGCGGCAAGGTCGACGCCCGCGCCTTGTTCCAGAAGCTGGTCGAGACCCGGCTGGCGACCGGCGAGCCCTATATCATCTTCATCGACCAGGTGAACCGGTCGATGCCCAAGCATCACCGCGACCTCGGCCTCAAGGTGACGACCTCCAACCTCTGCTCCGCGATCACGCTGCCGACCG
>Ga0207668_10001066_pt1 | contig 16351 bp, 20 predicted proteins | sample KBSS43metaG_FD_184323 | JGI IMG/M metagenome (GOLD analysis project Ga0207668, IMG submission 184323) | Switchgrass rhizosphere microbial communities from Kellogg Biological Station, Michigan, USA - KBS S4-3 metaG (SPAdes) (version 2) | ecosystem: Host-associated > Plants > Roots > Rhizosphere... | reverse complement strand
CATGCACGGCCGTGACGGCGCCGCGCTCGCCGAGGCGATGAGGGGCTTCGACGCGAGCAAGAACCTGGCGATCCCGGCGGCCATGCGCGCCAGGGTGGCCGGACTCTTCACCAGCGCGCGGATCGATGCCGACCGCATGAATGCGGCGATGCGCTGGGCCGCCGACCGCGCCGATGAGGTGATCGACCCGCACAGCGCGATCGGCCTTGCCGCCGCGCAGGATGCGGCGCTGCCCGCCGACGTACCGGTCGTCACCCTCGCCACCGCGCACCCGGCCAAGTTCCCCGACGCCGTCGAGGCCGCGACCGGGCGTCGGCCGTCATTGCCGCCGCGCCTCGCCGACCTGTTCGGCAAGGAAGAGCGCTACGTCACCCTGCCGGCGACCTTCGGCGACGTGACCCGCTACATCGCCCAGCGGGCGACGCCGAAGCCGTGACAGCGCGCGTCCATCGCCTGGCGAACGGCCTGACCGTGGCCGTTGAACCGATGGAGACGGTCGAGACGGTTGCGGTCGGGCTCTACGCCGATGTCGGCAGCCGGTCCGAGCCGGACGCGCTCTCCGGCCTCGCCCATATGGTCGAGCATATGGTGTTCAAGGGCGCGGGCCATCGCGATGCGCGCGCCATCGCCGAGGATATCGAGGATGTCGGCGGCAGCCTGAATGCCTGGACCTCGCGCGACGCGACCGTCTTCCACGCCCGCGTGCTGCCCGCTGACCTGTCGCTCGCCGTCGACATCATCTCCGACCTCGTCCGCGCGCCGCGTTTCGACGCCGCCGAGCTGGAGCGGGAAAAAGCGGTCGTTCTCTCCGAGCTCGGCGAAGCGCGCGACACGCCCGACGACATCGTCTTCGACCATCTTCAGGCCGCCGCGTTCAAGGGCCAGCCCTTCGGCCGGCCGGTACTGGGCGACGAGATCAGCATCGCCGCGATCGACGCGCCCGCGCTCCACGACTGGCTGGCGACGCAGTACCGTCCGTCCGGCCTGATCCTTGCCGCCAGCGGCAAGGTCGACGAGGACGCGCTGCTTCGCCTCGCCGAGGCACGGTTCGGCGATCTCGCCCCCGGTGCCCCGCCGCCACCGGCGCCGGCCCGCTTCGCCGCCGGCGTCCACCACGACACCCGCCGCTTCGACCAGATCCACTTGGCGCTTGCCTATCCCGGCCTCGGCTATCGCGACCCCGATGTTCAGGCGCTGAGCCTGTTCGCCAGCGCGGCGGGCGGGGGCATGTCCTCCAGGCTGTTCCAGGAACTGCGCGAGGAGCGCGGCCTCGCCTATTCGGTCTATGCGTGGATGCAGCCGCACGATGCGCTCGGCGTGCTCGGCATCTACCTCGCCGCGGCGCGCGCCCATGCCGGCCGCGCGCTGGCGCTCGCCCGCGACGTGATGGCGCGCACTGCCGCCGGCCTGACCCAGGCCGAGCTGGACCGCGCCCGCGCCCAGGCCAAGGCCGGGCTGCTGATGGGCCTCGAATCGGTGCAGTCGCGCTGCGATCATCTCGCCCGGCAACTCCAGATCCACGACCGCATCGTGTCGCCGGCCGAGATCGTCGCCCAGATCGATGCGGTAACCCTGGACCAGGCCCGCACTGCCGCCCTGAACGCGCTTGCCGGCGGCGAGGCGCTCGCCAGTGTCGGCGGGCGGCTCGCGAAGGCGGCGTGACGATGCCCCCGCGATCCTCCCCGTGCCGGTGAGGATCTGATGCGCCTCGCCACTCTCGTCACCGAGCCCTGGGCCGATTACGGCCTCGTCGACAGCGGCCATGGCCGCAAGCTGGAGCGCTATGGCCGCTTCTGCTTCATCCGGCCCGAAAGCCAGGCGCTGTGGGCGCCAGCGCGCGACGACTGGCAGGCGGATGGCGAGTTTGTCGCCGCCTCCGACGACGAGGGCGGCGGACGCTGGCAGCTGGGCCGCAACGTGCCGGCGGCAGGTTGGCCGCTCAACTGGCGCGAGGTGCGGTTCCAGGCGCAGAATACCCCGTTCCGCCATCTCGCCTTCTTTCCCGACATGGCCGCGCAGTGGGACTGGATGCGGGAGCGGGTCGGCGCGGGTGACGAGGTGATGAACCTGTTCGGCTATACCGGTGTCGGCAGCCTCGCGCTTGCCGCGAAGGGCGCGCGGGTCACGCATGTCGACGCCTCGAAGAAGTCGGTTGAGCAGGGCAAGGCGAATGCCACCCTGTCGGGCATGGCCGACCGGCCGATCCGCTGGATGATCGATGATGCCGGCAAGTTCACCGCGCGCGAGGTGCGGCGCGGTCGCCGCTATGTCGGGATCATGCTCGACCCCCCGAAATTCGGCCGCGGCCCGACCGGCGAGGTGTGGCGGCTGGAGGAGGGGCTCCCCGCGCTGATCGCCGATTGCGTGCGGCTGCTTGATGCGGAATCGCGCTTTTTGGTGCTGACGGTCTACGCGGTCAGGATGTCGGCGCTGGCGATCGGCGAACTGCTGCGCCAGGCGACCGCGGCGCTGGGCGGCCAGGTCGAAATCGGCGAGATGGCGGTGCGCGAAGAGGCGCGGGGGCTGTTGCTGCCGACGGCGATCTTTGCGCGGTGGTCGCGGTAGGGAAGGGTCTACCCCTCCCGCGACGACCGCATCGCGGCGCCTGCCACGAACGGCGCGCCGGCCACCATCACCAGCGCCACCGCGCCGAGCAGTTTGAGCGCGGCCTCGCCGCCCGGCGCCATCGCGCCGGCGCCGAAGATCAGGATCGGCACCGCCAGCGGCAGCATGATCAGCCCGGCGAGCGCACCGGCTCCCTTCATCCCGCTGGTCAGCGCCGCGGTGGCGAGGCCGAGGGCGGCCAGCGCCGGCGTGCCGATCGCCAGCCCCGCCTCGACCCGCAGGAAGGTCGCGCCGTCCAGCCGCAGCAGGGCGGCGGCGGGGAAGGCGGCCAGCATCAGCGGCGGGCCGAAGCTCAGCCAGTGGGCGATCAGCTTGGCGGTGGCGATCAGCTCGTCGGAAATGCGGCGCGCGGCGAGCTGGTCGATCGCCCCGCTCTCCTGATCCGGCGCGATCAGCCGCTCGACAGGAAGCAGCGCGGCGAGGAGGGCCGCCATCCACAAGGCGCCGCCGCCGGTACGGGCGAGGAGCGGCGCGTCGGGGCCGACCGCGAACGGGAACAGGGTCGCGACCAGCAGGAAGAAGGCGATCGGCAGGGTCGCGCCGCCATGGGCATAGGCGCGGCGCAGGTCACGCGCGACAAGGCGGGTGAGCACGTTCACCGCCCGCCCAGCCGGACCATCGCCGCATCACCCAGCGACAGCGGCTGATGGGTGGCGGCGATCACCGCTCCGCCCGCCGCGCGATGCGCCGCGACCGCGGTCATCAGCCGCTCCAGCGCGATCGTATCGAGACCGTTGCCGGGCTCGTCGAGCAGCCAGATCGGCGCACGCGAGATGATCGTGCGCGCCAAGGCAGCGCGGCGGCGCTGGCCCGTCGACAGGATCCGCACCGGCACCTCGGCCAGCCCGCCGATGCCCATCGCGTCGAGCCCGCGGGCGACATCATGCCGGTCGCGCCCGTCGAGCCCGGCCCAGAAGCCGAGCGCCTTGGCGAGCGGCAGCTCGGGGTCGAGCGCCGCGGTCTCGGCGTCGTAGGCGACTGCGGCACGGCGGGTGATGGTGCCGGCCGACGGCGGGAGCAGACCGGCGACAATCCTGAGCAGGGTCGACTTGCCGGCCCCGTTGGGGCCGACCACCAGCACCGCGCCGCCGTCTTCCAGCGACAGCGACAACCCGTCGAACAGCAGCCGGTCGCCGCGCAGCGCCGCGACGCCGTCCAGCACCAGGCGAAGGCTCATCCGGCGGCCGCCTCGAGCGCCGCCATGTCCGCGTCGGAAAGGCCGAAATGATGGCCGACCTCGTGGATCAGCACGTGGCTCACCAGCGCCTCTAGGCTCTCGCCGCTCTCCGCCCATTCGTCGATCAGCGCGCGCCGGTAGAGATGAATCATGTCGGGCATCGCGGCGACGTCGCTGATCGACTTGTCGCCGATCGGCCGGCCCGAATAGAGGCCCGAAAGCTGGAACGGATCCTCGATGCCGAGCTCGTCGAGCACCTCCTGCTCGGCAAACTCCTCGACGCGGAGCACCACGCCGCCCAGATGCTCGCGGAAGATGCCGGGCAGCCGCGCCATCGTCTCGCGGGCGATCGCCTCGATCTCCTCGACGGAGGGCGCGAAATGCGGGGTTTGACGATCGCTCATGCGATCGCGACATAGGCGTGCATCCGGTCCGACGCCATGGGGTGCACATCATGATCGAGAAGCTGTCAGAGGAAGCGCGGATCGAGGCGCTGAAGCACCTTCCCGCCTGGAACCATGAGCCCGAGCGCGACGCGCTGACCCGGCGCCTGACCTTCGCCGACTTCTCGGACGCGTTCGCGTTCATGACGCGGGTGGCCCTGATCTCGGAGAAGATGGACCATCATCCGGAATGGTCGAACGTGTGGAACCGCGTCGACATCCTGCTGACCACGCATGACGCGGGCGGACTTTCGGCGCGGGACGTCAGGTTGGCCGAGGCGGTGGACAAGATCCTGGGGGAATGACGCGCATCTACCGGGATCTCCGTCTCCGCGGAGATGTCGGTGGTTCTTTATCTCACAGCGCCAGCATCAGCTGCGCGACCGGGCCGAACGAGCGCCGGTGGAGCGGGGTCGGGCCCAGCCGGGTGAGCGCAGCGCGGTGATCCGCGGTGCCGTAGCCCTTGTTCTGGCGCCAGCCATAGCCGGGATGCTGCGCGTCGTATTCGATCATCATCCGGTCGCGGGTGACCTTGGCGATGATCGAGGCGGCGGCGATCGAGCGACACAAGGCGTCGCCCGAGATCACCGCCCGCGACGGGCGCTGCCATTTCGGGCAGTGATTGCCGTCGACGAGGATCATCGCCGGCTCGACGCCCAGCGCGTCGACGGCGCGGGCCATCGCCGCCATCGTTGCCTGGAAGATGTTGATGCGATCGATCTCCTCGACCTCGGCGATGCCGACGCCAACCGCCGCACAGGCGCGCAGCTTTGCGTAGAGGGCCTCGCGCGCCGCGGCATCAAGCTTCTTCGAATCGTCGAGCCCGCGCGGGAAGCGCCTGCGGTCGAGGATCACCGCGGCAGCCACCACCGGTCCGGCGAGCGGACCGCGGCCGGCCTCGTCGACCCCGGCGAGCGGTTCGGGGTGGAGGCGCTCGATCTTGAAGCAGGGGCGGGTGGCCATCAGTCGCGCAGCCGGTCGAAGGGGACGGTGCCGAGCGCATGACCCATCGGCCCGTGCCCGGCGCCGATCCCCGGCGCGTGCTTTAGCGCGGCGCGCAGATAGCCGCGCGCACGGTCGATCGCCGCGGGCAGGTCGAGGCCGGCGGCGAGGCCCGTGGCGATGCCGCTGGCCAAGGTGCAGCCGGTGCCGTGATTGTGCCGCGTGTCGATCCGCCCCGCCGACCAGGTCCGTGTCTCGCCGCCGCTGACCAGCAGATCGCGGACCACCGGGATGCCGAGATATTCGGCGTCGAGATGGCCGCCCTTGGCAAGCACCGCGCTGCCGGAGCTGCGCGCCAGTGCGTGGGCCGCGATCTCGGCCTCGGCGATGCTGGTCACGGCAAGGCCAGTCAGCGCCGCCAGTTCAGGCGCATTGGGGGTGGTGACCGTGGCGAGCGCGGCGAGGCGGGCGAAGGCGGCGATGGTTTCGGCGTCGGCGAGGCTCGCCCCGCTGCTCGCCACCATCACCGGATCGAAGACGATCGGCAGGTCGAGGCCGGCGAGGCGGTCGGCGATCGCGGCGGCGGTGGCGGCCGATCCGATCATGCCGATCTTGACCGCGTCGGCGCCGAGATCGGCAAGCACCGCGTCGATCTGCGCTTGCACCATGTCGGTCGAGAGCGCGGTCACCGCGGTCACGCCGAGCGTGTTCTGCGCGGTGATAGCGGTGATTGCGGTCATGGCGTGGCCGCCCAACATGGTAACCGTCTTGATGTCGGCCTGGATGCCGGCGCCGCCGCCGGAGTCCGAGCCGGCGATGACGAGGACGCGAGGGATGCTCACGCCGCCTTGCGCACCGCTTCGCAGATCTCGTCGACCAGGGCTTCGACCAGCACGGCGTCCTCGCCCTCGGCCATCACCCTGATCAGCGGCTCGGTGCCTGAAGCGCGGATGACGAGGCGGCCGGTCTCGCCGAGTCGGGTATCGGCAGCGGCGATCACCGCCTTGACCTTCGCGTCCTCCAGTGGCTGACCACCGGCGAAGCGGACGTTCTTGAGAAGCTGCGGCAGCGGGTCGAAGCGGTGGAGCAGCTGGTGCGCGGGCAGGCCGGTCTCGACCAGCTCGGCCAGCACCTGGAGTGCTGCGACGAGGCCATCGCCGGTGGTGGCATGGTCGGTGAGGATGATGTGGCCGGACTGCTCGCCGCCAACGTTGAAGCCGCCGGTGCGCATCGCCTCCAGCACGTGACGGTCGCCGACCTTGGTGCGGTGGAGGGCGAGGCCCTCGCCGGCGAGGGCGCGTTCCAGGCCCATGTTGGACATGACGGTGGCGACGATGCCGTCACCGCGCAGGGTGCCGCGGCGGCGGGCGGCGGATGCGATCAGCGCCATCACCTGGTCGCCGTCGACGATCCGGCCACGATCGTCGACCACGATCAGCCGGTCGGCATCGCCGTCCAGCGCTATGCCGATATCGGCGCGAGTCTCGATGACCTTGGCCTGCAGCGCCTGCGGCGCGGTCGATCCGCATTCGGCATTGATGTTGGTGCCGTTGGGGTTGATCCCGATCGAGATGAGGTCGGCGCCGAGTTCCCACAGCGCGGCGGGCGCGACCTGATAGGCGGCGCCGTTCGCGCAATCGAGCACGACGCGCAGGCCATCGAGGCGGAGATGGTCGGGGAAGGTCGACTTGGCGAAGTGGATGTAGCGGCCCTGCGCGTCGTCGATGCGCCGTGCCCGGCCGATCTGGGCAGGCGCGACCAGCCTGGGCTCGGCTTCGATCGCCGCCTCGATCGCGGCCTCGTCGGCGTCGCTCAGCTTGTAGCCGTCCGGCCCGAACAGCTTGATGCCGTTGTCGGCGAAGGGGTTGTGGCTGGCCGAGATCATCACCCCGATATCGGCGCGCATCGACCGGGTGAGCATCGCCACCGCCGGGGTCGGCATCGGCCCGAGCAGGACGACGTCCATGCCGACTGAGGTGAAGCCGGCGGTGAGCGCCGATTCCATCATGTAGCCCGACAGGCGGGTGTCCTTGCCGATGACGACACGGTGGCGGTGCGCGCCGCGCACGAAGCGGGCGCCGACCGCCTGGCCGACCTTCATCGCGATGGCGGCGGTCATCGGGGTGGTGTTGGTAAGGCCGCGAATGCCGTCGGTACCGAAATACTTGCCCACGTGTCAGCGCACTCCGTGCATCCAGCGTTTCAGGACCGGCGACAGGACGAGCAGCACCATGCCGATCGCCGCCGAGATCAGCCCGATCGTCCAGAACACCGCGGCATAGGTGTCAAGGCTGACCTTGAGGTTGGTGACCTGCCCGCCGACGGTCTCGACGCTGGCGAGCTGCGCGACGACGCCGGCGACGTATTGCGCGGTGGCGATCGACAGGAACCAGAGGCCCATCATCAGCCCGACGACGCGGACCATCGCCAGCTTGGTGATCATCGACAGGCCGACCGGCGAGATGCAGAGTTCGGCGATCGAGTGGATCAGGTAGGTGCCCGCCACCCAGATCAGCCCGACCTTGAAGTCGCTGCCGGCGAACCGGGTGCCGAAGACCAGCAGCAGGAAGCCCGCCCCGGCGCCGATCAGCGCCAGCGAGAACTTGACCGGGATCGACGGCTCCAGCCCGCGCTTGGCGAGCGCTGCCCAGAGCACCGAGAAGATCGGCGCGAACATCACGATCCAGACCGCGTTGAACACCTGCACCTGGCCCGCCGGCATGACGTAGAAGCCGAGGTCGCGATCGGTGTTGCGGTCGGCGAAAAAGGTCAGCGAGGATCCGGCCTGCTCGAACAGCGTCCAGAACACGACGTTGAACACGACCAGCACGATGGCGGCGACCATCATCTGGAACTCGACCCGGTTGCCGACGCGCCACGACCAGATCGGGATGCCGATCACCGCCGCGAAGAAGGTGCCGAACATCACCCGGCCGAGCAGCGGCAGCGAGGCGAGATAGCCGATGATGCCGCCGCCGCCCTTCGCCGCCGCGGCCGAGGCTGCCGCCGTTTCCAGCATGTTGTTGTAGAGCAGCCAGGCGACCGGGATGGCGAGGATCGCCAGGATCCAGATGATCGCGGTGCGGTCCTTCACGCCGACCGGCTTCTCGCCATAGCCGGCGAGGCGGCCGCCATCGAACTGGATCAGCGACCAGGAGAACAGCATCCCGATCGCGGCAAGGAGGAAGCCCGCCCACCAGCCCACATGCTCGGCGAGCAGCGGGCAGAAGAATTGCGAGAGGAACGAGCCGAGATTGATACCCATGTAGAACAGGGTGAAGCCGGCGTCTCGTCGTCGGTCGCCGGGCTGGTAGAGCGTGCCGACGATCGTCGAGATGTTCGGTTTGAAGAAGCCGTTGCCGACGGTCACCGCCGACAGGCCGAGCAGCATGATCGCGACGAACAGGGTCGATCGCTCGGCGTTCGATTCGAAAGCGGCCTTGTCGACATGGCGGACCTCGCCGCCATCGGCGCCCAGCAGTGAGATCGAGCCGTCGTCATTGCCCTTGATCTGCAGCTTGCGCGCGCCATCGACGACGTACTGCCGCGCGGCGTCGCCCTTGCCGTCCACTGCGACCTCGTAGCGCGTGCCCTCGATCACCGCATAGGGCTTGGCGGTCTCGCCGCCGAAGCAGAGGATGAAATAGCCGATCGCCATCAGGATCGCGCCAAGCTTCACCGAGCTTTTCGATCCGAGATAGCGGTCCGCCACCCAGCCGCCGACCAGCGGCGTCAGGTAGACGAGGCTGGTGAAGGCGCCGTAGAGGCCGTTGGTCGTCCCGTCCGGGAACATGAAGTGCTGGGCGAGGTACAGCGTCAGCAGCGCCCGCATCCCGTAGAAGCCAAAGCGCTCCCACATCTCCGTGGTGAACAGCCGCGCCAGCTGGCGGGGATGGCCGAACCACGTGTCGCCATCGGTGCGGCTGAGATGGGCGCTTTCGGGCTCGGGCGTGGCGTCGGCGGTTGGCAGGACCATCGGCGGCGTAACTCCTTGAACTTTCCCACGTCCGGGAGGGCGCGGCTGCCTGGTGCGCAGACTAGCGGCGTTCCCGGTGCTGTGAAGCCGATTGTTGCACGGCCGCCGGGCTGGTACCCGTCGCCCGCGATGTTCAACGACCTCTCTTCTCCAGCCGCCCTGCTCGCGACGCGTCGTTCGGGCAAGCCCCGCGACATGACCGCGCCCGGTCCGGACCCCGTCCAGCTCCGGACCATCCTTAGCGGGGCGACCCGCACCCCAGACCATGGCAAGCTGTTCCCGTGGCACTTTCACGTCGTCGAGGACCGCGCCGCGCTCCTCGAACTGCTCGAGCGTGCCTACCTCGCCGAGAAGCCCGAGGCGGGCCGGCTGGAGATGCAGGCGGTGCGCGATTTCGCGACCTATGCCCCGACCCTGGTCGTCGCCGTCTCGGCCCCCGCCCGCGCCAGCCATATCCCGATCTGGGAGCAGGAGCTGTCGGCCGGCGCAGCCTGCATGAACCTGCTCTCGGGCGCGCATGCCGCCGGTTACGTCGCGAGCTGGATCACCGGCTGGCCCGCCTATTCGGCGGTCGTGCGTGATGCATTCGGCGGGCCGGACACGCGGATCGCCGGCTTCATCTTCATCGGATCACCCAAGGCGCCGCTGGAGGAGCGGCCGCGCCCCGATTTTGATAAGGTGGTGCACTATTGGCCGGCCCGATAAGGGCTTGACCGACTTGGTGTATTAGGACAGTGATACGCTGGTGAACGGCAATGACAGTCCTGCCTATCTGCGATTGCGCAGTGAGATCGTCGGCGCGATCCTTGACGGTCGCTTTCGCGACGGTGATGCGCTCCCCTCGGTCCGCAGCCTCGCTGCCGAGCACGGCCTCAACCCGCTGACCGTCGCCAAGGCCTATCAGACCTTCCAGGACGACGGCCTCGTCACCGTGCGCCGCGGCATCGGCATGTTCGTGGCGACCGGGGCGAGCGAGCGGCTGCGCCGTAGCGAGCGCGAGGCGTTCCTCAGTCAGCACTGGCCGCCGATCGCGCGCCGTATCCGCGCGCTGGGGCTGGACGTGCGCGACCTGATGGCGCAGCGGGTCGAGGGGTAGTTTCCCCTTCCCATGCGGGAGAGGGCTTCTTCAGTGCGCCAGATGACGGATATCGTCGAAACCCGGACCATCCTTGCCGAAGCCGGCATCGCCGAGGCCGCCGCGCTGATCCGCGCCGGCCAGCCCGTCGCCGTGCCGACCGAGACCGTCTACGGCCTCGCCGCCGATGCGACGAATGCCGAGGCCGTCGCGCGGATCTATGCCGCCAAGGGCCGGCCGTCGTTCAATCCGCTGATCGTCCATGTCGCCGATCTCGCCGCCGCCGAGCTGCTGGCCATTCTCGATGACCTGGCCCGCGGCCTCGCCGCCCGGTTCTGGCCGGGGCCGCTGACGATGGTGCTGCAGGCGCGGCCGGGCAACGGCATCGCCGCGCTCGCCACCGCCGGGCTCGACACGATCGCGATCCGGGTGCCGGCGCACCCGGTGATGCGCGCGCTGCTCGTGGCCTCCGGCCGGCCGCTCGCCGCGCCCTCGGCCAATGCCAGCGGGCGGATCAGCCCGACGCGGGCGGCGCATGTCCTCTCCAGCCTCTCGGGGCGGGTGCCGCTGGTGCTGGATGGCGGGGCCACCGGCCACGGCGTCGAATCGACGATCGTCGCGGCGACCGGTGGCGCGCCGGTGCTGCTGCGGCCGGGGCCGCTGACGCCCGAGGAACTTGGCGCAGAGACGAGACCGCGGGGGGAGGGGGTCAATGCGCCCGGCCAGCTCGCCAGCCATTACGCGCCGTCGAAGCCGATCCGCCTCGATGCGACCGAGGCGCGGCCTGGCGAATGGCTGATCGGCTTCGGTGCGGTCGCCGGCGACGAGACGCTGAGCGCCACCGGCTCGTTGGTCGAGGCCGCGGCGAAGCTGTTCGACGCGCTTCACCGTGCCGATGCAGCGCCGGGCGAGACGATCGCGGTCGCACCGATTCCGGCGGAAGGTCTGGGGCTCGCGATCAACGACCGGCTGGGCCGGGCCGCGGCGGATCGATAGCGGGAGGACGGGTTCAGTCCCGCCGCCGGGCCGAGGTCACCAGCAGCTTGTCGATCTTGCGGCCGTCCATGTCGACGATCTCGAAACGCCAGCCGCCACTCTCGAAATGTTCGCCGGTGGTCGGCAGGCGCTTGAGGATCGACAGCGCAAAGCCCGCGACCGTTGCGAAATCCCGGTCTTCGTCGAGTTCGATCTCCAGCCGCTCGGCGAGCACGTCGGCGGAGAGCGAGCCCGAGACCAGCCAGCTCCCGTCCTCGCGCGCGACCAGCGCGGGATCATGGTCGCCGTCCTGATCGGAGGCGAAGGCGCCGGCGATCGCAGTCAGGATGTCGGCGGGGGTGATCAGCCCTTCGAGATGGCCGTATTCGTCGCGGATCAGCGCCATCGGCACCTCGGCGGCGCGCAGCACCTCCAGCGCGTCCATCGCGTCGACCTGGTCCGGCAGCACCGTGATCGGCCGCATCAGTGCGCGTAGGTCGAGCGGCCGGTCGGCCAGCAGCGCGAGCACGACGTCGCGTGCCTGGACGACGCCGACGATCTCGTCGACCGATCCCTCGCCGACCGGAATCCGTGAATGGGCTATGGCTGGCAGGCGCTGACGGAGCGCCGCGGCGTCGAGATCGGCGTTGAGCCACGCGATCTCGGTGCGCGGCTTCATCACCTCGCGCACCGGGCGGTCGGCGAGGCGGACGACGCCGGAGATGATCGCGCGCTCGCTCTCCTCGATCACGCCGGACTTGCGCGCCTCGGCAACGATCAGGTGGAGTTCCTCGGCGGTGACCTGGTTCTCGGATTCGCGCTGCAGGCCGAGGATGCGGAAGATCAGCGCGCTGGTGCGGTCGAGCAGCCAGACCACCGGCGCAGTGCCCCTGGCGATCCACACCATCGGCACCGCGACGATCACGGCGATCGGCTCGGGCGCGCGCAGCGCGAACTGCTTGGGCACCAGCTCGCCGACGATCAGCGAGACGAAGGTGGTGACGATGATGACCAGCGCGAACCCGATCTCGGTCGAGCTCTCCGCCGGCACGCCGAGCAGGTGCAGCCGGTCGCCGACGGGCTCGCCCAGGCTGGCGCCCGAATAGGCGCCGGCGAGGATGCCGATCAGGGTGATGCCGATCTGCACCGTCGACAGGAAACGGCCGGGATCGGCCGCAAGGTTGAGCGCGACGCGGGCACCGTGCCGCCCGGCCTTGGCCATCGCCTCCAGCCGCGCCCGACGCGCGGAGACGATCGCGAGTTCGGACATCGCGAAGATGCCGTTCAGCGCGACGAGCGCGACGATGATGACGAGGTCCCACCACGGGAACGGAGCGAGCGGAGGCTGGGGCATCGTATTTCCTGCCTTGTGCCGTGAAATGGCGGCCCGGGCAACGCTGGCTCATCGGTCGTTCAGGACGAATGAGGAACTTGGGAGGGGGAAGCGGGTTCGAAGCACCCATCAAGGAGGAGCCTGAAGATGTTCATGGGCCACAAATTCGCCGGCAGGAAACTCACTGGCGGGGCCGTCGCCATCGCGCTGATGTCCACCGCGGCGTGCACCACCGATCCCAATACCGGGCAGCGCACCGTGTCCAAGGCTGCGATCGGCGCGCTGGCGGGCGCGGCGCTCGGCACCGGCGCCGGGGCGCTGGTCGGTGGCAGGCACAACCGCACCGAGATGATCGTCGGCGCGGGCATCGGCGCGCTCGCCGGCGGTGCTGTCGGTACCTATATGGACCGGCAGGAAAAGAAGCTGCGCGAGCAGACCGCCGGCACCGGCGTCCAGGTCGAGCGCAAGGGTGACGAACTGCTGCTCAACATCCCGTCGGGCATCACCTTCGACACCAACAGCTACGCGATCTCGCCGGCGTTCCGGACGACGCTCAATCAGGTCGCGGCCACGCTCGCCCAGTACAACCAGACCTATATCGACGTGTACGGTCACACCGATTCGACCGGCAACGATTCGATCAACATTCCTCTGTCGCGCAACCGCGCCGATGCGGTGGCGAACTACCTCGCCGGGCAAGGCGTGGCGCGCGCGCGCATCGGCACGCAGGGCTTCGGCTCCAGCCAGCCTGTCGCCAGCAACGACACGCCGGCAGGCCGCCAGGCCAATCGCCGCGTCGAGATCAAGATCGTGCCGGTCAAGACGACCGATCCGAACGCCTGAGACACTTGCGCCCTCTCCTGCTTGCGGGAGAGGGCTTTTTTTTGGCTATCGCCGCTCGGCGAAGAAATGCCGCAGCATCTCCGCAGACTCGGCCGCGCCCAGCCCGGCGAAGACTTCAGGGCGGTGGTGGCAGGTCGGCTGCGCGAAGAGCCGCGGGCCATGCTCGACCGCGCCGCCTTTCGGGTCCTCCGCCGCGTAGTAGAGACGCGCCACCCGCGCGAGAGCGATCGCGCCGGCGCACATCGCGCACGGTTCCAGGGTCACCCACAAGTCGCAATCGTCGAGCCGCGGCTGGCCGAGGGTCGCGGCGGCGCGGCGGATGGCGAGGATTTCCGCATGCGCAGTGGGATCGAGGATGCCGCGCATCGCATTGGCCGAGGTCGCGACGACCCGCCCGGCGCGGGTGACGACAGCGCCGACCGGCACCTCACCCGCTGCCGCCGCCGCCTTCGCGAGATCCAGCGCGAGACGCATCGGCGCGGGGAGGGGGAAGGGCATGGCACCATCCTAGCCGGCGCCATGCTCGCTCACCAGCGGCGTCAGCCGCGCAGCACGCTCCAGAGCGCAAAGGCGACGCCGGGGATGAACGCAACGAGGGTCAGCGCCGCCGCGATCCAGAAGTCACGGCCGAGGCCGCGGCGCAGATAGACGCCGAGCGGCGGCAGCAGGATCGCCGCCGCCACTGCCACTGCCACTGGCGTCGCGCTCGCGGAGGACGGCGGATGGGTCGCGACCGTCATCGCCTTACTGCGGCTTCTGGACGGCGACGGTCGGGACCTCGATGGTCTTCTTCTCGGTCTCCACCTTGGGGACGTCGACCGTGGTCGCCTTGGTACCGACGGTGACGTTGGCGGCATCGACGTCGAACTGTGGCAGCTGGCCGCCCTGGACCGTCACTTCCGGCAGCGCGCCACTTTGCGTCTGGGTCGCCCGCAGCAGGCCGAACTCGAAGGCGGCGATGACCAGCAGCACGATCAGCACGAGAAGAACCAAGAATCCCCGGGCAGCGCGTGACATTCCAGTCCTCCTCAACTATCAGGCGGCCGGTCAACGAACCCATGCCGAAACGGTTGCAGCCGGGCCGGGGCGAGGTTGACGAATGGGGATGCACCCGCTATCGGGCGCGACTTTCCGGGTAACCGAATTCAGGAATTAGAACGATGGCGCGCATCTGCGAACTGACCGGCAAGGGCCGTCAGGTGGGACACAACGTCTCCCACGCGAACAACAAGACCAAGCGGACCTTCCTGCCGAACCTGCAGAACGTCACGCTGCTCTCCGACGCGCTGGGCCGCGGCATCCGCTTCAAGGTCTCGACGCACGGCCTGCGCTCGGTCGAGCATGTCGGCGGCCTCGATAACTGGCTGATCAAGACCTCGGAGGGCGACCTGTCGCTCCGCGCGCGTCGCCTCAAGCGTGAGATCGCCAAGAAGGTCGCGGAAGCCGCCGCCGCCTGAGCGGACCTGAATCGAACGGGTTAAAGCCCGGCCCCTGCGAAGGGGGCCGGGTTTTTGCTGCTTGCTTCTTCCCTCACGCGAGCGGGAGGGGGAGCAGCGGAGGCCGTCAGCGCTCCGGCAGGTCCAGCGCGAACTTCAGCAGGATCGTGCGCTGGAGGGCCAGGAAGTTGTCGTCGGAGATCATCCAGACGATTGTCCGTCCGCGCTCCTGTGTCACCGCCAGCCCTTCCATATTGTCGACGGTGAGCGGCGGGGCGAGCCGGGCGAGTTCCCTGCCTTCGAGCACTGCGCCCGGAGCGATCGCCTTGGGATCGACGATCGCCAGCGTCGCGGAAACCCCCTCGGTGATGCGGAAGCGTCGGTTCAGGACCAGCAGCCGTCCGTCCGGCAGCGCCGCGACGGCGGTCGCGACATAGCCGGCGGGCGGGCGGTAGCTCATCCGGAGCGGCGGGCGCCGGTCGGCAACGGGGTCGCCGGGAAAGACCAGCAGCGCGTGGGTATCGGGCGCGGCCCCAGGTGCATCCTCGGCAAAGACCATGAAGCGACCGTCGGGCAGTCGGATCATCGCCTCGGGGCCGCCGTTCAGCGGCCAATCCTGCATCGCCGCCGGAGCGACATGCCCCTCGGCGCGGCCGAGCGCGGCGTCGTAGCGCCAGATCTCGTTATGCCGTTCGAAGGCGATCCAGATGTGTCGTCGCTCGGGATCGACGGCGAACGCCTCCGAATCGCGGTCCTGCTTGAGCAGGAACGGCGGCGGGCCGGCAGGCAGGTCGCGGATCGCACCATCGGCGATGCGGCCGTTCCGCAGCGAGAAGGCGATCGCAGTACCGGTGTCGCTGATGCCCAGGAGGCGGTTGCCGTGGACCGCCAGGTCGGAGATCCCGCCGAAGCGGCTGTCGCGGCTGCGCAACACCCAGCCCTGAAGGTAGCGCAGCGCGCCGACCCGGTCGCGTGCCGGGTCGGCGGGGTCGAGCAGCACCGATTCGGCGGTGATCGTCGGATCGACGATGCCGGGCTGCCGCCCTTCCAGCGAGGCGCTGACGAACAGCAGGATGGGAAGGCACAGCCAGGCACGCATGGCGCGCTTCTCCGCCCCCATGCCGCGCACCGCAAGCTGAATGGCGGATAACGGACGCATTCAGCGTCGACTCACGCGAATCGCTTCATAACGGCATCCCAGGCAGACGGCTTCCCGACCTGTAAGGCAGGCCAAGGAACGCTTCCCGCCTTCGCGTTTTTGAGAGATCGAAGAGGAGACGGACCATGTTCAAGACCCTGACGCTCGGTGCGGTCGCCGCGCTGTCCGCCACCGTTGCCGTCCCGGCGACGGCGGAAGCGCAGCCCTATTACGGCGGCTACCATGGTAGCCCCTATTACCAGGATGTCGGCTACCGCGATCATCACCGCTATTATGGCCATCGCGGCTATCGCGGCGACCGTGGCTATTATCGCGGCGGGCGCGGCTACTATGGCGGCCGTCATGGCTATCGCGGGCGCGGCTATTG
>Ga0207668_10001063_pt1 | contig 16381 bp, 13 predicted proteins | sample KBSS43metaG_FD_184323 | JGI IMG/M metagenome (GOLD analysis project Ga0207668, IMG submission 184323) | Switchgrass rhizosphere microbial communities from Kellogg Biological Station, Michigan, USA - KBS S4-3 metaG (SPAdes) (version 2) | ecosystem: Host-associated > Plants > Roots > Rhizosphere... | reverse complement strand
GGACGCGATCGCCAATGACGATCTTGGCAAGCTGCAGTTCAACCTGAGCTTCCGCTTTTCCGACGGCTATCAGCTCGATCCGATCAATGTCGCGGGCAGCTACATCAAGAGCTATTCGATCTGGAATACGTCGGTGCGGCTGGAACGTGCCTTCGGAACGCCTGCGACGCTGGAGATCTACGCAAAGAACCTTTTCGACAAGACCTATGGCACGGGTGGCTTCAGCACCGCCTCGCTGGGCTTCGCCTCGCGCACCCTGGGCGATCCGCGCGTGGTCGGTCTGGGCGTACGCCTGCCCTTCGGCGGCGAATAGGTCAGGCGGGAGCATCGCCGCTCCCGCCGGACGAGTCTTCGGTGGAGAAGAAGAAGAGGGTACGAATGCGCTTGTACCAAGCCTTGGCCAAGGCCCTGCGAGATCATGGTGTCACCACCCTGTTCGGTCTGATCGGCGACGCCAACCTTTTCATGGTTGACGCCTATATCAAGGAATTCGGTGGCACCTACGTATCAGCCGCGAACGAGATCGGTGCGACTGTCATGGCGCTGGGCTATGCCTCCGGCTCTGGTCGGCTCGGCGTCGCGACGGTCACGCACGGGCCGGCCACCACCAATACGCTGACTCCCCTGATAGAGGGCGTCAAGGGTCGACTGCCGATGCTGCTCCTGTGCGGCGACACCCATATCGAAGATCGAGAGAATCTGCAGGACGTCTCTCAGCGCGATCTGATCGTTGCCACCGGTGCAGGCTTCGAGCCTGTACGTTCGCCCAATACCGCTTTGCGCGACCTCTCGATCGCCATCCACCGCGCGTTCGTCGAGCGGCGTCCGATCGCGCTGAATGTGCCGGTCAATTTCATGTGGGCCGACATCGACTATGAAGCGGTGCGGCTGCGATTGCCGCAACTGCCGGGACTCGTCGCACGAGGCGACGAACTGGACAATGCGGTCGGCATCATCGCAGGCGCGCGCAAGCCCGTGATCCTGGCTGGCCGCGGTGCAATCCATGCCAGGGAAGCGCTGGTTCGCCTTGGCGAGCGGATCGGCGCCCCGCTGGCGACGACACTCAAGGGGCGTGATCTCTTCCGAGGCGCAGCCTTCAACCTCGGCGTGTTCGGTACGCTGAGCACGCCGCTGGCCGCCGAAGAGATCATCGCCAGCGACTGTGTGATCGCGTTCGGCGCCGGTCTCAACCGCTTCACCACGTCGCAGGGCGCCTTCCTCACCGGCAAGCGGGTCGTTCAGGTCGACGCCGATCCTGCCGCGATCGGCCGCAACTGGGCAGCGGATGCGGGCGTGATCGGCGATGCCGCCACGGTCGCCGATCTGATCTGCGAACTGTTCGACATGGCGGAAATTCCCGCGCCGGGCACGCGCGGCCGGGTCCTCGAAAGAGGCGCCGAGATACATCCGCTCGACTTCAAGGACATCAGCGACGACCAAACGATCGACCCACGCAAGGCTATGACGCGGCTCGATCACGCCATCCCGGCCGAACGGGTGTTCGTGACCGACACCGGCCGCTTCACCCGATATAGCTGGACCCACTTCTCTGTTCCGGACCCCGCATCCTTCCACTTCACGATCAACTTCGGGTCGATCGGCCTGGGCGTGCCGTGGGCGGTAGGCGCTTCCTATGCGGCACCGGACCGGCCCGTTCTGCTGGTCACCGGCGATGGCGGCTTCATGCATGGCGGCCTCAACGAGTTCAACACCGCGGTCCGACACGAAAGGGACCTCATCGTGGTGGTCATCAATGACGGAGGCTACGGCGCAGAGGAGGTGCAGTTCCGCGCGCGCGCGCTCGGCAGTTCCACCGCGCAGATCGACTGGCCCGATTTTGCCGCGGTGGCGATCGCCCTCGGCGGAGACGGACTCGCGGTTCGCAACGAACACGATCTCGCGTGCGCGGCACAGGCGATTGCGCAGCGCAGCCGTCCGCTACTGATCGACGTCAAGGTTAATCCGCGGTGGAACAGCGAGGGCGCTCACTGAACCGGGTGGCGGACGGAAATCAGCGCAGGATGGTGCCTTGGGCGACGTCCTGCCATTGCTCCGGATCGTGACCGAAGAACATGCGCGTCCCCTTGTCCCGCATCGCGCGCAGCCGCCTGAGCACGTCGAGACTCGCTTCCTTGTCGAAGTTGCCCGGCGAGATGGTGAGCTCGTCAAGGTTGCGCTGCAGATAGCAGCAGTCGGAGGTCAGCACGACATCGCCCGTTGCCAGCCGCACCTTCGCCGACTGGTGCCCCGGGGTATGGCCGGAGGTGGGGAGAAGGATCAGTGATCCGTCGCCGAACAGATCGTGCTCGCCGTCGACCTGCAGGAAGGGCTGACCGGTTTCGAAGTCGTCGGCGCTATAAAGACTGCCGTCAAGACGCGCCCGGGCGAAGTTCAGCTCGGCCCGCTGAACTACCACGGTGGCGTTGGGGAAAGAGGCGTTGCCGCCGCAATGATCGGCATGAAGGTGTGAGTTGATGATCCATCGCACCTGAGCCGGATCGATGCCGGCGGCCCGCAATCGGGCGGCGAACGCGTTGCTTTCATGGAAGACGAAGCCGGTTTGGTCGGCAGCGAGGCGGAAATCCATCTCGCGCCGATGACGATGGCCGAGGCCCGTGTCGAAAAGGGCAAGCCCTTTGCTGTCATGGCGGATCAGATAGGCCGGGATCGGCGACGTCAGGAAGCTCTTGTCGCTGCCGCCCAGAAAAAAGGTGAGCGGCGCCTGGAACGAGCCGCAGGTGAAACAGAGCAGTTCGACTGACATGCCGTGCTCTCTTTCAGCCGCGCGCGCCGGAGACGGCCAGTGCCGCGAGGATCGCCGTCACTTCCATGGCGTGCTCGGCGGTCTTGGTCATGAGCTCCACGCGAGAAGGCTCGGGCGAAATAAAGGCGGACGGTCCCCAGCTGCCGTCCGCCCGCTGCCTGGCGATGAACCAGTCGGCCATCTTCACCAGCGTGTCGGCATAGTCGCGGCCTGGGTCCGCGATCTGCATCAGCGCGACTCCCCAGCCGAACTTGCAGGCCTGTACGGAGGCGAGGTCCTCAAGCTGGGCTGCGGTCCCGGCGAAATTGATCGCGAGGTAGGCGTGCCCGGCCGCCAGCGCAGCGGCATCGCCGGTCCGCATTGCATAAAGCGCCAGGAAAGCGGCGGCGACACCGGGGTAGAAATAGGCCTGCCGCGGTTCCCCGCAGCGGACCGCCAGCGCCCATCTGAGCGCAACCGGCGGATCGGTGACGACGCCGTGGCGGGAGCGTGCGGTGTAGAGCACCGTTGGCAATTCCGGCTGTTCGGCGAGGCAGGCCATCACCCAGTCGCGGATCCGTTCGGCCATCGTCATGCGGCCGCCGAGTATCGCTGCCATCCCGACTTGTGATGTCGAGAGCAATTCGGTCAACGTGGCGAACTCGCCGCCGGGCGGGTCGACCGGCATGCCGCCCGTGACCGCATCCTGAAGCGCCGCGAGGCGGTCGAACAGGCGCGCGGCGATGTCGTGGCGTTCCAGCAGCAGCGCCCCCATGGTCAGATGCCCGATCGGATAGGCGCTGTAGCGGCCTGCGCCGTAGGCGGCCCCCGCCGAGAAGTCGCCATTTTCGCCGAGGCCGTTCCGCGCGGCCCATTCCAGCACCGCGGCGCCCGCCTCGGTCTCTCCGAGCAGTGCGAGCGTCCACGGGAAGCGGGACCAGCCATTGCCCCTGTCGCTGTCGGCCGGCTGCCCATCCGGTCCAACCTGCAGCAGCAGCCAGGCCTTCGCGCGATCGCGTGAGGCGCGAAGGCGCTCGATTGCTGCCGCGGTCATGCCGCGACCCTGGCGTTGAGCCGCACCGGTACGAACGAGTAACCGAGGATCTTGCCGAAGAGCGGGTAGGGGACGATGCGGCTCTCGTCGATCGCGTAATCGGGCATGTCGCGGATGAAGGTCTCGAGCATCGTGACGATCTCGAGCCGGGCGAGCGGTGCGCCGAGGCAGCGGTGCGTGCCGGCGCTGAACGATAGATGGTCCGAAGCGTTGGTCCGTGCCAGATCCAGCGTGTGGGGGTCTGGAAACTTGTCGGGATCGCGATTGGTGCCGGGAAACCAGCACATGATGCGGTCGCCTTTGCGGACCTGGCGGCCGCCGATCTCCACATCGTGACGGGCGTTGCGGACGAGCGCCGTGGTCGGCGGGAAGAAGCGCAGGAATTCATCGATGCCGCGCGACATCGCCTCCTTGCTGGCAATCAGCTGCTCGCGCGCCTCCGGTCGCCGGGCCAGCCAGATCAGCATGTTGACCACCGCGCTCGTCGTCGTGTCGAAGCCGCCGAACACCAGCGCCGACAGCATGCTCTCGCCCTCGGCGTTGGTAAGCGGCACGCCGTCGATCCTGGCATGGGCGAGCGCGGAGATGATATCGTCCTTCGGCTCGGCCCGGCGCGCGACGAGGTACTTCAGAAACATCTCGCGGGTCCGCGCCATCTCCTGCTCGGGATAGTCAGCGGTGCCGCGCGGGACCCAGGTGGCGCGGTGTGCCGACATCGCCGCATCCTGCCAGTTATCGGGCTCGAAGCCGACGATGTTCAGCGTGGTGCGCGCGGTGGTTGGAATGACGATGTCGTTGACGAGGTCGACTTCGGTGCGGTCCCTGCACGCGTCCAGCGCCTCGCGGAAGAACCGCTCCGCGATCGGTCCCCACGTCCGCAGACCTTTCGGCGTGAAGAACGGCATTTCGATCCGCCGCCGCGCGAGCGACATCGGCGGATCGCTCTCACTCAGCAGCAACGGATAGGATTGTTGCGGGATGCTGACGCCGCGAAAGCCCTCGCGCTTCTTTTCCACATCGTTGTCGGAGGAGAAGTTTTCCCAGTCCTCAAGGACGCGCTTCGCCTCCTGCCACGACGCCAGTACCCAGAAGCCATCATGCTGGTCGGTCCACGCCATTGGGAAGTCCATCGCGTGCATCTCGCGCGCGATGTCGGCCCAATGATCCCGGTAGAAGACCGAGTGATGGTCGAAATCGAAGACGGGCGACCGACTTTCCATCGTCTTTACCTCATGTGCTGGAGACGCGTGCGAGGACACGGTCAAGGATGGGAAGAAGCATGTCGGTGAACCCGGCGGGGTCGTCGGAAGGCGCGAAATGGCCAAGGCCCCCGGTGACGATGAACTCGGCTCCCGGGACGTTGCGCGCGATGGCCGGGCCGCCATGGACCGTATCGTGCGCGGCCGGATCATATTGCCCGGCGATCACGACAAGCGGCTTGGCATGCGCGTCGATCAGGTCGCCGCACTGTTTCAGGTCATGCTCGTGAAGGAAGTAATCGTTGTCCCCCGCATAGACGCCGGGAAAGTTGCTCCGATAGACCCAATAGACTTCCTGCGCACAGGCTTCCGGCGCGATCGGTGCCGTTCCGCCCAGGATGATCGACATCGGATAGTCTTCCGAAATCGATGGCGTCCGGAAGATCTCGTTATTGATCGCCTCGGCCGGGACCGGACTGTCGTACCAGCCGTTTAACGAAATGAACGCGCCGAAGCGGTCCTTGTGATAGGCGGCGAGATCGAGCGCGAGCTGGCCGCCTACCGAACAGCCCATGAAGAAGGGCTGCTCCAATTCCAGCGTGTCGGCGATTCCCACGACCCAGTTCATCAGCGACTCGCGCGTCGGCCTGTAGGGTTGCTCCCACCAGCGGACGCCGAATGGCGGTGGCGACTTGCCATGATAGGGCAGGTCGTACGCATGCATGGTGAATCGCTTCTGTATCTCCGGATGCGCGAGCAGATAGCGGTACTGCCGCCCGTCGGCGCCTGCCGTCGGCTGGAGGAGCAGGGGCACCGGGCCGGTGCCCGCCGTCTCGTAGTAGATGCGCGCTTCCTGGCCGTTCGCGCGGACATAGGCGTAGCGGCCGATGGCATTGTCGGTGTCGCGCAACGGGGCAGGGTCGGTATGCCGTTCCGGTAGCCCGCAGGCCGCCTCGCGCAGCAGCAGGAAGAGGCGCTGCCATGCCGCCTGATAGGCCGCGACCAGCCTGGGCATGTCGCCTTGAAGTTTGATACCCTTGGAGAACCCAACCGACAGCGCGCCATAGCCAGGCTCGGCCAAGGGGGCGGCGAAGGTCTTCTCCCAGAAGACGGCCGGTGCTGAGATGACCAGGTCCGCCGAGCCATCGGCGGCGTGGACGTCGCGGATGACGCCGTCGACGACGTCGATGTCGAAGGCCGCCGCATCGGGGCCTATCCGGATTTTTGCGGTCAATCCACGCAGCTTGAAGGCCAGTTCGCGGTCCTCAAGGACGATGGAGCGGAAAGCCTCGACCGACGTCGCCGGACCCACGGAAATTTCCTCCGAATTCTGTTGAGGTTTCATTCCGCGCGCTATTTTTGAAACGAGAAAGGCGGACGCGTGGTGTAGGCGGCATCGAGCACGCCACGCTCCTCATCGGTCAAACTCAGCGTGCAGGCCGCGATCGACTCTTCGAGCTGTTCCAGCTTGGTGACACCGATGATAGGGACGACCCGGCTCGGCCCCAACGCGAACCAGGCAAGCGCAACCTGCATCGGCGAGATGCCGCGCCTGGTCGCGATGTCGGCGAGAATCGCCTGCAGCGCGAAATCCTCGTCGCGGAAGTAGATGGTCTTGGCGACCTGGTCTGCCTTCGCGCGCGCCGTCTCGCCGCCGCCTTCGCGCTGGCGATTGCCGGCGAGGAAGCCGCGCGCCAGCGCTGACCAGGCGAGAACGGCGAGGCCCTGATCCTGGCAAAGCGGGATCATTTCGCGCTCCTCCTCGCGATAGACGAGATTGTACTGGATCTGCATGGTCGAGAAGCGCGTCCAGCCCGCCAGCGCCTGGATCTGGAGAGCCTTGGCGAGTTGCCAAGCCTTGTAGTTGGAAGCGCCGACGTGCAGCACCTTGCCCGAGCGGACAAGGTCTTCCAGCGCGCGTAGCGTCTCGTCCAGCGGCGTCGCATTATCCCAGGCATGCTGCTGATAGAGATCGATATAGTCGGTGCCGAGCCGCTTCAGGCTGCCTTCGACCGCCTGCATGATATGCTTGCGCGAGGCACCCCGCTCGTTCGCGCCGGGGCCGGTAGAAGCGATGAATTTGGTCGCGATGACGAGGTTCTCGCGTCGCCCGAACTCCCGCACGGCGCGGCCGACCACAATCTCGCTCTGGCCCTCGGCATAGCCGTCGGACGTGTCGATGAAGTTGATGCCGGCCTCGAAGGCGCGCCGGAAGAATGGCATGCTTTCGTCGGAACCAAGCGTCCAGCCCGAGTGGAACTCGCCTCGGCCGAAGCTCATGCAGCCGAGGCAGACCGGAGAAACCTTAAGTCCGGTATTTCCGAGCGTCCTGTACTCCATCGTCATCCCACCTTCGTGCTCGGCGTCTCGCCATAGGCTTGCAGCCGCGCGTCGATGCGCGCGAGTGCCGCCGCGACTTGCGCATGCCGCCGCTCTGCCAGCTGTCGAATGGCCGGATCGCAGATGATCAGAAATTCGTCATGTTCGATGCCGTCGAGGCAGATACGCGCGGTCAGACCAGGATCCTGGCCAGCCGAGGCGACGAAGCTCTTGGCGCGCGCGGCCTGCTCCTCCGGGACGGCAAGCGGGCCGCCGTACCGGGGCTGGCGGTTGGCTCGTGCATCCCACATCTTCGTTGCGGTAAGGCCCGGACAGAAGATCGAGACGCCGATCCCGCTGTCCTTCGTGTCGCGACGGAGCGCATCGGCCAGCGCCATCACCGCGTGCTTGGTCGACGTGTAGACCGTCGACGGGGCCAGGGAGGGAAGGCCTAACGAATTTTCCGATCCGGTGAGGATGATGCGGGCGGTGCCACGTTCGGCTGCGCGCGCGCGGATGGCCGGATAGAAGGCCTGGATGGTGCCGATCACGCCGCGGACATTGACGTCGTAGAGCCATTCTACCTCGCGCGGATCAGTCTCGACCAGGGTTCCGCCGATGACGACGCCGGCATTGGCGAAGAGCAGGTCGACGCCGCCGAAATCGTGATCGACGTCCGAAGCGAGTGCGGCCAGTTGCTGTGGATCGGTCACGTCGCAAGCGTAGCCGCGTGCCGATCCGCCAAACCCGGCGGCTGCCGCCACCGCGCGCGCGCCGTCGACGTCCGCCAAGGCTACGCGGGCGCCGCGGTCCACGAGTCTGCGGCCCAACGCGAACCCGATGCCGTTCGCGCCGCCTGTCACCACCGCGACGCTATTCTGGTCAATTTTCATTGATCGCTAGCTCCTGGAAACAATGGTCTTAGGCGACAATTGGGCGCTGCGGGCGGCGTGGTACGCCGCGATATGGGGCCATCCGTGGCTCGGGATGCGGTGATCCGGGGCGCCTCGACGTGGTCGTCCAAGGCTTCGGCTCGATCAGGTTCCTCATCCCGTTTCCTTGTGCGGACCGAGTCAAATATAATACTGTCGGCAATGGACGATCGGGGCACGAGTTGCAAGGGCCGTCACCGGCGCAGGGGCCGGGGACGGTACGAAGCACGTTGAAGATCGCGCGAAGATCGCCTGAGAGGAGCGAATAAGGAATGAGCGGACCGACTATCGCGTTGAAAGACCCTTCCCTGCTGCGAGAACAGTGCTTCGTGGATGGTGGCTGGACGGGAAACGGGACCATCGCCGTCCGCGATCCGGCGAGCGGCGATGTGCTCGCCGCCGTGCCGGATCTCGGCGCGGTCGAGGTGCGGCGGGCGATCGATGCTGCCCAGGCGGCGATGATCGACTGGAGAGAACGACTGGCGGCCGACCGATCGCGGATCCTCCGTCGTTGGTTCGATCTCATGGTGGAGAACCAGGAGGATCTCGCGATGGTTCTCACGCGCGAGCAGGGCAAGCCGCTCGCCGAGGCGCGGAGCGAGATCCTCTACGCCGCTGCATTCGTCGAATGGTTCAGCGAGGAAGCCAAGCGGGTTTACGGGGAGACGATTCCCGCTCATCGCCGCGACAGTCGTCTCGTCGTGCTGCGTCAGCCGGTGGGTGTGGTCGCTGCGATCACGCCCTGGAATTTTCCGGCAGCGATGATCACGCGCAAGGCCGCACCGGCGCTGGCGGCCGGATGCGCGATGGTGTTGAAGCCCGCTACGCAGACGCCGCTTTCGGCGCTCGCGCTTGCCGTTCTCGCGGAACGGGCCGGCGTGCCGAACGGCGTCCTGAATGTCGTGACCGGATCGTCGCGAACGATCGGCGCGGTGCTGACCGACAGCCCCGTCGTCCGCAAGCTCAGTTTCACCGGATCGACCGAAGTCGGCAAGACCCTTATGGCGCAATGTGCTCCGACGATGAAGAAGCTGTCACTGGAACTTGGTGGAAATGCGCCGTTCATCGTCTTTCCGGATGCCGATCTTGATGCTGCAGTCGAAGGCGCGCTCGCGTCGAAGTACCGGAACAGCGGGCAGACCTGCGTCTGCGTGAACCGCATCTTCGTCCACCGTTCGGTCGCGGAGCCGTTCGGAGCCAAGCTCGTCGCCGCGGTGCAGCGGCTGAAGGTCGGCCCCGGGGTCGAGGACGGGATCTCTCAAGGGCCGCTCATCGACGCCGCTGCGGTCGCCAAGGTCGAGGAGCATATCGCCGACGCTCTCGCGAAGGGTGCGACGCTGTTGTCCGGCGGTGCGGTGCATCCGCTCGGCCTGCCGTTCTTCCAGCCGACGGTTCTTGCCGGCTGCACCCCGGCCATGGCGGTGATGCGAGAGGAGACCTTCGGCCCGCTCGCGCCGCTGTTCCCGTTCGACACGGACGAGGAGGTCCTGGCGCTCGCCAATGATACCGAAGTGGGCTTGGCCGGTTACTTCTACACGCGAAACTTGTCACGCGCCTGGCGAATTGCCGAGGCGCTTGAGGTCGGAATCGTCGGGATCAATACCGGTCTGATCTCGACAGAAGTCGCGCCTTTTGGGGGTATCAAGGAGTCGGGCATGGGGCGCGAAGGCTCGCGCCATGGCATCGAAGACTATACCGAACTAAAATACATCTGCTTTTCGGGAATCTGAAGACGTTGCCGTCTCTGCTTGGGCTGCGGGCGGGGACGGAGCCGCTCGGCACTACGCCAACGGTCGACCGCCTTCGACCGATGGCGCGCGTTCGTCCGGTATCGCATGGAAGGGCGAGCGACCGGTCCCGATCGCGCCGCGCAGCCGCGAGGAGGCGCTTTCGCCGTCGGACGGCGGCTGGTGCGCCATTATTCCGGGTGCATCGAGAGCGAGACTTCGTGCGTCCGTCACTCGCAACTCAGCATTGAAATATACTACTGATCGGATATTCCGTTCGGCAAAGAGCATGGAAAAGGAGAGGCGAGGCGTGGCCGAGAACGAAGCGTCGGCGATCCGCAGCAGCCGGATCGCCGCTGGCGCGGGCGAGGAACGTGCACCGGCCCGCGTTATTCTCTCGCAGGGGCGGGGTGCCGCCATTTCTCGGCGTCACGGACCCGGTCGCGGGGTTCTTTGCCGCCGGCGGTGTCGCGGCCGCGAAAAGGTCGTTACATCGTGAAGGGCGGCGGCACGCTTTACGACAAGGTCTGGGACGACCATGTCATCGAGGAACTCGATGGCGGAATGGTCCGCCTCGCGATCGATCGCGAACTGGTTTACGAGGCTGGTTCGGTCCAGCTGTTCCGTAACATGCGCGAAGCCGGTCGCCGTGCGCTCCGGCCGGAGCGGGTCCTTGCCGTGCCTGATCACAGTGTCCCCACGCATGACCGGTCGGAAGCTGTTTTGCGAGGTGCGACGGCGGACCTGCTGAGACAGCTCGACGAAAACTGCCGTACCTTCGGCATCGAACTCATCGACCTGCATGACGAGCGGCAGGGCATCGTCCACGTCACCGGGCCGGAGCAGGGATTGACTTTGCCCGGCACCACGATCGTCTGCCACGACAGCCATACGGCGACGCATGGCGCCTTCGGAGTGCTCGCCTTCGGCGTCGGCGCATCCGAATTCGAGCATATCCTGACGACGCAGATGCTGCTGCAGCGGCGCTCCAGAACGATGCGCATCACGTTCCGCGGAGCGCTGCCACGCGGCCTCGGCGCCAAGGATCTTGTGTTGGCCGCGATCGGCGCGATCGGCGCCAATGGCGGGGCCGGCTATGCCGTCGAGTTCGACGGCGAGGCGGTCGCCGCCCTGTCAATGGAGGGCCGCATGACGATGTGCAACATGGCCATCGAGGCTGGTGCGCGGGTCGGCATCATCGCGCCCGACGAGATCACCTACCAGTGGTTGAAAGGCCGCCCGCGAGCACCGCAGGCCGAGTTGTGGGAGCAGGCGGTGGCGTACTGGAGGACCTTGCCATCGGGCGCGGAAGCCCGCTTCGACCGCGAGGTGATGCTGGACGTCGACAATCTGGCGCCACAGGTGACCTGGGGAACCAGCCCGGAACATGTGATCGGCATCGACGGGCATGTTCCCGATCCTGCCCAGATCGCCGAGGGGGCGCAGGCGGAGGCGTGGGCCCGCGCGCTCGACTACATGGATCTACGGCCCGGAACGCCCATCGCGGGGGTTCCCATCCAACGTGTCTTCATCGGTTCGTGTACGAACTCGCGGATCGAGGATCTGCGGAGCGCGGCGGCGGTGCTCGACGGACGCAGGGTCGCTGACGGCGTTCGCGCCATGGTGGTTCCGGGCTCAGGGCTCGTGCGCCGCCAAGCCGAGGAAGAGGGACTGGACCGGATCTTCACTGACGCCGGGTTCGAATGGCGCCTTCCCGGCTGTTCGATGTGCTTCGGCGGAAGATTCGACTCCCTCGCGAGGGGCGAACGGTGCGCATCCACCTCAAATCGCAATTTCGAAAATCGCCAGGGTCGCGGCGGCCGGACGCATCTGGTCGGGCCGGCGATGGCGGCCGCTGCAGCCGTAAGGGGCACCCTTGCCGATCTCCGTGATTTTCTGTGAGGGGCACGATGCAGGCGTTCACCCGATTGACCGGCATCGCAGCGCCACTGCCGATGGCGAACCTGAGCACCGACGACATCTTCCCGGGAACCCAGCCCGAAGCGGCGGGCAAGAATATGGCCTACTCGGATCCGTCGCAGATGGGCGCCAACGCCTTCGCGAATTTGCGCTGGGACGAGGACGGTCATCCACGCGCCGGCTTCATCCTCAACCAGAAACCCTGGACCGAGGCGGAGATATTGGTCGGGCGCGACAATTTCGCCTGTGGTTCTTCACGCGAGCATGCGGTGTGGTGCCTGACCGCGATCGGCATTCGTTGCATCGTGGCGCCGTCGTTCGGCGAGATCTTCCATGGGAACTGCTTCAAGAACGGTGTGCTTCCGGTCATCCTGGACGCTTCCCGGGTGGAACGGCTGCTGCGGCTGGTCGCCGATCCTGCCAGCGCCGTCCTGACCGTCGACCTGATGGAACAGGTGGTTGTCGACGTTGAAGGAGCGCGGTACGAATTCGACGTCGATACCTATCTTCGCCATCTCCTGCTCGAAGGGTTGGACGAGATCACAGCTTCGCTGAACGCGCTACCGGCCTTCGAAGAACATGAGCGGGCCTATCTGGAGCGACGTCCCTGGCTGAGGTCCGGCACATGAAGTCGTCGGCACTCTGGGCTATTTCGGTAATGCAGGAAATATTCAGCGTGCATCGCTGTGCTGCTGCCGCTTGGTGTGACTGACGTCCGTTATACTCGCGCACCGGGCCTCCCGCGGATCATAGGAAAATACGATAATCTTTACGCGGGACCCCGATGTTACCGATGCCGGGCTGACGAGGCGCGCAAGCTGCGGCGACGGGAGGATGGGGCATGTTCGATCTGGTAATCCGCGACGGGCTCGTTGCTGATGGTGACGGCGGGGATCCGATCGTGGCGGACGTGGCAGTGGCGGGGGGCGTTGTCGCGGCAGTTGGCCGCGGTCTGTCGGCGGGCCGGCGCGAGGTGGATGCCGAGGGTTGCCTCGTCACGCCCGGCTTCGTCGATATTCACACTCATTACGACGGTCAGGTGATGTGGAGCGATCGACTAATGCCGTCGTCGACCCATGGCGTGACGACGATCGTGACCGGCAACTGCGGGGTCGGTTTCGCGCCATGCCGGCCTCGGGATCGCGACGCACTGATCGGGCTGATGGCGGGCGTCGAGGACATTCCCGAGGTGGTCATGGCCGAGGGGCTGAACTGGTCCTGGCGTAGCTACGGTGAATATCTTGAGGCGGTAGACCTCCGTCCGCACGATATCGACATCGCCTCGCTGCTGCCGCACAGTCCATTGCGGGTGTATGTCATGGGGGATCGCGCGATCCGGCGCGAGAACGCGACACCCGAGGACATCGCGCGAATGGCCGCGATCGCCCGGGATGCGATGCGGGCCGGCGCGCTCGGCTTCGCCAGCTCGCGTGCCGTCCAGCACCGCAGCATCGACGGCGAGCCGATTCCGACCGTACGCGCCGCCGAGGACGAGCTGATGGGCATCGCGCTCGCGTTGCGGGACACGGGAGCGGGCGTGTTGCAGTTCCTTTCGGACTTCCATCTCTTTCAGGACGTAGAAGGCGAGTTTGCGATGCTGCGACGCCTCGTCGCAGCCTCGGGCCGCCCCATGTCCTTCACCCTCCAGCAGAAGCACAGCGATCCGGACGGCTGGCGGCACCTGCTTCGCCTGACCGAGGCCGCGGCCGCCGCCGGACTGCCGATCAAGGCGCAGGTTGCCGTGCGGCCGACCGGCGTCCTGCTCGGCCACGCATTGTCGATGACGCCCTTCTCGCATTGTTCAAGCTATAAGGCGTTGGCCAGTCTGCCCTGGTCGGAACGCCTTGCTCGACTGCGGCAGCACGAGGTTCGCGCCGAGATCGTCGCGGAGGCCGAAAGGCTCGCCGTCTCCGGCTCGGCAGGGCGCGATTTCGGCCGAATGTTCGTCATGTCGGATCGCCCCGACTATGAGCCGTCGGCCGATCGGAGCATCGCCAGCCTCGCGGCGCGGCGGGGCGTTTCTCCGCAGGCAGCCGCGTATGACGCCCTGCTGGAGGAGGGGGGCCACGCCATCCTGTTCGAGGCCGGGCAGAACTATGCCGACCATACGCTTGGCGCGACTGCGGAGATGCTGCGCCACCCGGATACGGTGATCGGCCTCGGCGATGGCGGCGCCCATCTCGGCCTGATCTGCGACGCGAGCTACCCGACGACGGTGCTCGGCCATTGGGCGCGAGACCGGCAGCACGGGCGCTTCAGCATCGGCTGGGCGGTCAAGGCACTGGCGTCCGACACCGCGGCCGCGGTCGGCCTCGGCGATCGCGGTCGGCTGCGCCCCGGGTACAAGGCAGACATCAACATCATCGATCCCGATCGCGTCGCTCTGCGCAAGCCGCGAGTCGTTTGCGACCTGCCGGCCGGGGGACGGCGCATTCTGCAGGACGCGGAGGGATATCGCGCGACCTTCGTATCGGGCGTGCAGACCTATCAGGACGGTGAACCGACCGGCGACTTGCCGGGACGACTGGTTCGCGGCGCCGGTCGGCTTGCCGCCGCGGCCTGAACGCGGAAGGGACGTTCAGGCACGGGAACGGTCTGAACAAGCAAAGTCCTGGCAGCGGCGCGACTTCACGCAGATCGGTGGAAGGGAGAAGGATGACGAAAGAGGACTTCCTGGGCACTTGGATGTTACGGCGCTGCTACGAGGAGCATGACGGCAGGATCGCCAATGCGGAGTCACTCGGAGCCCGGCCGTCCGGCTGCATCCATTATCTTGGCGACGGTCGCATGGCGGTGCTGATCCAATATGGCGGCCGTCCGCGGCTGTCGGACGTGCCCGCCAGGGCCAGCGACGCCGAGGTCGCCGCCGTCGCCCGAAAGTTCTACGCCTATGCCGGCCTCTATACGATCGAAGGGGACCGAATCGTCCATCATCTCGACACCTGCTCGAACCCGAACGACGTCGGCGCCGATTACGTGCGCACCGTGCAATTCATCGACGATCGCCTGGTGCTCGGCACGCCGCCCGTCGAGCGAAACGGTGTCGTCGTCGAGCTCAAGCTGGAGTGGCAGGCTGTTCCACCGCGCTCTCAGATGATTGCACCGTCATGAGCGTGTGCCCTGACGATTTGCCGGATCGCGCCGCTCACGACGGCGAGACCCGAGGAATATTCCCGTTCGTGCGCGCGGCAGAGATAGAGCGGACGACGCACCTCCGGATCGATCAGGCGTGACGCGGTGAGCAGGCCTTGCCCGACTTCCTGGCGGACCGCCGACCAGGCCATGAGAGCGAACAGGCCGTGATCCGCGATCAGCCGCTTGTTGGCGGCGAGGGAGCCCGATTCAAGCACGATGTTGAGCTTGGCGCGACCGATGCGGGCAAGAGCGGCATCGAACACGGTACGGGCGTTCGACGACCGCGACGAAGTGATCAGCGGCAGCGCGACGATGTCTGGAAAGGCGATCGTGTCGCCCAGTCCGCTCTGCGCTCCGCCGACCAGGAATAATGCCTCCTCGACCATGAGTTGCGCGCTTACGCGCGCGGCCTCGCCGGGTTCCGCGGCGACGACCAGGTCAAGATCGCCGCCGATGAGCCCATCCAGCAGGACCGGCGTCATCGCTTCCTTGACATGCAAAACGAGACGGGGATGTCTCTCCCGGGCCCAGACGAACAGCGGGGGCAGCATCGACACCGCGACCGTCGCCGGCATGCCGATGCGGACATGTCCAGTGAACCGTGCTCGTCCGTTACGGAAATTCTCCTCGATGCCCCGCAGGCTCGTCAGCAGGCCTCGTGCCTCGTCGAGCAGCCGGTTCCCCTCGGGGGTCAAAGCCATGCCTTTGTGCGACCGCTTGAAGAGCTTGGCGCCGAGATGATCCTCGAGCGTGGCGATCTGCTGGCTGAGGGACGGCTGAGTGACGCACAAGGTCCGCGCCGCGCGCGACAGGCTGCCAAGCTCAGCGACCTGTACGAAATAGCGCAGCGCGCGAATGTCGAAGGCCACTGTAATGCTCCGTTTGTCGGCAGAGCGCGATTTTGACCGCTTCCCGCTCCTCCGAAATCGACATGATCTGCGCTTCGCTGAACCTGCTCCGCTTTATTCCGTCCAACTTCCTTGCGTCGGGCTTAATCGTCTCGCGTCACATCCCAGGGGCGCACGTCACCGTCTTGGCAGTGGACGTTGGTTACACACGATGACGGCATGCGGTTGGGCGCCGGCGTCTCCAACGCCGGGCAGGTGCCGCCCAGTCAGCTGAGTTTCATCCACACCGACTTGGTCTCGAGGTAGGCGCCGAGCCCCTCCTCGCCGAGTTCGCGACCCCATCCGGATTCCTTGTAGCCGCCGAACGGCATCGAGGCATCGAGCATGCTGTAGCAATTGACCCAGACATTGCCGGCTTCGATCCGCGCGGCGAGGCGGTGCGCCGTGCTGAGATTGGTCGTGTAGATGCCCGCGCCCAAGCCGTAATCGGTCGCGTTGGCAAGC
>Ga0207668_10001062_pt1 | contig 16385 bp, 13 predicted proteins | sample KBSS43metaG_FD_184323 | JGI IMG/M metagenome (GOLD analysis project Ga0207668, IMG submission 184323) | Switchgrass rhizosphere microbial communities from Kellogg Biological Station, Michigan, USA - KBS S4-3 metaG (SPAdes) (version 2) | ecosystem: Host-associated > Plants > Roots > Rhizosphere... | reverse complement strand
CACGCGCTGCGACGGGATCGTGTACGGTGTCTTGACCGAGCCATCGACCGCGTCGGCATCCACGCCCTTGAAGTATTTCGGGTAGAGCCGCGCCATGATCGACGAGCCGGTGATCTTGTGCGTCCATGCCACCGGCTTGCCGTCGGGTCCGAGGCCGGCCTCGATCCGATCGTAATAATAGGGGCGGTAGAGGTCGTGCTGGGTGTCCTCCTCGCGCGACCAGACCAGCTTCAGCGGGGCCTTGACCTGTTTGGCGACCTCGATCGCGCGGACGATGAAATCGGCCTCCAGCCGGCGCCCGAAGCCGCCGCCCATCAGATGGTTGTGGAGCACTACCTTCTCAATCGGCAGGCCGGTCGCCGCGGCCGCCGCCTCGCGCGCAGCGTCGGGGATCTGGGTGCCGGTCCAGATCTCGCAGCGATCGGCCTGGAGATGGAGCACGCAATTGCCCGGCTCCATCGGCGCATGGGCCAGGAACGGCTGCTGATAGACCGCGCTCAGCCGCTGCGCGGCGCCGGCCATCGTCTTGTCCTGCAAGGCGGCGTCGAGCCCGCCCTCGGTCATCGCCGAGGCACCAGGGCCTTCGGAGGCCTTGGCATAGCCGGCGACGATCGTCGCCTGGTCGAGTTTCGCGTTGACGCCATCGGTCCAGGTCGCGCCCAGCGCGTCCATGCCCTTGCGCGCCGCCCAGTAATGATCCCCGACCACGGCGACGGCGTCAGGCAGCTTGACGACCTGCCGCACGCCCTTGATCTTCATCGCCGCCGCCTCGTCGACATTGGCGAGGGTGCCGCCGAGCACCGGGGTCTGACTGATCGTGGCGACCTTCATGCCAGGGAGCATGACGTCGATGCCGTAGGTCGCGCTGCCGTCGACCTTGGCGCGTGAATCGAGGCGGTGCATCCGCCGGCCGAGCACACGGTACTGGTCGGGGGTCTTGAGCGGGGTCTTCTCGGGGATCGGCGCTGCCGCGGCGGTGGCGACGAAGGCGCCGTAGGTCGCGGATTTGCCGGTCTTCGCGTGGACGATCTTGCCCTGTTCGGCGCGCAGCTCGGTCGCCGGCACCTTCCAGTCGGTCGCGGCGGCGGCGATCAGCGCGGCGCGGGCGTCGGCGGCGGCCTGGCGCACCGGTTCCCAGCTGTCGCGGATCGAGCTCGATCCGCCGGTACCCTGGCCAAGCTTGCCGAAGCGCGCCGGGTCGCCATCGGGCAGCTCGATATGGATCGCGGTCGGCTCGACCTCCAGCTCCTCGGCGACGAGCATGGTCAGCGAGGTGTAGACCCCCTGTCCCATCTCGGTGCGCGGGAGGGCGAGGGTGACGGCGCCCTGCCCGTCGATGCTGAGCAGCGCATTGGGCTTGAACGGGGCGGGCGCGCCCGCCGCTTCGGCGACGCCGCCCAGGCGGATGCCAAGCACGAGGACGGGGGCGGCGATCGCGGCGGCGCGGAGCAGGCCGCGGCGGCTGACGGCGGTGTCTGGCATGGTGCTCATGCCACGGCTCCCTGGGCGGCGGCGCGGTGGATGGCGGCCCGGATGCGGGGATAGCAGCCGCAGCGGCAGAGATTGGCGCTCATCACCTCGTCGATCTGGGCGTCATCGGGCTTAGGGGTTTTCGCGAGCAGGGCGGCGGCGCGCATGATCTGGCCGGGCTGGCAATAGCCGCACTGGACGACGTCCGCTTCGACCCACGCCTCCTGCACGGCCTTGCCGATGGGTGTATCCTGCATCGCCTCGATGGTGGTGACCTTGGCGGTACCGACCGCCGAGATCGGCGTCTGACAGGCGAAGGTCGCCTCGCCATCGACATGGACGGTGCAGGCCCCGCACAGGCCCGCGCCGCAACCGAACTTGGTGCCCGGCATCGCCAGCACGTCGCGGATCACCCAGAGGAGGGGCATGTCCTCCTCGACATCGACGGTGCGATCCTTTCCGTTGACGTTGATCGTCGTCATGGCGCGAACTCCGGCTGCCGGGCGTGTTGGGGGCGAGCTTACTTCAACGTGGCGAGATAGGCGATCACGTCGGCGCGCTGCTTGTTGTCCGGCACCGGGAAGACCATGCGGGTGCCCGGTACCAGCTTGCCCGGCGAGACCAGGAATTTGTCGAGCGTCGCCTTGTCCCAGGTCAGCCCAGACTTCTTGAGCGCGGGCGAATAGGCGAAACCGGTGCTCGCCGCCGGGCGGCCGACCAGGCCGAACAGGTTGGGCCCCATGCCTGCCGGCCCCGGCTTGTTGGTGTGGCACATCATGCAGCGCTGCTTGAACAGAGCGCCGCCGGCGCCGGCATCCTGCGCAGCGGCCGGGGATGCGCAGGCGAGAACGCTCGCCGCGAGAAGAGCCAGGTTCACACGCGACATACGTTCGTCTCCGTCACTGTACCGTCGGCGCCTTTGCCGCTGCGCCGGGATAGAAATACTTCAGGCTGTCAGGCACGCCCTTGCAGGTGCGAATCATCGCGGCGACCAGCCGCGCCCGCTTCTGCACGAGCGAGGCGTCCGATAGCGGATTTTGCCGCAGTTTTCCAACCTCTTCGCGGTCGAACGGGACGGCGCCCGCGGGCGCGCTGTCGCCGCCCAGGCCGAAGACGACATAGTTGAGCAGATCGGCCAGCTCCTGCTGGTCGGAGACCGGCGCATGGGCGACGTTGGGGAGGCGGACGAGATAGTCGCGTCCCTCCGGCGTACACATGAAATAGCCGACCCGGTCGCGCAGCACCGGCACCTTCGCCGGCGCCGAGGTCCCGGACAGGCCGTGGCAGCCGCCGCAATGCTCGATGTAGTCGGACCGCGCCGTCGTCCACCAGGCGGGATGGTCGCGGACGAATGCCGGGGACGCATGCTCCGCCCCCATCGCCGCCGCGGCCAGGGCGAGCGGCAGCGCCAGCAACGCGACCGCCGCGCGCCGGATCATTCCGCCGTGCCGACCAGCACCGCCGTCGAGCAGTGATATTCCATGCTCGACACGCCGAAGCACCAGATGATGTCGTTGTTGGTCTGCGGCCGGTAGGTCTCGGTCGCGCGATCGGTGTTGTCGCAATTGCAGCGGTTGCAGCCGGCCGAGCCGCAGCAGTCGCGATAGGCGATCAGATAGGCGCGGCCATCATCCGGGTTCATGCAGGTGCCGACCCACGAGGTCGGCGACGGCTCGGTCCCCGCCGGGCAGGTGTGGACGCCGCCGCCGCAGCAGGTGCAGAGCGACCCGTCGATGGCGCAATAGCGCCAGTAATCGCACTTGGTATCGTCCTTGGTCTGCGCGTGGCGGGCGAATTCGGTCTTGCCCTGCACGCTGCGGTCCTTGGTCGCGCCCCAGGCGCGGCTGACCGGCAGCATCGGGAAGACCGGGGCGGCGACCAGCGCCATGCCCAGCCGCGACAGCAGGCTCCGCCGCGAGGTGTGCCCGGCCAGCCGCCGCAGCACCCCCTCGCAGCTCTTGTCCGCATCCATTCTCGACATTCCAGATGCCCCCTTCAGACCCGCTGCGTAATGCGGCTTTGCAGATATTCCTGAACCGACTTCATGCCCGTCTCTTCCGCGACGACCATGCTTTCGAGATGCTCGCGGCTGTTGACTAGCCCGCGCGAGATGATGCGCCCGTCATCGCCGAGCAGGACGGCGTGCGGCAGCTTGTCGACGCCAAAGGCGCGGCCGGCCTCGCCATCGTTGACGAAGGCGTAGTTCTCCATGCCGTTCGCCGCGATCATCTTGCGCTGGGTCGCCTCGCTGTCGTCGCCGAGGAAGACGAGCTCGATCCCCTCGGCCTTGGCGAAGCTCTTCGCGAAGGGGATCAGCTTCTTGCAGATCGGGCATTGCGCCGAGACGAAGAACAGCATCCGCTTGGCGCCGGGGCGCAGTGCGCCGCCCAGCTCCATCATACCGCCGTCGAGGGTCGGCGCCAGCATCCGCGGCGCCTTGCTGCCGACCGCGGGGCCGGTCTTGGGCGTCAGCGCGCCGGCCGGGGCCACGCGCTCGTGCAGGACGCCGACCTGGCGGGCGACGGCGAGCAGGGCGACGACCGCCGCGGCGAGCAGGACCCAGGTCACGATCTGGGAAACGATGAGGATGGCGATCACGGGCGTTCCTCCGAAGTCAGGCGGTCGGGCGGAACGGGGCCGCCAGGGTGGAGAGCATGTCGCAGATGCGATGGACGAGGTAGATGCCGACGCCGGCGACGATCGCGCCGAGCAGCAGCAGCGGATGGACCGATGCGGCAGTCGGCGCAGTGGCGGCGAGCAGCAGCGCGGTCACCAGGTTGCGGTACACCATCGTCCAGCGGATCGGCATGCTCGTCCCGCCGCAGCCGCAATCGATATGCGCGCGACCGCGGGTGAGATTGATGCCGATCGCCGCGGCGAAGGCGAAAAGCAGCGCGGCGGCGGCGATGCTCGCGACCGTTGAGAGCCCAGGGACCAGCAGCAGCGCCGCCAGCGCGAGTTCGACCGGCGGCAGCAGCCGCGCGACCGGGGCCAGCAGCGCGTCGGGCACGATCCGATAGGCCGACAGCGACGCCTCGAACTCCAGCGGAGTGCGCAACTTGGCAAGGCCGGCGACGACCAGGAGCAGCGCGACATAGACGCGCAGCGCCAGGGTCAGCGCGTCGAGCGTCACGGTCGCGATCTCGGCGGTCACAGGCCGACCGAGATGAGCGGGCCGGCGCCGACGTCCTTGACGGTCTGCTTCTCCTCGAGGGTCAGCGCATCGAGGACCTTGAGCGTGCCCTTGTTGTTGAGGAAAAGGAGGGGTGCTGCATCCTGGCTGACCTCGACGAAGGTCATCGGGTCTTCCAGCTTCATCCGCTTGAGGAGCTTGTGGCTGGCGAAATCGAGCACCCAGAGCTCCTCGCCGCCTTCCTTGCGCGACCAGTATTCGCCCATGTGCATCAGCACGTAGAGGCGGCCGGTGGCGTAGTGGAGCGCGGCCGGCTGGCTGCCGCCGGGGAGCCAGCTCACCACCAGCGGCGCCTCGGTCACCTTGGCGAGACCGGCGGCCTCCTGCAGCGACCAGGGCGTTTCGACTACCGGCTTGTCGGCGGCGGAGACCGGGTAGACCATGCCGCTGAACGAGACGAGCGCCGCCTTGCCGGTGGCGGTGTTGATCGGCGAGTTGTCGAAGATCGGGTCGTTCTCAGAATTGAAGAACGGGTCGCTGCGCGCGACCTTGCCGCCAGCGGCGAAATCGGTGAGCGCGAGGCTGCCGTCGGCGCAGAGCGACAGCGCCTTGCTGGTGCCGATCGCCGCCGACAGGCCGCAGCCCGGCACCTCGGCCGACTTGCCCGCGACGCCTTTCACCAGATCGACCGAGATCACCGTCGAGGCCGGATCCATGTTGTAGACATAGGCCGTCTTGCCGTCGGCGCTGATCGAGAGATTGTGGCGGCGGTTGCCGACCAGCAGCCGGCCCGGCAGCTTGATCTCCTTGACCACCTTCAGGGTGCGGGCGTCGTACACCGTCACCATGTCCTGGCGGGTGCCGCGATTGCCCTTCGTCCATATCGTCTCGGCGATGTAGTAATAGCGCTTGAGCGGATCGGCGGCGAAATTCGACAGGTCCGCCTCGTGGACGAGCCCGAGCATCTTGCCGCTGTCGCCGTCGATGATCCGCGTGCCGCGGTCACCCCAGTTGGTGTTGATGAACGCCCAGTGCGGCTTCAGCGCCGGCAGGGTCGCGACATCGCTTTCCTCGACCTGCGGCGGCGTATCCGCCTGGGCGACCGCGATGGCGGGACAGGCCGCGAGGAGGCACGATCCCAAAAACGCCCGCATCATACCGCCCATCCCCGCTGTGCCTCCCAAATGGGCCGAAATGCGCGATTCTCCGCATTTCAGCCGGATCGATATTGTTACTCGGCCGTCTCGTATGTCACGTAGTATTTTGTGTAGCCTTTGGTGTCCCAGACGCCCTTCCAGCCTTTCGGGATCGTGACCCCGTCGCCGGGCTTGACCTCGGTGACGGTGCCGTCCGCCGAAGTCAGCGTGACGCCGCCCTTGATGAAGTACATGAACTCGTCCTCGCCGTAGGACTCGATCTCCTCGCGCGACGCGGTCGCCTCGTAGATCCCGGCCGACAGCTTCTTGTCCTTGGAGGCGAGCATCTCGACCCATTTGGTCTTGGTGCCCTTGTGATCCTCGAGCACGGCCTTGGGGCCGGCGAAAGCGGCGTCCATTGCGGTCGAGGAGATCTTTTCCGGGTGAGTGACCTCGGCGATGGCCGGACCGGCGAGCGCGAGCGCCAGCGGCAGGAACAGACCGATCGACTTCGCCATCATGCATACTCCTGGAAACGATGTTGTTTTTGAAGAACCGGAAAGACCCTTCCCTTTGAGCGGAGGGGGGCTCGGGCGTGGGGGCTGTCCGTCTCACCGTGGCCGACGATCCAGGCGACAGCGGGCATCCCAACCCCTTCCCTGAAGGGGCGGGGCTTTGCCGTCCATTTCGACGGTTGAGCTTCTTCGAAAGTCATCGCCATCAGTTTCCGGCCACCAGACTGAGGCCGTTCAGCGTGTCCGGCAATACGACATCTGCCCCATCCCGGGCGCCGTTGAGGCGGGCAATATAGGCGGTCAGCGCGATCGTCTGTTCGGGACTCAGCGAGCCGGGATCGTCGAGCGGCATGGTGCTGATGATCCGGCTGTACAGCGCGCGCGCCGGCTTGCCCTGCCAGTTCGCCCAGAATGCCGCGCCTTTCAGCGCCGGGGCGTGCTCGCCGCCGACCAGCGCATCGCCGTGGCACACCGCGCAACGCTCGGTCGCGACGGCGGCGCCGGTCGCCGCCTGCGCCGCCGAAAAGCCGGCGGACGGCAGCGCGGCGCGCGCCATCGCCAGCGGCACGATCACCGCCAGGCCGAGCATCGCGGTGCCGGACGCCGTTCTCATCGCGGCAGGCCCATCGCGACCCATTCGCCGGGATGCGCCTTGCTGCCGATCGGCACGATCAGGATCTGCTGGCCGCCGACCGCATAGGTGACCGGGCCGCCGGTGGTGCCGGCCGGCAGCTTCGTCTGCCAGACGACCTTGCCGGTGCCCTTGTCATAGGCGCGGAAGGTCGATCCGCCGGTGACGCCGAACTTACCGTACAGCGCGTCGCTGCTCTCGCCGAGGAACAGCAGGCTCTTGGTGAGCAGCGGGACCGGCCGGCCGAGCGTCCCGAGTGGCGGCAGGTTGAGACCTTTCAGCGCCGGGTGATCGCGCGGGCCGTCGCCATTGGCGACCACCCACAATTTCTCGCCCTTGTTCATGTCGTAGGCGGTGATGTGGCCGTAGGGCGGCTTCAGGAGCGGCAGGCCCTGCGGACCGATGCCGTATGGACCCTCGGCGGGGGCATCGACGATGTCCTCGGCCCAGGAATAGGCGATCGTTGCGCCGTCCTTCTTCGGCTTCGACACCGCGAAGGAGCCGGGCACCGCGATCGACACGGCGTAATAGCGGCCTGTCTCGGGATCGAAGGCGCCGATGTTCCAGTTGCCCGATCCCCAGGCGTCGGGCGAGGTCAGCGCGCCGAGCTTGCCGCCCGGCGTATAGGGCAGCGCCGGCGCGAACAGCGGCGAGAGCACGTAGCGGTCGGCGATCTTCTTCGCCTCGGCGTGGAGCGCGGGGGTGAAGTCGATGAGGTCGGCCTCGGTCACGCCCTGCCGATCGAAGGGCGGCGGCTTGGTCGGGAACGGCTGGGTCGGCGAGGTGTGCTCGCCCGGCACCGTCGATTGCGGCACCGGCCGCTCCTCGATCGGCCAGACCGGCTTGCCGGTGGCGCGGTCGAACACGAACAGATTGCCCGTCTTGTTCGGCTGGATCACCGCATCGATGGTCTTCCCGTCGACCTTCAGGGTCGCGAGCGTCGGCGGCGAGGCGTTGTCATAGTCCCAGAGATCGTGGTGGACCATCTGGTAGTGCCAGACCTTCTTGCCTGTCTTGGCGTCCAGCACCACCAGACTGCTGGAATAGAGATTGTCGCCTGGGCGATGGCCGCCGAAATAGGCATCGGTCGGTGCCGTCAGCGGCAAATAGACATAGCCGAGCTTGTCATCGGCCGCCATCGGCGCCCAGGCGCCCATGTTGCCGACATAGGTCGCGGCATCGTCGGGCCAGGTCTCGTGGCCCGGCTCGCCGCCTTGCGGCAGGACGTGGAAGGTCCAGAGCAGAGCGCCGGTGCGGACGTCATAGCCACGCACGTCCTCGGGCACGGCCTCCTTCTTGACGCCGCCATCGCCAGCGCCGTTGCCGCCGCCGGTGCCGCTCACGACGATCACGTCGCCGACCACGATCGGGCCGCTGAGGCCCACGAAAGCCGAATTGTCGCGGGTGATCCGGCGCAGCGAGACGCGGCCCTTCTGACCGAAATCGGGGTAGTAGGCACCGGTCGCGGCGTTCAGCACGTAGAGATAATCGCCGCGGATGACGACGATGCGCTCGTCCTGGCCGCTCTTCCAGACATCGACGCCGCGGGTGCTGACGCCGGCGGCCTCCTTGAGCGTGGGCGCGAAGGGCTGCTGCACCCACCTGGTCTTGCCGGTGGCGGCATCGAACGCCTCGACCAGACCGACCGCATCGGGGGCATAGAGCGTGCCGCCGATCATGATCGGCGTACCGCGGAAATAGTTCGACGGCACGAGATCGGGATACTTGGCGGTGATCGAGGGGTCGATCGCCGGCCGCGTCCACAGCACGCCGAGCTCGCCGACATTGCTCTTGTTGATCAGGTCGAGCGGCGAATAGCGATCGAAATCATGGCTGCCGCCGTAATAGCGCCATTCCTGCGTCTCGACGGGCGCGGCGGGTGCGCCCGTCGAGACGAGGATGCCGAGCGAGAAAACGAGCCCGGGCCATACGCTTTTCCCGGGCAATGACATCGCTCGCATCGTCCTTGTCCTTGATCAGAAATCAGTAGCGATAGGTTGCGGTCATGCCGACGGTGCGCGGTCGGAACGTGGTCTGCGTGAAGAGATCGGTGTCCTTGTCCGAATGGCTTCGGGTCAGTCGCGGATGCGCGTCGAGCAGATTGTCGCAGAACACCGAGACATCGACACCGTCGAAGGTCATTCCGGCGCGAACCCGGACGAGCGAGGTGGCCGGGATGACCGGCAGCCGCGGATCGTACTGGTCGGTCAGCGGGTTCTGCACCGGCGTATCGCGCTGGCGGCTGCTATATTCGTAATTGAAGCGCGCATAGGCGTTGCGACCCGCCACCTCGAAGTCGGCGGTGCCGCCGACCACGACAGTCCACGGCACGACACCGTCGAGGGCATCGCCCTTGACCACGCCGATCGAGGTCGGCGGCACGGGCGAGCGGTAGGTCGTCGTCGTGTATTTTGCGTCGGTATAGCCGACGGCCAGATCGAGGGTGAAGAAGCTCGCCAGCTTGGCTGACGTCTGGAGGTCGAAGCCGCGCACCCGCGCCTTGCCGTTATTGTCGTTATAGGCCAGGCCGCAGGCCTGAAGGTAGTTGCGCTGCTGGATGTCCTTCCAGTCGATCTGGTAGGCGCTCGCTTCGTAGCGAACCTTACCGTCGAACGCGCGGCCCTTGGCGCCGAATTCGTAGCTCCAGACCGTGTCTGATTTGATCTGGAATGGAGGCTCGGGAAGGTTGAGTTCCGCGATGCGCTCCATGCAACCTGGTGAAAGCGGCGCGTTGGCGCCGCCGATGCGATAGCCCTTGGAAGCAGTCGCATAGACCATGTGCTGAGGAGTGATCTGGTAGGAGGCGCTGAACTTCGGCGTAAACGGCGACTCGTGGGTCTTGCCACCCTTCGAGGCATTGGTGCCCGGATAGATCGAGTAGCTCAGGAACTCGAAGTTGTTGCGAGCATAGCGCCCGCCGACAGTCAGCTTGAGCTTCTCGAACAGGGTCAGCGTGACGTCGGCGAACGCCGCATATTGCTCGTCAGTAATCGTCGTGTCGCCGATCCACTGATAGCGGCCGTCGACCAGCCCGACGCCCGGAGGAGCGCCGTTCCAGCATTGATAGAAGTCACAGATCTGAAGCTGACCGTTATCATCGATATAGCCCAGGGTATTGCGATACAGTTCGTCAGCCTGCAACGACGTCATCGCCTCGACGTTGCGCTGCTTGTTCTTCTGATAGAACAGGCCGGCGACCCAGCTCAGCGCCGAATCCGGCGTGTTGGACTGGAAACGAACTTCCTGCGTCCAGTTGCGCTGGCGGTTCGTGATCTGACCGCTGCTTTTGTAATCATAGATGCCATAGGCCTGCCAGTTCGGGCCGCTCGGCAGCAGGAATGGTCCCTTCGTACCCGGCCTGCCCTCGAAATCGGGCCTGAACGAGTCAGTCTGCTGCTGGAGATACGAAAGATCGTAAATCGCGGCGTCATAAAAGCGGGTCTGGTTGCGGTTGAAATACGAGGTGTTGGAAATGACTGTTACTGGTCCGCCATCATATTCAATCTTCACGACCGGCAGAAAATAGCGATCGCGATCGAACAGCTGCATTGGATTGCCGTTCTTGAATTTGTGATCGCTGCGATCAGACCAGTATTCCCAATAGGAATCGGTATTGTTCGAATAGCGCTTCTGGTAGGTGAGCGACGGCGTGATCGTCAGGCCGTCCGCCGGCTGCCAGGTCAATGCGCCGCGCAGCAGCGTGACGTTCTCCCAGTTGCTGTTCTTATCCAGGGTCTGGCCGTCATGGTAATCGATCGTGTCGACATAGCCGCCCTCGTGACGGAACCAGGCGCTGGCGCGGAAGCCGAGCACATCCTGAACGATGGGGCCACCCAGCGCTGCACCAGCCTCGTAAGTCGGCTCGCCACCCTGGGTGAACGCCATTTCGGCGCGGGCATAGCCGCTGTATTTGTCGAGACCGGGCTGCGGCGTGATGAATCGCACCGTGCCGCCTTCCGATCCGGCGCCGAACAGGGTTCCCTGCGGCCCGCGCAGCACCTCGACGCGTTCGAGGTCGAACACCGCCGGCAGGCCGGAAGCCGCGCCGATGCCGAAGGTGCGGATCTGAATCGGCGTATCGTCGAGATAGACGCCGGTGGTGGCCGCGCCCGCGGCCGAGGCGATGCCGCGGATCGAGATGTTGTTCAAAGGCTCGGTAATCCGCACGCCCGGCGTCTGCCGCGCGACCTGAGTGAAATCCTTGATGCCGATCCGGTCCATCGTCGCCTGCGTGAAGGCCGCGACGCTGATCGGGACCTTGCTGAGCGGCTGGCTCTGCCGGGTGGCGGTGACGATGATGTCACCTTCGGCCGTCGTGTCCTCCGCCGGCGCGGTTTCGGCCGGCGCATCGGCGGCCATCGCGGCGGTGCTCGCCATCAACGCGACGAATGTGGCCAAACCAAAGTCTCGGTAACGGATACGCATGGCCATTTAGCCCCCGATTGAAGTCTTCCCCGTCCTCCAGGCCTCATCCATGCGGCGACGCCCTCTGCGGGGCGCTCGTCGCTGCCAGCTGTCTTGTTGTCGTCTTGCGGCACATGCGGGCGGTTGCCGATTTCGACCGAACCGGCCGCGCCCCCGCACCGTCCTTTTGTCGCGGTCATTTAGATGGACAAGGCCCTGGCGCTCACAGTAGCCTTATTCTATCCGGGCGGTGTTCGTCTCACACCACCCCTGCCGCCTTTTGCGCGCCCCTTTCCGACCCTTCGACCCGCTGACAAAGATGGACAGGCCGGTGTCCGCTTGTCACCAATTCGTGTTAAGAAATTGTGAATGCAGGGTTATTCGGCCGGAACCGGCACGATCACGACGTTGACACATCCGCGCTGCCTCAGCAGTTCTCGGGTCGCCCGGTGTCTGGCGGGCAGGGGAGGGTGGCGATGGCGCGCAGGGGACGGTACCGCATCGGAATTCACGGGCTGATCGTCCTCGCGGCAGCCGCTCTCGCCGTCCCCGCGGTGGCCGCGGAGCAGATGCTGCCGCATGGCAACATCCTGTTCTGGCCGCCCGAACAGCGCCCCGCCGGCTTCATGAACATGGAGAAGATCTACCCGACCGACATCGTCAAGGCGGGCGGCAAGGTCCACCCGCTGCCCAAGGCTCCGCAGGAACTGGCAGTCACCTATACGGTCGACGGCAAGGCGATGGACACCGACAGGTTCATGGCGGCCAACAACGTCGCCGGGCTGATGATCATCAAGGACGGCACCGTTCTCCTCGAGCGCTACCGCCTCGGCTTTGGCCCGGAGAAGCGCTGGACATCGTTCTCGACCGCCAAGTCGATCACCTCGACCCTCGTCGGCGCAGCCATCAGGGACGGCTACATCAAGAGCATCGACGATCCGGTCAGCACCTACATCACCCGGCTGAAGGGCAGCACCTACGACAGCGTCTCCATCCGCAACATGCTCAAGATGAGCTCGGGCGTGCGCTGGAACGAGGATTACGAGGACCCCAATTCCGACGCTGCCAAGCTGAAATCGATCGACGAGGATCCGAACGAGGACATCGTCTCCTACATGGCGAAGCTGCCGCGCGAATCGGCGCCCGGCGAGAAGTTCCTGTACCGCACCGGCGACAGCAACCTGCTGGGCGTGCTCGTCGCCGAAGCCACGCACCGGCCGCTCGCACAGTATCTCTCCGAGAAGATCTGGGTGCCCTACGGCATGGAGGCCGACGCCGCCTGGGTGCTGACCGATGGCGTGGCGATGGGTGGATCGGGGCTGTCGATGCGGCTCCACGATTTCGCCCGCTTCGGCCTGTTCTTCCTCGGCGGCGGAATGGTCGACGGCAAGCCGGTGTTGCCCGAGGGCTGGACGAAGGAAGCGACCGGCTATCTGCTGCCGACCGGCTGGGGGGATACCGGCTATGGCTACCAGTGGTGGACCGAGCGCGACGGCACCTATCGCGCGCTCGGCATCTTCGGGCAGCTCATCTACACCGATCCGGCGAAGCAGCTGATCGTCGTCGCGGTCAGCGCCTGGCCGCATGCCGATGCCGACCAATCCTATGTGATCGAGAACGCCTATCTGAAGGCGGTCGAAAAGGCGGTGACCAAATGATGCGCACGACCCTCCTCCTCTCGACGGCGTTGCTCTGGGCGGCGCCCGCGCTGGCCGAGGCGCCCGCCGACACCGTCATCCTCCACGGCAAGGTCTATGCGGCCGACGGGACCGGCAAGTTCGCGCAGGCCCTGGCGATCCGCGACGGCCGGGTGCTCGTGGTCGGCAGCGACGCCGCCATCGCCAAGCTGCAGGGCCCGGCAACGAAGGTCGTCGATGCCCGGGGCGGTGCGGTCACCCCGGGGCTCATCGACACCCATGTCCACTTCATGATGGGCTCGGCCACGCTCGACCAGGCCGACGTCAACGGCGCGCGCGACCCGGCAACCCTGCAGGCGAAGGTCAAGGCCTTTGCCGACGCCCATCCCGAGCGGCCGTGGATCCTGGGCTTCGGCTATTTCTCCGACAGCCTGACCGCCAAGGATCTCGACGCCGTGACCGGCGACCGCCCGGCGATCATGCGCGCCGGCGACGGCCATTCGATGCTCGCCAACAGCAAGGCGCTCGCGCTCGCCGGGATCACCGCCGACCGGCCCGACCCCGAAGGCGGCAAATTCGTCCGCGACGCCAGCGGCAAGCCGACCGGCCTCCTCCTCGAAACGGCGCAGGGCATCGCCGCCGCGGCGGTGCCTGCCGAGACCGAGGCGGATGCGATGCGGATGCTGGCGCTCGGCACCCAGGCGGCGCTGTCGGCCGGCGTCACCCAGATCGTCAATGTCGGCGGCACCGACGACATCGCCCTGTTCGACAAGGCGCGCGACGCTGGCAAGCTCGGCATCCGCATCTATTCGGCGCTGTGGCTGACCCATGATTCGAAGACCGGCGAGCTGCCGCAGGGCTTCGCTTTCAGCCGCGAGGACGCCGACCGCTTCAAGGCGATCCGCGACGGCCATCGCGACGATGCCATGCTGCGGCTGGGCATCGTCAAGATCATGCTGGACGGCGTGATCGAATCGCACACCGCCGCCCTTCTCGCGCCGTACAGCGACGAGCCGAAGAATGTCGGCCACGCCAATTATACGCCCGAGGAGCTCAACCGCGTCATCACCATGATGGATGCGGACGGCTGGCAGGTGATGACCCACGGCCTCGGCGACCGCGCGGTGCGGATGGCGCTGGATGCCTATGAGGCGGCCGGGAAGGCCAACCCGCCCCCGGCGCGGGGCCGGCGCGACAAGATCGAGCATGTCGAATCGATCGATCCCGCCGAGGTACCGCGCTTCGCCAGGCTCGGCGTCACCGCTTCCCTCCAGCCCGACCATGCCGGGGGGATGAACGATCCGAAGATGGAAGGCAGGCGCTGGCACTATCTCGGCTACACCCGCTCCGCCTGGGGCTGGCCGTGGAAAAGCATCAAGGCCGCTGGCGGCCGAGTCGCCTTTGGCAGCGACTGGCCCGTGGCGCCGCTCAACATCGGCCCCGGCATGGCGGTCGCGACCGGCCGCCTGCCGCATCCGCCGATCCCCGACCAGCGCCTGACCGTCGCCGACGTCATCGACGGCTACACCCGCGACGCCGCCTATTCGATCTTCGCCGAGAAGGATTTCGGCTCGCTGGAGCCGGGCAAGACGGCCGACGTGGTGGTCTTCGCCAACGACATCTTCACCGCGCCGATCAAGGATGCACCGCTGAAGGTGGCCTATACGCTGCTCGGCGGGAAGGTGGCGTACGAGGGCAAATAACTCCTCCCTCCCGCAGGCGGGAGGGGCGCGTTCTGATCACCAGCCGATCGCGAGACCATCCTTGCGGTGGTCGGACGCTCCCACATATGTCCCGTTGACCGGTCCGCCCGGCGATACCGGCGCCGGCAGGCTCGCCCCGTCCTCGGGCACGAAGCGGATCGCCTGGTAGCCGCCCATCTCCTCGCCGGTCTCGGGCACTACCTTGTGCCCGCGTGCGGTCAGCGCGGGGCCGACATCGGCGGCGAGCGCGGTCTCCAGCGTCAATACGTCCTTGCCCTGCAGGTGCGAGAAGCGGGCCGCGTCGCTCGCCGCCTGCATGTTGGCGCCGAAATCGAGCATGTTGACGATGACCTGGGCATGGCCCTGCGCCTGCTGGCTGCCGCCCATCAGTCCGAAGGCGGCGACGGGACGGCCGTCCTTCATCAGGAAGCCTGGAAGCAGCGTATGGAACGGCCGCTTGCCCGGCGCGATGACGTTGGGGCTTTTCGGATCCAGCGAGAACAGTGCACCGCGGTCGCCCAGCACGAAGCCGTAACCGGGCACGGTCACGCCGGCGCCGAAGGTGTCGTAGACGCTGTAGATGAACGACACCATGTTGCCCTCGGCATCGGCGGTGGCGACGTACACCGTGCCGCCGATCGCTTCGGGCGAACTAATCGCGGGCGCGGCCTTCTTCATGTCGATCCGGCCGCAGAGGCTGGCGGCGTAGTCCTTCGAGATCAGCCGGGCGACCGGCACCTTGTAGAAGGCCGGGTCGCCGTTGAACCTTTCGAGATCGGCATAGGCCAGCTTCTTCGCCTCGACCATGAAGTGCCAGTAATCGGGCGAGCGCGGCCCGGCCTTGGCGATGTCCAGGCCGAGCTTCGGCGCGCAGACCTCGGCGATGTTGAGCATCTCCAGCGCGGCGAAGCCCTGTGTGCTGGGCGGCATCTCGATGACGTCATAGCCGCGATAGCTGGTCGCGATCGGCTCGTCCCAGGTGACCAGGCTCTGCGCGAAATCGGCCTTTGCGAAGAAGCCGCCGAGCTCCTTCGACCGTGCGACGATCGCGTCGGCGACCGGCCCCTTGTAGAAGGCGTCGCGCCCGCCGGTCTGGAGCAGGCGGAAGGTCTTCGCGAGATCGGGGTTGCGGAAGATGCCGTAGACCGGCGGCGGCCGGCCGCCGGGCAGATACACCCGCACCGATTCGGGATCGCCGGCGACCACCTTCGCGCCGTAGGTCCAGTCCTGCCGGATCCGCTCGGTCATCGGGAAGCCTTCCTCGGCGATGCGGATCGCGGGTGCCAGGAGCTTGTCGAAGCCCATCGTCCCGCCGCGCTTGAGAAGCGCGTCCCAGCCGTCCACCGCACCGGGGACGGTGGCGGACAGGATGCCGTGGAGCGGCATCGCCTTGAGCCCGCGGGCGCGAAAGGCGGCGAGCGTCGCCGCGGCCGGGGCACGGCCGCTGGCGTTCATCGCGACGAGCTTCTTCTCCTTGGCCAGCCAGACGATCGCGAAGGCGTCGCCGCCGATCCCGGCACTGCCCGGCTCGACGACGTTGAGGACGGCAGCGGTGGCGATCGCCGCGTCGATGGCGTTGCCGCCGGCCTGCAGGATCTGCAGGCCGGCCTCGGCGGCGAGCGGCTGGCTGGTCGCGACCATGCCGTGACGGGCGAGCACCTCGGACCGGGTCTGCCGCGCCATGCCGCTGGCGCGGTCGCCGCTCAGCGCCTGGGTGATCGGGGGAAGGGGGACGGGGGCAGGCGGGGGTGATTCG
>Ga0207668_10001055_pt1 | contig 16435 bp, 18 predicted proteins | sample KBSS43metaG_FD_184323 | JGI IMG/M metagenome (GOLD analysis project Ga0207668, IMG submission 184323) | Switchgrass rhizosphere microbial communities from Kellogg Biological Station, Michigan, USA - KBS S4-3 metaG (SPAdes) (version 2) | ecosystem: Host-associated > Plants > Roots > Rhizosphere... | reverse complement strand
ACGTGCGTCGTGCCGGTGCCAGCCAGGTTGCCGCCGTTTACCGCGCGCAGAGTGGCGTGCCGTTCTCGTCGTTGCCGGCCGGCAGCACCTTCCAGGTGGTGTGGCCGGATGGGTCCAGCGAGACCATGGTGATCGTCGATCCGACCTCGCCGAACGGCGTGCGTCCTCTGGCGAACTCGCAGATTCCCGCGGAAGTCGCCGACAAGCGCTGAGCTGATCTGCTTTTGTAGAGCCGAGCCATGCTCGGCTGCTTTCCAGCAAGCCGAGCGTGGGCTCGGCTCTACCGAAAACAAAACAGAAAAGGGCGGGGAAATCCCCGCCCTTTTCATGTGCAGCGACAGCAGCTTCCGATCAGGTCAACGCGATCGGCTTGCTCTTGCGCTCGGCAAGGCGCTTTTCCAGGTAGTGGATGTTCTGGCCACCGGCCTGGAAGCCCTTGTCACGCATGATCCGCTGCTGCAGGGCGATGTTGGTCTTGATGCCATCGACCACCATCTCGCTCAGCGCCACCCGCATGCGGGCGATGGCGGTCTCGCGGTCAGGACCGTGCACGATCAGCTTGCCGATCATCGAGTCGTAGTTCGACGGCACGCGGTAGCCACTGTAGATGTGGGTATCGACGCGCACGCCGGGACCACCCGGTGCGTGGAAGCCGGTGATGGTGCCCGGGCTCGGGACGAAGGTTTCGGCGTCTTCGGCATTGATGCGGCACTCGATCGCATGGCCGGTCAGCACCACATCGCTCTGCTTGATCGACAGCTTCTGGCCGGCAGCGATCTTCAGCTGTTCGGCGACCAGGTCGATGCCGGTGACCATCTCGGTGACCGGATGTTCCACCTGGATGCGGGTGTTCATTTCGATGAAGTAGAAGCGACCGTCTTCGTACAGGAACTCGAAGGTGCCGGCACCGCGATAACCGATGCGGATGCAGGCTTCCACGCACACCTTGCCGATCTGCTCGCGCTGCTCGGCGGTGATGCCCGGTGCCGGTGCTTCCTCGACCACCTTCTGGTGACGACGCTGCATCGAGCAGTCGCGCTCGCCGAGGTGGATGGCGTTGCCCTGGCCGTCGGCCAGCACCTGGATCTCCACGTGGCGCGGGTTCTCCAGGAACTTCTCCATGTAGACCTCGCCATTGCCGAACGCGGCCTTGGCCTCGCTCTTGGTGGTCTCGATGGAGGTCTTCAGCGAAGCTTCGGCGTGCACCACGCGCATGCCGCGGCCGCCGCCGCCGCCAGCCGCCTTGATGATGACCGGGTAGCCGATCTCACGGGCGATCTTGGTGTTGGCGACGATGTCCTCGCCCAGCGGGCCGCCCGAGCCGGGCACGCACGGCACGCCGGCCGACTTCATGGCGCGGATCGCTTCGACCTTGTCGCCCATCAGGCGGATGGTGTCTGCTTTCGGGCCGATGAAGATGAAGCCGGACTCTTCCACGCGCTCGGCGAAGTTGGCGTTCTCGGACAGGAAGCCATACCCCGGGTGGATGGCCTGGGCGTCGGTAACCTCGGCCGCAGCGATCAACGCCGGGATGTTGAGGTAGCTTTCCGCCGACGACGCCGGACCGATGCAGACCGATTCATCGGCCATGGCCACGTGCTTGAGGTTGCGGTCGACCGTGGAGTGCACGGCCACCGTGCGGATGCCCAGGGTGTTGCACGCGCGCAGGATGCGCAGCGCGATTTCCCCTCGGTTGGCGATGACGACTTTGTCGAGCATGGCAGCCGCCCCTTAGCCGATCACGAACAGCGGCTGGTCGAATTCCACCGGCTGGCCGTTCTCGCCGAGGATGGCGACGATGGTGCCCGACGCATCGGCTTCGATCGGGTTGAACATCTTCATCGCTTCGATGATGGCCAGGGTCTCGCCGGCCTTGACCTGCTGGCCGATGCTGACGAAGGCCGGCTTGTCCGGCGAGGACGAGGCATAGAAGGTGCCGACCATCGGCGAGCGCAGCACGTGGCCTTCCGGCAGCGCGTTGCCCGGCTTGGCGGTGCCGCCGGTGGAGGCTTCGGTCGGCGACTGCATCGGCATCGCCGGGGTGGCCGGCTGGGCAGCGACCGGGGCGGCCATCATCATCTGCGGCGGGGCCTGCATCATGCCGTAGCCGGACACCGGAGCGCGCGACAGGCGCACCGATTCTTCGCCTTCCTTGATTTCGATTTCAGCCAGGTTCGACTCTTCCAGCAGGTCGATCAGCTTCTTGATTTTGCGGAGATCCATGGTGGCCTCTTTGCTCTTTGATGTCAGTGTGGTGGGAAGCGCGTTGCGCTCGGGTCAAAGCAGTTCGTAGAAGTCGCGCAGCTGTCGGGTGCGGTCGCGCGCGAGGGTGATCAGGCAGCGCATCTGTGCGCCATTGCGCGCGGTGCCGTCGGAATTGAGGGCGTACACCGCCTGGCAGTCGTGGTCGCGCAGCTGCATCCACGCGCGCTGGGCCAGCACCAGCTCCTGTTCGGCATTGCCGCAGTAGCTGCAGCTGCCGCCGTTGGCAGGCGTGCGCAGTTGCCTGCGCGCCTGTGCGTAGACGGCGTTGAGTTCAACGTCGGCGGCCGCTGCCACGTCCGAGGCGCACAGGTCGCTCTCCATCGTGGTGGTCGGATGCGCGCAGTCGATGCCTTCGGCCTCACGGTCGGACGCGGCGGCAGCGCCGCACAGGCCGGCCCACAGCACAACGCTGGCGAGGACGCGCGACAGGCTCATGACGCGGCGGCAGCCTGCACGCGTGCCAAGGCCGCGTCCATCGCATAGCGGTAGCTGTCGGCACCGAAGCCACACACCACGCCAACCGCCTTGTCGCTGAAATAGCTGTGCTGGCGGAAGGGCTCGCGGGTATGCGGGTTGGACAGGTGGATCTCGATGAACGGCACCGCCACCGCCGCCAGCGCATCGCGCAGGGCAACCGAGGTATGCGTGAAGGCGGCCGGGTTGATCAGGATGAAGGCGGTTCCGTCGGTGCGTGCGGCCTGTACACGATCCACAAGGACGTGCTCGGCGTTGGACTGCAGGCTCTCCAGCGCATGACCCGCGGCAGCGGCCTGGGCGGCCAGCGCCTGGTCGATGTCGGCCAGCGTGGTGTGGCCGTAGACCTCCGGCTCGCGGCTGCCGAGCAGGTTGAGGTTGGGGCCATGCAGGACCAGCAGCTTCGCCATGGGATCCGATTGACGGGAAAGGGCGGCAGTCTGGCGGAAGCTGAGGATGCTGTCCAGTTCGGCGAAATTAGTGGTGTTTAAAGCGATCGTTTGAAAAAGCCGTGCTCCGCATGGTTGCTCACCATAGATAGTGGAAATTGCGCGTGCCGGCCATCCCCCTGCCGGAAGACTGCGGCCGGGCCGCATTACGTTCGACACTGCGGAGGTTGCCACGGCATTCCTACACTGCGCCTATCCGCCACGTCGGCGTTCATGGATGCCCGCCTTGCCTACCTCCCTGCGATTGCCCGCACTGCTGCTGGCAATGCTGCCTTTGAATGCGCTGGCTGCCGAACAATGGATCGTTGCCACCGACCTGTGGGGCAACAGCAACTACCAGACCCTGCATCTGGACGTGCAGGGCGGGCGTATCGCCGGCCGGCTGGACGCCGACCCGGTTACCGGCACCCTGGGCGCGGGACAGATGGTGTTCACCGCAACCGACAGCCAGGGCCAGCGCTACCAGTTCGACGGGCGCATTGACGGGGCGCGGATGCAGGGACAGAGCGATCAGCCGGACACCAACAACCGCGATGCGCGTGCCGTCCACGCCTTCAGCGCCTGGAAAGTACCGGCGCGGGTTTCGACCGCACCTCAGCGCCATGTGTTCACGCCGACCGACTACTCCAATACGTTCAGTGCCGATCGCGCGCCGGTGCTGGTGATCTGGCCAGGCGACTCGGTACAGACCCGCACGCTGGACTCCGGCGGCGTCGACGAGAAGGGCGTCACCCGCGCGCTGTTCGGCAATCCACAGGTCGGGCCGTTCTTCGTGGTCGGCGCCGAACCCGGCGACACGCTGGCGATCACGCTCACCTCGTTGAAGCTCAACCGTGACTACGCCGACAGCCTGGATGGCCTGGTGGGGCGCTTGAAGACGCCGAGGGTGGCAGCCGAAGCCAGCGGGCTGGGCAAGCCGGTGCGCTGGCAGCTGGACCGCAGCAGGGGCGTCGCGCGTCCGCAGGGCGCGAGTGGTGGCCTGCGGCATTTCGAAGTGCCGGTGAAGCCGATGCTCGGCGGCCTGGCGCTGGCGCCGGGCTTCGGCTATCCGCCGTTCTCCACCGGCGATACCGCCGATTTCGGCGGCAACATGGATTTCAACGCCGTGGTGGAAGGCAATACGGTCTACCTGCCCGTGCAGCAGCCTGGCGCGCTGATGTACCTGGGTGATGGCCACGCGCTCCAGGGCGATGGCGAAACCACGCAGTGGGCACTGGAGACGTCGCTGGATGTGGTGGTGAAAGTAGAGCTGCTGAAGCAGCATGCGATCGCAACGCCACGGGTGGAATCGGCAACGCAGATCATGACCCTGGGCCAGGGTGGCTCCAGCGATGATGCGCTGCGCATCGCCACCTCGGGCATGCTGCAGTGGCTGCGCCAGGCCTATGGGTTGACGCTGTCCGAGGCGACCCAGGTGCTGGGCGTGGCGGTGCAGTACCAGGTGGCCAACCTGGCCGGGCGCAGTGTGGGCGTGGCGGCGAAGCTGGACAAGGCACTGTTGCAGGGGCTGCAGTTGCAGACGACAACGCAGCCGGGCCGCGCCGCCGTGAAGCCCGCTGCCAGGTGACCACTGCGCGGGCAGCAGCCGGGGAAGACGTATCCACCAGGAGTCTGTGATGAGTGCAGACGCCATCCGAAACCGCCGTGCCGCCTTCAGGGCGCTTCATGCATCCGGTTGCTTCCTGCTGCCCAATCCATGGGACGTGGGCAGTGCGGTGGCGCTGGCGCGGCTGGGGGCCAAGGCACTGGCCACCACCAGCTCCGGCCATGCCTGGGCCCATGGTCAGCCTGATGGGGCGATGGGGTGCAGCGAGATTCTGGCCCACCTGCAGGCGATGGTGGCGGCGACTGATCTACCGGTGAACGCTGACTTCGAAGATGGTTTTGGCCGCAGCCCGGAGGCCGTGCACGAGAGCGTGTCGATGGCGATCGCTACCGGTGTGGCCGGCCTGTCGATCGAGGATTCCACCGGCGACGCGGACCATCCGCTGCGCAGCATCGAAGACAGCGTGGCCCGGCTCCAGGCCGCGCGCCGTGCAATCGATGAGAGCGGGCACGACGTGATGCTGGTGGGGCGCGCGGAAAACTTCTTCGTCGGGCGACCCGATCTGGACGATACATTGGCCCGCATCCGCGCCTATGCGCAGGCGGGTGCCGACTGTCTGTACGCGCCAGGCATCCGGACCGCAGAGCAGATCCGCGCCGTGGTGGAGGCCGCTGCTGGCAAGCCGGTCAACCTGCTGATCAGTTCGCCCGGGCAGATGACGCTGCAGCAGGCGGCCAGCCTGGGCGTGCGCCGGGTCAGTGTCGGCGGTGCGCTGGCCCGCAGCGCGTGGTCCGGCTTTCTCGAAGCCTCCCGGCAGATGCTTGCCAGTGGATCATTCGATGCGCTGCCGGCCACCCCGTCCGGTGCCGAGCTCAACGGGTTGTTCAAGCCCTAGGTGCGTGCAGGCTAGTGTGGCGATGTCGGCGGGGCGGCCGTCCTGCCGAGCGCTTCGCGCACCGCGCGCTGCAGGCCCTGCACATGGAACGGTTTGGCCAGGAAGGGTGCGCGCCGATGCCGGACCGGCACCAGCTGGTCGTATACCGCTGAAGCGAAAAGGTAGGGGATGCCCAGTTCGAGCAGCCGATCGGCCACAGGAAATACCACGCCATCACGAAGTTCCACGTCCAGCACGGCGCCATCGAAGTGGCCAGTGTCGAGCATGCCCAATGCCTCGAAGACGCTGTTGGCGTGGGCGATTTCGTTGCCTTCGTCGGTCAGGGCCTGTTCCATCAGATCTGCCAGATCGAGCTGGTCTTCCACAAGGAGCAGGCGGGGTAGTGGTGCGGGTCGTTCGTTGTTGCTCTGCATGGTGTGTTGTCGTGCGAATGCTGCGTTGGTCCGGCAAGCATCCGCTTACCGGCATCAAGGCCGTGGCAGCCCGGTGTGGCTGTGATGTGCACAACAGCGACCGCAGCGCGCAACAGCATTCCACCGATGGTGCTGGTGCTGGCTGCAATCTTAGTTACCATTGGTAACTAGTGAACGGCAGAGTCCCCCTCATGCATACCCATATCGTCGTGGCACATCCTGAACCGGCCTCGCTCACCCACGCCGTCGCTGCGCGGATCGGTGAGGCCATCGTCAATGCCGATGCCGGCAATACGGTCACCTCGGTGGATCTGATGGCCGAAGGCTTCGATCCACGTTTCAGCGCCCAGGACCACGCGTTCTTCCGCAGGACCACAACGCTGCCAGCTGATGTCGCCGCCGAGCACGCTCGGCTGGATGCGGCCGATGCGCTGGTGCTGGTCTACCCGCTCTACTGGTGGTCGTTCCCAGCGCTGCTGAAGGGCTGGATTGATCGCGTCTTCACCCAGGGCTGGGCCTATGACGAAGGTGCCGATGGCAAGGTGGAAAAGAAGCTGCAGCGGCTGCAGGTGCATCTGGTAGGTCTGGGCGGCGCCGGCCAGCAGATGATCGACCGGCGTGGCTATGGCGAGGCGATGAAGACCCAGATCGACCAGGGCATCTTCGATTACTGCGGAGCGCCGGTGCTGTCATCCACGCTGCTGCTGGATGCCGACAGCGGCATGGCCGAGGCGCATCTGCAGACGGCAGTGGACATCGGACGTAAGATCGGAACCCCCGCGCCCTGACGATCTCCTTTGCCTTCCAGACCTGCCGCGCCCGAGCCCCGCCGCCGCCTGACCCGTGAACAGCGCGCCCGGCAGCTGCTGGACGTGGCGTGGGCGCTGGTTGGCGAAGAGGGCACCGATGCGCTGACCCTGGCCCGCCTGGCCGAGGCGGCCGGTGTGACCAAGCCGCTGGCCTACGACCACTTCGAAACCCGCAACGGCCTGCTGGCCGCGCTGTATGCCGACTATGACCACAAGCAGACCGTGGTCTTCGATGAGCGCATCGGCAGTGCGAAGGCCCGGTTGAAGGATCGCGCGCGTGCCATCGCGTCGGGCTACATCGATTGTGTGCTGTCGCAGGGGAGCGAGATCCAGGACATTCTCGCCGCGCTGGCCGGATCACCGGAACTGCGTGCGGTACGCCGTTGCTATCAGCAGGATTTCATCGACAAGTGCGCGCAGTGGCTCGGCCCGTTCGCAGCGGGTGAGGCCGTGCCGGCTACCGGGCTGTGGGCCATTCTCGGTGCCGCCGAAACCCTGTCTGAAGCCGTTTCGGCCGGTGCGGTGGAACAGGCGGCTGCCGAGGCCGAGCTGGAGCGCGTGATCGTCGCCATCGTCAAGCGTGGCAGCTGAATCGTGTGGGCGAAGCGGCCTAGAGTGGCTCGACGCTGACTGGTGGCAGTGGCACGTCACGCGGCAGGTCCGGCAACAGCTGTCGCAGCAGCTCCGGCATTGCCTGCATGGCGGCACCATCGATGTAGCGCCACTGCGTACCACCGACCTGCCGGATGGCGACCATGAAGGTGAGGCTTTTCACTGTCTGTGCGTCGGTGGTGAATACCGTGGTCCGCGGCACGAAGCAGACTTCTTCGTCGCCGGCAGCGTAGGTGCGGGTCGGTTCGCCGACATCATCGCTGATGACCTTCAGACCCATGTCGCCGAGTGCCTTCATCGCATCGCGCGTGGCCTTCGCATACGCCGCGTCGCCGCCGGCAAAACGCTTCACGCTCGGATGCGTTCGCTCGATCATGGCATCGGTATCGCCACGCGCGAAGGTGGAGAGCAGAGAACGCAGATCCTGCTGCAGCGCGCCGGTCTCGGCAGGGCTGAGTTCGCCGGCATGGGTGAGTACCGCAGAGAAAGTGCAGAACAGCGCAAGCATCCAGCACAAGAGACGTCGATCCATCGATGGGGTACTCCTTCGGGCGCTGGACTATAGAGCGCATTGCCCGTGGTGTCTGCTCAGCCTGCCGGTCACGCGAGTTGGGCGTCGGCCATTCCAGCGCTGGCGAAGCCTGCATCCAGCTGCGCGCGGACCTGATCATCGCGCGACGCACGGGAATCAGCACCCAGCACCACGTTGATCAGGCGCAGTGGAAGCGCGTGCCCAGCGCACCTGCGACGGGCAGTGGCCGCCAGGCAGAAGCCTGCAGCCTGGGTGTAACCGGTCTTCAAACCATCCACGCCGTTTTCGCCCAGCAGGACGTTCTGGTTCGCCTTCTGCAGGGTGCGGTGCACGAAGCTGCGCTGTGCGGTGATCGCGAGCAGATCGGGGTGGCGGGCAAGCAGGTGGGCGGCCAGCATCGCCATGTCGCGTGCGGTCGACAGATGGCCCGCAGTGGTGATGCCGGACGCGGAGATGAAGTGCGTATCGTGCAGGCCCAGCGCTCGCGCGTGATCGTTCATGTGCCGCGCGAACGCCGCCTGTGATCCAGCCAGATGACGTGCCAGGGCGAGCGCTGCGTCGTTGCCGGAAACCACCATCAGGCCCTCCAGCAGTCTACCGAGGGCGATGCTTTCGCCGGGCACCAGGCCCATCCGCGTTTCATCGTCGGCCACCTCGTGTACGTCGCGCGGGTCGATGGTGATCGTGTCCGACCACGAACCGCCCGACTGCGCGAGCAGGTCGTACGCGGTGTAGGCGGTCATCAGCTTGGTCAGCGAGGCCGGTGGTCGTCGCAGATCCGCGTGCTGCTGCTGGAGGATTCTGAGGGAAATGGCATCGATCGTGATCGATGACACGGGCGGGCGAGGGGCGTGCGATGAAGACATGATCGCGCAAGCGTAGCCGGAAGTACGCATGCCGTGGGCATTGCCTGCACATCCTGCGAATACCCGCCACGCGATCCTGTGGTCATGGATTCCGACATCCGCATCGATGGCCGCGTGTTCGCCTACGTCTTTCCCTGTGCTTGGGAGGACTACGCGAAGATTGGCTTCTCGCGCGATCCGCTGGGCCGGATCAGTGCGCTGCATCGGCGCTGGTTCGAGTTCTTCGATCTGGAAGCAGGCGCGCTGGTCGAGGCGGAATCAGAGCGGGATGCGCGTGACTTGGAACTGCAGTTGCGCCGGCCCTTCAAGCTGCATCGTGCGCCGGCACCGATGACGGTGCAGGAGAAGGCCGGTGGGCGCACCGAATGGGTGCGCGGGGCCAACGCCGCATTGGCCGAGGCTGTGCGCGCGCTGGCGCAGCAGGGCTATCACACCTACCCGCTGCGGCTGTGGCTGCGAGCTGCGATGGTCCAGCGTCTGGACCGGCTACATGACTGGGCCGCAACGCAGGTGCCGGAAGAGGAAAGCCTGCGCACGCCCGTCGGTGTGGCCGCATTGCGCGACGCCATCGATGCGTATCGCGCGCTCGCTATCGATCCGGAGCCGTGGTTGCCGGAGCACCTGCAGCGCGGCTGGTGATGCTGGCCGGGGTGGCCGACGTGTGGGTCGGCTGCTGCGCCCGGCGTGCATCGGGCACTGCGGGAACGGGACTGGCCAGGCGCTGGGCCAGGGCAACGTTGGTCACATGACCCTGCAGGAACAACAGACCGCTGAAGATGTTCATGATCGCGCCTCCACTTGAGTGGAATGCACGATACGGGCAGCATGGCGGTGCAAAAAGCGACATTTCCGCAAGGTCGACTTGAGAGGAATTCAAGCCTTATGTCCCGCCCACCGCTGCATGCCCTGCAGGGCTTCGTCGCTGCCGCACGCCTGGGCAACCTGTCCCGCGCCGCCGCGTCGATGAACCTGACGGTCAGTGCGCTCAGCCATCAGATGCGCCAGCTCGAGGAACGCCTGGGCCAGCCGCTGTTGATACGGCAGGCACGCGGTGTGGCCTTGACCCTGGAAGGGCAGCGCCTGCTGGATCAGGTGGGCCCGCATCTGGATGCGATCAACGAAGCCTTCCAGCCCTACGCCGCGCGACCGGAGCATGTGCTCACCCTCAGCGCCGTGCCGTCGATGGCCAGCGCCTGGCTGGTGCCACGCCTGGGCAACTTCGTGGCGGCGCATCCGCAGATCGAAATCAATCTGCAGTCGAGCGAGCGACTGATCGACTTCGACCGGCAACTGCAGTTCGATGCAGCGCTGCGGCTGGGCAGCGGACAATGGCCGGGGCTGGTGGTGGAACCGTTGTTCGACGAATGGCTGCTGCCCATGGCCAGCCCGGCACTGATCGAGCGCATGGGAGGCATCGGCCACCTGCCGTTGGCACAGTGGCCGCTGCTGGGAGACCCCGACGGCGCGTGGGGCGCATGGTTCGCGCTGACCGGGCAGCGCCCGCCGGCGCGGTACGTGGCGGTGCTGGATGATTCCGAAGCCCACCATCGCGCCGCACTGGACGGCGTCGGTGTTGCGCTGGGACGGGTGACGCGGGCGCGGCTGCTGCTGGATTCCGGCCAGTTGGTTGCGTTGTCGGACCGGCGCCTGAAAACCGCATGGCCGCATTGGCTGGTGTATCCGCAGCGCTCGGTGCGGCACCGTGGTTTTCTGGCCTTCCGCGAATGGTTGCACGCCCAGGCGGCCGAGCATGTGCGGCACATGCAGGCCGCAGACGCGGGGTAGCGCCACGCGGGCAGGCGCGACGCCATGGAGTGCGCGTCACCGCAACAGCGTGACTGCCTGCCCGGAACGCGCGAACGCCTCGCCCAGCAGCGGCCCGGCCTTGATCGCCTGCACTTCCGCGAACAGCGCCTGCAACGCCGCTGCGGGTCGTGCGACGGGCGCGGCAACCGCTTGCTGGATGACGGTGAAGCGATCGGCCAGCACGCGATGGCCGGGATGTGCCTGCGCCCAGGCCAGCAGGGGCTGGCGTACGCCGGCCGCTGCATCCAGCCGCTGCTGGTCGAAAAGAGTGATGGCGGCAGCCGAGGTATCGGCACGTTCAATCGATGCCTGCCGCAGCTCACGGCTGAGGAACAGATCGTAGGCGGCGCCGCGGCCCACCGCGATGCGCAGCCCGTTGCGATCCAGGTCTGCAACCCGTTGCGCTGGGCTGTCATCGCGCACCAGATAGGTGCCTTCGATCTCCACATACGGGGCGCTGAAGGCAATGCGGTCGGCACGTGCCGGGTCCACCGCCAGGAAGGCCAGATCCCATGCATCGTCGCTCGCCGCTGCAACCACCGATGCGGCCGCGTCGTGGCAACTGAAGCGTGCCTGCACACCCAGCCGCTGTGCCAGCGCGGAGGCCAGTTCCACCGACGGCCCATGGGGTGAATTGGCGTCGCCCTGGGCCAGCACCGGGTTGCCCAGGTTGATGGCAACGCGCAGGTGGCCGAGCGGGGCCAAAGCATGACGATGGTCGGCCAGGGACATGGGCGTTTCCAGGAGGGTGGCGGGCTGTCCAGCATGCCAGTCGTGGCTGTAGCGTGTAGTGCACAGGGCTGCGATGCTGCCTTTCATCCGCCTGCACGCCGAGCACGATCACCATGAATCCCATCCTGCATGTTGAAGTTCCGGTCGCCGATCTCGAACGCGCCGTGGCGTTCTACGAGCACTGGCTGCAGGTGCGCATCGAAGCGCCGATCGACCTGCATGACTGCCGAATGGCCTACCTGTCGTTCAACGATGACGCCGCAGGTGCCAGCATGGCGCTGGTGCACGGCGCCGACTACCTGCCGTCGGAGCAGGGTCCGCGCATCTACCTGGGCGTGGACGATGTGGATCGCAGCCTGCAGCGTGCCCTGCAGGCCGGCGCGGTGCTGTGCTTTGGCCCGGCCGTGGCCGTTGGCTGGCGGGTGGCCGAGATCCGCGACAGCGAGGGCAACCGGATCGCCCTGCAGGCACCCATCAACCCATAGCCGCAAGCACAGCAGCCGGGAATGACGTGCCGCTACACGGACGTGGCTCGCGATCGCTGCAGCCAATCGGCGATCGCCGGATCCAACCGCGGATCGTCCGGGAGGCGCATGCCGAAGCCCTGCTGCAGCACCTCGCGCACGTCCTGAACATCACGCAGCGGGCGCTTGGCCGGCGCCTGGCCCGGGCGGTATTCGGTGTAGTTGCCGCTGCCGATGGTGCGCCGCCAATCCGGCCCGGTCAGTGATGCACGCAGTTGGCCGGGGAAGCTCGACTGCGGATGCGTGCACACGTACCAGTTGCCTACCTCGTTATCGATCGGTGCCGGTGGCTGCAGGTCGAAACGGTACAGCGGCCGCCAGTCGTCACCGGCCTCAGCGGCAAGCATGAAGTCGCCATCGTCCAGGCGCCGCACGCGGTAGCGCTCGTGCGGTGTGTCCTGCACTGCGGTCTCATGCAGGCGCAATGGCACGGTCGGGGTCAGGCTGCCGAAGCCGGTATCGACCAGCCAATCCTCGTCCTGCAGACGCACCCGCAGGAGCAGGTGCGTACGCGCGGTCAGCTCGCCCTCTGCAGCCGACAGCAGCACCCGAGCGCTCAGCGGTCGCGCATCGAAGCCCAAGGCCTGCAGCAAGGCCAGGAACGCGCCATTGAGTTCGAAGCAGTAACCGCCGCGCTGCGCGTGCAGCAGCTTGTGCTGGACGCTGTCCAGGTCGATCGCTACCGCGTCGCGCAGCAGGCTGGTCAGGGTCTCGAACGGCAGCAGGGCGTTGTGGCGCTGCTGCAGCAGGGTCAGCCCGGCCAGGGTGAGCGGGGGCGGGGCATCCAGCTGCAGGCGCTGCAGGTAGCGGGGGACGTCGATGGACATGGCAGGCATCACGGGCAGGGGGCTCCACTGTGATACCGCAACCGGGGTTGAGGTCAAGCGCGCCCCGACGGTGTCATCCCCCGGTCGTCTGCGGCCGGTACAACAGCGACAACTGCCCGCCACTCGTGGCTGGAGTCAATCCGGGGCTAAAGTTCCGCCCCAACCGGTCGATACAGGTGCGTCCTTCCGCCTGGAGTCTGTCATGTCGGCCGTCGTTCCCCACCTTCGGTCCCTGCGTAGCCGCGTTGTCGGGTTGCGTCCCCGTTTCCCTGGCCTGCTGCGTTGGTTGCAACCCAATCGGCTCAGCGTCGCCGACAAGCTCAAGGCGACCCTGCTGGTCTGCAGCCTGGGCCTGGTGGCCATCGCCGCCGTCCATGCCTGGACCAGCCATGCGAGCATGCAGGCGGCGCGCGACCAGGCCAGCTACCAGCAGGGCAGTGACCGCGTAGCTTCGCTGGCAGCGCGGGTGGCCGAGGCCCGGCGCCTGCAGACCCAGTATGCGCGAAGTTTCGACGATGCCGACCGCAGCCAGTTGCTGGCCACGCAACGGATGTTGAAGCAGGATCTTCAGGTGTTGCGCGCAATGCCGATGGAGGCGGGCCGGCGCAAGGTGCTGCAGGCCATGACTGAAGCCGTCGATGCATTCTCACAGGGCATCGCCGCGTTGTTCGAGCGGGTGGATGAGATGGGGCGCGGCGACGCAGGCCTGGCCGCGCAGCTGCAGCAGTCCGCCGACGCACTGCAGGCACAGGTGGACGCGCTTGAGCGCCCTGCGCTTTCCCTGCATGTGCAGCGGATGCGGCGCCAGGAAGCACTGCTGCTGCTCGATGGCGATTCCACCCATGCCGATCGTGCCAGCGAAGAGAAGCTGCCCTTCGATCTGGCATTGGCGGGCCTGCCCGCCGAGGTGCAGGAGCGCGTGCGCACGGGCATGGAGGCCTACCAGGCCGCGCTGCTGGGCTATACCGCCGCGCGTGTCGGCCTGGACGTGGAAGCACAGTCGCTGCTCGAGACGGCGGCAGCCGTGGGCCCGGCACTGGCCGCATTCCAGCAGGCGCAAAGTGCGGCACTGGCTCAGGCGCAGCTTCGTCAGCAGTCGGGCGCTCGGATGGCCAGCGTGCTGTTCGTGGCCACCCTGCTGCTGGTGGCTGGCGTGCTGATCACCAGCCTGGTGCTGGTCGTCCGCGCGGTGCGTCGACCGATCCAGGACACCCTGCGTTTCGCTGGCGATATTGCCGATGACCGGCTCGACACCACGCTGCGCGTGCACAACGTCAACGATGAGATCGGCCAGCTTGCGCATTGCCTGGTCGACATGCAGCAACGCCTGCGTGCGCGGATCGAAACCGAGCGCGCGGTGGCACGCGGCAACACGCGCGTGCGGCAGGCGCTGGACAGCGCCCAGACCGGCTTGATGGTGGTTGATGCGGAAGGACTGGTGGCTTACGCCAATCCGGCGCTGCTGCAGCTCCTGGCTCTTCCCGCAGAGACGTTGCTTGGCAGCGACGCGGTCCGCCTGCATCCGGCGCTGGCGGGACTGATCGGTGTTCGTCAGCGCGAAGAGCGTGAGATCGGCCACGCCGGTACCCGCTACCAGTTGATCGCCAATGCCATCGTCGAGGACGACCACTTCCTTGGCGTTGCGGTGGAATGGCGCAGCCGCGCGCTGGAAACGTTGCTGGAAACCGAAGTGGCGGCGCTGGTCGACGCGGCGGCGCATGGCGAGCTGCAAGGGCGCATCGTACTGGAGGGCAAGCAGGGCTTCGTGCGCACGCTGTCGACCAGCATCAATCGCCTGCTGTCCACCTTCGAGACCAACCTCGGCGATCTGCAGGCACTGCTGGCCGCACTGGCACGCGGTGACCTGAGCGTGCGCTTGGAGGGGGACCTGCAGGGGGTGTTCGCCCGCATGCGTGACGATGCCAACGCCACTGTCGCGCAGCTGGGCCACATCGTCACCCGCATCCAGCAGGCCACGGTCCGCCTGGACGTGGGTGTTGGCGAAATCGTCGCCGGCCATCACGATCTTTCCCAGCGCACCGAGCAACAGGCAGCCAACCTGGAAGAAGCCGCTGCATCCATGCATGAACTGACCGATACCGTCGGCCGCAACGCCGACGCGGCGGGGCTGGCCGATGGACTGGTGCGCGACGCCGCCAGGGTGGCCGAGCGCGGCGGCACTGCGGTCGGCCAAGTGGTGGCCACCATGCAGGGCATCAGTGCGGCGTCGCGGCGCATCGGTGACATCATCCAGCTGATCGATGGCATCGCCTTCCAGACCAATATCCTGGCCCTCAACGCGGCAGTGGAGGCCGCGCGTGCAGGCGAGCAGGGCCGAAGCTTCGCGGTGGTGGCGGCTGAAGTGCGCTTGCTGGCCCAGCGCAGTGCCGATGCGGCCAAGCAGATCAAGGGGCTGATCGAGGATTCGGTGACGCGGGTTGACCAGGGCAGTATGCAGGCCGAGCAGGCGGGTACGACGATGGACGAGATCGTCAGCAGTGTGCAGCAGTTGGCCGGTCTACTGGCCGGTATCCGCAGTGCCTCGCACGAACAGCATGCAGGCATTGCCCAGGTAAACCAGACCGTCGTACAGATGGAGGCCAGCACGCAGCGCAATGCGAGCCTGGTGGAAGAGGCCGGCGCGTCGACTGCGCAGATGCAGACCCAGGTGCGCGCGCTGGCCGAAGCGGTGGCCGCGTTCCAGCTGCAGCCCGAGCGCCGGGCATGGGCGGCCTAGCAGCGACGGGTAGGGCTGCCGATACCGGCGGGATCAGCTGTGGTGGGCGCGGAGCGTGCTCCGCCCACCCTCAGCGGCAGGGCGTGGCCCGGGCTCCACTCAATACACGTCGCGCCGATAGCGCCCGTTCTCCAGCAGCAGTTCCACCATCTCATCGCCCAGTGCCTCGCGCAGCACCTGATCCACGCCTTCGGCCATGCCGTGCAGTGATCCACACACATGGATCACTGCACCTTGTGCCAACCACGCCTGCAGTTCATCAGTCGCAGCGCGCAGTCGATGCTGTACGTAGCTGCCATGGTCCACATCACGCGAATAGGCCTGATCCAAGCGCAGCAGATGCCCGTCAGCCTGCCATTGGATGATCTCGTCGGCGAACAGGAAATCGTGCGCGCGCTGACGCTCGCCGAACAGCAGCCAGTGACCGTGCTCGCCCCGGTGCGCGGCTTCGCGCAGCAGGCTGCGCAGGCCGGCGATGCCCGTGCCGTTGCCGATCAGCAGCATCGGCGCGCCCGGCTGCCGATGGAAGCCCGGGTTGCGATGCACGCGTGCGGCTATCGCACCGTCCAGCGGCGCATGCAGGGCCAGCCAGCCCGAGCCCAGTCCGGCGCGGCCTGCTGCGTCGTGGACCAGCCGCACCACCAGCTCCACTTCGCCATCGGCGGCGCATGAGGCGATGGAGTACTCACGCCCAGGCAGTGACGGCAGGCCCGACAACCAGAGGCCTGCATCCTGCACCTGCAACGCACGGCCGGGTTCGGGCAGCACGCGTTCGCTGGCCAGTTCCAGCAGGGTCTTCGCAACGCCGTCGATCAGCTGTGGCTGCTGGGGATCCAGGCCATGCGCGCGCAGTACCGCGCTGGCATGCATCGCGTCGTGGCGGGGCGCGATGTGCAGGATGTCGCCGGCCTGCCAATCGACATCGGCCGGCGGTGCCAGGCGGATCTT
>Ga0207668_10001053_pt1 | contig 16439 bp, 20 predicted proteins | sample KBSS43metaG_FD_184323 | JGI IMG/M metagenome (GOLD analysis project Ga0207668, IMG submission 184323) | Switchgrass rhizosphere microbial communities from Kellogg Biological Station, Michigan, USA - KBS S4-3 metaG (SPAdes) (version 2) | ecosystem: Host-associated > Plants > Roots > Rhizosphere... | reverse complement strand
CCGTTTCCTGTCGCGGGAGGAGCGTGGGCTGATCGCCTTTCTGGATCATCTTACCGCGGGCGATGACTGCCTGGCCAAGGCCGCCTGATCTCCGCATGAGCGACGTGCCCCCCGCCGCCTCGCCCTTCGACATGGATATCTATCTGCGCCAGATCGGGCTGTTCTGGCGCGAGACGGTGACCTGGATCGCGCTCAACGGCCTGCGCATCGTCATCGCGGTGGCGACCGGCGCGGTCCTGGTGGTCGCGATGTACGGGGTTCGTGCGCTGGCGCTGCGCTACTGCCGATCACCGCACCATGTCGCGCAGTGGCCGAACGTCATCGCCGGGGCGCTGGTGAAGACGCATGTCCTGTTCATGGTCGCGGTCGCGGCCAAGCTGGTCGCGGGCTATGCCGGTCCGCCCGCGCTGGTCACCGCGACGATCACCTTCTGTTTCACCATCGCGAGCGCGCTGCAGGCGGCGGTCTGGGTGCGTGAGGTGGTGCTGGGCGTGGTCGAGCATCGCGCGCACGGCATGGACGACCATTCCAGCTTCGGCAGCGCGGTCGGTCTGATCCGCCTTCTCGTCACGATCGTCCTGTTCGCCGTCGCGACCCTGATGATCCTCGACAATCTGGGGGTGAACGTCACCGGGCTGATCGCCGGCCTCGGCATCGGCGGCATCGCCATCGGCCTCGCCGCCAAGGGCATCTTCGACGATCTGTTCTCGGCCCTGTCGATCATCTTCGACAAGCCGTTCCGCGTCGGCGACTCGGTGAAATGGGACGCGACCTCGGGCACGGTCGAATCGATCGGCCTGAAGACCACGCGCGTCCGGTCGGTGACCGGCGAGGAGGTGGTGATCTCCAACACCAACCTCCTCGACAAGGAACTGCACAATCTCGCCCGGCTCGACCGGCGTCGCATCATCCTGACGATCGGCGTCACCTACCAGACCCCGCCGGAGACCTGCGCGGCGATTCCGGCGATGGTGAAGGAGATCGTCGAGAGCCACGACAAATGCACGGTCGTCCGCTGCGGCATGGTCGGCTTCGGCGATTCCAGCCTCGACTACGAGTTGCAGTTCGACGTCCACTCGGAGGCGTTCAACGAGGTGTTCGACGCGCGCAGCCATGTCTGCATCGCGATCCTGAAGGCGTTCAACGCCGAAGGTATCGAATTCGCCTATCCGACCCAGGTGACCTTCACCGCGGCGCCCGACGGGACGATGGTGATGCCCTATGGGCACGGGGCGGAAGCCCTTCCCCCGGCGGCAGGTCTCAAAAAATAAGGGCCGGGATCGCTCCCGGCCCTCGAAAATTCCGCGGTCGTGGCGGCGTCAGGCGCCGGCGACCTCGGCGACGTCGACGCGGATGCCGGCACCCATCGTCGAGCTGACGGCGACCTTGCGGACATACTTGCCCTTGGCGCCGCTCGGCTTGGCCTTGACGATCGCATCGACGAACGCGTCGAAATTGGCGCGCAGGTCCTCCGCCGGGAACGACGCCTTGCCGATGCCCGAATGGATGATGCCGGCCTTCTCGACGCGGAACTCGACCTGACCGCCCTTGGCGGCCTTGACCGCCTCGGCGACGTTCATGGTCACGGTGCCGAGCTTCGGGTTCGGCATCAGGCCCTTCGGACCCAGCACCTTGCCCAGCCGGCCGACCAGACCCATCATGTCCGGGGTGGCGATGCACCGATCGAACTCGATGGTGCCGCCCTGGACGGTCTCGAGCAGATCCTCGGCCCCGACGACCTCGGCGCCGGCGGCGCGGGCCTCGTCGGCCTTGGCGCCGCGCGCGAAGACGCCGACGCGGACGTCCTTACCGGTGCCCTTGGGCAGGGTGACGACGCCGCGGACCATCTGGTCGGCGTGGCGCGGATCGACGCCCAGGTTCAGCGCGAGTTCGATCGTCTCGTCGAACTTGGAGGTCGCATTGGCCTTGGCCAGCGCGATCGCCTCGTCGACGCCATAGAACTTCTCACGGTCGACGGCCTTGGCCAGGACCTGCTGCTTCTTGGTGAGCTTCTTCGGCTTCAGCATCGGATCAGCCCTCCACCACCTGGACACCCATCGCGCGGGCCGAGCCCTCGATGATGCGGGTCGCCGCCTCGATGTCGTTCGCGTTCAGGTCCTTCATCTTGACCTGGGCGATCTCGCTCAGCTTCGAGCGGGCGATCGTGCCCGCCGAGGCCTTGCCCGGCTCCTTCGAACCCGACTTCAGGCCCATCGCCTTCTTGATCAGGAAGGTCGCCGGCGGCGTCTTGGTGACGAACGAGAACGACCGGTCCGCGTAGACGGTGATCGTCGTCGGGATCGGGGTGTCCTTCTCGATGTCCTGCGTGCCAGCGTTGAACGCCTTGCAGAACTCCATGATGTTCACGCCGCGCTGACCCAGCGCCGGGCCGATCGGCGGCGCCGGCTTGGCGTTACCCGCCGGCACCTGCAGGTTGATGTAACCCGTAATCTTCTTTGCCATCTTTCACTCTCTTCCAAGTTGAGCGGTGCATGCGGGGCCGAGGCCCCTCCCGCCGATGTCGCGTCCCCTATCGTCATCCCAGCGAAAGCCGGGATCGCATGCCGCGGGAGGGCGCGCCCGCTGCGACCGGCCCCAGCTTTCGCTGGGGCGACGAATTCTATTTGACCCGCTCGACCTGCTCGAACTCGAGCTCGACCGGGGTCGCGCGGCCAAAGATCGACACTGCCACCTTGACGCGGCTGCGGTCGAAATCGAGTTCCTCCACCAGGCCGTTGAAGCTGGCGAACGGACCGTCGAGCACCTTGACCTGATCGCCGATCTCGAAGTCGACCTTGATCTTGGTCTTCGGCGCGGCGGTGGCCGCTTCCTCCTTGGTGTTGAGGATGCGCGCGGCCTCGGCCTCGGAGATCGGCTGCGGCTTGCCCGAGGAACCGAGGAAGCCGGTGACCTTCGGCGTGTTCTTGACCAGGTGATAGACCTGATCGTTCATGTCGAGCTTGGCGAGCACGTAGCCCGGGAAGAACTTGCGGTCGGAGGTGATCTTCTTGCCGCGGCGGACCTCGGTCACCTTCTCCGTCGGGACCTCGACCGCCTCGACCAGGGTCTCCAGGCCGAGTCGCGTCGCGTCGGCGAGGATCGCCTCGCGCACCTTGTTCTCGAAGCCCGAATAGGCGTGGATGATGTACCAGCGCGACATGCCCGTCACAAACTCCCGATAATCCTGCTCAGGCGACCAGCGACAGCAAGAGCTGCACCACCTGATGAAACAGCGCGTCGACCCCGAAGAAGAAGAACCCCAGCAGGGTCGTCATGATCAGCACGAAGATCGCCGTCGTCAGCGTCTCGCGACGCGTCGGCCAGGTGATCTTGCCGGCCTCGGTCCGCACCTGCTGAATGAACTCGCCCGGGGAAACCTTCGCCACGTGACCTCAGCCTTCCACCAACACTTCGAGAGGCCAAGGGCAGGCTCTCCGGTCATCTGACCGGTGCCGCCCCGACCTCCCACCATACTCCGGAGCCCGAACCGCTCTTCACCGAACCTTGGCAGGAGTGGAGGGACTCGAACCCACGGCCCTCGGTTTTGGAGACCGATGCTCTACCAACTGAGCTACACTCCTCCGGGTCCGGAGAGCGGCGCACATAGCGGTGCGCCGGGCGCATGGCAAGGGGCCGCCCCATCGCCGGCGGCGCGGGCGCAGGCCTATCCGTGCATCTCCTCGCGCATGTTGATGCCGTATTCCAGCCAGGCTTTGAGCGCGGTGGCATTCGCGCCGACACGTCAACGCGATGCCGATTCGCGACATTCGTGATGGATCGGCCGCGATGCGGCGCAGGCGGGGGAAAAGCTCGCGGCGTTGGAGGGGCGGCTAGAGGGGCCAGGTGTCGCGTGCTCCCGCCAGGGCCGTGCTCCTGCGAAAGCAGGAGCCCAGGGGCGATGCACGCTGTGCTCTAAAGACCTAGGCTCCTGCTTTCGCAGGAGCACTGCAATCTCGGGCTCCGACGGAGCGGCGCGTCAGGCCGCGATATCGTACGGCCGCAGTTCGCCCGACAGATACAGGTTCCGCGCCTTCGCCCGGCTGAGCTTGCCCGAGCTGGTGCGCGGCAGGGTCTTCGGCGGCACCAGTTCGACCACGCAGTGCATGCCGGTGATCGCGCGGACCCGCTCGCGGATCTCGTCACGCAGGCGGGCACGTTCCTCGTTGTCGGAGGTGCGGCACTGGACCAGCACCGCCGGCGTCTCCTCGCCGCCGGGCGCGGTGATCGCGAAGGCGGCGATGTCGCCGGCCTTGAACCCCGGCAATTGCTCCACCGCCCATTCGATATCCTGGGGCCAGTGGTTCTTGCCGTTGATGATGATCATGTCCTTGGCGCGGCCGACGATGTAGACATAGCCGTCGCTGAGATAACCCATGTCGCCGGTGTCGAGCCAGCCGTCCACCATGCAGGCGGCGGTCGCCTCGGGATCGCGGAAGTAGCCCTGCATGATCGAGGTGCCGCGGCACCAGACCTTGCCGACTGCGCGCTCGGGCAGCGGGGTGCCGTCCTCCTCGCGGATCTCGACGGTCATGCCGCGAACCGGCCTGCCGCAATTGACCACCGCGCGGAAGCGCTGCGGGCGGCCCTGCTCGGCATCGCCGCCCGACAGGTCGGTCTCGGCGACGAGCTCGACGACGATGCCCTCGCCCGGCGGCATGATCGAGACGGCGAGCGTCGCCTCGGCGAGGCCGTAGCTCGGCAGGAAGGCCGAGGCCTTGAAACCGGCCTCGGCGAAGGCGTCGACGAAGGCCTGCATCACGTCGGGGCGGATCATGTCCGCCCCGTTGCCGGCGAGCCGCCAGCGCGACAGGTCGAAGCGGTCCGAGGCCTTGGTCTGGCTCGACATGCGCCGCGCGCAGATGTCGTAGCCGAAGGTCGGCGAATAGCTGATCGCGGTGCCCGGATGGCGGCTGATCATGTCCAGCCAGGCGAGCGGGCGGCGGGCGAAATCCTCGGTCTTGAGATAGTCGACCGACACCTGATTGGCGACCGGCGACAGGAAGCAGCCGACCAGCCCCATGTCATGATACCAGGGCAGCCAGGAAATGCAGCGATCGGCGGATTCGAGTTGCATCCCGTGGGCATGGGCGGCGAGGTTGTCGAGCAACGCCCGGTGGGTAACGGCGACACCGTGCGGAAAGCGGGTCGAGCCGCTGGAATATTGCAGGTAACAGACCGCGTCGGGATCGGCCGCGGGGAGCGCGACCTCGGGCGCCGGGCGGGCGGCGAAATCCTCCCAGGCCTCGCCAACGGTGCCGGCCTGCTCCGCCGCGACGGCCGCCATGCCGGCAAGCTCGGCCGGGTAGAGGAAGCGCGCCGCGGCGGCGCTGCCGAGCTGGACCTGAAGCTGGTCGATATAGCTGTCGCGCCCGCCGAAAGAAGTCGGCAGCGGCAGCGGCACCGGCCAGGCTCCGGCGAGCACCGCGCCGAAGAACAGGATGGCGAATTCGGGCCCGGTCTCGGCGACCAGCGCGATGCGGTCGCCCGGGGCGATGCCGGCGGCGACGAAACGGCGCGCCGCGACGATCGCGTCGCGGTGCAGCTCGGCATAGGGATAGGCGCGGACCAGCGTGCCACGGGCATCGTGGAAGTTCAGCCCGCGCACGCCGCCGGCGGCATAGGCCAGCGCCTCGCCCAGCGTCGCGAAGTCGGAAAAGCGGCGCGGCAGCAGGTCTTCGGTCGCGGTGGGCGCGAGCGGGGCGGCAGCGCGGTGCTCTTGGTCGGTCATGTCCATGCTCACTGTGTCGGTACACCTGCCAGGAGTGCGGTCGGCACGGTTCGACAGTCCTTTCAGTCCCATTAGCGCGGCTCTCTCCCGGTGAAAGGGAAAATACGCAATCTGCCGATAGGGTTCGGCCGCGTTCTAAATCCGGCCCGACTGTGGCACAATCGTGGCCTATGTCTCCTTTCCGCTCTTCCCGCGCCCGCGGCGAGCGTCCGCCGCTCGATGCCGAGGGCCTCGAACGGCTCGCGATCCACTATGTCGGCCGCTATGCGACGACCCGCGCCAGGCTGCGCGCCTATCTGGCACGCAAGGTCGCCGAGCGCGGCTGGGCCGGAGAGGGCGCGCCGCCGGTCGAGGCGCTCGCCGAGAAATGTGCCGCGCGCGGCTATGTCGACGATGCCGCCTTCGCCGCGGCCAGGGCCGACGGGCTGACCCGCCGCGGCTATGGCGCGCGACGGGTGGCGATGGCGCTGAAGGCGGCGGGCATCGCGGAGGAGGACTCCCTGCCGGTCCGCGCAGCGACCGAAGCCGAGGCATGGGAGGCCGGCATCGCCTTTGCCCGCCGCCGCCGATTCGGCCCATTTGCCCGCGCCGAAACCGGGCCGGACGAGCGCCGCCGCGCCTTCGCCGCCATGATGCGTGCAGGCCACGCACCTGAAATTGCTCGACGGTTAATAGAAATGGCACCCGGCACCGTATTAACCGCGCCATTCCCGACCTAATATTACCGGAAAGGTCAATTTTCACTTCCTCCGCCCGTGCGCTGTGGTAGCGTCATACGAAGAAGGGGCAGGGGGAATGAGTGATCTTGACACTCCGCCCGGGGGCGACCCTGGCGCGGCGAAATCAGTGGCGGATGGGGGTGATCCGGAGCTGATCCAGATTACAGGTCGTATGAAGTGGTTCGATGTCGTGCGCGGCTTTGGCTTTCTCACGACCGGTGCCGAGGACGTGCTCGTCCACTTCTCGCTGTTGCGTGAGCATGGCCGGCGCAGCCTGCCCGAGGGGGCGGGGCTCACCTGCCTGGCGGTGCGGCGCGATCGCGGGCTGCAGGCGCGCAAGATCCTGAATTACGATCTCAGCACGGCGGTGATCGAGGATCCCGACCTGGTGATGGCGCGCGCCGCCAACCGGGTCGACCCCGTCGCGCTGATCGACAAGGCCGGACCGCCGGTCCCGGTCAAGGTAAAGTGGTTCAACCGGTTGAAGGGCTATGGCTTCGTCGTGCGCGACGAGGACGATGCCGACATCTTCATCCACATCGAGACCCTTCGTCGCGCCGGCCTGACCGACCTGACGCCCGAACAGTTGCTGCGGGCGCGGATCGCCGATGGCGGCAAGGGGCCGCTGGCCGTCCACGTCGATCCGGCGTAAAGGCGCGGGCCTGGGCCGCTCCATGCCGGAACGGCCGCTAACCGGAAGGCGTTCGCGCCGTCATGAAGCTCCGCCCGTTTTCCGTAGCCTTCGCCGTCACGCTCGCCGCCGCAGGCCTCGCGACACCGGGCTGCGCGGCCAGTTCCCGCCCGGATCCAAGGCCCGATGCCGCTGCCCGGCTCGACCGGGCGAAGCTCACCATCCGCACCGCCGCAGGGCCGCGCGCCGTCTCCGTCGAACTGGCGCTCAGCCCCGAGGCGCAGGAGCGCGGGCTGATGTTCCGCCGCGCGCTCGCCCGCGATTCGGGGATGCTGTTCCCCTTCCCCTTCCCGCGCCCGGCGAGCTTCTGGATGAAGAACACGCTGATCCCGCTGGACCTGATCTTCATCCGCGCCGACGGCACGATCGCACGGATCGCCGCGAATGCGGTGCCGCTGTCGCTGGACCTGATCGAATCGGGCGAGCCGGTGGCCGCCGTGCTGGAGATCGCCGGCGGCGAGGCGGCGCGGCGAGGTATCGCGGTCGGCGACAAGGTGCGCGGCGCGGGCTTCGGCGCATGATCAGGTTGCACCGCCGCAGAGTTCGGCGCTAAGCGAGGAACCTATGGGACTGCTCAAGAGCATCTTCACCTGGTGGGACGGCGCCACCATCGGCACATCGTTGTTCACCCGACGCAATGGCGAGGAAGTCGGCAAGGACGGCCTCGGCAACGTTTACTTCCAGACCAAGGCGGGCCGGAAGGGCCCGGCGCGGCGCTGGGTGATCTACAGCGGCGCCAACGACGCCAGCCGAATTCCGCCGGAGTGGTATGGCTGGCTGCACCACCAGATCGACGGCGCGCCGCAGGACGTGCTGCCGCCGATTCGCGCCTGGGAGAAGCCGGCCGTTCCCAACCTGACAGGCACGCCCGGCGCCTATCGCCCGGCGGGAGCGCTGGAGATGGGCGGACATCGCGCCGCCGCTACCGGCGATTACGAGGCGTGGAGCCCCAACTGAGATGCGCAGCCTGTTCCGCGAGAACCTCGCCGAGGCGGTGATCGGCTTTTTCGTCATCGTAGTCGGCATCTGGTTCGCGTTCTTCGCGTGGCAGGCGGCGAGCGGCGGCGGCGGACGCAACGCGATCCACGTCAAGGCGCTGTTCCCCAATGCCGGCGGCGTCAACGTCGGCACCGACGTGCGCATCGCCGGCATGAAGATCGGCACCGTTTCCGAACAGAAGCTCGACCCGCAATCCTTCCAGGCCGAGCTCACCCTCGCCCTCGACCCCACGGTCAAGGTGCCGGCGGACAGCAGCGCCGCGATCACCTCCGAGGGGATCATGGGCGGCACCTATATCGCGATGCTGCCGGGCGGCGACACCAAGCCGCTGAAGGACGGCGACACCATCCTCGATACGCAGGGCTCGGTCGACCTGATGGGCATGATCGGCCAGTTCGTGAACCGCTCCGGCGGCGCGTCCGGCGGCAGTGGCGCATCGGGCGGCAGCGGCGAGGCGTCGGCCGGGGGTGAACCGGCGGCAACGCCCAAGCCGTGAAGCGCCTCGCCAGCACGGCGGCGATCACCGTGCTCATCGGGGTTGCGGGATGGCAGGGCGCCAGCGCCTTCCAGACCGCGCAGGACAATGTCGCCGAGGGCGAGAGCCCGGCGGCCGACCAGCCCGACACCACCGCGCCCGCCGGGGCCACAGCCCCGAAGACCGCCGACGCCAAGGCGCCGGGTGACAAGCCGCAACCGCCGGTCGCGACCGAGACGCCGATGGCCGAACGTGTTGCGACCCTGGGTTTCCTCAACAAGCGCAACGGCATTTCGCGCGACCTGGTGCTGCATCCGGGCCAGGCGGTGCGGATCGGCGGTGCGATCGTGCGGCTGCGCGCCTGCGAGACGACCGCCGACTGGGAGCCGGAGCAGTTGACCGGCGCCTTCGTCCAGCTGGACGTCCGCGGCCGCGATCAGCAATGGCGGCGCAACTTCTCGGGCTGGCTCTACAAGGAAAGCCCCAGCCTCAACGTCGTGCCGAGCGCGCTCTACGACGTCTGGCCCAAGGCCTGCACGATGCGCCACCCCGATATGGGGCCGGACACGGTGCCGGTCTCGGCCGGCGCGCCGGCGCGGTCGAGCGCGAAGAAATCGACCGGCGACGGTCCCGAGGGGAACCGGCCGGCGGCACCGACCCCGCCCGCGGCCAATGCCGCGTCCAGCAACCCGACATAGGCGGCCCGGCTGATCTCGACCGCGCCGAGCGAGGCGAGGTGATCGGTGATGAACTGGCAATCGAGCAGGCGAAAGCCGCCGACCTTCAGCCGCGCGACGAGATGGGCAAGCGCTACCTTCGAAGCGTCTGTCATCCGGCTGAACATGCTTTCGCCGAAGAAGGCGGCGCCCAGCACTACGCCGTAAAGCCCGCCGACCAGCGCGCCCTGGTGCCAGACCTCGACGCTATGGGCATGACCCTGGCGGTGGAGCGCGACGTAGGCGTCGGTGATCTGCGGGTTGATCCATGTTTCAGGGCGCACCGGCCGCTCCTCGGCGCAGCCGGCGATGACCGCGGCGAAATCGGCATCGGCCGTAACCGTGAAGCGATCCGAGCGGATCGTCTTGGCGAGCGAGCGCGACAGGTGGAAGCCGTCGAGCGGCAGCACGCCGCGGCGCTTTGGCTCCACCCAGTAGATGTCGGGCGCGTCGCGGCTGTCGGCCATCGGGAACACGCCGATCGAATAGGCGCGCAGCAGCAGGCCGGGGTCGATCGCGGCGGGCCGCCCGGTATCGCCGGCGCGGCTCATTTCCGCCCTCGTCCTTCAGGCGGCGGCCCTGTGAGGCGAGCCGAAGCCGCCCCCCTCCCGCTTGCACCAAGGAATTTGCACATCGGCGGATGCGAGAGCGACGCAGAAAGTCCTCTCCCCTGAAGGGGAGAGGGAGGGTCGGAGGCGGCACCCGCCCGCCTCACCCCGCCGGCTCCAGCCGCCGCTCGATGCCGCGCCACAGCCGCGCGAAGATCTCGGCGGCCGGCGAGCCGGGCGCGTAGCAGCCGATCGGCTGGCGCTTGAGGGTCATCAACTCGATGGCGCTTGCCATCGGCAGGATCGGCCAGTTGGGATGGTCGGCCAGCGCGGCCTGGTGCAGCGCGCGGCGGCGGTCGACCATGTTGAACACCGGCAGGATCGGCGCGTGCTGCACCTTGCTGCGGGCGAAGCGCGAGACCACGTCCTGCAGTGCGCGACGCGCCAGCGGCGAGGGGATGACCGGTGCCACGATCAGGTTGGCGGCGCGCGCCACCTGCTCGCTGATCGCATTCAGGCCGGGCGGGCAATCGAGGATGATACGGTCGTAATGGTCGGCAAGCGCGGTGACGATCTTGGCCATCCGCCGCTTCTTGCCGAGTGCGTGGAAGAAGCGGTCGAGCCCGTCCAGCGATTCGTCCGCGGGCAGCAGGTCAAGGCCTTCGATGCCGGTCGGCACGATCGAGTCGATCGGGTCGCGGCCGCGCGCGAAGATGCTTTCGACATCGTCGCCCACCGCCGTCTCCCGGCCGAGCACGTAGCTGGAGGCGCCCTGCGGATCGAGGTCCCATAACAGGGTCCGGCGGCTGGAGAGCGTGGCGGCCGCCCAGGCAAGGTTGACCGCGATGCTGGTCTTCCCGACCCCCCCCTTCGAGCTGTAGACCGCGACGGTTGCCACTACAGGATCTCGTACACCTTCTCGCTCGGCCGGCAGAGCCGCGCGCCCTTTTCGGTGATCACCACCGGCCGCTCGATGAGCCTGGGGTTCGCGACCATCGCATCGAGGATCGCGCCGTTGTTGTGGTTGGCGAGCGGTGCGGCTGCCGCCTCGGCCATGCGCAGGCCTTGGCGCGGCTGCAGGCCGGCGCCGCGATAGGCGAGGACCAGCTCGGTACGGGTCGGCGGCTTCTTGAGATACTCGACCACCTCGACTTCGACATCCGGGGCCTTCTGCAGGATCTCCAGGACCTCGCGCGATTTGGAGCAGCGCGGATTATGCCAGATCGTCGCCTTCACGGTCTTCCCCAGAAGCAGTTCGGGGAGACTATAGGGATGTCGCCGCCGGATGGAATGGTGTTCGCCGCAGCCTGGTGAGTGAAAGCCCTACTCGGCCGCCTGCCGCGCCAGCCACTGTTCCAGCCACTTGATCGTGTAATCGCCCTTCTGGAAATCGGGGTCGTCGAGCAGCGCCTGGTGCAGCGGGATCGTGGTCTTCACCCCCTCGATCACGAACTCCTCCAGCGCGCGGCGCAAGCGGCGCAGGCAGCCTTCGCGGTCGCGGCCGTAGACGATCAGCTTGGCGATCATCGAATCGTAATAGGGCGGGATCCGGTAGCCGGCGTAGAGCCCGCTATCGACGCGCACGTTCATGCCGCCCGGCGCGTGGAAGGTCTTCACCAGGCCCGGGCTGGGCGCGAAGGTCATCGGGTCCTCGGCGTTGATCCGGCACTCGATGGCGTGACCGCGGAATTCGAGATCCTCCTGCGAGACCGACAGCGGCAGTCCCTCGGCCACGCGGATCTGCTCACGGACCAGATCGAGGCCGGTGATCGCCTCCGTCACGGGATGCTCCACCTGCAGGCGGGTGTTCATCTCGATGAAGTAGAACTGGCCGTTCTCATAGAGGAACTCGATGGTACCGGCACCACGATAGCCCATGTCGGCCATCGCCCTGGCGACGATGCCCCCCATCTCCCGGCGCTGCGCCGGGGTGATCGCCGGCGAGGGCGCCTCCTCGAGCACCTTCTGGTGACGGCGCTGCAGCGAACAGTCGCGCTCACCGACATGGATGGCGTCGCCCTTGCCGTCGCCGAACACCTGGAACTCGATATGGCGAGGATCGGCGAGGTACTTTTCCATGTAGACGGTGGCATCGCCGAACGCGGCCTTCGCCTCGCTGCCGGCCTGCGCCATCAGGGTTTCGAGCTGGCTCTCCTCGGGCACGACCTTCATGCCGCGCCCGCCGCCACCCGACGCCGCCTTGATCAGCACCGGATAGCCGATGTCCGCCGCGACCTTCTTGGCCTCGGCGAGCGAGGTCAGCGGGCCGTCCGATCCGGGGACCAGCGGCAGCCCGAGCTTCGCGGCGCTGGCCTTCGCCGCGATCTTGTCCCCCATCGTCCGGATATGCTCCGGCTTGGGACCGATCCAGACGATGCCGTGGCTCTCGACGATTTCGGCGAAGCGGGCATTCTCGCTGAGAAAGCCATACCCGGGATGGATCGCGTCCGCGCCGGAAATCTCGGCGGCGGAGATGATGTTGGGGATGTTGAGGTAGCTTTCGGCCGCGGGCGGCGGGCCGATGCAGATTGCCTGGTCGGCGAGCCTGACGTGCATCGCGTCGGTATCGGCGGTGGAGTGCACCGCGACCGTCTTGATCCCCATTTCGTGCGCGGCACGGTGGATGCGCAGCGCAATCTCGCCACGATTGGCGATCAGGATCTTGTTGATCGGTGCCACGGGCGACCTATTCGACGACGATGAGCGGCTGGTCGAACTCCACCGGCTGCCCGTTCTCGACGAGGATCGCCCTGATGGTACCGGCCTTGGCGGCGGTGATCGGGTTCATCACCTTCATCGCCTCGACGATCAGCAAGGTGTCGCCGGCGGCGACCGTCTTGCCGATGGCGACGAACGGTGCCGCGCCGGGCTCGGCGGAAAGATAGGCGGTGCCGACCATCGGCGATTTCACCGTGCCGGGACTGTCGGCGGTGGAGACCGCCGGCGCGCCCGGGGCGGCAACCGGCGCAACCACGGCGACGGGCGCAGCCACGGACGCCGGTGCCGCGACACCGGCCGCGGGCGCCGCGGCGACGGTGATCGTGCGGGCGACACGGATCTTGCGATCGCCGTCCTGCACCTCGATCTCGGTGAGGCTGGTGTCGTTGAGAAGTTCGGCGAGCTGACGGACGAGATCGGCATCGACCTGCATGCCCGCGCTTCGGTCATCGGTCATAAGCGACCTGTTCCTTGGGTAATGGACCGGAGTGGGTTAGCGCGCCCCCATGTCAGAGCTTCGCCGCCGCGTCCAGCGCGAGCGTGTAGGAGAGTGCCCCGAACCCCGCGATCGTGCCCTTCGCCGCCTGCCCGACCAGGCTGACATGGCGAAACGCCTCACGGCGATGCGGGTTGGACAGGTGAACCTCGATCACCGGCACGGTGACCGCCTTGATCGCATCGTGGATCGCGACCGAGGTATGGGTGTAGGCGCCGGCATTGAGCAGCACCGCCTTCGCCCCGCGGGCATTGGCCTCCTGGATCCAGTCGACGAGATGGCCCTCGTGGTTCGACTGGCGCATGTCGATTTCCAGACCGAGATCGCGCGCCTGGTCGTCGAGCCGGCCGGCGATGTCGTCGAGCGTGTCGGCGCCGTAGATCTCAGGCTCGCGGGTGCCGAGCATGTTCAGGTTCGGGCCGTTGAGGACGTAGACGAGCGGTTCGGACATGGGCGGGGTTCCGATTGTGGGTGGCGCTTCCTATACAGGGATCGGTCCCAAGCCGAAGCGCCGATCGTGCCGAGCGAAGTCGAAGCACGTGCCACAGGCGGCACCCCTTGTTGCCCGTCCTTCGACTTCGCCCGGGACGAACGGAGAGCTTGTTCGATGCATAGCGACGGTACCATCTCGATCACGGTCAACGGCGAGCACAAGCGGGTTGCCGCCGGCCTCACGCTCGCCGCGCTGGCCAGCGAGCTCGGGCTGGTCCCCGAGAAGGTCGCGGTCGAGCGCAACATGGTGGTGGTGCCGCGCTCGACGCTCGGCACGGTGCTGGTCGAGGATGGCGACGACCTCGAGATCGTCCACTTCGTCGGCGGCGGCGACCATGTCGCGCCGATGGCGGCGGACAGCTGGACGGTGGCGGGCCGGACCTTCACCTCGCGGCTGATCGTCGGCACCGGCAAGTACAGGGATTTCGCGCAGAACGCCGCCGCGGTCGCCGCCTCGGGCGCGGAAATCGTCACGGTCGCGGTGCGCCGGGTCAACATCGCCGACCCCAAGGCACCGATGCTGACCGACTTCATCGACCCGAAGAAGATCACCTACCTGCCCAACACCGCCGGCTGCTTCACTGCCGAGGATGCCATCCGCACGCTCCGCCTGGCGCGCGAGGCCGGCGGCTGGGACCTCGTCAAGCTGGAGGTGCTGGGCGAGGCGCGGACGCTCTACCCGAACATGGTCGAGACGATCCGCGCGACCGAGGTGCTGGCCAAGGAAGGATTCCTGCCGATGGTCTACTGCGTCGACGATCCGATCGCGGCCAGGCAGCTGGAGGATGCGGGCGCCGTCGCGGTGATGCCGCTGGGTGCGCCGATCGGATCGGGCCTCGGCATCCAGAATCGCGTGACGATCCGGCTGATCGTGGAGGGCGCCAAGGTTCCGGTGCTGGTCGACGCCGGCGTCGGCACGGCGTCCGAGGCGTCGGCGGCGATGGAGCTCGGCTGCGACGGGGTGTTGATGAACACCGCGATCGCCGAGGCCAAGGACCCGATCATGATGGCCGCGGCGATGAAGGCGGCGGTCGAGAGCGGGCGCCTGGCCTATCGCGCCGGGCGGATGGGACGGCGGATGTATGCCGATCCTTCCAGCCCGCTGGCCGGGCTGATCTGACGAGCTGATCTGACCAGGCCGATCCTCAGCCGATCGCGATCCGGCGGGTGATGCCGATCGCGTCGAGAAAAGCTTCGTCATGGCTGACGACGAGGAGCGCGCCGTCGAAAGCGGCAAGCCCGGCCTCGACCGCCGCGATCGAATCGAGATCGAGATGGTTGGTCGGCTCGTCGAGGATCAGCAGCGGCGGCGGGGCGGCGCCGCCGAGTACGCAGGCGAGACCGGCGCGCAGCAGTTGCCCGCCGCTGAGCGTACCGACGAGGCGGTCGCCGGCCTCGGCGCGGAAGCGGAAGCGGGCGATCGCGGCGCGGCCGGCATTGGCGTCGAGCGCGGGGTTAAGACGGGCGAAATTGGCGGCGACGCTGGTCGCGGGATCGAGCAGGCTGACCTCCTGGTCGAACAGCGCGTGGCCGACATGGATAGTAGCGCGGCCCGACCAGGGCGCGAGCCCGCCGGCGATCACCCGGAGCAAGGTCGACTTGCCGGCCCCGTTGGCGCCGGTCAGCGCGACCCGCTCGGGCCCGACGAGGGTCAGCGACAGGTCGCGGATCACCGGGCAGGCAGGATCGTAGCCGGCCGTGATGCCCTCGACCGTCAGCACCGTGCGGCCCGGCGGCAGGCCGGTCGGCGCCAAGGTGACGGTCATCGGCTGGATCCGCTCGACCTGCTCGCGCGCGGCGGCGGCGGTGGCTGCGGCTCGCTCACGCAGGCGGTCGGCGAGGCGGGCCGATTCACCGCCACTGTCCTCGGCACGGTCGCGCCGCGCGCCGATCAGGATTCGCGGCATGTCGCCGCGCGTGGCCTTGCGGCGGCCGGCGGCGTCGCGGCGGGCCTTGCGCTCGACCGCGACCTGCGCCTTGCGCGCGACGATCTCGATCCGCTTCTCGGCGGTGGCAAGATCCTGCGCGGCGGCGGCAAGCGCGATCGCCTTGCGCTCCCGGTAATGGCTCCAGTTGCCGCCGTAGCGGCTGGCACCGAGCGTGGTCAGCTCGACGATCGCGTCCATGCCGTCGAGCAGTTCGCGATCATGGCTGATGACGATCGCGCCGGCACGCCAGCCGTCGAGCAGCCCGCGCACCGCGGCGCGGCCGTCGCGATCGAGATTGTTGGTCGGCTCGTCCAGCAGCAGGAAGTCGGGCGCGGCGAGCACCGCCCCGGCGAGCGCGGCGCGGGTGCGCTGCCCGCCCGACAGGCGATCGAGCGGGAGGTCGAGGGGCACGTCGAGGCCCAGCGCGGCCAAAGCCGCGGCGGCACGCGCCTCGACCAGCCAGTCGGCCCCGGCCAGCTCGGCAGCGTCGGCGAGGCCCGCCTCGGCCCGGCGCAGCAACGCGAGCGCGGGGGCGACACCGAGAAGGTCGGCGACGGTTTCGCCCGGCCGGATCTGGACGCTCTGGCGCAGCCGGGCGACCGTGCCGGTGACGCGGACGATGCCGCGGCTTGGCGCGAGATCGCCGGCGATGAGCCTGAGCAGGGTCGACTTGCCGGCACCGTTGCGGCCGACGAGGCCGGTGCGTTCGGCGGCGAAGTCGCAGTCGATGTCGTCGAGGACGGCGTTGCCGTCAGGCGTGGACCAGCTGAGACGGGCGAGCGAGATCGAAGGGGCGGAAGCAAAGGGCGCAGGCATGGAATCGGTCCCGGAAGGCAAAGCGGATCGGCGATGCGGTCGGGTTGCGGTCCATGGTGCGGCACTCCGTTCAGATGGTGCGGCGATAGGGCATGTCGGGCGGCGGCGGCAAG
>Ga0207668_10001046_pt1 | contig 16510 bp, 16 predicted proteins | sample KBSS43metaG_FD_184323 | JGI IMG/M metagenome (GOLD analysis project Ga0207668, IMG submission 184323) | Switchgrass rhizosphere microbial communities from Kellogg Biological Station, Michigan, USA - KBS S4-3 metaG (SPAdes) (version 2) | ecosystem: Host-associated > Plants > Roots > Rhizosphere... | reverse complement strand
TGCGCCTGGCGCAGATCACGGATCGTCTCGATGGCGTGATCGGTCAGGGCGTCGGGAAGGTAGAAGGATCCGTCCGCCGGACGTCGCGATCACCTGGGTTCAGGACACCAGCTGGTCGGGGAACGAGAGGCTCGTTTCGCCGCCGAGGAAGCCCCAGGGCGCGCCCCGCTACACCTAGGATGGGGAGGCCGCCTATGGTCACATAGAGCGATCCACGGGCGGTCGAACGCATCCGACGATCGGGCCCGAAATGGCGCTACCCTGGCGAGCCCCCGTTGATTTCCTTGATCATTCCAGAGACGAAGGCCTTGGCGTCGCCGAACAGCATGTGCGTCTTGTCGAGGTGGTAGAGCTCGTTCTCGATCCCCGCGAAGCCGGGATTCATGCTGCGCTTGATGACCATCACCGACCTGGCGCGGTCGACCTCGATGATCGGCATGCCGGCGACGGCGCTGGCGGAATCGTCCCGGGCGGCGGGATTGACCACGTCGTTGGCGCCGATCACCAGCGCCACGTCGGTGTTGGGCAGGTCGCCGTTGATCGCGTCCATCTCCACCAGCAGTTCGTAGGGGACATTGGCCTCGGCCAGCAGGACGTTCATGTGGCCGGGCATCCGGCCCGCCACCGGATGGATGGCGAAGCGGACGTCGACGCTCTTGGTCAACAGGGCCTGGTAGAGCTCGGAGACCTTGTGCTGGGCCTGGGCGACGGCCATGCCGTAGCCCGGCACGATGACCACCGAATTGGCGTGCTCCAGGTGCATGGCGGCCTCCTCGACGGAGAATGACCGCACATGCCGCGCTTCGCCGCCAAGGGCGGCGATGGCGGCGACCTGGCCGAAGCCGCCGAACATCACGTTGGCGAAGGAGCGGTTCATGGCCTTGCACATGATCAGCGCCAGGATGAAGCCGGAGGCGCCGTCCAGGGCGCCGGTGATGACCAGCAGCTGGTTGCCCAGGGCGAAGCCCATGGCGCTGGCCGCCAACCCCGCATAGGCGTTGAGCAGCGCGATGACGGTGGGCATGTCGGCGCCGCCGATGGGGGTCACCAGCAGGATCCCGAACAGGGCCGCCAGCGCGATGAAGGCCGCCAGCAACAGCCCGCCCTGGGGGTGCATGGCCAGGGTCGCCGCCAGGCCCACGGCGGCCAGGAACACCGCCAAGTTGAGAAGGGTCTGGCCCTTGAACAGGATCGGCCGGGTGGGCATCAGCTCCTGCAGCTTGGCGAAGGCCACCAGGCTGGCGGTGCAGGTGAGCAGGCCCAGCAGCATCTCGAACATCAGCGCGCCCGAGGCGAAGCTGAAGCCGGCGCCCGCGTGGGCCAGCTTGCCGAACTCCACCACCCCGATCAGCGCCACCGCCAGGGCCCCGAAGGCGTGGCTGAGCGCGGTCCGCTGGGGGATCGCCGTCATCGGCATCAGATAGGCCATGGGCGCCCCGATGGCGGAGCCCAGCAGCAGGGCGGCGGCGATCAGTTCGTAGCTGACCACTTCCTTCAGCATCAGGGCGCTGACGATGGCCAGCAGCATGCCGAGTTCGCCCACCAGCACGCCGCGGCGGGCCGTGGAGGGATGGCTCATCCACATCAGGGAGAGGATGAAGCAAGCGGCCGAGACGATGTAGGCGGCCTGGACGTGGAGATGGTTCACGGGCGCGACCCCTTCTTGAACATCTTCAGCATCCGGTCGGTGATCAGGAAGCCGGAGACCAGGTTCACGGTGGCGGCGGTGACGGCGATGAAGCCCAGCACCTTGGCCATGGGACCAGCGCCGTCCTCGCCCAGGATTGTGATGGCGCCCACCACCGCCACGGCGGCGATGGCGTTGGTCAGCGACATCAGCGGCGAGTGCAGCAGGGATGAGACCCGCTTGATCAGCTGGTAGCCGAGGAAGGCGGCCAGCAGGAAGATCAGCACAAGGTCGCTGTCGAAGGTGGTCGAGGTCATGTGGGGCTTTCTGGAAGTTTCGCGGCCGCTCAGGCCGTCACCGCAACAGGCGCGGGCGTGACGAGGCAGGCCTTGAGGATCTCGTCGCCGAAGTCAGGCGAGAGCCGGCCGTCCTTGGCGATGAGCAGCTCGGCGAAGGCGGCCAGGTTGCGAGCATAAAGGGCCGAGGCGTCGGCGGGCGCGCGGCCAGGCAGATTCGGATGGCCCACGATCTTCACCCCGCCCACGTCCGCCACTTCGCCCGGCCTCACGCCCTCCACGTTGCCGCCCTGCTCCACAGCCATGTCGACGATGACCGATCCGGGCCTCATGGAGGCCGCCTGGGCAGCCGACACCAGCCTGGGCGCCGGGCGGCCGGGGATCAGGGCGGTGGTGATGACGATATCCTGGAGCCGGATGTGCGCGCCCACCAGGGCGCCCTGCGCGGCCTGGTAGGCCGGGCTCATTTCCTTGGCGTAGCCGCCGGGGGTCTCGGCGGCGCGGAACTCGTCGTTGTCCACCGCGATGAACTTGGCGCCCAGGCTCTCCACCTGTTCCTTTGCGGCCGGGCGCACGTCGGTCGCCGTGACCACCGCGCCCAGACGCCGCGCCGTGGCGATGGCCTGGAGGCCCGCCACGCCGACGCCCATGACGAACACCTTGGCCGGCCTGATGACGCCCGCCGCCGTCATCATCATCGGGAAAGCCCGGCCGTAGGCGTAGGCCGCCTCGATCACCGCCCGGTAGCCGGCCAGGTTGGCCTGGGAGGACAGGGCGTCCATCGGCTGGGCCCGCGTGATCCGCGGGACCAGCTCCATCGCGAAGGCCGTGACGCCCCGGGCGGCGAGGACGTGGGTCAGGGACGCGTCGGCGATGGGATTGAGCAGGCCCGCCAGCATCGCTCCGGGCTTCATCATCCCGACCTCTTCGGGAGAAGGCGGCCGGACCGTGAACACCAGGTCTGCGGCCGACAGCGCCCCGCGCATGTCCGCCACGATCTGCGCGCCCGCGGCGCGATAGGCGTCATCCGGAAAGCCAGAGGCGAGTCCTGCGCCGGTCTCCACGACCACCGTCAGGTTCGGACCCGACAGCTTCCTCGCCACCTCCGGCACGATCGCCACGCGGGTCTCCCCGGGGTGGCGCTCGCGCGCGATACCCAAAAGCATGCGTTTCCTCGAACTTGAGCAGGGATCAGCGGGACCTTACGCAGCCCCAGGTTCTGCAGGTGAGCGCTGGGCCCTCAGAGCTGGAGCCGGGCGCCCCAGCGCGCGCGCACTTCGCTCCGGTAGGCTTCGTCGAACCGGTTCTGGAGCGGATACTCGCCGATCCATTCGAAGGGCTTGCAGGCGTCGATGAGAACCTTGCCCATGGAGAAATCGCCCGCCGCGCGCAGGTCAGGAGCGATCCGCGGATCGATGGTGGTCGTCAGGGAATGCCGGATCTCGATCGACTCTACCGGCCTGACCCGGGTGCAGATCGCCCACAGGACGTGATTGATGTCCGTGATGTCGATGTCGTCGTCGACCACGATGAAATACCGCTGCATCCCCCCGACGCTGTGAGTGCTGGTGGCGGCGGTCTCGAGCGCGCGCCGCGCCTGCCCCGGCGCGGTCTGCTTCACGGCGATGACGAACATCAAGAGCCGCCCGTAGGCCCAGACGCCGCGGACGTCGTCGACGCCGGACCGGTCGAGATGCTCCCACACCTGGCACGCCCCGTAGAGCGGCACCGCCTGGTCGCCGGGGGTGATCGTCGGGATCATCGGCGGCGCGCCGAGGATGATCGGGTCGTTGCGGTGCATGATCCGGGTCACCCGCACCACCGTCTCCTGACCCGAGTGGGTGTAGTAGCCGGTCCACTCACCGAAGGGACCCTCCAGCACGGACTCCTCGGCCGGGGGCGGCATCTCGCCTTCGATGACGATCTCCGCATAAGCGGGCACGGGCAGCTGGCTTCCCGGCGGGTACAGCACCTCGACCGGCTTGCCCCTCAGGGCGCCCGCGAGATCGAACTCGCAGACCCCGGCCGGCGGCGACATGGCGGCCGCGGTCGTCAGCGTCGGCTCGCAGCCGACCACCACGGTGATCGGGCAGGCCTGTCCCCGCTCCCAGTACTTCTTGGCGATCGCCCGGCCGTGGTTGTTCAGGATCCAGAGGGAAAGCCGGTCCTTTCCGTGCACGCACGCGCGGTAGGTGCCGACGTTGACCCAGCCGGTGTCCGGGTCGCGGGTAATGACCAGATCCGCCGTGCCGATGTAGCGCCCGCCGTCCTCCCGATGCCAGTGCGGCGCGGGGAAGATGCGAAGGTCGACATCGTCTCCCTCCAGCACATTCTCGGTGATCGGACCCTCGCCCACGTCAACGTAGGGCACCGGATCGAGGCGCTTGCTGCGCTCCTTCCAGGTCCTGACGATATCGAGCTTCGGCGCGTCCGGCTCCAGGCCGAGCGCCACAGCGCAGGCGGGCGCCGTGCCCATGTAGTTCGTGAGGACGCGGAAGCCCTTGGGGAAGCCCGGAATCTCGTCGAAGAGCAGAGCCGGCCCTTCGCGCTGGGCGTTCAGCTCGCTGAGGCAGCCGATCTCCAGGTCGCGGTCCGCGCCGGTCACGTGCTGCACGGCGCCTTCGCCGAGCTTCGCGCGCAATTCGTCGAGATAGGCGCGGAGATCTTGAAACGCCGCCATCTAGTTTCTCCCCGTGCAAGAGCGCACTGATTTCGTAGACACCACCAGCGCTTGAGGGGCGCTCGCGGGTTCAGGCCGGACCGATCGAGGCCTCGAGCATCCGGCTGAAGGTCTCCTTCGTCTGCCAGGTCAGGGCTTCAAGCTCGACCGCATCGAGAAGGATCCGCGTGCCTCGCCGAGGCGCCTCGATCTCCAGGCGCTCGCCGTTTCTGGTCGACACGACGCGGATCACGACCTCCGCAAACTCATTGACGAGCCGGATCTGCGTCACAGGAACAGCCCGAGGTTGGCCGTCGGAAGCGTCGTATGCGCGAGCAGCACCGTGCGCGCGGCGAGCTTGAGATCACCGTCCACCCGTCGGAGCACGTCTCGCCGCTCGCCCATAAGAAGGTCGAAGTCCGTGCTTTCGCCCATCGCCCGATAACAGGCGAACTTGCTTTTCACATCGATCTCGGGTGACGAGCCCCTCGGCTGGCAACGCACATTGGAGACCAGCCGCGTCGTGCGCGAGGGCGGATCCTCGGCGTAGGCATATTCAGTGTAGAGGCGCTCCACGCGCATCGACAGCGTCGGATAGGTGTCCTTCATGTGGAAGCCAGTGTTGGCGAAGTCCGCCTCATGGCTCCCGAGGCCGCGCGTGATGCGGATCGGAATCTGATAGACGCAGTCTTCCGCCATCAGCTCAAGCCAGTCGCGGAAGCGACGGTCGTCCAGATATTCGGCCTCGCGAAAGAGGAACTCGGCGCACTCCGCCTGAAGTTCGGCGGAGGCCTTCCGGCTCGCCATCCGGCCATCCGCGAATGTGTCCGAACTCATTGGGGCATCACCCTTCTCCATCGTGGCGCTGTCGTCTCAGGGTGTGACCATGTCGCGAGCCCAGCGACGATAGAAGGCGCGCTGGGGCGCCTCGCCCATGACCGTCGTCGTGGCGTGGCCGGGCCATTTCCAGTCGGCGTCGAGCTGGTATTCGCTCATTCCTTCGAGGCCGAGTTGGTAGTTGAACGTCAACCCGCGCTGCCGGGCGAAGGCCGACCTTCCGGCCTGCGGCGCGCCCGCCCAGACGATGGAATCGTCCTGCTCGAAAATGCCTGCCGGCCCGTGCATCGCCAGCGCGGCCACGTAGGCGTCTTCGTTGAATTGCTCCGAGGCGGTCTTCCAGCCGAGGGTCCAATTCCAGTTGATGATCGCGTCGGGCCCACAGGGCTGCCACATGCGCAGGTAGGTGAACACCACGGGCGGGGCGCCGGGATAGGGCGCAGCCGGCACGCGGACGAGCCCGAGATTTGGGAAGATCGTGCCGGCCGTCAGCGAGTAGCTCTCGACGAACTCCCTTTGATCCGGCTTGAGTCGATCGAGTTCGAAAGTGGCCGCGACTTCGGCCGGAAATCCCGTCGTGTGCCACATGGGCGCAGGCAGGAACCCGGTGTTGAGGATCATGCCATGACCCTCATCGAAGAACAGATGACGCGAGGTCCCTGCGCCTCCGGCGCTGTCGATGTCGGGGAAGACGCCGACGGCCTCGCCGGACCGGTGCAGGGCCGGCACATGGTAGGCGTCGGCCATGAAGTTCTCAGCCGCCGATTTCCAGTTGGCGTGGACCTTCCACCGCTGCGGTTCGCCGATGACCGTCATGCCGGCCCGGTTCAGATCGAAGATTGCATCCAGGTACCAGCGCATGCCGCCCAGATAGTCGTCGAGCGGCGGCGCGTCGGGATTGAGCGACGCGAAGATCAGGCCATGGACCGACTCCACGTGCGGCGCGGCCTGAAGCCCCCACTGCTTCGCATCCAACGCCTGGTATGCGCGCCGCTTCAGGGGCGCGCCGACCCACTCGCCGGAGTTCTTGTAGACCCAGGCGTGGTACGGACAACGGAAGTGGGAGGTGTTCCCTCGTTCGGCGCGGCACACCAGGCTGCCACGATGGGCGCAGTTGTTCAGAAGGACCCGGATGATTCCGGCCTCGTCCCGCACCAGGATGAACTGGTCCTCGCCGATGAAGCGAAGCGCATAGTCACCCGGCGCCGGGATCTCGGTCTCGTGGCCCAGAAACACCCAGCCGCGGGCGAAGACGCGTTCAAGCTCGAGGGCGTGGATTTCGGGATCATTGAACACGCGCGCCGGAAGCACCCCCCTGTCGAGTTCGGACGCCACCGATCGCAGGAAGTCGTCGACGGGCCCGACGGCGCGCGGAGTGAGACGCGATGCTTCTACCCTCGACACCATCCCACTCGACCCCTTTTTACAATCTTGATATATGTGTGATATACTAAACGCAGGAACCGGTCAATCGGCGGACAGGGCGGATGTGTAGCGGCGAGACGTTCTTGAAAATCGCCGCACCGCCCCGATCGGCGCGCGGCGGCGAGGCGGCAGGCGTTCAATATCGCCCTGGAGATGATGTGCTGACGCTGGCGGACACAAAGCCGACGGAAGCGAAGCTCACGGACAGTCCATGACCGCCGAACAACAGACCGCAGTGGAGCTTCCGAAGGATCTCGTCATCCTCGTGAACGAGAACGATGACCAAATCGGCACGTGCGACAAGGCGACGGCGCATACGCATTCACGATTGCATCGCGCCTTCTCGATCTTCCTGGTCGATCGCCGGGGTCGAATTCTTCTGCAGAGACGGAGCATCAAAAAGTATCACTCTGGCGGGCTCTGGGCGAACTCCTGCTGTGGTCATCCCCGCCCACGCGAAGTCACCCTGGCGGCGGCCACGCGAAGGCTGCGCGAGGAACTCGGGCTCGCGGGCGCGCTCCAGCACCGCTTCGTTTCCCGCTATCGGGCGCAGGTTGGCCCCGACATGGAAGAGAACGAAATCGCTCATGTCTATTTCGGCGGCCTCACCGATCGCGCCCAACCCGATCCGAACGAGATCATGGACACGCAGCTCGTTGACTATGGCGACCTGATCGACTGGGCGCGGAGCGACGACGGTTCGCTTGCGCCCTGGCTGACGCTTTATATCGGCATGCACCGGAATCAGATCGCTTCCGCGATCCTCCAGGCGGCGTCCTACGCGAAGGTCTGAAGGGCCGTCACGCGCAGCGGCGCGTGCAATATATTGACAATATGTACAGGAAATATCCATGGGCGTTCACCGAGACCGCGCCGGCTGACAGCCCCTTCCCGACCTCGAAGGCACGGTCGAGGTCCGATCCCCACACCGATCCCGTGAGGCCGTATTCGCTGTCGTTCGCCCGCGCGACGGCCTCGTCCTCGGTCCTGAATCTCAACAGCGGGATCACCGGGCCGAACTGCTCGTCCGTCACGAGCTCCATCCGGTCGTCCACCTCCGTCGCGATCGTCGGCTGGATGAAGTAGCCGGCCTCCCAGTCCAGCCCCGGATCACGCGATCCCGCCGGAGCGAGCGTGGCGCCACCCGCCTGGGCGGCTGCGATCAGGCCCAGCACCCGCTCATACTGCGCGCGATTGTTGAGCGGGCCGAAGTTGACGTCCGGGTTGAGGCCGTCGCCGACGACATACCGGCCGGCCGCCGCCAGCAGGGCGTCGCGAAGCTCATCGTGCCGCGCCTCGTGCACATAGATGCGCTTGATCGCCATGCAAACCTGGCCGCTGGTGGCGAAGACCGCCGTCAGCATCCTGCTGATCATCTCGGGCCTGAACTCGGCGTCCTCGAGGACGATGGCCGCGTCGTTGCCGCCCAGTTCCAGGGTCAAGTCCTTCACGTTGCCGGCGGCGCTCGCGTACACCTTGCGTCCGCTGGCCATGCTCCCGGTGAAATTGACTTTGCGAACCTTCCGATGCGAGACAAGTGCAGCTCCGATGTCAGCTTCGCCGTGGACGACGCTCAGCACGCCCGGCGGCAACGCACGTGCGAGCACCGTGAGCAGCCGGGTGATCACGAGGGGCGTGTTCGGCGCCGGCTTCACCACCACCGCGTTCCCGGCCAGCAACGCCGGGATGACCTTGCTGACGGTCAGCAGCACAGGCCAGTTCCACGGCGTGATGATCGCCACCACACCCAGCGGTTCGAAGAGGGTGATGCGCCGGCCGCGCGCGTCCTCCAGCGTCTGCTCGGCGAGAGCCTCCTCGGCGATGGAGGCGACAAACCCGATGCGCCGCAGCGCGAGGCCGATCTCCATACGGCTTTCGGAGATCACCTTTCCCTGCTCCAATGTCAGGAGTCTGTCCCAGCCCTCGCGCTGCGCGGCGGCGAGCAGGGCGTCGTGTCCGGCCTGAAGGGCCCGCTTCCGAGCGTCCAGCGGCGTCCGGGCCCACAGTCTGGCGGCTTGGTCGGCCGCGTCGACCGCCTGGTCGACAAGGGCGGAGTCCGCACGCCGGCCCACCCCCACTTCCGCACCGAAGTTGGCGGGATTGAATATGGGATAGGCTTCTCCGCCAACGATCTCGCCGCCAACAAGATTATGGGCTTCGGACGCCATCGGTGATCCTGGCTCGGCTGAGTGGATGTAACTGGAGCTGGTATGGCCTGCCGGGCGGGGTCAGGCCGCCACCACAACTTCACGCTCCATGTCCTCCTCCACGGTGTTCCGCGCGGCCCAGAAATGCAGCGCCGCCCAGATGTTCATCAGGAACAGGCAGGCGAGGCCGTAGCGGATCGCATTCCCGCCACCCAGAAGGTGGCTGATGGTGCCCGATATGAACGGACCGACTCCGAACCCGAGCAGGGTGCCGGCGATGTTCAGGAGCGAGGCGGCGACCCCACGCATCCGCGCCTTGGCCAGGCTCAGGATAATGCCTTGGGCTGGCCCCGCGTAGCTCGATTTCACGATGCTCACGAGCACCATGAATATGAGGACCGTCATGAGTGAGGGCGCAAAGCTCATCGCCACGCCCAGGGGGGCCAGCGCCGCGGCCGCAACCGCGATGAAGGCGAGCACGGGCTTCATGCCGCCGGCGCCGATGCGTCCGGTGAACGCCGCCCCCATAATGGCGCCGAGAAAACCGCACATCCCCGCGCCCACCGCGATGAATATGCCGGCGTCGCGCATGGTGAGCCCGTGCACCCGGATGAGCAATGAGCCGATCCAGGTCCAGAAGCTGGCGTTGGTGGCGGCGACGATCGCGTAGCCGATGAAGAGGTGCAGAAAGGCGCGCAGCGAGAACAGATAGCGCAGCGTCGCCAGCAGCGGAGGCGGCGCTTCCTTGGGCGTTTCGGAGCCCCCATCCCCGCCCCGTTTCGGTTCCCTCACCGTGAGGAACAGGATCAGCGACAGCAAGATCCCGGGCGGACCGGCCATCCAGAAGACAGCGCGCCAGCCCCATTCCTGCGCCACGAAGCCGCCCAGCGCGAATGTCAGGACGAAGGCGATCGATCCGCCGGAGAAGAATATTCCCAACGCCATGGGACGGCGCTTGACGGTGAAATAGTCGGTGATCATGGACTGGGCGGCGGGGAAGCCGGACTCCGCGACGCCGACGACCATCCGGGCCAGGGCGAGATGCACAAAGCTCTGGGCGAAGCCGCAGACCGCAGTGAGCAGGCTCCACAGGGCCATGGCGGCGGCCAGGAAGTTCCGCCGGTTGATGCGGTCGATCAGCAGGCCGAAGGGCAGGCTGGCGATCGCAAAGGGAATGCCGAAGGCCAGCCCGGCGACGAATCCCATCTGGGAGTCCGTGAGGTCGAATTCGCGGCGGATCGGCTCGACCACCACGGACATCAGGCTGCGATCGACCGACGCCAGCAGGAACACGAGCGTCAGAGTGACAAGGACGTACCAGCTGTACGCGGCGACCGACGTCTGCTCGGAACCTCGTCCCTCTGCGGGTTGACCTGCCGTCAGCGCGACTTGATCCGCGATCATGCCGAGCCCTCCTTCAATGCGCCGGAGACGCGTTTGGGCGCGCCGGCCCCGCCCTCCTTGGCCTTGGCGAGATCGAGGGCGACATCGACGATCATGTCTTCCTGCCCGCCGACCATGCGCCGACGGCCGAGTTCGACCAGGATCGTGCGGACATCGACGCCGTAGTCTTGTGACGCCTTCTCGGCATGCCGCAGGAAGCTGGAGTAGACCCCCGCATAGCCCAGCGTGAGCGTTTCGCGATCGACCCGCACGGGCCGGTCCTGCAGCGGCCGCACCAGATCCTCGGCGGCGTCCATCAGGGCGAAGAGATCGGTCCCGTGGCTCCAGCCGTAGACGTCGGCGGTGGCGATGAAGACCTCCAGCGGGGCGTTGCCGGCGCCGGCGCCCATCCCCGCAAGGGAGGCGTCCACCCGGATCGCGCCGTTCTGCACGGCGACGATGGAGTTGGCGACGCCCAGGGAGAGGTTGTGGTGGGCGTGGATGCCACGCTCGGTCTCCGGTTTCAGCACCAGGTCATAGGCGGCGAACCGCTCGGCCACGCCCTCCATCGTCAGCGCCCCGCCGGAATCCGTCACATAGACGCAGTGGGCGCCGTAGCTCTCCATCAGCTTGGCCTGCTGGGCCAGCGCCGCCGGCGGGCTCATATGGCTCATCATCAGGAACCCCGACACATCCATTCCGAGGGCGCGGGCGGCCTCGATGTGCTGCTTGGCGACGTCGGCCTCGGTGCAGTGGGTCGCCACGCGCACGGAGCGCACGCCAAGCCCGTAAGCCCGCTTCAGATCGTGGACCGTGCCGATCCCCGGCAGGAGGAGCGTCGTCAGCTTGGCGTGGCTGATGACGTCCGCGACGGCCTCGATCCAGGCCCAGTCGGTGTGCGCGCCGAACCCGTAGTTGAAGGAGGAGCCCGAGAGCCCGTCGCCATGGGCGACTTCGATGGCGTCCACCTTGGCCTCGTCCAGCGCCCGGGCGATCGCGCGCACCTGGTCGAGACCGTATTGGTGACGGATGGCGTGCATACCGTCGCGCAGGGTGACGTCCTGGATATAGAGCTTGGTGGTCTTCGGATCGAAGGTCACGCCACCGCCTCCGCGTGAGCCCTCAAGGCGATGCGCTCAGCAGTCTTCAAGGCCGCCGAAGTCATGATGTCGAGATTGCCCGCATAGGCCGGCAGGTAGTGGGCCGCGCCCTCCACCTCGATGAAGACGCTGACCTTCAGGCCGGTGAAATCGGTGCCCATCTCAGGGATATGCAGCGGATCGTTGTCGCCGATCCGCTCGAACTGCACCTTCTGCTTCAGGCGGTAGCCCGGCACATAGGTTTGGACCTCGGCGACCATGGCCTCGACTGAGGCTTCTATGGCGGCCTGATCGGCGTCCTCCGTCAGGCAATAGATGGTGTCGCGCATGATCAGCGGAGGCTCCGCGGGATTGAGCACGATGATCGCCTTGCCGCGGGTCGCCCCGCCGACGGTCTCGATCGCCCTGGAGGTCGTCTCCGTGAACTCGTCGATATTGGCGCGCGTGCCCGGCCCCGCCGACTTGGAGGCGATGGAGGCTACGATCTCGCCGTAGTGCACCTTGGCCACCCGATTGATGGCCGCAACGATCGGGATCGTCGCCTGCCCCCCGCAGGTCACCATGTTGACGTTTGGCGCGTCCAGGTTCGCCTGGCCGTTCACCGGTGGGATGGTGTAGGGCCCGATCGCGGCCGGCGTCAGGTCGATGACGCGCTTGCCGTGCGCCCGCAGCACCTCGTCATGCCGGGCGTGCGCGCCCGCCGAGGTCGCGTCGAACACGATCTCCACCGCGGCGAACTCGGGCATGGCGACAAAGCCGTCGATGCCGTCCGCCGTGGTCGCGACCCCCATCCGCCTGGCGCGCGCCAGGCCGTCGGACTGTGCATCCACACCGACGAGCGCCGTGACTTCGAGAACCTGGGAGAGCCGCAGGATCTTTATCATCAGATCGGTTCCGATATTCCCGGACCCGATGATCGCAACCTTTGTCTTGCCAGGCATCGTCGATCTCCACCGCCGCCGACCTTAGGCCGACCCTGGTGGCAGACAACTTGCCCGCGGACCCCTATTCTCTCAGATTGAGAAAATGAGCGATCCTTATGCTTCGCAACAGGGGAAGACCGAGCGCGCCCTCAGGCTGCTGAGCCTGCTCGTCGCCCAGGGCGGCGGGGCGTCGCTGGGCTCGGCGGCCGACGCGTTGGGATTGCCCCTGTCCACGGCGCATCGACTTGCGGCGCTGCTGGTGCGCCAGGGCCTGCTCGTGCGGGGGGACCGTGGACAATACCTACCCGGATGGACCGTCGTCGAACTCGCGCGGGCCGCAGACTGGCGGGAGGTGCTCACCGGCGTGGCCCGGCCGTACGCCCGAAGGCTGGCCCGCAAGAGCCTGAGCACGGTCCACATGGGCGTCCTCGACGGTGAAATGGTGACTTACCTCGTCAAGGAGACAGGCGCCGCGACCGATCTCTTCACGCGAGAGGGAATGCAGCTTGAAGCCTACTGCTCGGCGATCGGAAAAGTCCTGCTGGCGCATCTGCCGGACGAAGACCTGCAGGATTACCTGAGGGGCGCTCCTTTTCCCGCCCTGACATCGGCGACGATCACCGATCCCGTGGCGCTGCGCGGACATCTGCGCGAGGTCCGGGAAAGAGGCTTTGCCGTGGACGACCGCGAGGTCGCCGAGGACCTGCTGTGCTTCGCCGTGCCGATCCGAAAACCGGACGGGACATTGCTGGCCGCCATATCCAGCGCCGGGCGCGTCGCCCGCCGGTCCGAAGAGAAGGTGCTGTCCGATCTCAGGCGCTGCGCGACCCAGATCGCCGAACGGCTCTTCCCGCGCCCGGCCTAGCTCCCCAGGATCGCTTCCAGGCGCGATGCGATCTGCAGGAGACGCCGGTCGCCGTTCCTCCGGCCGATCAGCATCAGGCCCACGGGAAGCCCGTCCACCGGCAGGGGCAGCGAGATCGCCGGGCAGTCCAGCAGGTTGGCGATGCGTGGATTGCGCAGGACCAGCCCGTTGGCGACTTGGAACGCCTCGCTGTCGGCGACCTGCGAGAGCAGCGGCGCGCGGATGGGCGTCGTCGGAAGGATGAAAACCTCGTCTTCGGCCATCGCAGCTTCGAACCCATGGACCAGGGCGCTGCGCAGCCGGCTCATCCTCACATAGGCCACGGCCGAGGTGTTGCTCCCCGCCTCGATACGGACCCGGGTCTTCGGGTCCACGCCCTCCAGATCCGGAATCCCGAGATCCCGAAGCGTCGCCCCGACCTCAATCGACGGAAAGGTTCCGAGCCTGTCGATCTGCGCGACCTCGTCGAGGACCGCATCGAGCGATCCATCGTCGATCCGCACGCCGGCGGCGCGCAACCGCCCTACGCCGGCTTCGAACGCCTCTAGCACCTCCGGCTCGCTGCCATCGAAGAGCCGCCCACGGGCCACGATCAGCGTGAACGAACCGGCCGGCGCCGTGCGCACGGTGGTGGGCGCCTGCGCAGTCAGGACCTGGTCGGCCAGGGCGCAATCGGCGACGCTCATCGCGATCGGGCCGATGGTGTCCAGGGTCGTGGACAGGGAGAATGCGCCCCTAGTGGACACCCGGCCGCTGGTCGGCTTGAAGCCCACGGCGCCCGAAAGGGCCGCCGGAATTCTGATCGAGCCGCCCGTATCACTGCCAATGGCGATCTCCGCCATCCGGTCGACGACGGACACCACCGCCCCGGATGATGAGCCCCCCGGCGCGCGTTCGCGATCATGCGGGTTGCCTGGCGTCCCGTCGTGCGGGTTCGTGCCGACCGCCGAGAAGGCGAATTCCGTCATCTGCGTCTTGCCGATGATGACCGCGCCCGCCGCGCGCAGGGCGCCCACGACCGCGGCGTCCTGTGTCGCAGGCGGCTGGCCGCGCAGCACGGCCGAGCCGGCGCGCGTCACGGTCCCCCCCACGTCGAGGAGCGACTTGATCGAGACGATACGGCCGTCGAGCGGGCCGCGCGCCGCGCCCATGGCGGCGCGCTCATCGGCCGCCAGGGCTTCCCGCTCCGCTTCCTGGGTGAGCAGCTCGGTGAACGCCTTCCCGCCTTCGAGGTCCGGCGAGGCGATGTTGGCTAACGAGGTCTGCAGACGCTGGCTGGCGGTGGCGCGTTGACTACTCGGGCGCGACATCCGACCTCGCCGTTCGCAGCCCGCGCCACCGCTTGATCCGATCCCCCACGTCCAGGTCGAACAGGTCGAGCACCCGAGCGACGGTGTGGTTCACAAGGTCATCGATGCTGTCTGGATTGATGTAGAACGCCGGAACCGGCGGGGCGATGATCCCGCCGGCCTCCGTCACCGCCTTCATGGCGTTGATGTGGACCAGGTTCAGCGGCGTTTCCCGCAGCATCAGGACGAGGCGGCGGCGCTCCTTCAGGATGACATCCGCGGCGCGGGTGAGCAGGTTGTCCGAATTCCCATAGGCGATCGCCGACATCGTCCTGATGGAACAGGGCGCGACCACCATGCCCGCCGTCTTGAACGAGCCGCTGGAGATCGCCGCGCCGATATCGCCGATCGGATAGGTGACGTGGCCGATCTCGCGCAGGTCGCGGAGGGTGAAGCCGGTTTCGTGGCGCAGCGTGACCTCGCCGGCCTTGGAGACCACGAGATGCGTCTCGACCCCGATCGAACGCAGGATCTCGAGCATCCGGACGCCGTAGATGCTGCCGGTGGCGCCGGATATGCCCACGATGAGCGGCAACGTCGCTGCTGGATCGCCGGACGACTTCACAGCCCCGTGGTCCGTCTCGGGCGCAGGCGGGCGTGGCCGGCGACGACTAGAGGAACTGCAGCGCGCATCGCGCATAGTCCGCAGGCCGCTCGACGGTCGGCCAGTGGCCACAGCGGTTGAGCACCACCAGGTCGGCCGTCGGCAGATAGTTCAGCAATCGAATGGCTCCTTCCAGGGGCACCATACGGTCGAACCGCCCGTGGATGATGAGCACGGGCGTCCGAATCGCGGCCAACTTGTCCAGCTGGGATTTCGGAACGCTCTTCGAGCGCGACCAGCTGTCGGCATGTTCGGGCTCCGCGACCCGCCATTCGTACAACGAATTCACGAGCGCGTCCGAAATCAGCCCGGCGTCATGGACGAGCGCGGTCAGGAGGCGTCGGATCCGGTCACGATCCGGCGGATTGAACTGGCAGTCCTGGGAGAGGCGGGCCACCTCGCTGGGCCAGGGGGAGAGCAGATATGGATCGCCCCCCGTGGAGGCTTCGCACCCGCCCACGACCATCCTAGTGACACGCTCGGGTGCGGTCAGCACGAGGTCGATCGCGACGGTCCCGCCGGTGGAGGCGCCCAGCACCCTCGCCTTCTCGACGCCCAGGTGATCCAGCACCGCAATGGCGTGCCGGACGTACAAGTCATGGATGGGTTCGTTGAAGACGATCGGGCTTGACCTGCCGAAGTTCGGATAGTCGAGCAATATGCATCGGAAGCGTTGCGAGAGATCTGTGATGATCCCTTGAAACGTCAGCCAGGCGGTCGTTCCCGGCAGAGGACCGTAGGCAGGAAGCAGCAGCAGCGGCTCTCCCTGCCCCAGGTCATGGTAGTGTATTCGACCGCCCTCGAACTCGAGGGTCCGGCTGGAAGCAATCTCGTCCGGACGCCGCTCCATCCTAGAAGAAGACGCTCAGGTTCTTCGAAAGCACGACATTCTGGTCGAGCAGGATCGTCCGCTTGGCGATCAGGAAGGAGTCGTCGTGCGGACGAAGGAGGTCTTCGCGCGTGCCCGCCCAGATATCGACTTCGGTCTCCAGGCGATTCCGGTAGACGATGAAATTCGATGTGACGGTGAGTTCGCCGCCGGCGCCTTCTTCGACACTGACATTCGTCACCAGGTGACGGCAGCGGGATGGCGGGTCTTCAGCCCAGTGCCGGCCGGATCCCATCTGCTGCACGCGCATCCGCAGCTGACCGATATCATCGTCGATCAGGGCCATCTGGATATCCGACGGAAGCTCCGTGTCGGTCCGTTCACGCCGCAGGCGATTCCTCCTCAGGGGCATCCAGTAGCGGATGTCTTCGGCGAACAGTTTCAGCCACTCGTTCCACGACCACGA
>Ga0207668_10001044_pt1 | contig 16545 bp, 18 predicted proteins | sample KBSS43metaG_FD_184323 | JGI IMG/M metagenome (GOLD analysis project Ga0207668, IMG submission 184323) | Switchgrass rhizosphere microbial communities from Kellogg Biological Station, Michigan, USA - KBS S4-3 metaG (SPAdes) (version 2) | ecosystem: Host-associated > Plants > Roots > Rhizosphere... | reverse complement strand
CCGATCTTCGAGAGCGAGAAGATCCGCCCCGAACAGATGCCGATGCTGGTGGTGGTCATCGACGAGGTCGCCGACCTGATGATGGTCGCCGGCAAGGACATCGAGGGCGCCGTCCAGCGCCTGGCGCAGATGGCCCGCGCGGCGGGGATCCACCTGATCATGGCCACCCAGCGCCCGTCGGTGGACGTCATCACCGGCACCATCAAGGCGAACTTCCCGACGCGGATCTCCTTCCAGGTCACCTCCAAGATCGACGCCCGCACCATCCTCGGCGAACAGGGCGCCGAGCAGCTCTTGGGCCAGGGGGACATGCTCTACATGGCCGGCGGCGGCCGCATCACCCGCCTGCATGGGCCGTTCGTATCCGACGGCGAGGTCGAGGCGGTGGCCAAGTTCCTGCGCGAGCAGGGCGAGCCACAGTACCTGGAGGAAGTCACCGCTGGCGGCGACGACGACGAGGCCGAAGGCGGCGGCGGCGCGCTGGGCGGCGGCTCCGGCGACGGCGGCAACGACCTCTATGACCACGCCGTGGCGGTGGTCACCCGCGACGGCAAGGCCTCGACCAGCTACATCCAGCGGCGCCTGCAGATCGGCTATAACCGCGCCGCGTCCTTGATGGAGCGGATGGAGCGCGAAGGCGTGGTCGGCGCGGCGAACCATGCCGGCAAGCGCGAGATCCTCGCGCCGCCGCCCCCTCGATAATCCGTGGTTTTCAGCGTAAAAGACGCTGAATCCAAGGTTAAGTTACTGGTCGGGATGACAAATATTTGAAAGCCGTTGGAATTCGATGGCTTTTGGCCAAGATCAAGCCTATTGGGTAGTCCCATCGAATATCGACTTGGTTCGGTTGCTCTCCAACGCTTGTTCTTCGGATCGAGCCCCGGGCCTGCCACGATCCTCTCCGACAATTTGATCACGCGTTCCAATCGGGAACGAGTGAAATTAGATAGATAAAAGGCTACCCAACATGACCACCGGCAGCGTGAAATGGTTCAACGCGACCAAGGGCTTCGGCTTCATCCAGCCCGATGATGGCGGCGCGGACGTTTTCGTCCACATCTCCGCCGTTGAGCGTTCGACCCTCGGCTCGATCCACGAAGGCCAAAAGCTTTCGTACGAGCTGGAGCGCGACCAACGCAGCGGCAAGATGTCCGCTGGACAACTCCAAGCCGTCTAAGGCTTGAACGGAACGCGGGGCGGCCTTCAAAAGGGGCCGCCCCGTTTTTCATTCAGACCGTCTTTATTGAGGACCCGCAGGGAAGGCCGGAAACCTTCGCGCGTCTGTCATAGTTCCTCCGGCGAATCCGAGTTAATAACCTCGCCGTGACGACGATCCCCACTGAAGCGCGCCCCTGGCGCAAGATCCTGGCGGCCTACCACGGGCCGAGCCTCCCCCGTTCCATCGTGGAGCTTTTGCTGACCGCCGTGCCCCTGGCCCTGATCTGGGCCGCCGCCGGCGTCGCCCTCGCCTTCGACCTTTGGTGGCTGGCGCTGATCCTCTCCGTTCCCGCCGCCTTCTTCCTCGTGCGCCTGTTCATGGTGCAGCACGACTGCGGCCACCGCTCGTTCTTCAACAGCGCCGCCGCCAACGACTGGGTCGGCCGCGTCATCGGCGTCTTCACCCTGACGCCCTACGACTGCTGGCGCCGGACCCACGCCATCCACCACGCGACCTCGGGCGATCTCGACCGCCGCGGCCTCGGCGCCGTCAACACCCTGACCGTCGAGGAATACCGCGCCCTGCCGCGGATCAAGAAGTTCGGCTACCGCCTCTATCGTCACCCGCTGGTGCTGTTCGGCCTGGGCCCCGCCTACATGTTCCTGCTCGACCAGCGCCTGCCGATGGGCCTGATGCGCGAAGGCTGGCGGCCGTGGGTCAGCGCCATGAGCGCCAATGCCGCCATCGCCGCGATCATCCTGGTCGCCCTCTATTTCGGCGGCTGGCAGGCCGTGGTCCTGGTCTATCTGCCGACCATGATCGGCGCGGCCTCGATCGGCATGTGGCTGTTCTACGTCCAGCACCAGTTCGAGGACACCTACTGGTCGCGGCGCGACGACTGGGACCTGACCGAGGCGGCCCTGCGCGGCAGTTCCTACTACGACCTGCCGCCGGTGCTGCGCTGGCTGACCGCCAACATCGGCATCCACCACGTGCACCACGTCTCCAGCCACATCCCCTTCTACCGCCTGCAGACCGTGCTGAAGGACCATCCGGAACTGCGCGAAGTCAGCCGCATGACCTTCCTGCAGAGCCTGCGCTGCGTCGGCCTCTCGCTCTGGGACGAAGCCGGCCAGCGTTTGTTGACCTTCAAACAGTCCCGCGCCTACCAGGCGGGCTGAACGCGCCGCCTCGTCGGCGAAGGTAGGAGCAAGCGATGAAGGCGGTCGGATATCGTATGGCGGGGCCGTCATCCGTGTTGACCGACCTTGAGCTTCCCGACCCGCAGCCGGGGCCGCGTGATCTGCTGGTCGCGGTCAGCGCCGTCTCGGTCAATCAGGTCGACGTCAAGCTGCGCGCCAAGGCCTCGCCCAAGGAGGGCGCCAAGGTCCTCGGTTTCGACGTGGCGGGCGTCGTCCAGACCGTGGGCGAGGACGTCACCCTGTTTCGGCCCGGCGACGAGGTCTTCTACGCCGGCGCCATCGACCGCCAGGGCGGCAATGCGGCGCTTCAGGTCGTCGACGAACGGATCGTCGGCCCCAAGCCGAAAAGCCTGACGATGGCGCAGGCCGCCGCCCTGCCGCTGACGGCCCTGACCGCCTGGGAGCTCCTGTTCGAGAAGCTAGGCGTCGCGCGTGATCAGCCGGGCGGCGGGCTCTTGGTCATCAACGGCGCCGGCGGCGTCGGCTCGATCCTCATCCAGCTCGCGTCGAGGCTCACCGGCCTGACCGTGATCGCCACCGCCTCGCGGCCGCAATCGGTCGAGTGGGTCAAGCGCATGGGCGCGCAGCATGTCGTCGACCATCGTCAGCCCCTGGACGAGCAGGTCCGGGCGCTCGGCCTTCGCCACGTGCGCTATGTCGCCGGGCTCACCGACACCGACAAGCGTCTGCCGGAAATCGCCAAGCTGATCGCGCCGCTGGGCGTGCTCGGCGTGGTCGACGATTGCCCGAGCCTCGACATCACCCCCTTACGCGGCAAGGCCGTCACTGTCGCCTGGGAGGGGATGTTCGTCCGCTCGCTGTTCAAGACCCCGGATATGGTCGAGCAGCACCGGATCCTCCGCGAGGTCTCGGCCCTGGTCGACGCCGGCATCCTGGAGACGACGCTTGCCCGCGACGGCGGCGCCCTCAACGCCGCCAACCTCGCCGCGGCGCACGCCTTCCTCGAAAGCGGCCAGGCGATCGGCAAGACGGCGCTGACGGTGGGGTGAGCTTAGGGCGGGCATCCCCACCGAAATCATAGACCCTAGGGCTTCGGCCTCGTCAGCAGGCCCTGGCCCCGCAGCCAGCCGTCGAGCAACTCCGGCCACCGCGACAAGGCCGGATCGGCTCCGCCGAGGCCCGTGCCGTGCTGTCCCTTGGCGAAGATGTGCATCTCCACGGGGACGGCCTTGGCGACCAGGGCCTGATAGAAGGCGATGCTGCCCTCGGGGCGCACCAGGCTGTCCTCCGTGGTGTGGTAGATGAAGGTCGGCGGAAACTTCGCCGTCACCTTGGTCACGGGGCGAAAGCCCGCGTAGTCCTTGGGATTGCAGTCCTTGAGCGCGAAATCGCAATATTGCGACTTGCCGTCCTTGCCGACGGTCATGCCTTCCAGCCACGGATAGGCCAGGACCGCGAAGTTCACCTCGCTGCCAGCGCGTTCGATCGGATCTTCGGCGTCGGGTTTGCCCGCTTTCGGCTCGGCCGCGACGCTCGCGGTCAGATGGCCGCCGGCGGAGAAGCCGATCATGCCGATGCGGTCCGGCTGCACGCGGAAGCGGGCGGCGTTGGCGCGCACATAGCGGACCGCCCGCTCGCCATCGAGCAGAGGGATCGGCAGGCGGGCCTTGGGGCCTGTCCGATAGGTGAGGACGAAGGCTGTTATCCCACGTGAGGTGAACCAGTCCGCCACCGGCCGCCCCTCCAACATGGTGGCCAGCCCCATATAGGCGCCGCCCGGCGCGACGATCACCGCTGTGCCGTTGTCTGTCCCCGGCTGCGGGCGAAAGATGGTGAGGGTGGGAACCTCAAAGAGGCTGTCGCTGGTCGCCATGGGCGCACGGCCTGGCCACAGGCGATAGGTGGTCAGCCCCATGGCGCTGGCGCGCGACGCGGCGAGCTGGGCGTCGGGCGCCGGGGAGACGGGTGTTTGAGCGGCGGCGGGGCTCATGGCGGCCAGGCCGGCCAAAAACGCAATGATCCCCGTGGAGATTTTCAAGGGCGGTCCTCCTAAATGGCCTGCACAAGTTCCAGGCGGACGCCGTCCGGATCGGCGCAGAACATGATCGGTCCATAGTCCAGGCTGCAACGCGACCCGTCCAGGCGGCTGCCGCCGAGCGCCACGATCTGCTCGGCCGTCTTGTCCAGATTGTCAACGATCAGGCACAGGTGCGGGCGTCCGCGCTCGTTGGCCGGCGAAGCGCTGCCGCTGCCGCCCGCCGAGTGCGCTTCCAGCGTCCAAAGCTCGATGACCATGCCGCTGGGGTGACGGACAAATTGGGTCAGGGCGACCGCGCCCTCAACCTCAAGAAGGGTCGCAATATTGTCGGCCCGGCCGCCATGCGTGAGCTCGAAACCCAGGGCCTCGACATAGAAGCGCGTCGAGCGCGCGAGGTCGGCGACGTGCAGGCCGAAGTGTGGAATGGACTGGATCATTTTAGCTCCCTGGATTTTCCTTAGGGCGGTAATGGGATTTGCAGTCAAATGCGACAATGACGGCGGGCGCCGCCCCCTGTGAAATCATCCACAACTTCGACGCGCGCTTAACCATCCCTCTATCTGGACTTCCCATCGCCGAGGGGCGAAGCCTGCCAGCAACGTTGCAATCCCAGGTAGGCCATGATCCGGCTCAGCACACTCGGCCTCGTGGAGGCTTTCGCGGCTGTCCTCGTCGTCGGTTGCGCCGCTGCGCCGCGCCACCTGCCGTTGAAGGTCGAGGTCGGCGACACGACGGCCAAGGTGCGGCGGGCCATGGGCGCGCCGAAAGAGCGCGAGACCTTCGGCGCCGCCGAGGCCTGGCAATATTGCAGGACCGGGGTGATCAACGACAACTTCGTGACGATCGTCTTCGTCGGCGACCGGGTGACGGCGGTGCGGCCCTATCGCGGCCAGATGATGAACGCCGGCCAGTGCTCAAGCCATTTCCGCCCGGTGCGGTGGAGCGCCGTAAACTAGGCCTGCGCCGACAAGATTGCGTCCTGAACAGCCCGGTCGATGATGGGCGAGACAATCGCGATCCGTCCGTCGTTAACCACCGCAGCTGCGGCGAAGCCCTGGTCGGGATGGAATGTCGCCATAGCATACCACAGGCCGTTCGCTCCATTGTGCCAGAGCGCCCCGTTTGGCCGCACCATCCAACCCATGGCATAGTTGCCACCGAAGGGCGGAGTGTGAAGCGTTCGCCACGTCTCGGGGGCGAGCAGGGCCGACCGGTCCCGGTGCGCCGCCAGATAGGCGATCAAGTCCCGCAAGGACATGTGAACTCGACCAGCAGGACCTAGGACTGCTGGGTTGTCCGAGCCGGGGAAGGCGCGCAGCACGGCATCGCCCTGCGCCGTATGCCCAGAAGGCTGCGTAGCGCGGGCGAGGTCCGGGGCGCCGAAACCCACTGAGGTCAGTTTCAACGGCTCGAACAGCCGCTCGCGGATGGCGATTTCCCACGGCTTCTTCAGGCGCCGCTCGATGATCGCCCCCAGCACCACATAGCCGTTGTTGGCGTATTCATATCTTGTTCCCGCCTGACCCTTTGGCGGCATTGCAAGGGCAAGACGAGCATAAGCAAGGCGCTCATCCCGCGCATCGGCGCTCTCACTTGAGAAGCGAAAGCGCGAGATTTGCTCGCTTGAAAGATCGCCGGGCAGACCGGAGCGATGGCTGCCGAGGTGACGCAAGGTCACCGGCCGATATTCCGGCCGCATGTCTGGCGCCACGTCGCCCAGCAGGTCGCCGACCGTGTCATCCCACCTCAACTGACCGGACTCGACCAATCGCCCGATCAAGGTGGCGGTCATGGACTTGGTAATCGAGCCGAGGTGCCAACGATCCTGCAAGCCCACCACATCGGCCGTTCCGACGCGGCGATGGCCAGTCACCCAAGCCAAGGTCTTGCCGCCCTTGCGCTGAGCAGCCGCCCCAAGGGCCGGCGAGCCCGAGGCCTCGCGCAGTTGCTCCAACAACGCCTGAGTTAGGGCGGCTGGCGGGGGTGGAGCGACACGCGTCGGTGGCTTCGGAAGGCCCGCTTCTCCGCGCATCATCATCAAAGGAAAATCTGAGCCGCCCTGGCTCCACGTCCCTTCCAAGCGATCCGCGCTTGTCAGTTTGCCTGCGAAGCGACCGCCGACAGCGGGGATTTCGACGGCTATCTGATCCGGCTTGGTTGACACCGCCGTGCCGCTGATGGAGATCCCGCCTTGGTCCAGGCTATAGAGCTTTACGGCCCCATCGGCCGCCAGAACGAGTCTAAGGCGCAGCTTAGCCTGGCCTGCGACCAGGACTCCCGTCCAGGTCCCGGTTATCCCTGGTTCCTGCGCCCACGCCCGTGTCGCTACAGGCGCGAAGCAGAGCGCGGCCATGGCCGCTGCTACTGGACGTCGAGTGATCATAGGGCGACTCCCTTGGTTGGGGATGTTTGTTCCCGCCGCAAAGGCTGGGACGCGCTCGCTGTGGTGACCTGCGCCAGCCATTGATCGATGGTGTCCAGGATCAGTCTTTTTGGGCCGACAAGCATGCCGTGCCAGGCGCCGGGAATGACGCGATATTCGTACGGCTTGCCCTGGCCTATTAGGCTCTCAAGATTGCGGATGCTGCCAGCGTTCGGTTCGAGCGTGTCTTTCTCGCCCATCACCCACAGACCCGGGATATCGAGGTCGCGTAGACTTGGCATCGGGTCGAAGTCCGCGATGTGGGCGCTTCGAAACTCCGTGATGATCTTGTCTGAACCGCTTTGGAAGCGCGCGATCTCATAGAGTGTCATGGTCGGGCCGGTAATGCTGACCACAAAGCGAGCATGGCCGTTCAGGACGGCCGCCCGTGGGGCGATGAAGCCGCCTTCGCTGACGCCGACAAATCCCACGGCCTCAGATCGCACTTCCGGCCGCGCCGCCAGAAGCGTGAGGGCCGCTGAGGCGTCGTCGGCCAAGAGATCGAGGTCTTTGGCAACGCCCATTAAACTCTGACGCTTCCCCGAAGACGCCCCGACACCGCGCTTGTCGTACAGCAGGACGACGTAGCCGGTCTGGGCGAAGTGGGCGGCATAGCCGCGATAGGCGTTGCGCGAAATCCCTGGCGACCCTCCTAACATGACGACGCCGGGCGACCTTCCGGGCCGATCGGGAAGGAAAAGCGTGCCCACAAGATGCGCGCCGCGATTGTCGAAGCTGACGATCTCCTCGTGATAACCCCTCTTCTCGTCCCAGATCCGCCAGCCGTAAAAGGCCAACCCGAGGAGCACCCCGAGGGCGAGAACCCTGCGGGCCGTTCGGCGCCTTGGCGCGCGTGTGAAGACCCAGGCGATCGCGGAAATGACGATCCCGGCGAGCAAGGGAAGCCTTTCCAAATCCTGGAATGGCATGGGTAGAAGTAGGAAGATCAACGCCGCAAGAACGAGCAGCACCGGCCCCAGCCAGCGTCCCGCGAACTTCAGCGTGCTCCAGATCCAGCGCATTACGGCTCCCCATGGTTATTTCTGTTGGGCGGCTCCGCCGGTAAGGGCTCAGTCTCGGAGCAATTGCCCTCCGGACGAGAGCGCGACCCGACCGATCTGCGGAGTTCCTCCGGCGTAGACGGAACCGCCGCTCGACGCCTCGACGTCGAGCTGGCCGGTTACGGCGACGCGGACCTGGGCGCCCGAGGAGACGTCGACCTCGCCCGTCCCACAGGTCAGCGCGCTCGCGTCGAGGTTCGCGCCGGCCGAGGCTTCGGCGTCGAGGGCGCCGCACGCGCCGCTGGCGCGAAGCTGGGCGCCGGCGGAGGCGTCGAGCGCCAAGTCGCCATCGGTGACGCCGGCCAGACGCACGTGGGCGCCGGCGGAGGACGAGACCGCCCGCGCCGTCGGCATGCTGACCCTGACCGTGGCGAGCGCCGGCTGGTCCCACCAGCTGCGTCGGCGCGGCCGGATCGTTAGGCGCGCGCCGTCCAATTCGGTGACGACCGATTGTGGATCGCCGCCAATCACCTCGACGCGAAACGGGCCTCCGACGGTGATCTCGCCGGTCAGCCCGCCAGCCACCATCACGCTGTCGAAACCCGTCAGGTCGCGCTGGGCGGAGGGGCCGGCGCTGGGTGTATTGACGTCGTCCCAAGGGCGGTCATCCTGCCACCACCCCCGTCGCACGAGATCCGCCCCGCCGAGCGCGGCTGCGCCCGCGAAGGCCGCCGCGGCGGTGACGACGCTGGCTCCGGCGATGATGGCCAAGGTGCGGAACATGCTTGCCTCCTAAGATGGATCGGTCAGCTTGATCGCGCGGTAGTGCAGCCGCGCATACCAGACCACGGCGTTGATCAGGGCGATCGTGATCATCGTCAGGACGGACGCCAGGAAGATCGCGCTGGCGATCATGCCGACGCCGGCCAAAATGGCGGCCAACGGTCCGCCGGGCGGGGCATGGAAAGGACCAAAGACGAGCGTCGCCGCGCCGCCGATGAAGATCGCGATGCTGGCGACGAAAAGCGCCAAAAGGACGCTGGCCATGCCCATCAACAACGGCAGCATGAGGATGATGTCGAGCGCGCCGAGGCCGATCAGCGCGAACACCGCGGCAATCGCGCTGGACGGGCTGCGCCGGTCCTCCCAGCGCTGCAGCCCCGCTTCGACGCGCAGCTCCCGCGCCAGTCGGACAGGATCGCCGAGCGCCTGCGCCACCTCTTCCTCGCGGCGTCCCTGGGCCTGGCCGTCAGAGAAATGGGCTTCGTAGTCCCTGACGATATCTTCCCTGGCGGCGGCCGGCACGCCGGCAAGGCCGGCCTGTAATTTCCTGATGAAGGTTTCGCGGTTCATGCGGGGTCCCCGATGACGGCGTCGACGGCCCGGGCAAAGGCCGCCCACTCCTTGCTCTGGCTGGCGAAGGCGGCGCGGCCAGGCTCGGTCAGCCGGTAGTATTTGCGGGACGGGCCGCTATCGGACTCGCGCAGATAGGTGTCGACCAAGCCGTCCTTCTGGAGCCGCCGCATCAAGGGATAGATGGTGCCCTCGCCCATTCCGATCGCCTCCGCCAATTGGCTTGCAATGGCATAGCCGTAGCTGTCGCCGCGCGAGAGGAGCGCGAGCACGCACAGCTCCAACACGCCCTTCCTCAGCTGAATTTCGAAACTCTCGGCCACGACGACACCTTACACAAGGTACCTAGTGTTGCAAGGTACCTTGTGTAACGCTCATCACGGCCAGGGCCATGGCCGTGGCGCCGACGCGGATCGTTGGCTCGGGCGCGGGCGCGAAGTCGGGTGCGTGATTGATGGGAAGGGCCCGTTCGCCTCGCATTGCTTGGGCGAAGATTTCCGGCTCCAGGCCGCCGATCAGGAAATAGACCGAGGGAATGCCGGCCAGGATGAACTCCGAGAAATCCTCGCTGCCCGACATGACCATGGGGAAAGGCACGGCATCCGCCCCGAAGGCGGCCCGGAACACAGCCGCCGTACGCTCGGTCAGATCCATATCGTTGACGACCATCTTGCCGCCGGGCTCCAAAGCGATCGTCGGCGCCGGCGCCCCAGCCATCTCCGCGACCGCCTTGGCCGTCCGCGTGACGCCGGCTAGAATCTTGGTCCGCACGGCTTCGTCCTGTGTCCGGATGGTGCCGCGCACGGTGGAACGGTCGGGAATGACGTTCCCGACGGTCCCTGCTTCGATGGATCCAATCGTGACAACGCCGAAGGCGGTCGGGTCCTTTTCGCGACTGATCACGCTTTGAACGTCGACGGTGAAGCGCGCCGCCATCAACACCGGATCGATGCTCGACGCGGGCGCCGAGCCATGGGCGCCACGGCCAAGGAAGGTGATCTCCAGGCTGTCCGAGGTCGAGGAAATGGGACCAGCACGATACGAAACCTGTCCCGCGGGCGCGGGCGTCACATGCAGGGCAAAGCCATAGTCGGGCTTTCCGAACCTGGCGATGAAACCGTCATCCAGCATTGCCTTCGCCCCGCGAACTCCCTCCTCCGCCGGTTGCGCGACAAAGATCAGCGTGCCCTTCCAGCGCGCCTTGAGAGCGGCGAGCGCTCGGCCGGCCCCGACCCACGTGGCCATATGGATGTCGTGTCCGCAGACGTGCGCGACGGGGGTCGCTACGCCGTTCCAGATTGCGCGGGCGTGGCTCGCATAGGGAAGGCCGGTGCGCTCTTCCACGGGCAGCGCGTCGAGTTCCGTTCGGACCAGGACGACAGGACCGGGGCCATTGCGCAGGATCGCCACGACGCCCGTTCCGCCGACGCCCTCGGTCACCTCGAACCCGGCTTCGCGCATCTGCTTCGCCATCTTGGCGGCCGTCGCCTTTTCCTGGAAAGCCAACTCAGGGTGAGCGTGGAGATCCTTGTACAAGGCGTCCAAGCGGGCCGTATCCCGGGCCACGACCTTGCCGATCTCGGCCTTCGCCGCGAGCGCGTCAAAGGGTGCGGCGTTCGCCTGGGCTCCGCAGACGAGCAAACCGGTTGCGGCGGCCAGAACCTTGATGAGCGAGCGAGTCATCGTCTTCTCCATAATAGTAACGCAAATTACTATTACCCTCTTGCCTTTGTCTGTGGCAGGCAAGGGCTTCGTTCAGGGAGCATGTCGATTGTCGATGGAGAGAAAGGCCCGGACGGGCCGCCCGACAGCCGAGAAATCAGCGGCCATGGAGGCTCGGATTCTCTCTCGCGCCTGGATGTTGTTCGTCGAAGGTGGTTACGCCGCCGTCACTCATGACGCCCTCTCGCGGCTGGAGCAGATGAGCAAGCAGACGATCTATGCTCGCTTCCCGAGCAAGGCGGCTCTGTTCGAGGCCGCGGCGCACAGCCGGCTGATCGCCTGGCGGACTGAAAACCGAATTCTCGTCGATTCAGAGTTTGCCGATCCGGTAGCCGCGTTCATCGACCTTAGTCTTCGCGCAGCGCTCACCCCGGATGCGGCGGCGATGAGTCGGTTGTTGAGGGGGGATGAGACCGACAGCTTGCGGCGCTTGCGGGACCTCGCCTGGACGCAGGTGACCTTGGCGGAAGAGCGGCTCGCGTCGTTGATCGGGCCGCTGCCCGGGCGACGCCCCGACCTTGATGTCCCGCTTGCCGGGCGATGCATCCTGGACCTGGTGATGGCCCACGCCTTCCGAACCTTTGCCGACCTGCCGACAGGCGAAGCGCTGACGGCACACCTGAAAGCGTGGACGCCGCGCCTCTTAGCCATGGCCAACCAGATGATCGGCCGTGCGCCCGCCACGGGCTTGGTCGCGCGATGAGTCAGGCCGGCACGCCCGTCTCCACCCCTGGCGCCACGCGGCGGTAGATCAGCGCCTCGGCGATGTGGACGCGGCGGACGGCGGCGGCGCCTTCCAGGTCGGCGATCGTGCGGGCCAGGCGGATGGTGCGGGTCCAGCCCCGCGCGGTGAGATTGCCCGCTTGCGCGGCGCGGGCCAGGAGGGCGCGGGCCGCGTCGTCCAGGGCGGCGATCTTTTCCAGATAGGACCCGTCCGCCTGCGCATTGAGGGACGGCGTTCCGTCCCGCCCCTCGGCGCGGGCGGCCTGGATGTCGCGCGCGGCCGCGACCCGGGCCGCGACCTCCGCGGTGCCTTCGGCGGGGGCGGGGAGGGAGAGGTCCATGGCGGTGACCGGCGGGACCTCGATCTGCAGGTCGATGCGGTCCATCAAGGGGCCGGAGACCCTGGTCTGATAGCTCTGCAGGCAGCGCGGCGCCCGCCCGCAGGCGCCGCGGCCAAGGCCGCCGTGGCCGCATTTGCAGGGGTTCATCGCCGCGATCAGCTGTACGCGGGCCGGATAGCGGATGTGGGCGTTGGCCCGGGCGACCATCACCTCGCCGGTCTCCAGGGGCGCGCGCAGACTATCTAAGGCCTGGCTGGCGAATTCGGGGAGTTCATCCAGGAATAGCACGCCATTGTGCGCCAAGGAGACCTCGCCCGGCTTGGCCTTCAGGCCGCCGCCGGTCAGGGCGGCCATGGAGGCCGAATGGTGCGGGCTGCGGAACGGGCGGGTGCGGGTCAGGGTCCCCTTGGCGATCAGGCCGGCCATGGAATGGACCATGGAAGTCTCAAGCAGCTCGCCCGGCGTCAGCGGCGGCAGGAGGCCGGCCAGGCGCTGGGCCATCATCGACTTGCCCGAGCCTGGCGGGCCGACGAACAACAGGTTGTGGCCGCCGGCGGCGGCGATCTCCAGCGCCCGCTTGGCGCTCTCCTGGCCCTTGACGTCGCGCAAATCGAGGCCGCCCGTCCCCTCGACCACCGGGCCGGGCTTGGGCGGGCTCATCACCTGGGTTCCGCGGAAATGATTGACCAGGCCGATCAGCGAGCGCGGCGCCAGGATGGCGCAGTCGCCGGCCCAGGCCGCCTCCGGCCCGCAGGCCTCCGGGCAGATCAGACCCAGGCCCATGCCGTTGGCGGCGATGGCGGCGGGCAGCGCGCCGGCCACCGGGGCGATCTGGCCGTCGAGGCCCAGCTCGCCGATCGCCGCCCAGCCGGACAGGGCGTCGGGTGGGATCACGCCCATGGCGGCCATGACCGCGAGCGCGATCGGCAGGTCGTAATGGCTGCCCTCCTTGGGCAGGTCCGCCGGCGCGAGGTTGCAGACAATGCGCTTGGCGGGGAGGGCGAGGCCCATGCCGGCGAAGGCGCCGCGCACCCGCTCGCGGCTTTCGCCCACCGCCTTGTCGCCCAGCCCGACGAGGATGAAATGGCTCTCGCCGCCGGTGAAGGTCACCTCGACATCGACCTTGCGGGCCTCGACGCCCTCGAAGGCGACGGTGACAACGCGCGCGACCATCCCTCAACCCCCGCTCGACTTTATCCACAAGCCAAACATAGGGCGCAGAGCGGATCAAGAACAAAAAACGAACAATAAGAGAAGGCGGCGCCAATCTGTCGCCTAAGCTTCATCGATAGAGGGTGAAGACTATTTAACCGACCGGATGACTTCAATCCGATCCCAGAGCGCGGCGGCGGCATCGGCGCCGCCGAACCGCTTTAGCTGCTGGGCGCCGGTGGGGGAGGTGACGTTGATCTCGGTCATGTAGTCACCGATCACGTCGATGCCGACGAACAGCAGGCCGCGGCGCTTCAACTCCGGTCCGATGATGGCGCAAAGCTCCAGGTCACGCTTCGTCAGCTCGATCGCCTCGGCGCGGCCGCCGCGCGCCAGGTTGGAGCGCACCTGGTCCTTGGCCGGGATGCGGTTGATGGCGCCGACCGGCGCGCCGTCGATCAGGATGACGCGCTTGTCGCCGGCGGAAACCGCAGGGATGAACTTCTGCACCACCACCTGATCGCGCCCGATCATGGCGTGCAGTTCCAACAGCGCGTCGAGATTGGGATCGTCGGCTCGGAGCCGCACCACGCCCGAGCCGCCGCCGCCGTGCAGGGGTTTCAAGACAATGTCGCCGTGGCGGGCGCGGAAGTCGTAGATCGCCTCGCGGTCGGAGGTGATCAGGGTCGGCGGCTGAACGCCGGCGAAGCTGGTGACGAACAGTTTTTCCGGGGCGTTGCGCACCTCGGCCGGGTTGTTGACCACCAGGGTCTTGGGATGAATCCGTTCGAGGAAGTGGGTGGCCGTGACATAGGCCATGTCGAAGGGCGGATCCTGGCGCATCAGGACGACGTCGAACTCGGCCATGTCGCGCGTTTCATATTCGCCGGTCTTGTGGTGGTCGCCCTTGACGGCCTGCAGGTTCAGGGCCCGGCCCCGCCCCAGCACCTTGCCGTCCTCGAGGCTGAGCTTGTCGGGGGTGTAGACCCAAAGGCCGTGGCCGCGGGTCTGCGCCTCCAGCATCAACAGGAAGGTGGTGTCGGTTTCGATATTGATCCCCTCGACGGGGTCCATCTGGATGGCGACGGAAAGGGTCATTTAAGGGGATCCTGAGGCGCGGGGCTTTGGACTTAAGGGCTGACGGGGCGTGCGCCAAGGTATGGTGTTTATCGAATGACCCTTCTCCCGGAGGGAGAAGGAACCATCCCCGCGCCGCAAGGCGCGGAGGATGAGGGCTTACGGTATCCGACGGCCAGTCTTGAAGACCGTAATCCCTCACCTTCCCAACGTTTCGCGTCGGGCCCCTTCCTCTCCCACCGGGAGAGGAAATTCAGGTCAGTTCAGCTTCAGCCGGACCCGTTCGCGGGCGGCGCGGGCGGCGATGGCGGCGCCGCCGTCGAGGATCTGGGCCATGCTGAGGGCCTGCTGGGCGCCGACCAGGGCGCCCTGGCCTTCGCGCGCGGCGGCGACGTCGAGCCAGGGGCGGTGATCCTTGGGGTCGAGCAGGGCGCGGCGGAGGGCCGAGCGTTCGGCGCGGGCAAAGTCGCGCTGCGCCGTGGCCCGCGCGAAGATGTTGTTCTCCAGGCGGATGGCGACGGCGCGGTCCGGCACCGGGGCCATCAGCTCTTCCAACCGGTCGGCGACGCCCGGCGTCAGGCCCGCCTGCAGCGCGCGGCTGGTCAGTTCCGACGGCAGGACGATGCGGCCGTGGCTGAAGGGATCGAGCGCCACCGGCCCGTCGCTGGTCTCGATGCGCAACAGGAAGTGGGCGGGAAAGTCGACGCCGTTGACGCTGAGGCCGCAGCGGCGGGCGGCGGCGATGTAGAAGACGCCGAGCGCCACCGGCAGGCCCTTGCGCCGCTCGGCGACGGCGATCAGGTCGGCGTTGGCCGGGTGGTCGTAGCTGATCAGGTCGCCGCTGAAGCGCAAGTCTCCGGACAGCACTTCGGCCAGGGCCTCCTCGGGCCGGTCGAGCTTCAACCGGTCGGTCAGGCGCTCGGTGGCGCTCTCCAGAAGGGCGCGGACTGGGGCGGGGTCGCGGGTCGGATCTTCGTGCATGGCGCAGGTCAGGGCCGCCTCGAAGAGGTCGAACCGGTCATCGCTTTCCCGGCCGATGGTGGCCAGGGCGGCTTCGGTTTCTTCGCGCGTCATGACCTAGCCGAGTCACCTTTCCATGCGTCGACAATATGACGCGGCCAGCGCCCGGGCGCGAGGGCGATCAGATCCAGCCGCACGAAGGCGTCCTTCAGGCCCGGCCGCCGTGCGGCGATGGCGCGCGCCGCCCGGCGCATGCGGTCGCGCTGGGTGGCGGTGACGCATTCCAGCGCCGCGTCGATCGTCGTTCGGCGCTTGACCTCGACCACCGCCAGGGTGCGGCCGCGCAAGGCCAAAAGATCGATCTCGCCCTGGCGGGTCTTCAGGCGAAAGCCGAGGATGCGGTAGCCTTTCAGCATCAAGAGGATCGCCGCGCGCCATTCGGCCCGGCGGCCGCTGATCCGGGCGGCGGACCCGCGAAGCCGTCGCGCCTCGCTCATCCGGCGCCCTTCAGGGCGATGGCCCGGCGGTAAAGGTCGCGGCGCGGCAGGCCCAGTTGCTTGGCCACTTCCGACGCCGCCTCGCCGGGGCTGAGGCGGGCGAGGGCGTCTTTCAGGGCGCTGTCGGCGTCGGCGGCGGTGGAGGCGACCTCGGCGCCCTGACCGACCAGGACGACGAGCTCGCCCTTGGGTTCGGCGAAGACCGGATCGGCGGCGAGGACATCAAGGGTTCCCCGGGTGACGGTCTCGTAGAGTTTGGTCAGTTCGCGGCAGACGGCCGCCTCGCGCGGGCCGAAGACGGCGGCCATGTCCGCCAGGCTGGCGGCGAGGCGCGAGCCGCCCTCATAGAAGATCAAGGTTGAGCGGATCGGCGCCAGATCCTCGAAGAAGGCCCGGCGCGCCATCGCCTTGGCGGGGGGAAAGCCGGCGAACAGGAACCGGTCGGCGGGCAGGCCTGCGGTCGTCAGGGCGGCCAGCGCCGCCGAGGCGCCGGGAATGGGGATCACCTTGTGGCCGGCCTTGATCGCCTCGCGCGCCAGGTGGAAGCCGGGATCGGAGATCAGCGGCGTGCCGGCGTCGGAAACCAGCGCGATCCGCCCGCCCTCGGCCAGCAGCTCGAGGATCTTCGGCGCGATCCTGGCCGCTGCATGGTCGTCGCAGCGTTCGAGCTTTTTCTTCAGGCCATAGGCGGACATCAGCTTGCCGGTGACGCGGGTGTCCTCGGCCAGGATCAGGTCGCAGCCGGCCAGGACATCGAGGGCGCGCAGGGTGATGTCGCGCAAATTGCCGATCGGTGTCGCCACCAGATAGAGCCCCGGCTCCAGGGGCGCGTCATTCAGCGCGGGCGGCGGCAAGGGCGGACGGGCCATGGGGCCTTGTCTAATCGGCTTTGGGCCACGCAGGCCAGTGCGTTCGAATGATGGGGGACGCCGCTCCC
>Ga0207668_10001036_pt1 | contig 16597 bp, 15 predicted proteins | sample KBSS43metaG_FD_184323 | JGI IMG/M metagenome (GOLD analysis project Ga0207668, IMG submission 184323) | Switchgrass rhizosphere microbial communities from Kellogg Biological Station, Michigan, USA - KBS S4-3 metaG (SPAdes) (version 2) | ecosystem: Host-associated > Plants > Roots > Rhizosphere... | reverse complement strand
ATGCGGACCCACCCGGCAATACTGGTGGATCGCCGCCAGACCGCTGACCATCACGAAGTCGCCGATCTGCACATGACCGCCCAGCGTGGCGGAATGGGCCAGGATGACGTTGTTTCCCACCACGCAATCGTGACCGACGTGGGAGGTGGCCATGAACTGGCCGTCGCAGCCGACCTGGGTGACGCCGCCCCCGCCGGCGGTGCCGATGTGCATGGTGACGTGTTCGCGGATCAGGTTGCGCGCGCCGATGACCAGGCGCGTTGGCTCTCCGCCGTAGGCGGCCTGCGGCGGCGCGCCGAGGTTGGCGAAATGCCGGATCGTGCAGTCGGCGCCGATCTCGGTGTGGCCCTCGACGACGACGTGGGACAACAGCGTCGTGCGCGGGCCCAGGCGCACATGCTCGCCCACGATGCAGTAGGGCCCGATGCTGACGTCCTCGGCCAGTTCGGCGCCCTTGGCGACGATGGCGGTCGGATGGATCTCGACGCTCACGGAGTCTCCACAAGCATGGCGGCGAACTCCGCCTCGGCGGCGACCCGCTCGCCCACCTTGGCGACGCCGCGGAACTTGAACAGGTCTCCCCTCGCCCGCACCACCTCCACGCACAGGCGCAGCACGTCGCCGGGGCGGACCGGGGCGCGGAAACGGCAGTTGTCGAGCGAGACGAAGAAGATGGTCTTGCCCCGGGTGTCCACGTCCAGCGACTTCGACATCAGGACCGCGCCGGTCTGGGCCAGGGCCTCGACGATCAGCACGCCCGGCATCACCGGATAGTCCGGGAAATGCCCCTGGAAGAAGGGCTCGTTGACGGTGACGCACTTGATGCCGACGATCGACTGGCTGGGCTTGTACTCCTCGGCCCGGTCGACCAGCAGGAACGGATAGCGGTGCGGAATGCGCCTGAGGACCTCGGTGATATCGATGTCCGTGACACCGTCGGCGACCGGCGCTTTACGGGTCATGTCTTGCCTCCCCTGCGGCGATCGACTTCCCGCGCCAGCCAGGCTGTTTCACGCATCCAGCGCTTCATCGGGCGCGCTGGGAAGCCGCCCCACGCCTCGCCCGCCGGAATATCGCGCATCACCGCCGCAGCGGCCGCGACCCGCGCGCCGTCGCCGATGACCACGTGGTCCGCGACGCCGGCCTTGCCGCCGAACTGCACCCCGTCGCCGATCCAGACGCTGCCCGAAATGCCCGTGAACGCGGCCATCGCGCAATTGCGTCCGACGCGCACGTTGTGGGCGATGTGGACCAGATTGTCGATCTTGCTGTTCTCCCCGATCACGGTGTCGTCGAAGGCGCCCCGGTCGACGCAGCTATTGGCGCCTAAAGTGACGCCGTCCTGGATGAGCACGCGCCCAAGCTGAGGCACGTCCAGCAAGCCGTGCGCGTCCGCGGTCGCGCCGAATCCCGCCTCGCCGACGACGGCGCCGGCCAGGATTCGCACGCCGTCGCCGATCAGGGCGAAGCCGATGCAGGCGCCCGCGCCGATCGTACAGTCGCGCCCGATGGCGACGCCCGGACCGATCACCGCATTGGCGCCGATCACCGTGCCGCGGCCGATCCGCGCCTCATCGCCGATCACCGCGCCCGGTCCGACCTGGACGTCATCCTCCAGGTGGGCGCTGGCGGCCACGGCCTCGGCCGCGAGGCTGCGGCGGGGCCGATGAAGACGCTCGGCGGCGCGGGCCCAGGCGGCGTGCGGTGTGGGCGTGACCAGCGCGGCGCAGCCGGCAGGCGCTTCGGCCGCGTCCCTGGGGCTGAGGAAGCAGGCGCCGGCCGCGCCGGACCGGAGCGCGTCCAGGTGGGCGCGGTCCGCCAGGAAGGCGACCGTCCGCGGGCCCGCCTGCCCCAGCGTCGCCACGCCGTCGACGACGCGCCCACCCTGGGCGGCGTCGGCCAGCGACGCGCCGGTCAGGCGCGCCAGCTCCTCCAGGCCCACCGGACCCAGGGACTCGAAGAATCGCCGATCCGGCGTCACGCCGGTCGCGCCCGCAGAGCCGGCCTACTTCCGAGCAGCTGGCGCCGCCGCCGGGGCCGCGCCCTGTTCGAGGCGTTCACGATCGAAGCTGAACTGGGTGATCTTGGCGTTCAGCGCCGTCACCACCTGAGGCGTGATATCCATCGCCGGATTGGCCATCAGAATGGCGTTGCGGTGCAGCAGGATGGAGCATTGCTTCTGCTGGTAGACGGCGCGGAGCAGCGGATCCAGCTCCTGGCCGACGCGGGCCAGCGCCTTCTGTTCGGTCGCCTGGACTTCGCGGTCGCGCATCTCGGCCTTGCGCTGCAGGGCGTTGGCGCGGACCTGCAGGTCCGAGGCGCGGCGCTCGAGGGTGCTCTGGTCGAGGGACGAGCGTTGGGCGTCGAGGGACTTGGCCTCGGTGTCGATGGCGGTCTTCTCGGCGTTCAGCTCTGCGTTCACCTGGGCGACGATCTGCCCCATGCGGGATTCCACGTATTTGCCGACTGTGGAGGTGCCGATCGCGCCTTCGACGGAGAGGATGCAGACGTTGGCGAGGGGCGGACCGTGGGTGATGGCGGGGGCCGCCGCGGGAGCCTGTTGCGCCAGGGCGGTGGAGGCGAGCGCAAGCGCCGCCAGGCCGGTGGCGGCCGCTAGGACATTGCGAGTCATGACTATTGGAACCTGGTTGTTTGCGTGAAGCGGAACGTTTCGGTCTTGTCGTAAGGCTCTTTTTTCAGAACCTTGCTGAAGTCAAACTGAATGGGACCCATGGGCGACTTCCAGAAGATGCTGATGCCCGATGCGGCCCGCAGCGAGAAGTCGTCGAAGATCAGCGGATCGCGCACGCCGGCCGCGTTCAGCTTGTCCTTCTTGTCCAGCAGGCCCACGGCGCCGAAGTCGGTGAACAGCGCGGCCTTGATGCCGTACTGCTCCGGCAGGCCGGTGGGGATCATCAGCTCCACCGAGCCGATGGCGTAGGCCTTGGCGCCCAGGGCGTCGCTGCGGCTGAAGTTGGTGTCGCGGGGCCCAAGGCCCGCCAGCTCGAAGCCGCGGAAGGTGTTGCCGCCCTTGTAGAAGCGGTCGTTGATCCGGACCGTGTCGCCGCCCCAACCGACGATGTAGCCCGCCTCGCCGGTGACGCTGAGGATGAACGACTTGGAGAAGCCGTGATACCAGCCGCCGTCGGCGCGGGTGCTGAGGTAGTTCACGTCGCCGCCGAGGCCCGCGACGTCCTGGGCGAAGGCGGCGGTGAAACCGCGGGTCGGATTGATCGGGTCGTTTCGCCGGTCGATCCGGACGCCATAGCCGACCATCGAGGTGACGAAGGTGCCGCGCTGGGCGCACAGCGACAGCGAGACGATCGGGGCGGTGGGATCGCAGAAGCTGCTGTCGATGCTGACCTTTTCGCGGCTGAGACTGTAGTTGACCGACCCGCGCATGTTGAGCGTCAGCGGGAAGTCCAGGCGCAGGCCCGCGCCGGTGGTGTCGGTCTTGTAGGCCGAATAGTCGGTGAGGTCGTAGCGGTACTGGTAGAGGTCGACGCCGGCGGCGAGGTCGCGGCCGCGGAACCGGGGCTCGGTGAACGAGAACTCCACCTGCTGGCGCAGGGAGCCCACGGAGACGCGCGCGCGCACGTTCTGGCCGCGGCCGCGGAAGTTGCGCTGGCTGACGCCCAGGTCGAGAACCAGCTTGTCCACCGAGGAGTAGCCGGCGCTGAACGACAGCTCGCCGGTGGCCTGCTCCTGCACCGCGACCCGCAGGCCGGTGCGGTCGGGCGCCGACCCCGGGATCTCGTCGATCGTGACGTCCTTGAAGAAGCCCAGGCCCTTGATGTTGTTCTTGGACCGGTCGACCAGGGCGCGGTTGTAGGCGTCGCCCTCGGACACCATCATCTCGCGCCGGATCACGTAGTCGAGGGTCGAGGAGTTGCCGACGATGTCGATGCGGTCGACGTAGACCCGCGGTCCCTCGCGGACGTTGAAGATCACGTCGACGGTCTTGGTCTCGCGATTGGCCGTGTACTGCGGTCGCACGTCGACGAAGGCGAACCCGGCGGCGCCGGCGGCGAAGGTCAGGGAGTCGGTGGCCTTCTCGATCTTCTCGTCTTCGTAGGTCTGGCCGGAGCGGATCGGCAGGAGGGCGCGCAGGACGTTCTTGTCCAGCTTCTTCAGCTCGGTCTCGACGTCGACCTTGCCAAACCGGTATTTCGGCCCCTCGTCCAGGGTGTAGGTGACCACGAAGCCGTTCTTGTCGGGCGCGAGCTCCGCCACCGCCGAGATCACCCGGAAGTCGTAGTAGCCGCGGTTGCGGTAGTACTTGCGAAGCTGCTCGCGGTCGTACTCCAGCCGGTCGGGGTCGTAGTTGGCGTCGTTGGAGAAGAACTTGTACCAGGTCGACTGCTCGGTGCGGACCACGTCGCGCAGGTCGTTGTCCGAGTAGGCCTTGTTGCCCATGAAGTTGACGCGCAGGACGCCGCTCTTGGGGCCCTCGTCGATCTTGAAGATCAGGTCGACCCGCTTCTGGGGCAACTCGACGATCTGCGGCGTGACGTTGGCGGAGATCCGGCCCGAGCGGCGGTAGAGCTCGACGATCCGCTGGACGTCCTGCTGCACCTTGGAGCGGGTGAAGATGCCCCGCGGCCGCACGGTCACCTCGTCGCGCAGCTTCTCTTCCTTGAGGCCGTGGTTCCCCTCGAAGATCACCCGGTTGATGATCGGGTTCTCCACCACGCTGACGATGAGGTCGGAGCCCTCGAGGTCGATCTTCACGTCGGCGAACAGGTCGGTGCGGAACAGCGCCTTCAGGCCCAGGTCGATCTTGGCCGGATCGACCTCCTCGCCCGGCTGGATCGGCAGGTAGGACACCACCGTGGCCGGCTCGATCCGCTCGTTGCCCCGCACCAGGATGCGCTGCACGACGCCGGTCTGCGGCTGAGGCGGCGGAGGCGGCTGAGGGGGCGCGGTCGGTTGGGGCGCGGTCGGCTGGGGCGGCTGGGGCGCGGGCTGGGCCTGGGCGCGCGCGGCTCCCGGCGAGGTCAAGGCCGTGCCGCCCATCAGCAAAGCAAGGCCTGTGGCGAGCGCAGCGCGGCGAGCGCGGGGTCTTTGCATGGAGTTAAGCCGTCACGGGAAGCGGGCGCTGCTCAGGAAAAGAGACGGCCCAGGAGTTTGAACACACGCAGTTGCTGCAGATCGTTCCAGGTGGCGAACAACATCAATCCGAGCACCAACGCAAGGCCCACGCGATAACCCGCCGCCTGAAGCTTGGCCGCGAGCGGCCGGCGAGCCACAGCTTCGTAGGCGTAGAACAGCAGGTGGCCGCCGTCGAGGATCGGAATCGGCAATAAATTCATAAAGCCGATGCTCACCGAGATGAGTCCGGCGAGAAGGCTTAGGTTCACGGTGACGGCGGTGAGCATGGCGCCCAGATTCGGCGCGCCCTCGGCGCTGGCCTGGGCCACCTTGCCGGTTCCCACCGCGATTCCCAGGGGTCCGCTGATCTGGTCGGCGCTGACCTGGCCCTGAATGATTCGGCCCAGGTAGTAGATGGTGGTGGTCAGCACCTTCCAGGTCTGTTCGACGCCGCCGCCCAGGGCTTGGATCGGGTTGTAGCGCACCCTGATGGTGTCGCCCGGGGACTGGGACGGGGCCAGCCCGATGATCCCGACCCGCTGGACGCCGCGCACCCGGTCGGGAATGTTCGTCCACACCGGCGTGGCGGCGAGCTCGATCTCGCGCCCGCCACGCTCGACGACGAAGGTCGTGGGCGCCCCGCCCCGCACCCGCACGATGGTCATCAGGTCCTCGAAGCTCGCCACCTTCTGGCCCGCGGCCTCCACCACCAGGTCGCCGGGCCGGAAGCCGGCGTGGGCGGCGACGCTGCCGGGGGTGACCGTGGCCACCCGGGCGAGGGTGACCTGCTCGCCGATGGTCATCAGCAAGAGGGCGAAGATGGCGATGGCCAGGAGGAAGTTGGCGATGGGTCCGGCGGCGACGATCACGGCGCGCTGCCAGGTCGGCTTGAAGTGGAAATAGCGGGTGAGCGCCTGCGCGCCCTCCCGGCGCACGACCTCGCGGCGCAGGGCGTCGAGCGCCTCCTCGTCGGGCACGCTGGCCTCGTTGTCGTCCCCGGCGAAGCGGACGTAGCCGCCGAACGGAATCCAGCCGATGCGCCATTCGACGCCGGATCGGTCGCGCCAACTGGCGATCGCGCGCCCGAAGCCGATGGAGAACCGGTCGACGGCGACGCCGAGGCTGCGGGCGGCCAGGAAGTGGCCAAGCTCATGGATCGTCACCACCAGGGTGAGGACGAGCAGGAACGGAACGACGAACGTCAGGACGGTCGATAAAACGTCGAGCATCTACGGTAGCTCCTTGCGCCGGCTCAACGCCGGCTTAGGGCGAGGACAACCTCGCTCGCCACGCGGCGCGCCGCCGCATCGTTTTCGTGCGCGCATTCCAACGGGTCGTTCGAGACTCCGTACCGGTGGCCCGACTCCATCTGCTCCAGGGTCTCCGCCACGACGGCGGCAATATCGAGAAACCCTATGCGCCGGTCAAGGAAGGCCGCCACGGCGATCTCGTCGGCGGCGTTCATCGCCGTGGGCGCGCCGCCGCCGGCGGCCAGCGCGTCCTTGGCGATCCGCAGCGCGGGGAACCGCTCCAGGTCCGGGTCCTCGAAGGTCAAGGGGCCGTTGCGCGCCAGGTCCAGGCGCTCGGCGGGCCAAGGCAGCCGGTCGGGCCAGGCGAAGGCGCAGGCGATGGGCGCACGCATGTCGGGGGGGCCCAGTTGGGCCAGGGTCGAGCCGTCCGCGTACTCCACCAGGCTGTGGACGATGGACTGCGGGTGGATGAGGACCTCGATACGCTCTGGCGGCATGGCGAACAGGTAGGCGGCCTCGATGACCTCCAGGCCCTTGTTCATCATGGTCGCCGAATCGACCGAAATCTTGGCGCCCATGCTCCAGTTGGGGTGGGCGAGCGCCTGCTCCGGCGTGGCCCGCGCCATCTCGTCGCGGGCCCAGGTGCGGAACGGGCCGCCCGAGGCGGTGAGGATCAGCCGGGCCACGTGGCGGGCGTTGGCGGGGGCGAACACCTGGAAGATCGCCGAGTGCTCGGAATCCACCGGGATCACCTTGCCGCCGGCGAGCTTGGCCGTCCGCAGGAGGGCGGGACCGGCGCAGATCAGGCTTTCCTTGTTGGCGAGCGCCACCACCGCGCCGGCGCGGGCCGCGGCCAGGGTGGGCGCCAGACCCGCGAAGCCCACGATGGCCGACATCACCCACTGGGCGTCGGCGGAGGCGGCCTCGGCGATGGCCGTGGCGCCGGCGGCCGCGGCGATCCCCGAGCCGGCCAGGCGCGCCTTCAGGGCCGGCAGCGCCGCCTCGTCCTCGACGACGGCGATCCCGGGGCGCCACTTCAGGGCCTGCTCGGCCAGGCGCTCCACGTTGCGGCCCGCCACCAGGGCCGCCACCTCCACCTCCGCGCCGGAGCGCTCGAGGAGGTCGAGGGTCGAGACCCCCACCGAGCCCGTGGAGCCCAGGACGCTGATCTTGCGGGGCAGGCTCAATGTCCCCACCCCAGGTAGTTCACCAGCCGCGCGCCTGCGATCACCACCACGGCGAACAAGAGGCCGTCGACCCGGTCCAGCAGGCCGCCATGGCCGGGGATCAGGTCGCCGGAATCCTTCACCCCGAATCGGCGCTTCAGCACCGATTCCCAAAGGTCGCCGGCCATGGTGGCCAGGCCGCCGGCCAAGCCGACGATGGCGGCGGCCGCCAGGTTCAGCTTGAAATACGGCAAGGCGGCCATCAGGGCCCCGGTGAGCATCGCGGCCACCAGTCCGCCGATGAACCCCGACCAGGTCTTGTTGGGCGAGAACCGGGGCCACAGCTTGGGGCCCTTCAGGGCGTTGCCGACCGCATAGGCGGCGATGTCGGCCGACCAGGTGATGGCCAGCAGCATCATGGTCCAGTACGCCCCCTGGTTGGTGCGGTGCAGCCAGATCAGGCAGAGGGCGGGGATGCCGATGTAGATCACCCCCAGGGCCGCGTCGCTCGGCCGCTCGGAGACGCCGCGGGCCACCACGGCGGCGGCCAGCGCGCCGGCCGAGGCGACCGCCCAGCCCAGGGTGATCTCGCCCGTGTGCACCGTGAACACGCCCGCCAGCACCGCCACGGCGACGGCGAAGGAGACCCGGATCGGCGCGCTGGGCGCGGTCATGGTTCCCCATTCGATGGCCAGCAGCGCCACCGCCACGGCCAGCAGCACCAGGAAGAACGGCCCGCCGAACCAGACGGCCGCCAGCACCGCCGGAATGAGGACGACGGCGGAAAGTACGCGGACGCCGAGGTTGTTCCAGTCGAAGCGTCTAGCCGGCGGCAAGAACGTCACCCGACTCGGCGCCGCCGTAGCGCCGCTCGCGCGTCTGGAACTCGCTGATGGCGGCCGCCAGGTGCTCGCCCCCGTAATCGGGCCACAGCACGTCCTGGAATACGAATTCGGAATAGGCCGACTCCCACAGCAGGAAATTCGACAGCCGCCGCTCGCCGCTGGTGCGCACCACCAGATCCGGCGCCGGGACGCCCGCCGTCGACAGACGCTGAGAGAACGCCCGCTCCGTGAGGTCCGCGGGATCCATTTCGCCCCGCGCCGCCTGCGCCATCAACGTTCGGGTCGCCTCCACGATGTCGGCCCGGGCGCCATAGTTGAACGCCACCTGCAGGAAGAAGTTCTCGTTATGCGCCGTCTGGCTCTCGGCGCGGGCCACGATCTCGGCGATGTCGGGGGCCAGGCCCTCGCGCAGGCCCAGGATGCGCACCCGCACGCCCTCCTTCGCCAGGGTGGAGAGGTCGCTGTTCACGTAGTTCTTCAGGAGCCGCATAACCTCGGCCACCTCGCCGGCCGGGCGGCGCCAGTTCTCGGTGGAGAAGGCGTAGAGGGTGAGCCAACGCACGCCCAGCTTGGGCGCGGCCTTGACCGTGCGGCGGATCGCCTCGACGCCCTGGGGATGGCCGAAGGTGCGCGGCAGGCCCCGGCGCTTGGCCCAGCGCCCGTTGCCGTCCATGACGATGGCCACGTGCAACGGCGCCGGCTCGCCCTTCGGCGCGCCCTTCTGCGGCGGAGAATTGGCTGCGGCCATGAAGCGCCTTCATTGCTCGGGCGGCGCGTGCACGCCTAGACCTGCATGATCTCTTGTTCTTTGGTTTTCAAGGCTTCGTCGACGTGCTTGATCGCCTCGTCGGTGAGCTTCTGGACCTCGGTCTCCATGCGCTTGTGCTCGTCCTGCGCAATGACGCCATCCTTCTCCGCCTTCTTCAGGTCGTCCATGGCGTCGCGGCGCACGTTGCGCACGGCCACTTTCTGCTGCTCGGCGTATTTCCCGGCCACCTTGACCAACTCGCGGCGGCGGTCCTCGGTGAGCGGCGGGATCGGAATGCGCAGGGTCTGGCCTTCGACCACGGGATTGAAGCCCAGGCCGGCGGTGCGGATGGCCTTGTCCACCGGCCCTACCATCGATTTGTCCCAGATGCTGACCATGATCGCACGCGGCTCGGGCACGCTGACCGAGCCCACCTGGTTGATCGGCATCTTGGCGCCGTAGGCCTCGACCATCACCTGGTCGAGCAGGCCTGCGGAGGCGCGGCCCGTGCGCAGGCTGTGGAACTCCTCCTTCAGGGCGGCGACCGCCTTTTCCATGCGGTCCCGGTATCTCGAAAGCACCGGCTTTTCGGCGGCGGCCATGGGCGTTGCTCCCTTCGTTCTCAGTGTGCCGTTCAGGCGATGGTGGTGTGGACGCCTTCGCCGGTCAGCACCTTCAGGAAATTCCCGCGTTCGCGGATGGAAAACACCACGATCGGGATATGGTTGTCGCGCATCAGGCTGATGGCCGAGGCGTCCATCACCCGCAGGTCCTTGGCCAGGACCTCGTGGTAGCTGAGCTGTTCGTAGCGGCGGGCGGACGGGTCGGTCTTCGGGTCGGCGGTGTAGACCCCGTCGACGCTGGTGCCCTTGAAGAGCGCGTCGCAGCCCATCTCGGCGGCGCGCAGGGCGGCCGGGGTGTCGGTGGTGAAGAAGGGCGCGCCGAGGCCCGCGGCGAAGATCACCACGCGACCCTTCTCCAGGTGGCGCAGGGCGCGCCTGCGGATGAAGGGCTCGCAGATGGCGTCCATGGGGATCGCCGACTGGACGCGGGTGTAGACGCCGATCTTCTCGAGCGTGGCCTGCATGGCCAGGGCGTTCATCACCGTCGCCAGCATGCCCATGTAGTCGGCGCTGGCCCGCTCCATGCCGCTCTCGGCCAGGGCCTTGCCGCGGAAGATGTTGCCGCCGCCCACCACCAGGCAGACCTGAACGCCCTGGCGCACGACCTCGCCGATGTCCTCGCAGACGGCCTGCAGGGTCTTGGGATCGATCCCGTAGGTGTCCCCGCCGACGCCCGCCTCGCCGGACACCTTCAGTAGGACGCGCTTGTAGCGGGGCTGTGGCATCGCGGGGGTCATCCGAATCCTGAACGCTGGAACAATAGACAAGGGCGCGGCGCGCGTCGAACGCGGCCGCGCCCCAAAGGGTCTAAGTCGGCGTCAGGACTGGCCGGAAAGCTGGGCGACCTCGGCGGCGAAGTCGTCGGACTTCTTCTCCACGCCCTCGCCCAGCGCCAGGCGAACGAACCCCTTCACCGTCACCGGCGAGCCGAGCTGCTTGGCGGTTTCGGCGACGAGCTGCTCGATGGTCTGGTCCGGGTTCATGACGAACGGCTGCTTCAGGAGCACCACTTCTTCCTGCCACTTGCGGATGCGGCCCTCGACCATCTTCTCGGCGATCTCGCGCGGCTTGCCGGATTCGATCGCCGTCAGGGTCTGGATCTCGCGTTCCTTGGCCACGACCGCGGGGTCGAGCTCGTCGGTGGAGAGCGCCAGCGGCGGGGTCGGCGTACCGGCCACGTGCAGCGCGATCTTGCGGCCCACGTCCTTGAGCACCGCCTGGTCGCCGGCGCCTTCCAGCGCCACCAGCACGGCCAGCTTGCCGACGTCATCGGCTTGCTTGTTGTGCAGGTAGAGCGAGACGGCCCCCTGCCCCACCGACAGGCGGGCAGACCGGCGCACGACCATGTTTTCGCCGATGGTGGCGATCAACTGGGTGACCATGTCGCCCACGGTCTCGCCCTTGGCGGTCTTGGCGCCCGAGATGGCGTCCACGCCGCCGTCCACGCCGAGCGCGACACGCGCGATCTCGCGCGCGGCCTCCTGGAAGGTCGCGTTCTTGGAGACGAAGTCGGTCTCGGCGTTCAGCTCGATGACGACGCCGGTCTTGGCGTCGGCGCTGACCATGCCGGCCACCAGGCCCTCGGCCGCGGCGCGGTCGGCCTTCTTGGCGGCCTTGGCCAGGCCCTTGGTGCGCAGCCAGTCCATGGCCGCGTCCAGCTCGCCATTGTTTTCTTGCAGGGCGCGCTTGCAGTCCATCATGCCCACGCCGGACTTTTCGCGCAGCTCCTTGACCAGCGAAGCGGTGATTTCCGCCATGGCGGGCTCCTTCAGGTTGAGATCGGCGCGGCGCATATAAGCGCCGCGCCGCAAGATTTCACGACAACGACCGGCGGCGATCAGGCCGCCGGCTGCACGCCTTCATCGACCTCGACCGCCGCATCCGAGCGGGCCAGGGCCGGTTCGACCGGCGCCTCGGCGGCGCCCAGGTCGACGCCGGCGGCCGACTGGCCGGCCGCCAAGCCGTCGAGGATCGAATCGGCCATCAGGTCGCAATAGAGCTGGATGGCGCGCGCGGCGTCGTCGTTGCCCGGGATCGGGAAGTTGATGCCGTCCGGGTTGCAGTTGGTGTCGAGGATGGCGATCACCGGGATGCCCAGCTTGCGGGCCTCCAGGATGGCGATGGCTTCCTTGTTGGTGTCGATGACGAACATCAGGTCGGGGATGCCGCCCATGTCCTTGATGCCGCCCAGCGACAGTTCGAGCTTGTCGCGCTCGCGGGTGAGCTGCAGCAGCTCCTTCTTGGAGCGGCCCTGGGCGTCGCCCTCGACCAGCGTCTCGAGCTCGCGAAGGCGGGCGATCGACTGGGACACGGTGCGCCAGTTGGTGAGCGTGCCGCCCAGCCAGCGGTGGTTCACATAGTACTGGGCGCAACGGCGCGCGGCCGTGGCGATCGGGTCGGAAGCCTGGCGCTTGGTGCCGACGAACAGCACGCGCCCGCCGCCGGCGGCGGTTTCGCGGGCCTTGACCAGCGCCTGGTGCAGGAGCGGGATCGACTGCGACAGGTCGATGATGTGGATGTTGGAGCGGCTGCCGAAGATGAACTTGTCCATCTTCGGGTTCCAGCGGTGGGTCTGGTGGCCGAAGTGGGCGCCAGACTCCAGCAGTTGACGCATAGAAATATCGGGAAGCGCCATGGGCGTTACGTATCCTTCTTCCGGTTAACCGCCGCAGGCCACCCTCCCGAGGGGGAGGACCGGAATGGTAACAGCGGGATGTCTCCCCGCCGCAGCCAAACGCCTGCGTGTGGATTTGAGCGCGCGGATTTAGGCGCTGCCGCCGCGGAATGCAAGCCCCCGCGCGCCGCGTCTTGCGGCCGAGCTTGCGACCACATACTCTCATAGATTGAGATTGGGGGGCAGGATGAAGACTGCGCTGATGCTCGGGCTGGCCTTGGCCCTGACCGCGGCGACCGCCGAGGCCGCGCCGCGCTACGGCTACGGGGCGCCGCGGCCGCCGGAGGCGCCCCGGGCGCCCTCGATGTCGGACCCGGGCTCGTTCAAGCCCTGGAAGCCCTACAAGGGATATTCCATCTATGGCGACGACCCGACGTCGGTCGCCCCCAGCCGGACGCCCGGCCGTCAGCCCGGCCTGACCCCGCGCAACGTGAAGCCGTTCCCGAGCGAAGGCGTTTTCGGACCGTCCGGCGGAACCTTCCAGGACCGTCGCCGCGGGACGCTTTAAAGCGCGCGCCACGGGGACATGCACTTCAGTGCGTGTCCCCTAGGTCAGAGCTCTTCGACGAACACTACGCCCGGCGCGGTCTTCAGGGCGCCGCGGACCGCGCCGTCCAAAGTGAAGCGGCCGGGAAGCTTGACCTCCACCTCGCGGCCGCCGTCGACGATGGCGGTGAGCACGATCTCGCCGCCGCGGGGGTTGGCGACGTTCTCCAGGCGGCGCTTGAGCGCCTCGATCTCGACGCTGCGCGGAGCCATGTGCAGGCGCAGCCCCGCCGTCGCGTTCTCCACCGCCCGCTCCACCGGCTCGGCGTCGTCGCCGAAGAAGCGCACCTCGCCGTCCTTGGCCTTGGCGCGCACCTTGATGGCGATGGCCCGGCCGGGCTCCAGCAGGTCGCGGCACTTGCGCAGGGTCTCGGGCGGAAACAGCACCTCGTACTCGCCGGTGGGGTCGGAGAGGGTCACGAAGGCGAACTTCTCGCCGCTGGATTGCGACGCACGCTCCTGCTTGCGGCGCACGACGCCGGCCATGCGCAGCGCCTCGGCGCCGGCCTCGGCCTTCATGACGGCGTCGGCGTAGAGGTCGGTGCGGCGGCGCCGCAGGGCCTCGACCATGTCGTCCAGGGGATGGCCCGAAAGGTAGAAGCCCACGGCCGCCAGCTCCTCGTCCAGCCGCTGGACCGGGTTCCAGGCCTCGACCTTCGGCAGCCTGGGCCGCGCGGCGTCCGACTGGTCGGCGCCGAAGAGGGAGCCCTGGGATGAGGCGCGCTCGGCCGCGACGCTCTGGCCGTAGGCGGCGAGTTGTTCGGCGGCCGCGACGATCTGGGCGCGGTTCGGATGCAGGGTGTCGAAGGCTCCGGCCCGGGCGAGGGTCTCCAGGGCGCGGCGGTTGACCTGCCGGGGGTCCACCCGCTCGACGAAGTCGAAGAGGTCGCGGAACGGCCCGCCCTCGCGGCGCACGGCGACCACATGCTCCATGGCCTGGAGCCCCAGGTTGCGCACGCCGCCCAGGGCGTAGAGCACCTCGCCGCCCTCCACGTCGAAGTCGGCGTTGCAGAGGTTCACGTCGGGGGCGCGGATCTTCACGCCGAGCCTTCGGGCGTCTTGGTAGAACACCGCCAGCTTGTCGGTGTTGGAGATGTCGAGGCTCATCGAGGCGGCGTAGAACTCGACGGGCGTGTTCGCCTTCAGCCAGGCCGTCTGGTAGGCGATCAGCGCGTAGGGCGCGGCGTGGGACTTGTTGAAGCCGTAGCCAGAGAACTTGGCCATCAGCTCGAACAGGGTGTCGGAGAGGTCCTTGTCGATTCCCCGCTCGGCGGCGCCGGCGTCGAAGCGCGCCTTCTGGAGGTCCATCTCCTCCTTCTTCTTCTTGCCCATGGCGCGGCGCAGGAGGTCGGCTTCGCCCAGGCTGTAGCCCGCCATGATGCGGGCGATGTCCATCACCTGCTCCTGGTAGACGATGACGCCGTAGGTGTCCTTGAGCACCGGCTCCAAGAGCGGATGGTAGACGTTCAGCGGCTTGCGGCCAGCCTTGGTGTCCACATAGGCTGGGATGGAATCCATCGGGCCCGGCCGGTAGAGCGAGATGAGCGCGGTCACCTCCTCCAGGGAGTTGGGGCGAAGCTGGCGCAGGATGTCGCGCATCCCCTGCCCTTCCAACTGGAACACCCCCACCGTCTGGCCGGCGGCCATCAGCTCGTAGGCGCGGGCGTCGTCGAGGGCGAGCCCCTCCAGCGGGAAGCCCGCGCCGCGCTTTTCCAGGAAGGTCATGGCGCGGCGGACCACGGTGAGCGTCTTCAGGCCCAGGAAGTCGAACTTCACCAGGCCCGCGCTCTCCACCCACTTCATGTTGAACTGGGTGGCCGGCAGGTCGGATCGCGGGTCGCGGTAGAGGGGCGACAGCTCGGTGAGCGGCCGGTCGGCGATGACCACGCCCGCGGCGTGGGTCGAGGCGTTGCGGTAGAGGCCCTCGAGCTGCAGGGCGATGTCGAGGAGCTGGGCGACCATCTCGTCGTCGGCCTTGGCCTGGCGCAGGCGCGGCTCGATCTCGATGGCCTTGGCCAGCGTCACCGGATTGGCGGGGTTGGCCGGCACCATCTTGGCCAACCGGTCCACCAGGCCCAGCGGCAGTTGCAGCACCCGGCCGACATCGCGCAGCACCGCGCGGGCCTGCAGGGTGCCGAAGGTGATGATCTGGGCCACCCGGTCGCGGCCGTAGCGCTGCTGGACGTAGGCGATCACCTCGTCGCGGCGCTCCTGGCAGAAGTCGATGTCGAAGTCGGGCATCGACACACGCTCGGGGTTCAGGAACCGCTCGAAGATCAGGCCGTACTTCAGCGGGTCCAGGCCGGTGATCAGCAGCGACCAGGCGGTGAGCGAGCCCGCGCCGGAGCCGCGCCCCGGCCCCACGGGCACCCCGTGCGCCACCGCCCACTTCATGAAGTCCGAGACGATCAGGAAGTAGCCGGAAAAGCCCATGTGCTGGATGACGCCGATCTCGCGCTCCAGCCTCGCCCAGTATTCCTCCTCAGGCTTGGCGGCGCCGGCGCTGGCCAGCCGGGCGCGCAGGCCCTCGCGGGCCTGTTCGGCCAGCTCCTCGTCCTCGCTGCGGCCGCCGGCGGTGGGGAAGCGCGGCAGGATCGGGTCGCGCTTGACCACCATGAAGGCGCAGCGCCGGGCGATATCGAGGGTGTTGTCGCAGGCCTCCGGCAGGTCGGCGAACAGGGCGCGCATGTCGGCCGGCGACTTGAACCAGTGCTCGGCGGTGACGCGGCGGCGCTCCTCCTGGCCGATGAAGGCGCCGTCGGCGATGCACAGCAGGGCGTCGTGCGCCGCGTGCATCTCGGACTTGGCGAAATAGACGTCGTTGGTGGCGACGAGGGGCACGTCCTCGTCGTAGGCGAAGGCCACCAGCTCCGGCTCGGCGGCCGCCTGACTGGCCAGGCCATGGCGCTGCAGCTCGACGTAGAAGCGGTCGGCGAACACCCGGCGCATCTCGGCCAGCGCCGCGCGGCCCTCCGTGCGCTTGCCGGCGGCGAACAGCGGGTCGACCGGACCGTCCGCGCCCCCCGACAGCAGGATCAGACCCTCGGCGTGATCGCAGACCTTGGACCAGGGGACGCATGGGTCGTCCGTGGCCTCGATTTCCAGGTAGGCGGCGGAGGAGAGCTCCGAGAGGTTGCGGTAGCCCGCCTCGCTTTGCGCCAGCAGCACGATGGTCGGGACCCTCGCCCAGCGCTCGGGCGGGCCCTCGCCGATGCCGGTGACCGGCAGGGCGATGCCCACGATGGGCTGCACCCCTTCGCCCTTGGTGGCGACCGAGAACTCCAGCGCCCCGAACAGGTTGGCCCGGTCGGTGAGCGCCACGGCCGGCGCCTCGTCGGCGGCGGCGAGCTTGCCCAGCCTGTCGGCCTTGATCGCGCCTTCCAGCAGGGAGTAGGCCGAGCGCGTCCGCAGATGAACAAAACCGCCCGCGCTCTCGTTCACCCGCATCCTCCCGGTCCGCCGCTAGCCCACGTGGCTGGTCACCACGCAGACCATCCAGATGAAGCTCGCCACGGAGGCGAACGCCAGCGATTCTCGCGCCAATCGAACCATGAGCCCAAATCCCCTTGTGGATGTTCGTGGTTCGTTCTATTCCGGTTTTGTTCTCATGGTCAAGCCGTTTTCAATGGAGATCCGTCATGGACCAGCGCCTCA
>Ga0207668_10001030_pt1 | contig 16627 bp, 16 predicted proteins | sample KBSS43metaG_FD_184323 | JGI IMG/M metagenome (GOLD analysis project Ga0207668, IMG submission 184323) | Switchgrass rhizosphere microbial communities from Kellogg Biological Station, Michigan, USA - KBS S4-3 metaG (SPAdes) (version 2) | ecosystem: Host-associated > Plants > Roots > Rhizosphere... | reverse complement strand
CGTGCCCGACGCCCGGGTACTCCTTGACGTCGTGCGGGACGTCGCCTGCCTCGAGCTGCGCCTTAACCCCAGGTGCCGCCCCACGCAGCATGACGTCGCGGGCACCGTAGCTTGCCACCATGGGGCACGACCGGCTCAGGTCGGGCTCGCTCCACGGAGCCATGCCGTAGTTGGGGGCGGTCGCATCGAACACCCCGCGCGGTGCCAGTTGAAGACAGAAGCCGCCACCCATGCAGAAGCCGACGGAGCCCACCTTGCCCGTGCACCGCGGGTCGCCCGCGAGGTGATCGCGCGCCGCGATGATCGCGTCGACCGCCGGACCGGCGCCTACGACGTGCGACCGGAACGTCGACACCACACAACGAATTCGTGGCCCACCGCGGCGGTAGAGCGCTGGCGCGAGCGCCAGGTAGCCGTGGGCGGCGAAGCGATCGGTGATTCGCTTCAGATCGGTGGTGAATCCGAGTGCGTCCTGCAGGACGACCACCGCGGGCCACGGACCGTCACCCGCGGGAATCGCGAGGTACGCGGGCACGGGACCGTCGGGAGAGGGATAGTCGATGTCCACCATGGTTGCCAAAGATAGTCCGAACCAAGTCTTCGATCGGTACGTGCCTGCGCAAGTCGGCACCTAATCCGCTGGCCGGTAGAGCGCAGCCACTTCGGTCGGCCTGACCTTCATCCTTCAACTCGGCCTCCGTGGGCGTGGGGGCACCGCGTCGCACTTCGATTGCGGCGAAGGGCACTTCGCCGAGGCGGCGTCGCGCACCGCCTGGTGACCGATCAGCACCCGGCGCACCGTCTCGGGGAGGATCTTGAAGCCGCCGCGGTTGATCGCCCCGTCGCCACGCCCGTGAATGGTGATGAAGCCGTCGGCGTCGATCGACGCAAGGTCGGTGGTGCGGATCCACTCCGGGCCCATGACGTCGACCCTGGCCTCGAGAAACCCCTTGGTCCCCAACGGAACCTCGGCTCCCGAATCCGGGTCGACGACGCGGGCCGCAACCCCAGGCAGCGGCTTGCCTGCGCTGTCGGGTTTCGAATTGCCGTACCGCTCGTAGAGCTCGGGTGTCCACGCGCACACCGAGCCTGCGAATTCGGTTGCGCCGTAAGCCCACAACACCGGGATCCCGTACCGCCGCTCGAACTCGTCGCGCACGGCCTGCTCGAGGGGGCCGGCACCGCCGACGAGGTACTCCAGCGATTCGAGGTCCTCCGGCGGCACATCGGCATCCAGCATCATCCGCACGATCGTGGGTTGCGCACCACCCCTTCGGATCCGGTAATCCTTGACCGCCCGCACCCAGTCGGTGACTGTGAACTTCTCCAGCAGTAGCAGGCGCTTGCCGAGGGCTGCACCGGCCAGCAGCTGGCACGCGCCGCCGATGTTGCCGAACGGGAGGAAGACGACGTCCGGCGGATCATTCCGATCCGGTAGCCGCCCGTCGGTGATGCTGCGCGCCATATCCGGCCAGGCCGCTGGCCAGGTTGGCCGCGAAGGACTCGGAACGACTGGTCGCAGCCATCAGTACTGCGTCGTCCCTCCGTCGACGGGGATCGCGGCGGCGGTGACGAACTTCGACTCGTCGCTGGCCAGCCACAGCACGGCGTCGGCGATGTCGGCTGCGTCGGCGATGCCCATGGTGAGGAAGCCGAGCAGCATGCTCGACAGTTGCGGGTAGGACTCCATGGTCCGGCCGATCTCGGCCACCATGTCGCCCGAGCCCATGTCCGTGGCGACCGGGCCGGGGTGCACGCTGTTGACGCGGATCGAATGCCGCCCCAACTCGGCGGCGAAGGCGCGCGCCATGCCTGTCACGGCGTGCTTGCTGGTGGTGTAGTGCACCATGAACGGCTGCATCTTGAGCCCCGCGGCGGAACTGATCAGGATGATGGACCCGCCGCGGCCGCCGTCGATGATGTGCTGCGCTCCGGCCATGACCGCGTTCCAGGTGCCGGTCACGTTGACGTCGATGACGTCGCCCCACGACTCGGGGGTGATCTCGGCCCAGGTCTGCGGGACGGCGATCCCCGCGTTCGCGACGATCACGTCGAGCCTGCCGAACTCGGCGACCCCATCGGTGACGGCCTTCGAGAGCCCGGCATGGTCGCGGGTGTCGACGACGGAGGCGAGGATGCGACGGCCGGTGGCCTCGACCAGCCGGACGGTCTCGTCGAGATCCGCGCGGGATGCGGGGTCGTACTTGACGCTTGGCGCGACCCGACCCGCGAGGTCGACGGCGATGACGTCGGCGCCCTCCTGGGCCATCCGCACCGCATGCGCCCGGCCCTGCCCCCGTGCCGCACCCGTGATGAAGACGACCCTATCCTCGAGCTTGCCCGTCACTGTGTTTCCTCTCGTTGATTGCTCGTCAGCATGTCGCGGAGTCGACGGACGTCGACCTTGCCCGTCGAACCTCGAGGGACTTGCTCGACGGAGGTGAGTAGTACCCAGACCGTCGGTAACTTGAACGAGCTCAACGCCTTCCGCGCCGCGGCCTGCAGCTGATCCGGCGTCCGGCCGACGTCGCACACCACCACGGCCCCCACCCGATCGCCCCGCACGTTGGTGACGAACGCGGCGTCCGAGGTGAACATGATCGCCAGGGGATCGCTCGGGTCCACCGACGAGGCGAGCGAGCAGGCGACGTCGCGGGCGGAATCGTCGGCGGTCAGCCCGGCGACCTCGTCGGCGCTCCAGACCTGCCGCAGCGCGGGTAGGGCGGGTAGGTCGTCGAGGTAGCGGTGGCCGCGAAACTCCTCGACGCTGACCAGGAACTGCACGGCGGCCACGCGCAACTGGGCAGCGAGTTCGCGCGGCCGCAGCAGTGTGCTCAACGGGACCAGCACCGCGCCGACGCGGGTGAGTGCCAACGCAAGCCGGACCCAACCGACGCCGTTCGGCATGATCAGCCCGACCCGGCTGCCCTTGCCGACACCGGCCGCCACGAAAGCGGCGGCCAGCTCCCGCGTGGTGGAATCCAGTGCCGCGTAAGTGATTCGAGTGTCCGGGTCGATTACCGCCGGTTTGGCCGTTTCGGTGGCCGCGCGGTGGGTCAGGAGTTCGTCGATCGTGTCACGCATCGAAGAGCCCGGGCAGTCGGCGGCCGTCGACCTTGCCGCTGGATAGCAGCGGTAGGTCCGCGGCTGGTATCGCAAGGATGCGCCGGGGGATCTTGTACGACGACAGCTCGCGCGCGAGCCCCTCGCGCAGCGCGCGCTCGTCGAACGGCTGATCGTCGGCCAACGCGATCACCGCGGCCACCACCTGCCCTCGTTCGGCGTCGGGCAGGCCGATGACGTGGGCCACGGCGCCGGTCAGCCGGCCGATCGCGTTGGCGACCTCGACCGGCGACACGTTGGCGCCCGCCGTCTTGATCATCGCTGTCCGTCTGCCGAGGAAGTACAGGAATCCGTCGACATCGGCGCTCACCATGTCACCCGTGTGGAACCATCCGTCGCGGTCGAAGCATTCCTCGCGACTGCGCCGGTAGTACCGCTGCATGACGAACGGTCCACGGATGCAGAGCTCGCCTGGCTCGCCTGCGCCCACCGGCTCGTCGGAGTCTGGGTCGACGATCTTCGTGTCGAAACCCGGTGCGGGCCTGCCGAACGAGCCCCGGCGCTGCTCGGGTTGATCCGTCTCGTCGTCACTGAGCAGCAGCGTGCTTCCCGCTTCGGTCATGCCGAGCATGTTGTGGCGCAGCTCGGGATCGGCGGGTCGCGCGTCTGGCGGCATGATCGGGTACAGGTTGCCGCGCCGCATCGACGACAGGTCGCGGTCGTTGAAGCTGGGATGTTTGGCGAGGTGCGCGATGGTGGCGGCGAAGCCGTTGGTCATGGTCGGCCGTTCGGCCTCCAGCAGGTCGAGGGTGCGGCCCGCGTCGACGGCGTTGGAGCACACCAGCGTTGCGCCGGCGACCAGAGTGGCGAGCAGGCCGAACCCGAGCCCGCCGATCCAGAAGAACGGCGAGTTGCAGAACAGCGTGTCGGCTGGGGTCAGCCCCCGGATCTCGTCGAGGTTGCGCTGATGGGTCAGCAGCGCGGCGTGCGTGTGCACCGCACCCTTCGGCGCGCTGGTGGAGCCGGACGTGTACACGATGGTCAACGGATCGCTGCCGACCACGTCGTCCTCGGCGGCTTGCAGCAGTGCTACGTCGATGGATTCACCTGCCTGGCAGAGCCGTTCGGCGTCGAACACGACGTGACGCAGTTGTGGAACGCCTGGGCGCATCAGGCGTTCGCCCGCGGTGACGTCACCGTCGAGCACCTCGGCGAGACGCGCCACGTAATCGTGGGAGCGATACCCCTTGGCGGACAGCAGAATCGCGACGTCGGCGTCGACCAGCTGCTCGCGGAGTTCGCGCGCGGTGGCGAAGGTGGTGAACGGAATCACCACCGCGCCGATCCGTGCCGCGGCCAGCATCGCCACCACGAACGCCGAACCATTGGGTTCCAGGATTCCGACGTGGGTGCCGCGTCCGGCTCCGAGCGCGAGCAGCCCCCTGGCGAGGGCGGCCGAGCGCCGGTCGGCCTCGACGTAACCGAGTCGGTCGTCGTCGCAGACGAGCAGCGGATGCTCACCGCGTGCCCACGCCTGCTCGCGGACCACGCCGCCCACCGTCGTCGGGCCCTCAGGCATGGTCGCTCTGCGCGGCGGACGTCGCCTCGGTGAAGTGGCGCCGCACCGCGGTGAGATCCGCCTTGCCCGACGGCGTACGCGGGATATGCGCGACGATCGCCAGCTCGGTGGGGATCTCGTACCGGGCCAACCGGGTGCCGAGGTAGCCGGCCAATTCGTCTGCGTCGAGGGACGCGCCGGCGCGCAATTCGACCATGGCGACCGGGGTTTCGCCCAAGCGGTCGTCGGGGAGTCCGACCACCGCTGCGCCCAGCACGGCGGGGTGCTGCTCCAGCGCGGCGCGCACGTCGTCCGGCATCACCTTGAAGCCGCCGCGGATGATGGCCTGGTCGGCGCGGCCGAGTATCCACAGGAACCCGTCGGCGTCGATGCGTGCCAGATCGGTGGTGCGGATCCAGTCCACGTTCGGGCCGAGCTGGCCGGGTTTGACCTCCAGCAAGCCGGGTTGGTCGGGGCCGACCGAGTTGCTGGCGTCGTCGACGACCCGCAGCTGCGCGCCGAGCGTGGCCCGGCCGACGCTGCCCCGTTTGGTGGTCCAGAAAACACGGTGGTCGGCCAGCGACCAGCCGGCCACGCCGCCGCCGAATTCCGTTGCCGCATAGGAGGTCAACACGGGGATGCCAAACTTCCGGGTGAAGGCGTCGGCATCGTCGGCGGACAGGGGAGCGGTGCCCGACGTGACGGCGGCGATGCTGCTCAGGTCGTCGCGGGTGAGCTCGGAGTGCAGCACCATCCGCAGTGCGGCGGGCACCAGCGACACCGCCCGCGGCCGGTGGGCGCGGACCGCTGCGGCCCAGCGTTCGAGTTCGAAGCGCGCCAGCAGCACGAACGGGCGGGCCTCGGCGACGCATTGCAACACGCGGAAGACGCCGCCGATGTGGACGAGAGGCGCATTGACGATGGCCACCCCGCGACGCGGCGCCGATGGTGTGTTCGCCGCGGACGGATCGACGCCCATCACGCTGCGCGCGAGCATGTCGTAGGTCAGGTCGATGCGCTTGGGCGGTCCCGTGGTTCCGCTGGTCAGCATGCGCACGGCCACCCCGGGGCGGCCGGAGTCCGTCGTGGCCGCGGTGGCCGGGCGGACGGCGGGTGGTTCGTCGAGTTCGGTGATCGTGACGACGGTGGTGCGCGGCGACGGCGTGACGAGTGCGGCCACGTCGTCCGGTGTGCCGACGAGCACGGGCAGGTCGAGTGCTTCGATGTCCGCGCGCGTACGTTCGTCGCCGCGGGACGGGTTGATGACGACGAGCGTGGCCCCGGCCATCAACAGTCCCAGCAACGTGGCGACGTGAGGTGGACGGTTGCGCAGCAGGACACCGACCTGGGGCGGTGGAGCGCCGTCGGGTGGGGCGACGAGAGCGTCTATGTGGCGGGCGAATTCGGCCAGCTCGCCCCACGTCGACCACCGGTCCTCGTACTCGATCGCGGGCGCGTCGGGAGCGAGGGCGAGCACGCCGGCGATCCGCTCGCCGAGCGGATGCGCCATCAGCGCACCCTCGGTGACCGCCGCGGGCGGTCTGGATCGAGTTCGGCCTTGCCCAGTGCGTTGCCGAGCCGGGTGTAGATCAAGCCCTGGTCGAGCGCGGCGCGGTACGGCTTGTCCAGTGACTCCCAGATCGCCTTGACGGTGCCCTGGGTCGCGGTGGTGGGATGCGCGGCGATCAGCGCGGCGATGTCGTGCGCCCGAGCCCACAGCGCGTCGGCCTCGACGACCTCGGTCACGAGTCCGATACGCAGCGCGGTTTCCGCGCTCACGCGTTCGTCGTTGCCGGTCAGTGCAATTCGCAGCGTCTCGCCGAGCCCGATGCGCCGCATCAACCCGATCGGCTCCAGTGCGGACACCAGGCCGCCGGTCACGTGCGAATCGAAGAACGTCGCATCCGACGAGCAGATCACCACGTCGGATTCGTTGACGAAGTAGAACGCACCCGCGGTGCACATGCCCTGCACCGCGCACACCACTGGTTTCCACATCTTCTGCCACTTCGGCGACAAGAACTCGCCGGGATCCTCGTGGTTCCATACGACGCGCGGTTGTTCGTACGGGCTCTTGACGTCGAGGCCTGCGGAGAAGGCCCGTTCGCCTGCCGCCCGCAGCACCACGGCGTTGACCCGGTCGTCGGATTTGATCGTGCGCCAGAGGTCGGCCATCTCGTGGCACATGGTCTTGTCGAACGAGTTGAGCCGGTCCGGTCGATTGAGGGTCACCGTCGCAACGCGGGCGGGCTCGTCGATGTCCAACAGAATGGTTTCGAAGCTCATCGGCACTGCCAGTTCGGTGCCCGCTTCTCCATGAACGCCTTCGGCCCCTCGATGGCGTCCTCGGTGCGCACCACGCGCTCGCGGAACGTCTCGGCAAGGATCTCGGCTTCGTGCAGCGGAAGGTCGAGCGTCTTGTGGATGGCCAGGCGGGTGCCCCGAACGGCCAGCGGCGCATTGGAGTTCACGACGTCGGCGATCTCGTGAGCGCGCTCCAGCAGCCGGTCGTGTTCGACGACCTCGCTGATCATGCCGAGGTCGTAGGCGCGCTGCGCGCTCATGCGCTCGTGCTTGCCGACCAGCGACATGCGCAGCGCGATGTTGCGCGGCAGCACGCGGGCCAGCCGGACCATCTCGCGACCCGCGACGAGCCCGATGGACACGTGCGGATCGAAGAAGGTCGCCTTGCCCGACGCGATGACGATGTCCCCGGTGGTGACCCAGTCCAGCCCTGCGCCGCAACACAATCCGTTGACCGCGGCGAGCACCGGCTTGGCCATGGTCCGAAACGGTGGGGTGCCCTCCTGCGGGGCCTCCCACTGGTCGTAAGTGGACAGGTAGGGCCGTTCGTAGATGACCTTCCCGTCCTCGGGGATCTCCGTGACGTCGGCGCCCGTGCAGAACGCACGACCCGTGCCGGTGACGATGAGCAACCACACGCCGTCGTCGTTTTCTGCTTCGTCGTAGGCGGCCCGCAACTCGGTGATCATGTGTGGGCTGAGCGCGTTGAGCGCGTTCGGCCGGTTCAGCGTGATCGTGGCCGTGTGCCCGTCGACCTCGTAGTGAATGTCGTCGAACGCCTTGTCCGGCATGTCTTGGCTCCCTCTCATCGGCCTTGAAAGTTCGGTGGGCGGCGTTCTTTGAACGCGGCCAGTCCTTCTTTGAAATCCTTTGTTCGGCTCGACAACTCGAGATTGAAGAGTTCTTGCGTCATGGCCTGTTCCAGGGTGGCGTGCGAAGCGGTGCGCATCGCCGCCTTGGCCAGGCCCAGTGCCACGGTGGGTCCCGACGCGAGCTTGCCCAGCAACTCGTCGGAGGCGCCAGCGAGGTCTTCACCGGGGCCGGCAAGGTGGATCATGCCCCAGTCGGCGGCATCGGCACCGCTTACCTTCTCGTCCAACAGCAGCATTCGCCTGGCGCGTGCTACTCCGACGAGTCTGGGTAGCAGCCACGTCGAGCCCGAGTCGGGGGAGAAGCCGCGCGCGAGGAACGGCTCCCAGAAGACGGCGTCGTCGGCCGCGACGGTGAAGTCGGCAGCCAGCGCGAGGTTGCACCCGAGCCCCACCGCCCATCCGCGCACTGTGCACACCACCGGCAGGGCGATGGTCTGTACCAACTCGATCACACGGTGCGAGGTCAGCGGGACGCGGCGCACCAGGTCGCCGGTGCGTGGTCGCTCACCACCGCTGTTGGTGGACACCCAGTCCACGCCGGAACAGAAGTCGTCGCCCGCACCCTCGATGTGAACCGCCCGAAGTCCATCGTCGGTGGCCGCGTGCGTCAACGCTTCTACCAACGTGTCGATCATGGTGTGGCTCAACGAATTCCGGCGCCTCGGACGGTCGAGGACGACGCGAAGAATTGCACCGTCGCGGGCCACGGTCACGGAGCCGTCGGTGCTATGCCCGTCGTCATGGCCCACCGTGGCTCGGCCCTTCCGCTTGACTACCGTTACTCTTACAGTATTGCTATCTTGTGCAAGTTAGCAAGGAAAGGCCGCCGACGGAAGATCGGTGCGCGGAGGCAGAATGGGGTTACGGATGTCCGACGGTCCCCGCTTCGGTGAGCAACCGCTGCCGCAGACCGTCGCCGCGGCCGCGTCGATGCGCAGGCTCACCAGCCTGTTGTTGTCGCTTGAGCACGACCACCCGACCGTCGAGACGATGCTGACGCGATTCGCCGAGTGGGAAGCAGAACTGTCACCGGACGTCCCACGAGACCCGACGCCGCGCCTCTGCGCCGATCCAGACGGCGCACACCGCGTCTACCTGCAGCACGCACTCGACATCGGTTCGTTCAACCCGTGCTTTCCCACCTACGAATTCGACCGACTGGAACCGGATTCGGCGGCCGGCCGGGTCACCTTCCCCGTCGCGTACGAAGGGCCGCCGGGATCCGTGCACGGCGGGTTCCTCGGGGTGTTCTTCGACTGCATCGTGCAGCACCACAACTGCGTCACCGCACCGTCGGGCATGACGCGGACGATGACCGTGAGCTATCGCAGACAGGTTCCGTTGCTGACGGAGCTACGTTTCGACGTCACGCGTGCCGAGGTGGAACGGAGGGTGACCTCGACGGCGCGGCTGTTGCGCGACGACGAGCTGCTGTGCGTCGGTGAGGTGGACGCCGTCGTCATACCTCCAGAACGGTTGACGGGATTCGACTTCGGGCCGCGGCGTACCACTGCGGAGACGTCGTGAGCACCGCCCGCATCCGGCAACCCCGGGTTGCCGAACTGGTCGCGTCGCGGCTGCGTAACGACATCCTCTCCGGGCGGCTGAAGGAAGGCGACGTGCTGCCGTCGCAGGAGGCACTGTTCTCCGAGATCGGCGTCAGCCCGCCAGCCCTTCGCGAGGCCATCCACATCCTGGAGTCCGACGGCCTGATCTCAGTGCGCCGGGGCAACGTCGGCGGCGCCGTCGTGCACCTACCGTCGTCGGAGCGCACCGCCCACATGCTCAGCATGGTGCTGCAGACCCGTGGCGCATCGCCCGGCGACGTGAGCGAGGCGCTGATGCACCTTGAACCGGTGTGCGCGGGGTTGTGCGCCGCGCGGGAGGACCGACTTACCACCGTCGTGCCCCACCTCGAAGCCGAACTCGACACGCAGACTGCGCAATTCGACGACGTGACGCAGTACGTGCGCAACGCGCGCCGCTTTCACGAGACGCTGGTGGCGCGGTGTGGCAACGAGTCGATGATCCTGTTGATCGGCTCCCTCGAAGTGATCTGGTCGGCGCACGAGTCCGCGGTGTGGGGCGGCGAGGGTGGAGCCGTTGGCGAGGACGAGGCCACCCTGGCCAAGACCCGGCGCGCCGCGCTTCGTGATCACTACCGCATCGTCGACGCGATCCGCGACGGCAATCAGGCCCGCGCGGTGAAGCTGGCCGGCGACCACCTGGCGGCCGCGCGCCGAAACACCTTGGGCCTGGGCGAGGCCGCCAAGACCATTGAGGCGAAACTCATTTCGCACGTGTGACTGAAAGGACCTTCGACTCGTGACGACCTTCTCCAGTGGAGACGACCGTGTGCTCTTCGAGGTCGATCCGGAGCTCCGGATCGCAACCATCACGTTCAACAACCCCAAGCAGCGCAACAGCTACGACGCCACCATGCGCGACGCGGTCAGCCGCTGCCTCGACGTCGTGGCCGAGGACGACGACATCACGGTCGTGCTGTTGCGCGGAGCCGAGGGGGTGTTCTCCACCGGCGCCGACATGAACAACGCGTACGGCTGGTATGGCGATGAGCGCTTGCGCGAAGAGCAGAGCACTGGAGTGAAGGAGTCCGCCAAATCCAAGAGTCGGCCTAGCCAGCGCCGTCGACTCACGGTGGACCGCAAGTCCTTTGGCTTCTACCACAACCTGATGGGCTTCCCGAAGATCACGGTGGGGGAGATCGGCGGGTACGCGCTCGGTGGCGGGTTCGAGATGGCGCTGATGACCGACATCTCGGTCATCGCCCGTGACACCAGAATCGGCATGCCCGCCACGCGGTTCCTCGGCCCGGCGCTGGGCAGCCTGCACATGTTCTTCCATCGGCTCGGGCCCGTGCTGGTGCGGCGCATGCTGCTCACCGGCGACATCATCGAGGCGGGCGTCGTCGAGCACCTCGGCGTGTTCACCGAGACGTGTACCCCCGAGGCCGTGACTGCCAGGGCCTGGTACTGGGCGCAGAAGGCGGCCAAGATGCCCGCCGACGGCGTCGTCATCGCCAAGGAGGCGTTCCGGCTGGTCGAGCAGAGCCAGGCGTACCAGGGCGAGGAGGTGGCCAGCTACCTATTCCACGCCTACGGCACCAACCTGCAGTTCGCCGAGGGCGAGTTCAACTTCGTCAAGACCCGTGCCCAACATGGCACCAAGGAGGCGTTCCGGCTACGCGACGAGCACTTCCACGTGCCGGAACCCACATGATCGTCACCACCGAACGCGATACAGTATCTGTTAGTTTTGTAAAGTCACCGTGTAAAGTCGCTCAACTCAAAACCCGAGGTCGTGAGATATGTCAACACCTGTCATCGTCGGAGCTGTCAGGACTGCGATCGGGCGGTCCTTCAAGGGCACGCTAGTCAACACACCCCCCGAGACGCTGATCACCACGGTGCTTCCCGAGGTGGTGCGTCGGTCTGGCATCGATCCCGAGGCCATCGACGACATCATCTTCGCGGAGTCGCATTACGGCGGCGGCGACCTCGCCCGTTACGCCGCCGACGCGTGCGGGATGTCGCAGGTGCCCGGACAGTCGGTCAACCGCCACTGCGCGGGCAGCTTGACGGCCATCGGCAACGCGTCGGCTCAGATCGGCTCCGGCATGGAGCGCGCGCTCATCGCCGGTGGCGTGCAGTCGCTGTCGATGACGCCGCTGACCAACTGGCGCATTCCGGGCCCGGAACTGAAGTTCGAGGAGCGGTGGATGCCGCCCACCCACGTCGAGACGCCCGACGCGCCGACCAAGGACATGTCGATCACCGTCGGCTGGAACACCGCGCAGGCGATGGGCATCACCCGTGAGGAGATGGACGCGTGGGCGGCCCGGTCGCATCAGCGTGCCGTCGCAGCCCAGGATGCGGGCAAGTTCCTCGAGGAGATCATCCCGTTGAAGGTGGAACTCCCTGACGGCTCGGTGATCGACTTCAGCGTCGACGAGCATCCGCGTCGCGACACCACGGTGGAGAAGCTGGCCGGCTTGAAGGTGATCCACCCCGAGATCGAGGGCTTCTCCATCACCGCAGGCAACGCCAGCGGCACCAACGACGCGTGCGCCGCAGTGGCGGTGACCGACCGTGACTACGCGATAGCCGAGGGGCTCAACGTCATGGCCACGGTCAGGGCTTGGGGCGCCGCGGGCGTTCCTCCGCGCGACACCGGGCTCGGCGCGGTCAAGGCCATCGGCAAGGTGCTCGACCGGGCTGGTTTGAAGCCGTCCGACATCGCGCTGTGGGAGATCAACGAGGCGTTCGCATCCGTGCCGATCGCGGCCTGCAAGGAGTACGGCCTCGACGAGGAGTTGGTGAACTTCTCCGGCAGCGGCTGCAGCCTCGGGCACCCGATCGCCGCGTCCGGCGCTCGCATGGTCACCACGCTGATCTACGAACTCCAGCGTCGTGGTGGTGGCATCGGCATGGCCGCGATGTGCGCCGGTGGCGGCCAGGGTGGCGCCGTCATCGTCGAGGTCTAACCAACTTCCGCCGAACGCCGGTTACCGCCACGCTTCGACGGCGTTATGCGTGGCGGTAACCGGCGTTCGGCGCAAGGAGAAGCGATGGTTGGTGTGCTCGATGGGTTGCGGGTGCTCGACTACGGACGGTTCATCGCTGCGCCGTGGTGCAGCGCCCTGCTGGCAGACATGGGCGCCGACGTGCTGCGGGTGGAGAGGCGCGAAGGCGGTGAGGACCGTTGGGTGCAGTCCGTCGCCGCAGGAGGTGAAGGCGGCACGTTTCTCCAGTGCAATCGCAACAAGCGTTCGCTGACCCTGGACTCGACGACGCAGGAGGGCGCGGAGATCACTCGTCGACTGGTCGCACGATCGGACGTGGTGATCGCCAACATGCCGCTGGCAGGGTTGCGCGCCAGCAAGCTCGACTACCCGAGCCTTCGCGAGATCAAGCCCGGCATCATCCTGGCTAGCGCCACCGCCTACGGCGAGGGTGGCCCGTACAGCGACCGCATCGGCTTCGACGGCGCGGGCCAAGTGATGTCAGGCGCGACGTACCGGCAGGGGCTGCCCGACATGCCGATCCGAACGGTGGTGCCGCAGGCCGACTTCGGCACCGCGCTGACGATGACCATCGGCGTGATGATGGCGCTGTACCACCGCAGCCAGACCGGTGAGGGACAGCACGTGGAGGCGGCGCTGCTCCCGACCGCGCTGATGCTCTCCAATGCCTTCCTCATCGAGCGCCACCTGTTGGGCGTCGACAAGCCGCGCATGGGCAACCGTGGCACGTCGGTGGCGCCATGCGATCTCTACCGGGTGACCGACGGCTGGGTGCTGCTTCAAGTGGCCGGTCAGCCGATGTTCAAGCGCTGGTGCCGGATGATCGGTCGCGACGATCTGATCGATGACCCGCGCTTCGCCGACGACGACTCGCGCTGGGAGCACGGCGACGTCCTCAACGACCTGATGCAGGACTGGTGTTCGGGAAAGACCAAGGCGGAGGTGTTGGCCTCGCTCGAGACTGCGAAACTACCGGCGGCGCCGATGCATTCGACGCAGGACGTGCTCGAGGACCCGCACATCGCGGCCATGGGCTATCTCAAGCCGGTGCCATTCCCCGGCACGTCCCGAGACGTCCCGATCATCGAGACGCCGTTCCGCATGTCTGCCACCCCGGGCACCATTCGCCGCCGGGCGCCGCTGCTCGGTGAGCACACCGACGAGGTGCTCACCGAGATCGGTTACGGCGCAGCCGAAGTCGACGAGCTCCGCGATGGCGGGATCATCTGATTGCTCAGCGGGCCGCCGTTGGCTTGCGGCGCGGCGCGGCGGCCTTGCGGCGTTGCGGGGGAGCGGATTTGGCCTCCTCGATCAGCCGGGCGGCGTGGTCGAGGATGCATTCGAGTCCGTATTCGAAGTTGTTGTCGTCGGAGGCGCCGATGCGATGGCCCTCGCTCGTCACCCGGGCCAGCAGTGGCGCCGTCTCCGGGTCGATGACCATGGCCTCTTCGAAGTCGCCAGGGCCACCGTCAGCGGATCGGTTCTTGTCGTAGAGCCGCTGCAGCACCACTGACCCACGTACGTGCACCGACACCGCCGAATACGTGTCGAAGGCGTCCTCCGGAGACAACCCGGCCTCGGCCAGACTCTCGATCGCCTTCTCGACGGCAACGACGCCGAGCTTGGCGGCCCGCGGGCTCAGCGCTGAACGGATGAGGATCAGATCACACAGAATCGGGTTGCCCAGGAACGTCTTTCGCATGGTGCGGGCGTGATTGCGCAACGTCTCGCGCCAATCCTTGGCCTCGACGTAGGGCGTCGCGAACACGTACTGGCGCAGGGCGCGGTCAGTCATCGCGTTCAGGAGGTCGTCCTTCTTGCGGAAGTACCAGTAGATGCTGGTCACGCCTACGCCGAGATGCTTGCCAAGCAGCGGCATGGACAGGTTGTCGATGCCGACCTCCTCGGCCAGCTCGAACGCGCCGTTGATGATGTCGTCGGGGTTGATGGAGCCGCGTTCGCGTCGCTGACGCTTGTCTGCGGTCGCCTGCTTGGCCACGCGTGGCACCTCCATCGAACTCGACATCACTCGCACAACCCCTTCGGGGCGGCTGTGCGCCAATCTACCGGCAACGGCCAGGTGAACAGGGGCTACGAAGGCGTATCGCTGCTCACCGTTCCCGACGAGCTTACCGGTAGGCATCCAGTTGCATGTTCGCCATTCGCTTCGCCGCGCCGTTCGTGCAGCTAGATGCGTTTTTGGGCCCATCGCGGAGTTCGCCCCGCCGCGCCACGCCTAGCCGCGCGAATTTGGCACCGGCCGACCTATCCAGAAACTCCGCGTCGGACCATACGTCCCGACGAAAGGTACTGAGCCGCAAGAGGATCGAATCGGCCGGCTGGCCGGGATGAGCAGGCTGGCGGTGCCGGGCTGCGGGCACCGAAAGACCTATAGTAAGTTGCACCGCGTAACCATTCTGGGTGGACGACCGAGTGAATGAGGCAACGTGGCCGACGAAGTTCTGACAGAGCGCCAGGGGCGCACCCTCGTCATCACCATCAATCGCCCGGAGGCGCGCAACGCGTTCAATCTCGCCGTTGCGCAAGGCCTCGCCGATGCGATGGACGAGCTCGACGACACTCCGGAGTTGTCGGTGTCGATCATCACCGGTGCGGGCGGCACCTTCTGCGCGGGCATGGATCTGAAGGCCTTCATGGCCGGTGAGGTGCCCGCGATTCCGGGCCGGGGGATCGGGTTCACCGAGCGTCCGCCGCGCAAGCCGGTGATCGCCGCCGTCGAGGGCTACGCACTGGCGGGCGGTACCGAGATCGTCCTGGCCACCGACCTCGTCGTGGCCGCCAAGAACGCGAAGTTCGGCATCCCCGAGGTGAAGCGCGGACTCGTCGCCGCAGGCGGCGGGCTGCTTCGGCTGCCGCATCGCATTCCGTACCAGAAGGCCCTCGAACTCGCGCTGACCGGTGACAACTTCACCGCCGAGGAGGCCTCGGCGTGGGGCTTCGTCAACGTGCTGACCGAGCCCGGCGAGGCCCTCACCGGCGCGCTCGCGCTCGCGGAGCGGATCACGGCGAACGGCCCGTTGGCGGTGGCGGTGACGAAGGAGATCATCGTCAAGTCAGCCGAGTGGACCGAAGCCGAGATGTGGAAGAAGCAGAGCGAACTCATCATGCCGGTCTTCTCGTCGAAGGACGCGATGGAAGGCGCCACCGCGTTCGCCGAGAAGCGCGCGCCGAAGTGGACCGGCACGTAGCGCACTCCGGCTAGGTCGCATCGTGGATCTGGGCTTCGCCAACGCCAATGCCACCGCCGTCGTCGTCGGCGGCGGGCGCGGAATGGGGGTTGGCCACCGCCCGCTGCCTCGCTGAGGACGGCGCCCGCGTGGCCCTCGTTGGGCGGTTGGCAGAGGTGCTCGACGTCGCGGCCGATGAACTCGGCCGGATCGGTAGTCCCGACGCCATCGGCGTGGTGGCCGACATCGGTGACGCCGCGCTCGTCGACGAGGTGTTCGCGGAGTTGGGGGAACGCTGGGACGGCCAGCTCAACGTGCTCGTCAACACCGTGGGGCCAAGCGCCGTAGGCACGTTCGAACAACTCACCGACGAGCAGTGGCGCGCCGCCGTCGACGACGGCGTGATGGGCATGGTGCGCTGCGTGCGCTCGGCGTTGCCGCTGCTGCGCAATGCGGAGTGGGCCCGCATCGTCAACTTCTCGGCGCACTCGACGCAACGCCAGAGCGTGATGCTGCCCGCCTACACCGCCGCCAAGTCGATGGTGAACAGCGTGTCGAAGAATCTGTCACTGCTGCTGGCCGAAGGACGAGATCCTGGTCAACGTCGTCTCGCCAGGCAGCATCGCGTCCGAGGCCCTGCTCGGTTGGGCCGACTCGGTGGGGGTCGACGGCACCGACCCCTACAAGCTGATGGAAGCCATCGACGAGCACTTCGGGCACCCCGCCCACCTGCCCCGCGCCGGGCTGCCGACGGAGATCGGCCCCGTCGCGGCGTTCCTCGCGTCGCGGCGCAACTCGTACATGACCGGCGCCAACGTCAACGTGGACGGCGGTTCGGATTTCACCTGAGGGGAGCTAGTCACGGCAACGGCCAAGGATGCACGTGAGCGGTCGCGCGGTGCGATACGGGGGATCGGTGACTCGCGCTACACTCCGTTCGCCGAAACCGACGGCGACGACATCGACTGGGCTGCCTACCGGACGCTGGTGCGCTAATGCGTGGGTGAGCTAGGGCACGAAATGCTCTGGTGTACCAGCGGTCTCGCGGAGTTCTGGGCACTCACGCTCGACGAGCGCAGGCGGCTGCTCGAGGTTGAGT
>Ga0207668_10001027_pt1 | contig 16669 bp, 14 predicted proteins | sample KBSS43metaG_FD_184323 | JGI IMG/M metagenome (GOLD analysis project Ga0207668, IMG submission 184323) | Switchgrass rhizosphere microbial communities from Kellogg Biological Station, Michigan, USA - KBS S4-3 metaG (SPAdes) (version 2) | ecosystem: Host-associated > Plants > Roots > Rhizosphere... | reverse complement strand
GCACGCGCGGATCTCGCGGACAAGACCGCCGAAGCCGAGCGACTTGGGATGGCAATCGCGCGGCTGAATTAGGGCGGGGAGCCCGCCGCCCATCATGTCGGGCGGCGGTCCATGACGGCAACGCCCGGGAGTCTCGCATCGGCTTGACCGGGAGGGCGGACGCGGGGCTGGCGGACCAGCTCGCGGGCAAAAGCGCCCGCGACCATTAGGCGATTGGTCTCTGGATCTTTCTAAGGATCGCCAGGGTTGATCGGCCCGCGTCTCGCGGCCGCCTATAACCTGACAAACGCGCGATTGCCAGCGGATCGCAAAGCCCTCTCGCCCTGAAAGGGAGAGGGCGAACTCAAGCCGCGCCGTGGCAATGCTTGTACTTGTTCCCCGACCCGCACGGGCACGGCGCGTTGCGGCTGACCACACCTTCCCAGCTCGCAGGATTGTCGCCGAGTTCGCTCGGCATGTCGGGCTGGGCGATCTGGAGGGTCGGCAGGCGGGTGGTGATCAGCCCGAGGCCGGCATCCCAGTCGTTGGTGTCGTCGTTGCCGCTCAGCGGATCGATATGGGTGGTGATGAAGTCGGGCATCGGCGGCAGCCCGATCTCGGGCTGCTGCGCGAAGCTGACATGCGACAGGATGCGGGTGACGTCCTCGCGGATCGCGACCAGCATCCGCTCGAACAGGGCGAAGGCCTCCTGCTTGTACTCGTTGATCGGCGTGCGCTGTGCATAAGCGCGCAAGTGGATGACCTGGCGGAGCGCATCGAGCGTCGACAGATGCTCCTTCCAGTGATGGTCGAGCGACTGGAGCAGCACGTTCTTCTCGATCTGCCCCCAGCCGTCGGGCGGGAGAGCGGCGCTCTTCTCGGCCATCGCCGCGTCGCTTGCCGCCTGGAGGCGCTCTTCCAGCTGCTCGGGATCGATCCCCTCCTCCGCGACCCAGCCGGCGAAGTCGACGTCGATGCCGAGGATGTCCTCGGTGCGCGCCTTCAGCGCCTCGACGTCCCACTGCTCGGGGTAGGAATTCGGCGGGCAGGCGTCGGCGACGATGGTGTTGATCACGCCGCGGCGCATGTCGACGACGACGTCGCCCACCGCCGAGGCATCCATGATGTCGGAGCGCTGTTCGTAGATGACCTTGCGCTGGTCGTTCATCACGTCGTCATATTCGACGACCTGCTTGCGGATGTCGTAGTTGCGCGCCTCGACCTTCTTCTGCGCGGTCTCGATCGCCTTGGAGATCCACGGGCTGACGATCGCCTCGCCATCGGCGAGGTTCTTGTTCATCATCCGCGCGAACATAGTCTGCGGGCCGAAGATGCGCAGCAGGTCGTCATCGAGGCTCAGGTAGAAGCGCGACAGGCCCGGATCGCCCTGGCGGCCCGAGCGGCCACGCAGCTGGTTGTCGATGCGCCGACTCTCGTGTCGCTCGGTGCCGAGCACGAACAGGCCGCCGGCGTCGAGCACGCGCTGCTTCTCCTGGGCGATCTCGGCACGGATTCGCGCCGCCGCCTGGTCATAGTCCGGCGTACCCTCAACGAGACCGGGATGCTCGTCGTTCATCCGGAACTCGAGATTGCCGCCGAGCTGAATATCGGTCCCGCGGCCGGCCATGTTGGTCGCGATCGTCACCGCCTTGTAGCGACCCGCCTGGGCGACGATGTGCGCCTCCTGCTCGTGATAGCGGGCGTTGAGCACGTTGTGCGCGACACCCTCCTTCTGCAGGAATTCGGACAGCATCTCCGACTTCTCGATCGACACGGTGCCGACCAGCACCGGCTGGCCGCGCTCGGACGCCTCGCGGATCGCGACGGTGATCGCGGCGAACTTGTCCTGAAGATTCTTGTAGAACTCGTCGTCCTGGTCGACGCGCTTGACCGTCAGGTTGGTCGGGATGGTGACGACGTTCAGCTTGTAGATGTCGTAGAACTCGGCGGCCTCGGTCGCCGCCGTGCCGGTCATGCCGCCGATCTTCGGGTACATGCGGAAATAATTCTGGAAGGTGATGGAGGCGAGCGTCTGGTTCTCGGGCTCGATGCGGACGCCCTCCTTGGCCTCGACCGCCTGGTGCAGGCCGTCGGACCAGCGCCGGCCGTCCATCATGCGGCCCGTGAATTCATCGATGATGATGACCTTGCCGTCCTTCACCAGATAGTCGACGTCGCGCTTGAACACGATGTTCGCGCGCATCGCCTGGTTGAGGTGGTGGACGACCTGGGTGTTCTCGAGATCGTAGAGATTGGCGCCTTCCAGGAGCCCGGCCGCCTCCAGCAGCCGCTCCAGCCGCTCGGTGCCGTCCTCGGTGAGGACCACCGAGCGTGCTTTCTCGTCCAGCTCGTAATCGGCGGGCTGGATCTGCTGCACGATGCCGTTGACCTGCATGTACAGCTCGGACTTGTCGTCGGTCGGGCCGGAGATGATCAGCGGGGTCCGCGCCTCGTCGATCAGGATCGAATCGACCTCGTCGATGATCGCGAAGTTGAACGGCCGCTGCACCATCTGGCTGCGGTCGTACTTCATGTTGTCGCGGAGATAGTCGAAGCCGAGCTCGTTGTTGGTCGCGTAGGTGATGTCGGCGTTGTACGCGTCGCGGCGCTGCTGGTCCGAGAGGTTCGGCACGATCACGCCGACGGTCAGCCCGAGGAAGCGATAGACCTGCCCCATCCACTCGGCGTCGCGGCGCGCAAGATAGTCGTTGACGGTGACGACGTGAACGCCGTCGCCGGGCAGCGCGTTCAGATAGCAGGCAAGCGTCGCGACCAGCGTCTTGCCTTCGCCCGTGCGCATCTCGGCGATCTCGCCGCGCTGAAGGACAATGCCGCCGATCAGCTGGACATCGTAATGGCGTTGGCCAAGCACGCGCTTGGCCGCCTCGCGCACCGTCGCGAACGCTTCGGGGAGGATCTGGTCGAGAGTCTCGCCCGCGGCGAGCCGCTGGCGGAACAGCACCGTCTGGTTCTGCAGCGCCTCGTCCGACATCGCCGACACGGCGGTCTCGAAGCCGTTGATCTTCTCGACGACCGGCCGGAGCGACTTAACGTAGCGATCGTTGGACGACCCGAAAATAGCCTTGGCAATGCCGGCGAACATGCGTGTTCCTTGGACGGCGCGGGCACACGCCTCGCGGGAGTGAGGGCGAAATAGGTGGCGGGGGCTGTTCCGTCAATTCGGCCCGAGAGTTGCCGCGAACCGTCCCGGTCAAATCCATCGCGCCCGGCACCAAGGCTTCGGCCGAATGCCGTCGTCTAAAGGGTTGGCAACCAGGACCATCGGCTCAACGAGATTGACGACGGATGAACAGGAAAAGCTTGCTCCCAGATGAACGGAAGGTGACTTTTCTCTTGGCCGGTCAAAAGGTTGACAGCAGTAGCCGGTTCGGGTTTGGCGCCGCGCAGATGGCGAGCCCCGCAACTCTGCTTTTTCCGCCCATCGTCCGGGGCGATCCGATCGGACGGGACCGGGCGCGGGTTGTCGGGCTGGGCCTCGCCTTCGCCGCAGTCATGATCGTGCTGCTGGTGCTGGCGATCGTGGCACCCGAGAACCACGACGAGGCGCAATATGCGGCAACGGCTGCGCTCGCCGCCGACGGCGTGCCGTTCCGCGACTTCATGTCGCTGCAACCGCCGGTCCATGCCCTCGTCTATGCGCCGATCGCCACTTTGTTCGGCGACGGAGCGTTCCTTGCCATGCGGCTGGCGACGGCGCTGAGCGCGGGCCTGGTCCTCGCCGTGGTCTATGCCGCGCAACGACGGCTGGGCGTGACCATGGTCTCGGCCGCGCTTGCGACGTTCGCGCTCGCCGGCTGCGCTACCTTCCAGTTCACCGCCGGCATCGTCCGCAACGACATGCTCGGCGCGTTGTTCATGGCCGCTGCGCTGGCCGCGATGATCCGGCCAGAGGCAACGCGCAACACGGCGCTGCGCTGGGGCGTCGCCGGCGCGCTGCTCGGTCTCGCGGTGGCGACCAAGCTCTCCTATGTGCCGGCGCTGATCGCGCCGCTGTTCGTCATCCGTCGCGACGCTGCGATGCTGCGACCCTATATCATCGGTGCCGCGCTCGGCCTCGCCCCGCTCCTGATCCTCTTCCTGATCGCCCCCGCGCAGGCCTGGTACGGCCTCGTCGAATTCGGCGCCCGCGCGCCGTTTCACTGGTACGCCGCGAACGGGCGCGCCGGGGACACCGGCGTTTTCGCCAAACTCGCCGGGACAGCCAGGTCTCTGGCGCGCGGGCCGGCGCTGCCTGCCCTAGGCCTGATCGCCTTCGTCCCTCTCCGCCTGCCCCACAGGAATAGCCGGCTGCTGACCGCGATGTTGATCGCCGGCCTCCTTGGCGCATTGCTGCCGACGCCGACCCACCTGCCCTATCTCCTGCCGTTGCTGCCGCCGCTGTTCGTGATGGCCGGCGCCGCGATCGACGGACTGCGCGGCGACTGGCGCCTGCTGACCCTCGCCGCCCTGATGCTCTTCGCGGTGATCGGCAGCACCAGGACCGCCCGTATCGTCGCCGCCGGTCCGTCCGAGCGCAGCGCGACCGCGATCGACGGGCAGGACCGCTGGATGCGCGACACTCTGCGCAGCGCCCATGTCACCGGGCGGCTCGTCACGCTTTCGCCGCATCGCGCCCTCGGCAGCGGCCTCGCGCTGGATCCGCGCTTCGCCACCGGGCCGTTCGTCTACCGCAGCGGCAGCCTGCTGACCTCGAACCGCGCCGCGGCGCTCAACGTCGTCACCCCGCGCGACCTCGCCCGCGAACTCGACTCGCAACCGCCTGCGGCGATCCTGACCGGCTACGAGCGGCAGAGCCGGAAGTTCGCGATCGACCCCGATCGCGGCCTCGTCGCCTATGCCAAGGCCCGCGACTATCGCGCCGTCGCGCTCCCCGATGGTGTCGGCACCCTCTACCTGCGGCCGCGATAACGCCGCGCGGGACGCCGCGGGCGCTTTACCTCGCGTGTGACCGGCGTAAGGAGCGTGCGTGATGGCTACCGAACGCTCCCCGCTCGCCCCCGAGGGCTTCCCGATCCTGCCCGCGATCGATGGCGTGACGTTGCGCGTCGCCCGCGCCCGCTACAAGCAATGGGACCGCTGCGACCTGACCTTCGTCGCGTTGGCCGAAGGCACGAGCGTCGCCGGGGTCACCACCCAGAGCAAGTGCCCCTCCCCCGAGGTCGAATGGTGCCGCGCCGCCCTGCCGCTGGGTCAGGCCCGCGCACTCGTGGTCAATGCCGGCAATTCGAACGCCTTCACCGGCCATCGCGGCCGGGCCGCGGTCGAGGCGATTGCCGCGCGCGTCGCCGGCCATCTCGGTTGCCAACCCTCCGATGTCTTCGTGGCCTCGACCGGGGTGATCGGCGTGCCGCTGCCGATCGACAAGGCGGAGGCCGGGCTTGATGCCGCGGTGACCGCCCCCCCGGCGAGCTGGGAAGAGGCTGCCGCGACGATCATGACCACCGACACCTTCCCCAAGGCGGCGGTGGCGCGGGCGGTGATCGGCGACCGCACCGTCAATATCGTCGGCATCATCAAGGGATCGGGCATGATCGCGCCGGACATGGCGACGATGCTCGGCTTCGTGTTCACCGACGCGGCAGTCGAACCCGCCTTCCTCCAGCAGATGCTGGCGGCGGCCAACCGGCGTAGCTTCTCGTGCATCACGGTCGACAGCGACACCTCCACTTCGGACACCGTCCTCGCCTTCGCGACGGGCAAAGCCCGCAACGCCCCCCTCGCCGCATTCGACGACGCCGGTGCCGACGCGTTTCAGGCGGCGCTTAGCGACGTATGCCTGGAACTCGCCCATCTGGTGGTCCGCGACGGCGAGGGCGCGCGCAAGTTCATCGCGATCACCGTCGACGGCGCCGAGAGCGACGCCAGCGCCCACCGGGTCGCGCTGTCGATCGCCAACTCGCCGCTGGTCAAGACCGCGATCGCCGGCGAAGACGCGAATTGGGGCCGCATCGTGATGGCGGTCGGCAAGGCCGGCGAGCCGGCCGAGCGCGACCGTCTGGCGATCCGCTTCGGCGCGACCCAGGTCGCCGCCGCCGGACTCGCGGTAGAGGGCTATGACGAGGCGCCGGTCACCGCACATCTCAAGGGATCGGAGATCGATATCGGCGTCGACCTTGGCCTCGGCGAGGGGCGGGCGACGGTTTGGACCTGCGATCTCACCCACGGCTACATCTCGATCAACGCCGATTATCGGAGCTGAGCGGCAAGGCCGACCGTCAAGGCAAGTCGGGCTGGCCGATCCAATCCTCGGGTCGATCCCGCACAGACGGAGCAGCTCGCCGCGGCCGACTCTCCAATTCGTATGGAACCCCGGCGAGCCCATTGCTAGGGAGGCCGAATGTCTGAACCGCCCAAGCCGAGCCGCGCCGGCCATCGTCGCGAGGCTCCGTCATGCTGACGATCTGGGGCCGTCTCAACTCGCACAACGTCAAGAAGGTGGCGTGGTTTGCCGAGGAGCTCGGCGTGCCCTATGTCCGCCACGATGTCGGCGGCAAGTTCGGATTCACCAAAGCCTATCGCGCGCTCAACCCCAATGCGCTGATCCCGACGATCGAGCATGACGGGCTGGTGCTGTGGGAATCGAACGCGATCCTGCGCTACCTCGCCGCGCGCTTTCCCGAGGCCGGCTTCTGGCCCGCCGATCCGGCGGCGCGCGCTGTCGGCGACAAGTGGATGGACTGGCAATTCACCTATGCAGACGCGCAGCGCGGCGCCTTCCTCAACCTCGTCCGCCGCGGGCCGGACGATCGCAAGCCGGACGAGATCGCCGCCGCCGTGGCCGCCTGCACGAAGCTGCTGCCGATCCTCGATGCCGCGCTCGCCAAGGCCCCCTGGTTGTCGGGCGAGAGCTTCGGCATCGCCGACATTCCGATGGGCGTCTATGTCCATAGCTGGTTCACGCTGCCCCTCGACCGGCCCGACTTCCCTCACGTCGCCGCCTGGTACGCCCGGCTGCAGTCCCGCCCCGGCTATGCCGCCCAGGTGATGATCCCGCTGTCCTGATTTCCCGCCCCCTCGAACCGGAGTAACGATGCACGCACTTCACCAGCCCGTTTCCGCCCTGATCCGCGATGTCGCGAAAACGATCGTGCTGCCGCACTTCCGCGCACTGAGCGCGGAGCAGATCATCGAGAAGGGGCCGGGCGATCTGGTGACGGTGGCGGACCGCATGTCCGAGGAGCGGCTGACAGCAGAGCTGAAGCAGATCCTCCCTGGCTCGCGGGTCGTCGGCGAGGAGGCTTGCGCCGCCGACCCCAACGTCGTCGAGGGCATCGACGAGGGCACGGTATGGATCGTCGATCCGATCGACGGTACCGGCAATTATGCCGCCGGCCGATCGCCCTTCGCGATCATGGTGGCGCTGGCCGAGGCGGGCGAGGTCGTCGCCGGCTGGATCTACGATCCGATCGCCGACCGATGCTTCACGGCGCGCTCGGCGCCGGCGCCTATGTCAACGACGCGGCGGTGCAGGCGCGCGAGACCGGGCAGGACGTCCCCGTCGCCGCACTCGCCCCGCGCTATCTGCCGAAGGAGATGCGCAAGGAGGTCGCCGACCGCACGTCGGGCCGCGTCACCGTCGCCGAGATCCCACGCTGCGCCGGCGAGCAGTATCCGCGCGTCGTCTCGGGCGAGAACGATTTCGCCCTGTTCTGGCGCGCAAATCCCTGGGACCACGCCCCGGGATCGGTGTTCCTGACGGAGGCTGGCGGCAAGATCGCCCGGTTCGACGGCAGCCCCTACCGTATCGGCGACAAGCGCGCCGGGCTGATCATCGCCGCATCCCCGGACATGTGGGACCGGGCGGCGGCCCTGATCGCGGTCTGAGGCGGGCGTTCTTGCCCTCGTGCCAATGGCGCTGCGATACTCGGCAGATGCGGCTCCGGCTATGCACGCGCGCGCGCGACGGCTAGGCGCATAGATCATGCCCGAGCCGATCGACCCCGTCGACCTCACCGCCCGCCTGATCGCCTGCCCCAGCGTGACCCCCGTCGAGGGTGGAGCGCAGGCCCTGCTCGCCGCAGTGCTGACCGGCCTCGGCTTCACCGTCGACCGGTTCGACAGCGGCGACCTGCCCGACGGACCAGTGCCTAACCTCTTCGCGACGCGCGGCAGCGGCGGCCGGCACTTCGCCTTCGCCGGCCATTCCGATGTGGTGCCGCCCGGCCATGGCTGGCGAGGCGACCCGTTCGCCGCAGTGATCGACGGCGACCTTCTCTACGGGCGTGGCGCGGTCGACATGAAGGGCGCGATCGCCGCCTTCGTTGCGGCGGCGGCGCAGATTCCGGCGCAGGCGGGCACGATCAGCCTGATCATCACCGGTGACGAAGAAGGGCCGGCGACCCACGGCACCGTCGCGCTGATGGACTGGATGGCCGCGCGCGGCATCCGACCGGACCTGATCCTGGTCGGCGAGCCGACTTCTGACCAGCGCCTCGGCGATACGATCAAGATCGGCCGGCGCGGGTCGGTCAACATGTGGATCACGGTGCCCGGCACGCAGGGCCACGTCGCCTATCCGCACCTCGCCGACAATCCGGTGACCCCGCTCGTCGCCGCCCTCGACGCGATCAAGCGCGACGTGCTCGATATGGGTACCGACTGGTTCCAGCCTTCGAATCTGGAGATCACCGACATCAGCGCCGCGCACGGTCCCACCAACATCATCCCCGGCGCGGCGGCTGCGCGCCTCAACATTCGCTTCAATGACCTGCACCGCGGCGCCGACCTCGTCCAGCGGGTCCGCGCCACGCTCCACGCCCACGCCCCGCAGGCGACGCTGGAGGCCAAGATCTCGGGCGAGGCGTTCCTGACCCAGCCCGGCGCGCTGTCGGATATCGTCGCGGCGGCGATCGCCGCCGAGACCGGGGTGGCGCCCCAGCTCTCAACCAGCGGCGGCACGTCGGATGCGCGGTTCCTGTCGAAGCTGTCCCCGGTTGTCGAGTTCGGGCTGATCAACGCGACGATGCACAAGCTGGATGAGGCGGTTTCGATCCGCGATCTCCACGCGCTGACCGCGATCTATCGCGGGGTGCTGGAGCGGGTATTCACCTGACCCTCACAGCTTGCGCGAGAGCGCCCGCATCGCGTCGTCAAGACCTTCGAGGCTCAGCGGGTACATCCGGTCGTCCATGAGCTGACGGATGATCCTCGTCGACTGGGTATAATCCCATTCGCGCTCTGCGACAGGGTTGAGCCAGGCCGCGGCGGGGTACACCTGGGTCAGCCGCTGCAGCCAGACCGCGCCGGCTTCGTCGTTCATATGCTCCACCGAGCCGCCGGGATGGGTGAGTTCATACGGACTCATCGCCGCATCGCCGACGAAGATCAGCTTGTAGTCATGGCCGAAGCGGTGGAGCACGTCCCAGGTCGGCGTCCGCTCGGTAAAGCGGCGGCGGTTATCCTTCCACACGCCTTCGTAGACGCAATTGTGGAAATAGAAGAATTCCAGGTGCTTGAATTCGGCTGTGGCTGCCGAGAACAGCTCCTCGCAGGTGCGGATGAACGGGTCCATCGACCCGCCCACGTCGAGGAACAGCAGCAGCTTGACGGCATTGCGCCGCTCGGGCCGCATCTTCAGGTCCAGCCAGCCCTGCCGCGCGGTGCCCTCGATCGTGGCATCGAGGTCGAGCTCGTCGGCCGCGCCCTCGCGGGCAAAGCGCCGGAGCCGGCGCAGCGCCACCTTGACGTTGCGAATGCCAAGCGTGTGGCTGTTGTCGAGGTCGCGGAACTCACGCCGTTCCCATACCTTGACCGCGCGCTTGTGCTGGCTCTCGCCACCAATTCGTACGCCCTCGGGATGGTAGCCGCCGTTGCCGAACGGCGATGTGCCGCCGGTGCCGATCCACTTGTTGCCACCCTCATGCCGGCCCTTCTGCTCCTCCAGCCGCTGGCGGAGCGTGTCCATCAGCTCCTCCCAGGATTTCATCGCCTGGATCCTGGCGCGCTCTTCGGGGGTCAGGTACTTGTCGGCGATCGCCTTCAGCCATTCCTCGGGCAGATCGACCGGCGCCTCGCCAGCCGGCGGTTCAAGGCCCTTGAAGACTTTGGCGAAAACCTGATCGAAGCGGTCGAGCAGCGCCTCGTCCTTCACGTAGGTGGCGCGGGCAAGATAGTAGAACTCATCGGCACGCATCTCGATCACGTCGCGGTCGAGCGCTTCGAGCAGCGTCATATGCTCCTTGAGGCCGGCGGTGATCCCGGCGGCGCGCAAGCCATCGACGAGGTTGAGCAGCATGGGGGGACTATGCCACGGTCGCCGGCCGCGCGACAGCCGGTGCGCGCACGGCGCGTTCCTGCGGGCGATGGATCAGCGACACGAGCACGAAGCTGATGATCATCAGCAGGTACCAGGCGCCCAGCTTGCCGACCGGCACCATATGCCAGCCCCCTGCCTGCGACGGGTAGCGCCAGGCATTGGCGAAGGTGCCGATATTCTCCGCCCCCCAGATGAACAGGGCGACGAGCAGCCAGCCGACCAGCAGCGGCATCCAGCGGTCGGTACGGAATGGCCGGAACCAGACCCGCGTCCGCCAGAACAGCAGCCCGGTCGCGGCGAACAGCGCAAGCCGAATGTCGGGCAGCCAATGGTGCGCGAAGAAGTTCATGTAGATCGCGACGGCCAGCGCAATCGTCGCCCGGCGCGGCGGATAATGCGAATAGCGGAAATCGAGGATCCGCCAGATTCGCGCGATGTAGCTGCCGACCGCGGCGTACATGAAGCCAGAGAACAGCGGCACCTGGCCGATCCGGAGCAGCCCGGCCTCGGGATATTCCCATGAGCCATGGGCCGTCTTGAACAGCTCCATGACCGTCCCGACGACATGGAAGGCGAGGATGACCCTGGCTTCCTCAAGGCTTTCCAGCCGCAGCGTTAGCATCGCGACCTGGATCGCGAGCGCGGCGAGCGTCAGGAAATCGTAACGGGCGATCGACGCATGGGCGGGATAGAAAAAATGCGTGGCGAGCAGCAGCGCCAGCATGAGCCCGCCGAACAGGCAGGCCCAACCTTGCTTGAACCCGAACAACAGGAATTCATAGACGTGAGAGGCGAAACCGCTGGTCGGTTGCGCCGCTTCAAGACGGGCGCGGACGCGGGCGAAGCGGGTGGCGCCGGACGGCGGCAGAGCGGACATCGCGGGAGGTTAGAAAAGGTGGAGGGGAAAGAAAACCGCCTCCATGCCCGGCGAAGTGGAGACACCGTCACCACCCCCGATCCGGACAAAAGGCTGCGCTCCCTTGTCGAAGCGCAGCCTCATGCTTTTCGGGTCGTACGTTACTGGAGCGCGGCGAGGCTCTGCGTCTGCTGGCCCATCAGCGTGATCTCCACGCGACGGTTCTGCTGGCGCCCTGCGGCGGTGTTGTTGTCGGCGACAGGCTCGCTCTCGCCATGGCCAAGAGCCTGGATGCGGGAGCCATCGACGCCCATGCCCGCCAGCGCAGTGCGGATCGCATTGGCACGCGCATCCGAAAGCTGCTGGTTGAAGGTGTCGCTGCCCTGCGCATCGGTATGACCATCAACACGGACCTTCACCTGCGGATTGGCCTGCAGGTAATTGGCGAGCGGCTGCAGCCGCGCGGCGGCACCGGGCTTGAGATCGGCCTTGCCGGTTTCGAACACGACGTCCTGGAGAACCAGAGTTGCGCCTAGCGCGGTCTGCTTCATCTGATATTCGGCAAGCGCGGCCTTGGCCTTCTCGGCCTCGGCCCGGGCGTGATCGGCCTGGGCCTGGGCGTTGGCGGCTTCGCTCTGAGCGTTGGCGAGCTGCTGGCTCTTGGCCTGCGAGGCTGCGGCCTGATCCTTCTTGGCCATCTCGACCGAGGCACGGCTGCGTGCGGTCGCGATCAGCGTGTCGATCTCGCTGGTCGCCGCCTCGATCTGCGTCTTCGAATCGTTGTCCTTCAGGCGCTTTTCGAGCTTGGGCAGAGCCGCCATGGCGCGGTCGAGTTCGGCGCTGCCGTACTGTTCGACGCCGGGCTCACCGCGCGCCATCGTGATCTTGTCGCGATATTGCTGGACGATGACCTTGTCCGCCTTGTCGGCGAAGGCCGGGGTGCTGGCGCCGACGAGCGCCGTCGCGGCCATCAGGCCGAGAATGAGCTTCTTCATGTATGATCTCCCGAAACTTGGTTCTGCCGGAGGGAGCTGATCAGGTCGGGCGCGATATGGTGCCTCGCGCCGGTCGGCCTCGCCTCACCGGGCTCTAAGGCCGATCAGTTGGCGGCGATCGCCGCGGTCTGGCCCTCGATGATCTGCTTCTGCTGGGTCGAGGAGGCGAGATCGGCCAGCGCATCGGCCTCCTTGGCCGCGGCCTGGGCGGTGTCCTCGTCGCTCTTGTCGAACTCGTGCTGCGCCTTCTCGATCGCGACACGGGCCTTCGCCTGGATGTTGGCGGCCTCGCCGGTCATCCCGTTCTTTTCATTCAGGTCGATTTTCGCCTTTGCCGCGGCAATCGCGACGCGGGCGTTGTCACGGTCCCCCGCCAGCGCCATTGTCGGAACGGTCGCGATAATCGTCGCGGACATGACGGCTGCGATAAGACGGTTACGCATCGAACTACTCCAATCACTGTTGTGACGGTCCGCAAAAAGCCCCGTGACCATGCTTGGTTCCGATAAATTTGTCGTTCATCCAGGGGCAAGTTTAGAGGCAAAATCAAGGCAGGATCAGACTGACACGCACATCTGTACGTTTCGCATCCTGATGGATCGCGAAATCAGTCGATCGACAATTTTCGAGAGGCGCCGTCCGACTCTGCGGCTTCGCGAAGCCGGGTGGCGGGATGGCGCTTGCAGAACGGGGCCAGGTGCGGGCGGTTCCCCGCCCGCTCAGTTCCCCTGACGCCTGGCGAGGAAGGCCAGCCGCTCGAACAGCATGACGTCCTGCTCGTTCTTGAGCAGCGCGCCGTGCAGCGGCGGGATCGCCTTCTTGGGATCGCGCGACTGCAACACGTCGAGCGGCATGTCCTCCGACAGCAGCAGCTTCAGCCAGTCGAGCAGCTCGCTGGTCGAAGGCTTCTTCTTGAGGCCGGGCACCTCGCGGACCTCATAAAAGATGTCCATCGCGCGGGACACGAGCGTTTTCTGAATGCCCGGAAAATGGACGTCGACGATCTCCTGCATCGTCTCGCGGTCGGGAAACTTGATGTAGTGGAAAAAGCAGCGGCGCAGGAACGCGTCAGGCAACTCCTTCTCGTTATTCGAGGTGATGACGACGATCGGCCGGTCCTTGGCGGCGATCGTCTCGCCGGTCTCGTAGACGTCGAAGCTCATCCGGTCGAGCTCCTGGAGGAGGTCGTTGGGGAACTCGATATCGGCTTTGTCGATCTCGTCGATGAGCAGCACCGGCAGTTGCGGGGCGGTGAACGCCTCCCAGAGCTTGCCGCGGCGGATGTAGTTGCGGATGTCGTGGACTCGCGGATCGCCGAGCTGGCCGTCGCGCAGCCGGGCCACCGCATCGTATTCGTAGAGGCCCTGATGCGCCTTGGTCGTCGACTTGATGTTCCAGGTGATCAGCGGCGCGCCGGCGGCCTGGGCGATCTGCTCGGCGAGCACGGTCTTGCCGGTGCCGGGCTCGCCCTTGACCAGAAGCGGACGCCGGAGCGTGACAGCAGCGTTCACCGCGACCTTGAGGTCGGGCGTGGCGACATAGTCGGATGTACCTTCGAACCGCACGCAAGACCTCCATGGCTGGCCGGGAAAGGTTCCTAAAAGCCGATGCGATTCTCGACAAGCCGTGTGACAATTGCGAGAGCTGCGCAACTGCTGGGACGAACGGAGCCGCCAGCGGGTTGAAGCGAGAAGGTTACAGGGGGCTTGTTTCGTCGACAGGGTATATGCCGCATCGCGATCCTTTCATCGTCGACGATGCACGATTGATCACCGTTGGGGGGCCAAATGCTCGCGAGGACCGAGAATGGGGCCAGGCTTTCGGGCGAAGTGACGGGCGACATGCCCGCAGGGCCGGCGCGCGACGGATCGCGGCAGGTGCTGTGGCTGACGCTCGGCCTGTGGGCATTCACCTATGTAACCTTCCTGATGCCCAGCCTGGCAGCAAGCGGCAGCATCGCCTGGTACGGTTATCCGATCGTCGCCGCTGCCGTCTCGGTCGGCCTGGTGCTGTCGGTGCCGCTCTACATTCTCATGCGGACCATGCGCGGCGTCTGGCTGCCGGCGCGGATCGGCATCGCTGCCGCCGCGGCAGCCGCCGCCGCATGGCTGCACTCGATGCTGGACGCCTCCATCGTGAGCGCGCTGCGCGGCGTCTTCGCGCCGGACACGGTGCGCACCATCACCACCGAGATCCTGGTCGATAAGTTCCTGAGCTATGTCTGGATCTACGAGTTGTACGTCGCCGCGGTCGGCCTGATCTTCTCGGCGGTGCAGGCGCATCGCCGCGACCTGATGCTGCTGCAGGCACGGATGGCGGCGGATCAGGCCCGGCTGGCCGCGCTCCGCTTTCAGATCAACCCGCACTTCCTGTTCAACACCCTGAACTCGATCTCCAGTCTCGTCGTCACCCGCCGCAACGAGCAGGCCGAGGGGATGATCGACAAGCTGGCGGTCTTCCTGCGCGCCTCGCTCAACACCTCGGACGATCAGGCGCTGGTGCCGCTTTCGGAGGAACTGGAGACGCTCGATTCCTACATCGAGATCGAAAGCATGCGCTTCGGCGAGCGGCTCCGCTACGGCGTCGACTGCCCCCGCGCGCTCGAAGGGGTGACAGTGCCGAGCTTCATCCTCCAGCCGCTTGTCGAGAATGCGGTGAAGTACGCGGTCGCGACCTCATTCGAAGGCGCAGCGATCGCAATCCGGGTATGGCGTGACGAAAACTGCCTGTGCATCGCGGTCAGCGACGACGGTCGCGGCGACGGCATGGTCCCGGCCGGCTATTTCAGCAATGGCCTTGGCCTCTCGAACGTCCGCGAGCGGCTGGTCGGCGTCTATGGCGAAGATGCCCGGTTGACGACCCGCAAACTCGATCCGGGCTTCGAGGCGATGCTGCGGATGCCGCTGGCCTGACAAATCATGGACCAGATCGACTGGGATGATTTCGCGAAAGTGGCGATCGTTGTCGGCACGGTGCTGCGCGCCGAGCCCTTTCCGGAGGCGCGCAAGCCGGCCTACCGAATCTGGGTCGATTTCGGACCCTATGGCGAACGCAAGACCAGCGCGCAGGTGACCGCGCTCTACACCTGCGACGAACTGGTCGGGCGTCAGGTGATCGGTGTCGTCAACTTTCCCGAAAAGCAGATCGGCCCCTTCCGCTCGCAGTTCCTGCTGACCGGCTTCCCGACGGACGAGGGCATCGTGCTGGCGGCGGTGGAACGGCCGGTGCCGAACGGGACGCGGCTGGCGTAACCGTAATGCCTCCAAAGACGTCTGGTCCAGAAGAGTTAGGCTCCAACCCGATTGACCCAGCCACCGGGCCGGCTATCCCGCCACGGATGACCTTGCGTTCGCTCCTGGCCGCGCCGCTCGGCGCTCTTGCGCTGGCCGGTTGCGCCACCACCGTGGCGCCGCTGCCGGCCCCCACGATCAAGGCCAAGGCGCCGCCCCCGCCCGGCGTCGGACGGGTGATCGGCAAGACCGCGGCCGGGCTGGAGGCGCTGTTCGGGCCGGCCGACCAGGACCTGCGCGAGCCGGCGGTCCGGCGGCTGGTTTTTGCCGGGCCGACCTGCGTGCTCGACGCCTATCTGTATTCGCGTCCCGATGCGGCCGAGCCGGTGGTGACCTGGGTCGACACGCGCCGGCCCAATGGCGACGACGTGGACCGCGCCGCTTGCATCGCCGCGCTTACCCGGCCGGGGAAATAGCCGCCCATTCGGCCAGAACCTCGGGATCCGTCTCCCCTGCCCGCCTCTCCACGGGCAGGCGCGCGGGATCGAGCCGGGCGAGCGCCCAGATCGCGGCGCCGCGGACCAACGGCGCGGGATCATCGAGCAGTGCCACGACCGCCGGCACGAGGTCGGCCTGGCCGCCATTGCCAGCGACGATCAGCGCATTGCGCACCATTCGGTCGCGGCCGATCCGCTTGATCGGCGATCCGGCGAAGACCTGGCGGAAGCCGGCATCGTCGAGGCCGAGCAGATCGGCCGTCTCCGGCGCGGCGAGCTCGGCGCGCGCAGCGAAGGCCGCGTTGGCGGCGGCGGTCGCGGCAAACTTGTTCCACGGGCAGACCGCCAGGCAGTCGTCGCAGCCATAGACGCGGTTGCCGATCGCCGCCCGGAATTCGTGCGGGATCGGGCCCTTATGCTCGATGGTCAGGTAGGAGATACAGCGCCGCGCATCGATCCGGAACGGCGCCGGGAAGGCGCCGGTCGGACATGCGACCTGGCAGGCCTCGCACGAGCCGCAGCTCTCCCGGGCGGGCGCATCGGCGGCGAGGTCGAGCGTCGTGTAGATCGCGCCGAGCAGCAGCCAACTGCCATGGTCGCGGCTGACGAGGTTGGTGTGCTTGCCCTGCCAGCCCAACCCGGCCGCTTCGGCGAGCGGCTTCTCCATCACCGGCGCGGTGTCGACGAAAACCTTGAGATCGCCCCCCGCCGTCTCGACCAGCCAACGGGCGAGCGCCTTCAGCGCCTTCTTGACGATGTCGTGATAGTCCGCCCCCTGAGCGTAGCTTGCGATGCGGCCGATCCGGCTTTCGCCGGCGAGGGTCAGCGGGTCGACC
>Ga0207668_10001018_pt1 | contig 16771 bp, 18 predicted proteins | sample KBSS43metaG_FD_184323 | JGI IMG/M metagenome (GOLD analysis project Ga0207668, IMG submission 184323) | Switchgrass rhizosphere microbial communities from Kellogg Biological Station, Michigan, USA - KBS S4-3 metaG (SPAdes) (version 2) | ecosystem: Host-associated > Plants > Roots > Rhizosphere... | reverse complement strand
TCGTGGTCGTCTCGGTGACCCTTCTGATCTCGCTGGCCGTCTATGGGGCCAACGGCAACTTCAACCTGTCGGGTTAGCGGGGTATCCATGTCGCGTGACGCCCTACGCACCCTGGCGGGTGTGGCCACCATCCTGATGATCGCCGCCATCGTTGCCGGTGCCGTCGTGCTGTTCCGCGGCGGCACCGCAGAAACCGTTCGGGTGACCGTGCTTTCGCCCCGCGCCGGCCTGGTGATGGGGCCGGATGCCAAGGTCAAGCTGCATGGCGCCCAAGTGGGAAAGGTCGCCTCGATCGACTCGCTGCCCGACGGGCGGGCCGCCATCCACTTGGACATGGACCCATCAGCCCTGCAGCTCATCCCGGCCAACGCGCTCGTCGACATCGCCTCGACCACCGTGTTCGGTGCCAAGTACGTCCAGCTGGTACCGCCTGAGCATCCGTCAGCGGAATCGATGTACGCCGGGCAGGTCCTCGACGCCAAGAACGTGACGGTCGAGATCAATACGGTATTCCAGCAATTGGTCTCGGTGTTGTCCCAGATCCAGCCGGAGAAGCTCAACGAAACCCTCGGTGCGCTCGCACAAGCATTCAGCGGCAGGGGCGAACAGTTCGGCCAGACGCTTGAGGACCTGGATGCGTTGATGGTCAAACTCGATCCAAGCCTGTCCAACCTGAGTCACGACATCGCGGTCGCTCCGCACGTGATCAATGCCTATGCCGATTCAGCAGCCGACCTCGTATCGATCGCCGAGAATGCCACCCAGCTCAGCGACACCATCGTCGACCACCAACAGGATCTCGACACGCTCTTGGTCAGCGCAATTGGCTTGGCGGACATCGGAAACGACGTGCTGGCGACCAACAGTGCGCCGTTGACCAACGTGTTGCACTTGCTGGTGCCCACTACCGACTTGACCAACCAGTACAACAAGGCCATCACCTGCGCGCTAGCGGGGATGGAGCCGCTGGCCACTGGGCCTCCTCAGCCGCTGCCCGGGGTCATGCTGCTGAATTCGTTCCTGCTCGGCACCGAGCGGTACCGCTACCCCGGCAACCTGCCCAAGGTCGCGGCCAAGGGCGGCCCCCAGTGCATGGACCTGCCGAACGTGGGCTTCGATCATCGGCCGCCGTACGTCGTCACCGACATCGACGCCAACCCGGCGCAGTACGGAAATCAGGGGATCCTGTTGAACGCCGACGCACTCAAGCAAGCGTTGTTCGGCCCGATTGATGGGCCACCGCGCAACACCGCACAGATCGGCCAGCCGGGATGACGGCGCCAACGGGCACGGCCGTCAAGTTCGGTGTCTTCGGTGTCACGATGTTGCTGTTGACCGCTACCCTGTTCGCCATCCTCGGCCAGTACCGAACCGGCTCGACGAACACGTACACCGCGGTATTCACCGATGCGTCCAGCCTGAAATCCGGTGACTCCGTGCGGGTCGCGGGCATTCGCGTCGGGACGGTGCACCGCGTGGCACTACAACCCGACAGCACGGTGCACGTGGAGTTCGACGCCGATCGCGCCGTTCCGTTGACCGCCGCCACCAAGATTGCAGTCCGCTATCTCGATCTCGTCGGAAACCGCTATCTCGACCTGCTCGACAGTCCTGGTTCGACGAGGATCCAGCCGTCCGGATCACAAATCCCGACCGAGCGCACCGAACCAGCACTGGACCTCGACCTGCTATTGGGCGGACTGAAACCGGTGATCCAAGGGCTCAACCCGCAGAACGTCAATGCGCTCACCAATTCATTGATCCAGATCCTGCAAGGGCAGAGCGGCAACGTGGAATCGCTTCTGGCTCAGACATCTTCGTTCACCAACGAGCTGGCCGACAACGGTCAAACGGTCCAGCAGCTGATCGACAATCTCCACCAAGTGATGGCCACCGTGGCTCAGGATGGCGACAAGTTCTCCGGTGCCCTCGATCGCCTCGAGCAACTGATCACCGGCTTGTCCCACGACCGCGATCCGATCGGCGAGGCCATCAGCGCGCTGGATACCGGTACCGCGTCCATCGCCGATCTGCTGACCCAGGCCCGGCCGCCACTTTCCGGGACCGTCGACCAACTGACTCGCGTGGCTCCGTTGCTTTCCAATGAGGACGACCTAGCGCGCTTGGACCTTTCGCTGCAGAAGGCGCCCGGAAACTACCGCAAGCTGGTGCGGCTTGGCTCGTACGGCAGCTTCATCAACCAGTACCTGTGCGGAATGAACGTGCGGGTTACCGACCTGCAGGGCCGAACCGCGTACTACCCGTGGATCATGCAGTACAACGGCCGATGCGGGGAGCCCTGATGCTGAAATACTCTGGCTCCAAGCTCGTTCGGTCGGGATTCATGGGCCTTGTGCTGATCGCCCTCGTCATCGCGATTGGGTTGCAGCCAAAGAAGCTGACGTCGTGGGCGACGTCCATCCACTACCGCGCGGTGTTCGCCGAGGCCGGCGGGCTCACCCCGGGCAACGACGTCAAGGTGTCGGGCGTGACGATGGGCACGGTCACCGACGTCGGGCTGAGCCATGGCAAGGCGCTGGTGACCTTCAGCCTCCACAGCACAGTGCGACTCGGCTCGGACACCACAGCGCACATCAGGACGGGAACCGTGCTCGGCGCCCGGATGTTGACCCTGGAACCGGCCGGCACCGACATTCTGCACGGCTCGGACACCATCCCCATTTCGCACACCTCGTCGCCGTATTCGTTGACCAATGCGGTCGGCGACTTCACGACCAACACTGCCGGGACTGACACCGCTTCCCTCACCCAGTCCCTTGACACCCTGTCGGACACGATCGACCGGATGGCACCGCAATTGGGCCCGACCTTCGATGGTCTGACCCGCTTGTCGAAGACGCTGAACGACCGCAACGACTCGCTGAGCAAGCTACTCAAGAGCGCTGCTGACGTCACCGGGATTCTGTCGCAACGCAGCGCCCAGGTGAACACACTGCTGCTCAACGCCAACGACTTGCTCGAGGTGCTAAGCCAACGCCGCTACGCGATCGTCAACCTGTTGGCCAACACCTCAGCGCTGTCCCAACAGCTGTCCGATCTGGTGGCGGACAACGAGAAGGAACTGGCACCGACGTTGGAGAAACTGAACTCGGTGACCGCCATGCTGGAGAAGAACAGCGACAACATCGCCAAAGCGCTCGAAGGCTTGGCCAAATACCAAGTAACGCAAGGAGAATCCGTGAACAACGGGTTCTACTACAACGCGTTCGTCGGCAATCTCATCCCCTCCCAGACCTTGCAGCCGTTCCTCGATTACGCGTTCGGCTTCCGGCGCGGGGTCAACGCCGGGCAACCGCCAGACAATGCCGGTCCGCGCGCCGAGCTTCCCTGGCCGCACAACGGCATCCCAGGAGGAAGTCGATGACCGAACACCGTAAGCGGATCAGCAGGGCAGTGGCGATCGTGCTGACGGGGCTGCTCGTCGCTGGCGCTGCAGTGTTGGTCTACCGAATGGTGAGTCGCCCCTCTACGATCACCGCCTACTTCACCTCCGCCACCGCGATCTATCCCGGCGACGAGGTGCGGGTCGCCGGCGTAAAGGTCGGCACGATCACCTCCATCGAACCACAAGGGGCCCAGGCCAAGTTGACCCTCGCCGTCGATCGCGGCGTGCCGATCCCGGCGGACGCCAAGGCGGTCATCATGGCGCAGAATCTCGTCTCGGCGCGCTACGTGCAGCTGGCACCGGCCTATGAAGACACCGGACCGACCATGCCCGACGGAGCCCAGATCGGCGTCGAGCGCACCGCGGTGCCCGTCGAGTGGGATCAGGTCAAGGACCAGTTGATGAGACTGGCAACGGAGCTGGGACCGATCAACGAAGCCTCGGGTACCTCGCTGAGCCGCTTCATAGACAGCGCCTCCAACGCCATGGACGGCAACGGAGAGAAGCTGCGACAAGCGATCACTCAATTGTCCGGTGTGGGTCGCATCCTCGCCGATGGCAGCGGCGACGTCGTCGAGATCATCAAGAGCCTTCAGATCTTCGTCGGCGCACTGCGTGACAGCAACACCGAGATCGTGCAGTTCCAAGACCGGCTCGCGAGCGTGGCCAGCGTCATCGACGGCAGCAGGACCGACATGGACGCCGCGCTGACCAATCTGGCGTCAGCGGTCGGCGACGTGCAGCGCTTCATCGCCGGGAGCAGGAACCAAACCGCCGAGCAGTTGCAGCGCTTGAACAACGTCACCCAGAACCTGGTCGACAACCGCACCGCGCTCGAGAACGTTCTGCACGTCGCCCCGAACGCAATTGCCAACGGCTACAACATCTACAGCCCGGACAGCGGATCCGGTGTCGGGGCATTCGCGCTGTCGAACTTCTCCGACCCGGTGTCAGTAGTGTGCTCGGCCATCGCAGCGGTGAAGAACGCCACCGCGTCGGAGACGTCCAAGCTGTGCGCGCAGTACCTCGGCCCGGCGCTGCGACTCATCAACTTCAACTACATGCCGATGCCGTTTAACGCATACCTACGCAAGTCGCCCAGTCCGCACAACCTCGCCTACTCCGAGGCCAACCTAGCCCCCGGTGGCACCGGCGGTAGTCCGGATCTCCCGACGAACCCTCCGGCGGTGTCCGCGTACACCGGCGCAGACGACGTACCACCCCCAGCCGGTTGGGGCCAACCTCCGGGCCCGGCAGGGGCGTACGCGCCCAATGGTTTACCAGCCGATCCTTCACCCGCATTGTTCCGGGGGGCGCCGATCCCCCCGGGAGTGGCCGGCATGCCAGTGGATGCACCGCAGGTCCAGACACCCACCGTGCAGGACATGCTGTTGCCGGCGGAAGCACGGCCGGCACCGCCCTCCGAGCCGGCAACGTCCCCGGGAGGAACGCCATGATCAGACCGCGTTCGATCCGTGCCTCCGTGGCGATCGCAGCCTGTGTGGTCCTGGCCGCCACCGGATGCACGTTCAACGGCCTCAACTCCCTGCCACTGCCAGGCACCGTGGGGCGCGGCGCCGACGCAAAGACCTACCACGTGCAGCTGGCCAACGTCGGCACGCTCGAGCCCAACTCCCCGGTGCTGATCAGCGACGTCGTCGTGGGAAGCGTCAGCCGAATGACGGTGCGGGACTGGCACGCCGACGTCGAGATCTCCGTGAAACCCGATGTGGTCGTTCCGGCCAATGCGGTCGCCTCGGTGGGGCAGACCAGTCTGCTGGGCTCGATGCACCTAGCCCTGAATCCACCGGTCGGGCAATCGCCGACCGGCGCGCTGCGGCCCGACGCCACGATAGGACTCGACCGGTCATCGACCTATCCATCCACCGAGCAGACGCTGTCGTCCCTGTCGGTCATCGTCAACGGAGGCGGACTGGGCAAGGTCGGGGACATCGTCTCGGAATTCAACGCCGCGTTCAACGGTCGCGAGAATCAGGTACGCGATCTGCTCACCCGCCTCAACGATTTCGTCGGCGTGCTCGACCGACAGCGCGGCGACATCACCGCATCCATCACGGCGTTGAACCGACTCGCCGGAACGCTCGCAGGGCAAAGCAACGCCATTACTCAAGCGCTGCAGAGGATTCCACCGGCGATCGACGTCCTGATCAAGGAGCGGCCGCGGATCACCACCGCGCTCGAGAAATTCCACGTGTTCAGCGACACCGCCACCGGTTTCATCAACGCCAGCCAGGATGATCTCGTGACGAACTTGAAGAACCTGGAACCGACGGTGCGCGCCCTCGCCGACGTCGGACCCATCTTGGGCACCGTTCTTGCCTACGCGCCGGGCTACCCATACCCGCAGAACTTCATCGACCGGGCCATCAGGGGCGACTATTTGAACGAGTTCATCACCTTCGACTTCACCATCCCCCGGCTCAAGAGGGGCTTGTTCCTCGGCACCCGGTGGGGCGAGGAGGGGGCCCCGTTGGTCCCGGCGCCGGGGGACCCGTTCTACGCCAACTACACCAAGGATCCGCTCAACGCTCCGGTCTCCGCTCCGCCCCCGTCGGTTGCCACGATGCCGCCCCTGGTCGACCCGCCAGGCGAAACGGTGGTACCTCCGTCGGGCGTTGATCCGGCAGCGGGTGCGCAACTTCCCGAAGCGCCCCCTAGTGAGGGTGGCAACTAGTGCTGACGCGATTCGTCCGAATTCAACTTGGCCTCTTCGCCGTCGCATCGGTCATCGGCGTGGCCGTGATGATCGGCGTGTATTTGCAGGCGCCCACCTTGCTCGGCATCGGGCGGATGACGGTGACGCTTGAGCTACCTGCCACCGGCGGGTTGTACCAGTTCTCCAACGTCACCTATCGCGGCGTGCAGGTCGGCAAGGTGACCGAGGTGCGGCCGACGCGGGAGGGCGCGGTGGCGACGCTGTCGTTGAACTCGTCAGAGAAGATTCCCGCCGACCTCCACGCTGCGGTGCTCAGCGTCTCGGCAGTCGGCGAACAGTATGTCGACCTGCAACCGAGCAACGACTCGGGACCGTACCTTCGAGACGGCTCGGTCATCCCTGCGGAGCGCACCTCGATTCCGCAGGCCGTGGGACCGATGTTGGACCAGGTGAGCTCGCTGATCGGTAGCGTGCCCAAGGAGAAGATCGGTCCCCTGCTCGATGAAACCTTCAAGGGTTTCAACGGATCTGGGTACGACTTCGGTTCACTGCTCGACTCGTCATCACGGCTGATCGGCGACGTCAACTCCGTTGCCGACCAGTCGCGGGCGCTGATCGATGACAGCGGCCCACTGCTCGACGGGCAGGCTCAGTCCATCGACGCGATCCGGACCTGGGCTCGTAGCCTCAGCGGGGTCACGGAGCAGGTGGCCACCAACGATCCGCAGGTGCGAACCCTGTTGCAACAAGCACCCGGTGCCGCCGACGAGGCGTCGCGCCTCTTCAATCAGCTGAAGCCCACCCTGCCCCTGTTGCTTGCGAACCTGACCTCCTTAGGTCAGATTGGGGTGACCTACCACCCGTCGATTGAGCAGCTCTTGGTGTTGTTGCCGCCCGTCGTGGCGTCTACGCAGTCTTTCGGAGCTCCGAAGAACAACCCCACCGGTATGACTTTGGGTGACTTCACGCTCACGATGAACGATCCGCCGGCCTGCACGGTTGGCTTCCTGCCGCCGAACATGTGGCGATCCCCAGAGGACACGACGGACATCGACACCCCCGACGGGTTGTATTGCAAGCTGCCGCAGGATTCTCCGATCGGAGTTCGCGGCGCCCGTAACTACCCGTGCATGGGCAACCCCGGCAAGCGCGCTCCGACGGTCGAGATCTGTAACAGCGACAGGCCGTTCGAGCCGCTGGCGATGCGCCAGCACGTCCTCGGGCCCTATCCGATCGACCCGAACCTCATCGCTCAGGGAGTCCCGCCCGACAGCCGCGCTGGTCGCGACGACAATACCTTCGGACCGCTCGAGGGCACGCCGATGCCGTCGGAAGCGGTTGCGCCCGAAGGTGCTTCACCGGTGCCTCAGCCAGGTCCACCGCCAGTGGAGTCGCCTGAGGATCCTGCTGCCCCGGCGGCAGCGCCAAGCTCGTATGGCGGGCCGGAATCTAGCGGGCCTTCGGTCGCGGTGGCCGTCTATGACCCCAAGACGGGTCAGTACGCCACGCCCGACGGAGAGGTGTATCGACAGTCCGATCTGGCCACCCATACCGGCACGCGATCCTGGAAGGATCTCTTTCCGGCTTGAGCCGCCGGTAAGGGCTCGTTGGCGAGACTGTCAGGCATCCGTCTTGACGAGTTTGATCGGCATGCTGATGAAGAGCACCTTGCTGCTGCCGCAGGAGCCGCTGATTCCGGTGGTTTGATCGTCACCGAACAGGGTCGATGACGTTGGATCCGACGCGGTGGCCTCGGGTGTGGAGCGATACAACCGGAACACCTGTAGCCCTGGTGCCGCGGTGCCGTCTGGGCATGGCTGCCAATTGTCAACGGTCCGTTTGACGTACCACACGCCGCTCTTCTGGTAGATGGGCGCAGTCCAGCCCCAGTCGCTGGTGACGGTGCCGGTGCACTCGGTGGGGTAGCTGCACGTCGACGTAATGGTCCACGTACTCCGGATGCTCGCCTCGTCGTGGAAGATGTCATTCGTCTTCGCCCATTCACCGTTGGAGACGGCCGTGTAGGTTCCATTGAGGCCCCAGTCGGCAGGACTGCCCACCGCCGGGCCGGCCTCGCCCGCCATCACTGCTCCGACGACCAGGGCGGCCGTCGTCAGCACCTTCGACACGTGCATTGCTGCTCCTCAACTCGTCCTTCGGTCGCCAAAGGGCGACGGCGTCCCTTGCCGGTCTTTCACTGTCCGACGTTTGCCGTGACTTGGCTGACAAGCTCCCACCTGGTGGACATTTCGTTGGCGCTCCATGTCACCCGTGTCACAGTGGGTTTCGTGCATTCACTTCCGGCAGTCGTCGCCGGGCTCGTGTTCGCCGGGATGCTCACGCCGGCCATCGGCGCGGCCGCGCCCATCGAATGCAACGAACCGTCGTGCGTCCCCGGAATCACTGGCGGCGTGGTGCTTGGCGCGTCGTGCCCCGACACCGCCTACTACGTGTTCGGTACCACCTCGTGGGGGCGTTTGGTGTTTTGCGGATCACCGCGACGCTACGGCCCCCGTTACTGGCGATCGCTGCCGTTGGTCGGGATCAGGGACGAAAACAGCGACTGCATGGGTCATTTGAATCAAGTGGCGCAGGCCCCCGATGGGCTATTCCTGACTTGCGCCGCCGGTGACGGTGCGACCCGGTGGGTCCGTGGCGACGCGTAGGGGATACGACGCGTTCGCCGCGGGGATCCTCGCAGTCGTGGTGGTCGTACTCGCGGAGGTCAACCCCGCGACGGCACGTGCTGACGACTCGGTGACGCATCAAGTCCGGTACACGGTTACTGCGGATCAGCGGCTCCAAGTCGACATCTACTACCACGACGTCGACCCGCCATCGTGGGCGGAATACAGCCACAACCCATACCCGTTCAGCCCCAAGGAGGAGGCGACGTTGGAACCCGGCAAGCCCTGGGTGCGTGACGTCGCGCTTGTCGATCCCGATCAGTGGGCCACGGTCGCGATCAGCCGGGTTTCGATACGGGCGGTGGGCACTGTGCGATGCGAACTCGCGGTCGACGGAGTCGTCGTCGACACGGCCGACGGCCCGGACGGCGCACTGTGCTCCTTGCGTCATTGGTGAGCGCCCGCCGCTCGCCAGAGCTGGCGGAGACCAAGGTACCGATCTTCCTCGACCAGACGACGACGAGCCGTGACAACCCCGATCCCGTCGAGACGGCCAGCAGCGTCATGGTCGGATTGACCAAAGTCGGCCCGCGCAGGCTCATCTCGTGGTTCGACCCCCTCTGAACTCACGAGCGTTCAGCAATTCAGGTCCGCCCGAGCAGATTGATTGTGAGGCAGCGTACGTCCGGTCAGTGGGCAGCATCCGTCGACTACGTTTCGTCTCCCGCAACCATGAAGGTATGGCGCGGTCGGTACGTATCGAGAGGTGTTCGGGTGCATAGCAATAGCGATGTGGTGACCTATCGGGTGACCGATGGGGTCGCCACCGTCACGATGAACCGTCCGCAATACCGCAACGCGCAGAACTCGGCGATGACCTACGCGTTGGATGCCGCCTTCACCCGTGCGGTCGACGATGACGACGTGCACGTGATCGTGTTGAGTGGCAGCGGGGAACACTTCAGTGCCGGACACGACATCGGTACGCCGGAACGCGATCACCACGTGCACTACGACAACCGCGCGGTGCTGTGGTGGGACCACCTGGGACGGCCGGCAGGAGACCAGCGTTTCGCTCGGGAAACCGAGGTGTATCTGGGGATGTGTCGGCGCTGGCGCGAGATTCCCAAGCCCGTCATTGCGATGGTGCAGGGGGCGTGCGTCGCGGGGGGTCTGATGCTCGCGTGGGTGTGCGATCTGATCGTTGCCGCCGATGACGCCTTCTTTTCTGATCCCGTGCTACGCATGGGAATACCTGGCGTCGAGTATTTCGCGCACCCCTGGGTGCTCGGCCCCCGATTTGCCAAGGAGATGCTCTACACCGGCGATCGATTCACCGCGCAGCGCGCCTATGAGGTGGGGATGGTGAACCACGTGGTGCCGCGTGACCAATTGGAGGCCGCGACACTTGCGCTGGCCTCGCGCATCGCCGCCATGCCCATGTTCGGTCTTGCGCTGACCAAGAAAGCCGTCAACCAGTGCGAGGACCAAATGGGTCTGCGCAGCGGAATGGAGGCGGTATTTGGCCTGCACCACTTCGCGCACGCGCACAACGCTGAGCTTGGCAAGGGGTCGCTTGGGGGAGTGGACCTCGAATCGATGAAGGGTGGTTAGGAGCCACGGAAGATGATCGGCATCGCTACCGAGAGTGCACTTCCCGGTCAGTGGTCGCTAGACACCCGGTCCCAATTCACCGTTCTACCCTTGGGACGTGGAACCGACTTCCGCCCACCCTAATCTGGCGGCGACCAGCTGGGCGCTGTTGGGAATGTTGTCCTACGGGCACGAACTCTCCGGCTATGACATCCGCAAGTGGATCGACTGGAACATGCGGTTCTACTACGGGAGTCCGGCGCAAAGCCAAATCTATTCCGAACTCAAGAAGTTGGATCGAGCTGGACTCGTCGTGTCACGCGTCGAAGATCGTGGCGACACACGTAGTCGGCGGCTCTACAAGATCACCGATGCTGGCGTCGAGGCTGTCACCCATTGGGCCAATGTGGCGCCGGTCGACCCGCCGACGCTCAAACACAACGTGTTGTTGCGGGTGACACTCGGACATCTGTCGGAACCAGGCAGGCTGAAAGAGGTTCTGCAGGACCACATGGCCTGGGTCGAGAAGATGCATCGCGAGGCTGCTAAGGACGCGCGGTGGTCCAGGGTGGAGCCCGCGTGGGCCTATGCCAGGATGACGTTGTTGTGGGCGGAACGATACCTCGCTTCCGAGCGAGAGCTCACGCTCAAGATGATCGCGGACCTCGACGAGGCCCAGGCCGTGTTCGCCGAGACTGGCGCTGCTGAAACCGGAATACCCTGGCCGACGCCGGAATACTGGTACGAAATTGAGCAGAGGGCCAGCGTAGAAGAGCTGGACTAGCGCCAGCTCGACGCATATTCGCAGGAGGTCGGAGTGGACCAGTTGGACGGCGGTGTGGCGGTGGTAACCGGAGCTGCCAGAGATATCGACATGGGGTTGGCCGAACGCTTCATCACCGAAGGTGTGAAAGGCGTTCGGGCAGATCAGATCTTCCCTCATCCGGAGTGGCTGGAGCAGCAGCCGCGCATCGACACGGTGATGGTTCCGGCATAGCGATGTCGGGGCTGCTCAACAAGGTAGTTGTGGTCACGGGTGCGGGCCGGGGCACTGGCCGCACCCATTGCGAGCGGTTCGCCGCTGAAGGTGCCGACGTCATCGCGCTCGACATCCCGTCGGCAGCCACGGATCTGTGTGTCACCTCCGCCGAGGTGGAGAAGCGGGGAAGGCGCTGCGTGACGGGCGTGGCCGATGTGAGCGACTTGGATGCATTGACCACGGCGGTCGATGCCGGTGTCGCAGAACTGGGGCGACTCGACGTGGTCGTGGCCAACGCGGGAATCCACCTGGCGGGTGCGCCGACATGGGAGCTCACGCAGGAGGCGTGGCGACGCACACTCGACGTCAACCTGACCGGCGTATGGCACACCGTCAAGGCGTCGGTAACCCATTTCGGGAAGGACGGCGGGTCGATCGTCATCATCAGTTCCACCAATGGATTACGTGGCACGGCGAACACCGCGCATTACACGTCGAGCAAGCATGCGGTGGTCGGCTTGGCTCGGACCTTGGCCAATGAACTCGGGCCGCGTCGGATCCGGGTAAACACCGTGCTTCCCGGCGCGGTGGGCACCGCGATGACACTCAACGAAGCTACCTTCAAGCGGCTGCGGCCAGACCTGGACCAACCGACCGCGGACGACGTCGCGCCGATACTGGTTGCGCGGCAGCTACTTCCGGTGCCGTGGGTCGAACCGGTCGACGTGAGCAACGCGGTGGTATTCCTAGCTTCCGAGGAGGGCCGCTACATCACCGGAGCCCAGCTGGTCGTCGACGCGGGCTTGACCCAGAAGGCATGATGGGCGGCCGGCTCGAGGGCAAGGTCGCGCTGATCACCGGTGCGGCGCGGGGGATCGGGCGCGCGCAGGCGGTCCGCTTCGCCGAGGAGGGCTCCGACATCATCGCCCTGGACGTGTGTGGCTCCGTCGATACGGTGATCATTCCGCCATCGACACCGGCCGACCTGGACGAGACGGCGCGGCTGGTCGAGGCGGCCGGTGGTCGCATCGTCAGCGAGGTCGTCGACGTCCGCGACCTCGATGGTCTGCAAGCCGCCACGGACCGGGGTGTCGAGCGGCTCGGCGGGCTGGACGTGGTGTGCGCGACCGCCGGAATCACTTCCCGCAGTGGAACAGTCGAGATGGACGAGGCGGTCTGGCAGACCATGTTGGATGTCAACTTGACTGGCGTGTGGCACACCTGCAAGGCCTCGGCGCCGCACCTGATCGCCGGTGGCAGCGGATCGGTGATCCTGATCAGTTCCATCGCCGGCTTGCGGGGCCTGGTCGGCGTCGGACACTACACGGCGGCCAAACACGGTGTCGTCGGGCTGATGCGCAGCTTGGCCAACGAGCTTGCCCCGCACAACATTCGGGTCAACTCGATACATCCGACCAACGTCGATACGCCGTTGATTCAGAACGCCGTAGTCAGCAGCGCCTTCCGTCCCGATCTCGACCGCCCACCCACACGCGAGGAATTCGCCGAAGCCGCGCGCCCGATGAACATGCTGCCGATCCCGTGGGTCGAGCCGATCGACGTAGCCAACGCCTGCCTGTTCCTGGCCTCCGAGGAGGCGCGCTACATTACCGCCGTCGCCCTCCCCGTCGACGCGGGCAGCACGCAGCGGTAGTGCGTTGCTCTAGCTGCGTTGAGGGGCAAGACGCTTCAAAGCCAGCCCACCCTCGAACGGTCGGTAGCCGAATGCGGCGGGGGCACGGTAGCCCGTGTCTGCCCACGGAGTGTGCACTTCGGCGACTGTCGGACCAATCTGGGCGGCGATAGGAACCAGCGCATCGAGGTCGAACCGGTACAGCCGGCCGGCATTACCCGCGAGGATCTTGCGGCAGGTCTCCTCCGACCTGTCATGCAGAGCCCACCGGATCGCCAGCTTGGAATGCGGCGCGAACCCTTCCTCGTGCGGATAGTCACTGCCCCACAGAATGTGGTCGGCTCCCATGAAATCGATCATCGCGGAGTCGTACGGCGCCAGTTCGCTGGCCAGATAGCAATTCCGCTTGGCGTATTCGCTTGGAGCCATGGATAGTTCATCGACCGACGACCCGCCGAACATCCCATACGTGCGGTTGCCGGCTTCCGACTTCATGGTGGGAACCATGGCATCGAGGACGGCCGTCTGCTCCTGCACCCACAGGGTTCCCTGCTCGGTCGGCACGAACCGCAGCGTGGGGTAACGCTCGAACACCCCTGCCAGGATGAGATGCCCAAGCGTCCGGTGTGCCCACGTCACCATTTCGGTGATCAACACGGCGTTGGACGCGGGCTGGTCCATCGGCATCAGCGGACTGCCTGCCCCCGCGTGTTGAACGACCGTGAGGTCGAGGTCAGCGCAGAGCGCCCAGATCGGTTCGTAGCGGGTATGGAACAGCGGAGCGACCTGAGGGTCACCGGGGGAGACCGCGGGTAGGAGCACGCCGCCGAAGCAGTCCTTGTCAGCACCCCAGCGAATCTCGTCGAGGGCCAGCTCGATGTCGTTGGGGAAGATCTGGATCAACCCACGCCGCCGCGTCGGGGCCAACGAGCAGAAGTCGACCTGCCAGCGGTTGTGCGCCTGCACGCCTGCCCAACGGTGCTCGAATTCTTCGCGGGTACGCGGCAGCGTGATCGTGATGTTGGGAGTCGTGGGGAAGAACGGGGGCACGGTGTTCGGGAGTAACACCTCAGCGGCCACCCCGTCGGCATCCATTTCGGCGATCCGGAGCTCGTGGTCCCAGTTGCGTTTGGCGGTGGCGACGATCAGGTCGTCGAACGGGCTCGCGTATGTCGTGGCCCACGCGTCGAAGTCGTTGTGCAGGTGCGCTGGCAGGTACGGCTTGTAGTCGCGAAGGTCGGCGCCGGCATGGGTGTCCGTCGAGATGACGACATACCGATCGATCGTGTCCCAGGTCCCAGCCATTGCGTCTCCAGTGTCGTCGCTGTCGTATAGGGAGTGATCCTTCCCCCTCATCGGGGCTGCGGTGACGGATTCGTCTCGCTGACTGGTCAGTCCTGTCAACCGGCGCCGCTAGGCTCGGCAGCACCGAGATGTGGGATCACTTCGTCGGTCAACAGCTGCACCGACTTCCATGCCTCGTCGATGGGCATCCCGCGCGCGCCGATCACCACCAAGTGTCCCAGTGTGTGGAATGTTGCGAGTCGCGGCGAACACGGTTGAGGTAGTCATCGAAGACAATGATGAATCCGTTAAGGGCCGTGGTCGCGAGCGTTGCACTAACCGTGGCTGCGCTAGCAACGGCGCCGATGTCCGCTGCTGGCATGCAAGTCGGCAACTACGACATGAACATCATCGGTAGATACGACTTTCACACGTGGATTTGGGCCGTGGCTTCGTGCACGACCGGCGGCGATTGCGTACACGTGACCACGATCGGTCTGCCAGTCGCCAAGGCATCCACCTTTCGTGAGGACGTGCTGCTTGTCGACGGCCGATACACGATGACTGTCGAAGATCCGTTCGGATTGCGTTGCGGTAACGTCTATTACGGGCCAACAATTCCGACGACGGACATCTACTCTTGGGATGCGGTGAATCTGACGGGCACGTTGACTTCGGCATTCCCGGTCGGCTGCAATGGCGAACCTGCCGGCACTTATACCTATCCAATCGCGCTGGTGCGAAGGTAGCTCAGCCCATTCCGCTGCCTGAGCACTCCGATGACGGCTCGGCGGTTCCGGTCGCCCAGCAGCGCCAGCACTAGGCTGCGGTTATGGACGCCGAACTCGAGCGCTGGAAGTCCGCAGGTCGGTTCTTCGACTACCTGGGCTTCGAGATCTTCTACCGGGTCGACGGGCTGCCGCTCGGCGAGGGGCCGACGCTGCTGCTCATCCACGGGTACCCGTTCAACTCCTTCGACTGGTCGCTGATCTGGCCGACGCTGACGCAGCGGTTCACGGTCATCGCGCCCGACATGATCGGCATGGGCTTCTCCGACAAGCCCGTCGCCTACGGGTACTCCGTGCACGATCACGCCGACATGCACGAGGCGCTGCTCGAATACCTCGGCATCGAGACGTGCCACGTGCTGGCCCACGACCTCGGTGACTCCGTCGGCCAAGAACTGCTGGCCCGCCACGAGTTCGGCGACTGGTCCTACCGCGCGGTGGACTTCGAGTCGATCACGTGGCTCAACGGTGGCATGTTCAACGAGGCGTACACGCCGCGGCTGATGCAGAAGGTGATGTCGCGGACGCCGTTGGGGGACATCATGAGTCACGTACAGGGCAGCCCCTTGTCACGCAAAATCGTCGAACCCACGCTGAACGAGATGTTCGGACCGAACACCAAGCCGTCGCGCCACCTCATGGAACAGTTCCACCAGATCCTCGAGTACAACGACGGCAAGCGCGTCATGCATCTGGTTGGACGCTTCCTGGGCGACCGCTACGTCCACCGCAACCGCTGGGTGCGCGCGATGCGGCAGACCACCGTCCCGATGCGGCTCATCGATGGGCCCATCGACCCGAATTCGGGCAGGCACATGGCCGAGCGCTATCGGGACGTGATCCCCAATGCCGACGTGGTGATGCTGGCCGACGACATCGCGCACTGGCCGCAGCTCGAAGCGCCCGAGGCCGTGCTCGAGCACTTCCTGGCCCACGTCGACAAGACCCCGCGCGAGCAGACGTAAAGGGCCCTGAATCCGGCAGATTCAGGGCCCGTTGCGTCTGCTCGCGCGAGTGTTCGGTGTGTCATTCCGCGGGTGGTTCGTCGGGCACTAGTTCGGTGAGCGCCTGAGCCAGCACCGGCACGGTGAGCTCGCGCTGCCACGGCCGGGCCCCTGCCTCGGCCAAGAAGGCGTCGATGACGGGGGCCGGGTCGGGCACGGGTTGCCAGTCCCAGATCAGCCTGCGCACCAGATCGGGCGTGAGCAGGTTCTCCGACGGCACCGAAACCCGTTGCGACAGTTCGGTCAGCCCGGTGCGCGCGGCCTCCAGCCGGGCGGCGGCCTCTGGTTTGCGACGGCTCCAGCGCACGGCAGGAGGAGGGCCGTTCAACGGTTCGTTCGCAGCGGGCAGGTCCTCGGTGGTGCGGGCGCGGGCCAGCGCGTCGAGCCAGATCTGCGCGCTGCGGCGCTGGCGTGACCCGCCGAACACCGGTAGCGCCGTGAGCTTCTCGATGGTGTCCGGGTCGTTGGTTGCGGCGTTGACGATCGCGGCGTCGGGAAGGATTCGGCCCGGCGCGATGTCGCGTCGTTGGGCGATGTGGTCCCGCGTCGTCCACAGTTCGCGGACCGCAGCCAGCGTGCGCGGCGCGCGCACCTTGTGGATGCCAGAGGTGCGGCGCCACCGGTCCCGGCGGGTGGGCGGCGCGACATAGGTGCGCAGGTATTCGAATTCTTCTGCGGCCCAACGGGTCTTGCCCTGCTCTTCGAGAACTGCGGCAACCGCGTCGCGCAGTTCCAGCAGCACCTCGACGTACAGCGCGGCGTAGTTCAGCCACTCCGCTG
>Ga0207668_10001016_pt1 | contig 16789 bp, 17 predicted proteins | sample KBSS43metaG_FD_184323 | JGI IMG/M metagenome (GOLD analysis project Ga0207668, IMG submission 184323) | Switchgrass rhizosphere microbial communities from Kellogg Biological Station, Michigan, USA - KBS S4-3 metaG (SPAdes) (version 2) | ecosystem: Host-associated > Plants > Roots > Rhizosphere... | reverse complement strand
TCGGGGCGCGAGGTCGCGCTCGGCATCTGGGTGCGCGCCGCCGACCTGCCCAAGACCGCACATGCGATGACCGCGCTCAAGGAGGCGATGGCCTGGGACGAACGGGTCTATGGCCGCGAATATGATCTCGGCGTGTTCAACATCGTCGCGGTGGCCGATTTCAATTTCGGCGCGATGGAGAACAAGGGCCTCAACATCTTCAACTCGCGCTACATCCTGGCCGATGCCGAGACCGCGACCGATGCGGACTATGACGCGATCGCCGGCGTCGTCGCGCACGAGTATTTCCACAACTGGTCGGGCAACCGCGTCACCTGCCGCGACTGGTTCCAGCTCTCGCTGAAGGAGGGCTTCACCGTCTTTCGCGACCAGGCGTTCTCAGCCGACCAGGGATCGCCCGCGGTCAAGCGGATCGAGGACGTGCGCGCGCTCCGCACCGCGCAGTTCCCCGAGGATGCCGGTCCGCTCGCCCACCCGATCCGGCCGGAAAGCTACATGGAGATCTCCAACTTCTACACCGCGACGATCTACAACAAGGGCGCCGAGGTGATCGGGATGATGGCGACCATCCTCGGGCCGGAGCGGTTCCGCGCGGGATCGGACCTCTATTTCGATCGGCACGACGGCACGGCGGCGACCTGCGAGGATTTCGTCAGGGCGATGGAGGATGCATCCGGCGAGGATCTCGGCAGCTTCCGCCGCTGGTATGCGCAGGCCGGCACGCCGCGGGTGACGGCGCGGCTCAGCCATGATCCGGCGACGGCGCAGGCGCGTCTCGTCTTGTCCCAGACCGTCCCGGCGACACCCGGCCAGCCGGACAAGCAGCCGATGCCGATCCCGCTGCGCACCGCCCTGCTCGGCGCGGCAACGGGCGAGAACCTGACCGGCGAGCTGCTCATCCTCCTCGACGACACCGCCCGCGAGGTCGTGCTCGACGGGATCGCCGAGGCGCCCGTGCTGTCGATCAACCGCCGCTTCTCGGCGCCGGTGGTGCTGGAGACCAACCGCGACCGCGGCGACCTCGCCTTCCTGTCGGCGCATGACGACGATCCCTTCGCCCGCTACGAGGCGATGCAGCAGCTGATGATCGACACGCTGGTCGCGGCGATCTCGGGCGGCGCGGCCGATCACGGGCCGGTGATCGAGGCGGTGGCCCGCACGCTCGCCGACGCCAGTCTCGACAGCGCCTTCATCGGCGAGACCGTGCTGCTGCCCAGCGAGGCGTTCCTCGGCGACCAGATGCTGGTGACCGATCCGGTGGCGATCCGCCATGCCCGCGAGGCATTGCGTGCCGATCTCGGCCGCAGCCTGATCGCCGACTGGCGCGCCGCCTATGCGCGCAGTGCCGCCAACCGTTTCGAATACACGCCCTCGGCCAAGGGTGCGCGGCGCCTGCGTTCGGTCTCGCTCGGCTATATCGCCGCGGCGGGGGAGGCGGACTGGGGCGCGGTCGCCTGGGATCAGTTCGAGACCGCGGACAACATGACCGACCGCCAGGGCGCGCTCGGCGTGCTCGTCAACGGCGACGTGCCCGAGCGGGAACGCGCGCTCGCCGCCTTCTACGATCGCTACCGGCAGAACCCGCTGGTCCTCGACAAATGGTTCACCACCCAGGCGCTGTCGATCCGCGAGGACACGGTCGCGGCGGTCGAGGCGCTGGCGAAACACCCGGACTTCACCTTCGCCAACCCGAACCGCATCCGCGCGCTGGTCGGCGCCTTCGCCGCCAATCAGTACGCCTTCCACGAGGAAGGCGGCCGCGGCTATCGCTTCCTGGCCGACATGATCCTGGCCGTCGACCGGCTCAACCCGCAGACCGCCGCCCGACTGGTGCCGCCGCTCGGCCGCTGGCGGCGGATGGACGAGCACCGCGCGGCGCTGATGCGGGTCGAGCTGGAGCGGATCGTGGCGAGCAGCGGGCTGTCGAAGGACGTGTTCGAGCAGGCATCGAAAAGCCTGGCGTGACGCCGGCCCGACCGAGGGTGGGCATCACCGGCGAAATCGACGGCTCTGTGCTCAGGCCACCAGCATCGTCAGCGCCTGCACCTGGCGCGGGTTGAAGCCGAGCGATTCGAGGATGCTCGGATCCGCCCGGTGATGCCGCCGCACCGCGCAGACGAAGCTGCGGATCGCCTCCAGCCGGCTGTCGGCCAGCGGCCGCGGCGGGGTGTTGCCGGTGAGCGCACGATAGAGCCGGCCGAAAAATCCGGGCTCGCGCTTTTCGACGCAGGCAAAACGTGCCGCATCGTTGATCGCGATCGACACTGCCCGCCACTCGGCCGGGCTCAGCTCGGGCTCGTTGCTCGCCATATCGTTCACCGCGTCGTCTCCTGTCGCTGACCGCTTCCTTAAGCCGCCTACTGGACTTGATCGCCGCGTAGAGGGAGTAGGATAAATCCCAGCTGAACATTCGAGAAAGTCGCAATGAGCTCTCCCGGTACGCCGACCTTCGACCAACTCCGCGTGTTCCTGGCCGTGGTCGAGACCGGCAGCTTCGCCGCCGCCGGGCGCAAGCTGAACCGCGCCGTATCGGTGATCAGCTACGGGATCGGCAATCTCGAGGCGCAGCTGGGCCTCACCCTGTTCGACCGCGAGGGGACCAAGAAGCCGCAGCTGACCACCGCGGGCCAGGCCGTGCTGGCCGAGGCGCGGACCGTCGCGGCCGGCATGGACGGCCTTCGCGCCAAGGTGAAGGGAATGCTCGACGGGCTGGAGGCGGAGGTCGGCCTCGCCGTCGACGTGATGCTGCCCTCGGTCTGGCTCGGCAAGGTGCTGCGCGCCTTCGCCACCACCTTCCCCACCGTCGCGCTGCGCCTCCATGTCGAGGCGCTCGGCGGGGTGACCGCGCTGGTGCTCGACCGCCGGGCCGTGATCGGCATCAGCGGCCCGCTGGCGGTCGAGGCCGAGAATGTCGAGCGGATGTCCCTGGGCTCGGTGCCGCTGATCCCGGTCGCCGCACCCGATCATCCGCTGGCGCGGATGCACCCGCTGCCCCCGGGTGCCGGGCGCGACCATGTCCAGCTCGTCCTCACCGACCGCTCGCCGCTGACCGAAGGCCGCGACTTTTCGGTCGCGAGCGCGCGGACCTGGCGGCTCGCCGATCTCGGCGCCAAGCACGACCTGCTGCGCGAGGGGATCGGCTGGGGCAACATGCCGCTGGCGATGGTCGAGCCCGACCTGGTCGCCGGCACCCTGGTCCGCCTGCCGATGCCCGAGACGCCGGTGTTCGACTACCAGCTCGCCGGCATCTGGCGCCGCGACACCCCGCCCGGCCCCGCCGCCTCCTGGCTGATCGACCAGTTCCGGGCATGCGCCGAAGGCCCGGCCCGAGAGACCGCGACCCCGATCGCCGCCGCATGACCGCGGTCAGTTCCGCGGGGTCAGGCGCCGGTAGCTGAGCGCCTCGGCGATATGCGCGCGGCCCACGCCGGGAGTTCCGGCAAGATCGGCGATGGTCCGCGCCACCCTGAGCACGCGGTGATAGCCACGCGCCGACAGCTTCATCGCCTCGGCCGCCTGGGCGAGGAGCTTGCGGCCGGGCTCGTCAGGGGTGGCGATGGCATCGAGGATCGGGCCGTCGGCCTCGGCATTGGTGCGCGGGCCTTGCCCGGCGAAACGCGCGGTCTGGATGTCGCGGGCGGCGGCGACGCGCGCGGCGACCTCGGCCGAGCCCTCGGCCGGCGGCGGCAGGACGAGGTCGGCGGCGGAGACCGCCACGACCTCGACATGCAGATCGATGCGGTCCAGCAATGGCCCCGAGACCCGCGCCTGATAGTCGGCCGCGCATTTCGGCGCGCGGGCGCAGGCGAGCGCCGGGTCGCCGAGATGGCCGCAGCGGCACGGGTTCATCGCGGCGACGAGCTGGACGCGCGCAGGATAGGTGACATGGGCGTTGGCGCGGGCGACCGAGACGCGGCCGGTCTCGAGCGGCTGGCGCAGCGAATCGAGCACCGGGCGCTGGAACTCGGGCAACTCGTCGAGGAACAGCACGCCGAGATGGGCGAGGCTGACCTCGCCCGGCCGCACCCGAAGGCCGCCGCCGACCAGTGCCGCCATCGACGCGGAATGATGCGGCGCACGGAACGGCCGGCTGCGGATCAGGCGCCCGTCGGTCAGTTCGCCGGCGACCGAGGCCACCATCGACACCTCCAGCGCCTCGGCCGGCGTCAGGTCGGGCAGGATGCCGGGCAGGCAGGCGGCGAGCAGCGACTTGCCCGAGCCCGGCGGCCCGGACATCAGCAGATTGTGCCCGCCGGCCGCGGCGATCTCCAGCGCGCGCTTGGCGGTTTCCTGTCCCTTGACCTGGCGGAGGTCGGGACCGTCGCGGCGCGCCTCGGCCGTGCCGGGCACCGGCTGCGGCAGGGGTGCCACGCCCTTGAAATGGTTGAGCAGGGCCAGCAGGTCGGGGGCGGCGACGACCTCGACCGAGCCGGCCCAGGCCGCCTCCGGCCCCTGCCGTACCGGGCAGATCAGGCCGAGGTCGCGTTCCGAGGCGTGGAGTGCCGCCAGGAGGACGCCCGGCGAGGCCGCGACCCGCCCGTCGAGCCCGAGTTCGCCGACCACGACATAGCCGGCGAGCGTCTCGGCATCGATGACCCCCATCGCGCCGAGCAGGCCGAGTGCCACGGGAAGGTCGTAATGCGACCCTTCCTTGGGCATGTCGGCCGGCGACAGATTGACGGTGATCCGCTTCGGCGGCAGCGCGAGACCGAGGGCGGCGATGGCGCCGCGCACCCGCTCCCGGCTTTCGGCGACCGCCTTGTCGGGCAGGCCGACGACGTTGAACGCGGGCAGGCCGGGGATGAGCTGGACCTGCACCTCGACCGCACGCGCCTCGAGCCCGAGATACGCCACCGTCGAAACATGCGCGACCATCCCGCCCCCAAGCCCGTTCGCGCGATGTTCTAGACGGGCCGGCGCGGCGCTGTCGAGGGGAGCGGTGAACCGCCGGAACGGTGCGGTCGGAGCTTGACGGGAACCGGGCTCGCCTTCCAGGCTGCGCCCGCTCTGGGGGAGGAACGTGACACATGGCATTCCGCATGTTCGGATGGGCCGCGGCGGCGGCACTGATGCTGGCCGGCGCGGCCATGGCGAAGCCGCCCGAAGTCGGCCAGGCCGCCCCGCCCTTCGAACTGACCCTCATCGACAAGACCAAGACCACCCTGGCCGAGCAGCGCGGCCATGTCGTCGTCCTCAATTTCTGGGCGACGTGGTGCGGGCCGTGCAAGCGCGAGCTGCCGCTGCTGGACGGCTATTACCGGGCGATGCGCGACAACGGCCTGCGCGTCTTCGCCGTCACCACCGAGGATTCGGTGCCGATCTACCAGCTCAAGCCGCTGTTCGCGGCGATGGCGATCCCCTCGGCGCGACGGCTGAAGGGCAAGGGCTATGCGCCGATCGACGGGGCGGTGCCGACCAACTTCGTGATCGATCGCGCCGGGGTGCTGCGTTACGCCAAGGCCGGCGCCTTCGACCTGGACGAGCTCAATGCCGTCCTCATCCCGCTCCTCAACGAGCCCGCACCGCCGGCGGTCGCGGTGTCCGCCACGACGATCGCGGCGGCGGTCAGGTAGGGCCGGAAAGCCCTCTCCCTTGGGACGGGAGAGGGCGAAAAGGTCAGATCTGCAGCGCCTTCACGCCCGGCAGTTCCTTGCCCTCCATCCATTCGAGGAAGGCGCCGCCCGCCGTCGAGACGAAGGTAAAGTCGCCGCTGACACCGGCGTGGTTGAGCGCGGCCACGGTGTCGCCGCCGCCGGCGACCGAAATCAGGCTGCCGTCCTGGGTGAGCGCGGCGGCAGTCTTGGCCAGCGCCACCGTCGCGGTGTCGAACGGGGTCAGCTCGAAGGCGCCGAGCGGGCCGTTCCACACCAGCGTCCGGCAGGTCTTGAGCGCATCGCCCAGCGCCTCGACCGCGGCAGGGCCGACGTCGAGGATCATCTCGTCGGCGGCGACATCGTGGACGTTGACGGTGCGGGTCGGCGGGTCGGCACGGAATTCCTTGGCGACGACCACGTCATAGGGAAGGTGGACGGTGCAGTCGGCCTTTTCGGCAGCGTCGAGGATGGCGAGCGCGGTGTCCTTGAGGTCATGCTCGCACAGCGACTTGCCGACATCGACGCCGCGCGCGGCGAGAAAGGTGTTGGCCATGCCGCCGCCGATGATCAGGTGATCGACCTTGGCGACCATCTGCTGGAGCACGTCGAGCTTGGTGGAGACCTTGGCACCGCCGACCACCGCCGCGACGGGGTGCTCCGGCGCGCCGAGCGCCTTTTCGAGCGCCTTCAGTTCGGCCTCCATCGAGCGGCCGGCATAGGCCGGCAGCCTGTGGGCGAGGCCCTCGGTCGAGGCATGGGCGCGGTGCGCGGCGGAGAAGGCGTCGTTGACGTAGATGTCGCCGAGTGCGGCAAAGCGATCGATCACCTTGGGGTCGTTCTTCTCCTCGCCGCCGAAGAAGCGGGTGTTCTCCAGCACCGCGATGTCGCCGGGCTGGAGGGTGGCGACCGCCTCGGCATCGCCCTCCCAGTCGACGAAGCGGACCTCGCGGCCGAGCACGGCGGCGAAGGGCTGGGTGATCTGGGCCAGCGAGAACTCCGGGGTCGGCGCCTTGGGCCGGCCGAAATGGGCGAGGACCAGCACGATCGCGCCCTTGTCCGCCAGTTCGAGCACGGTCGGCATCGCCGCGCGCAGGCGGGTGTCGTCGGTGACCTTGGCGCCGTCCATCGGCACGTTCAGGTCTTCGCGCACGAGAACGCGCTTGCCGGTGATGTCGCCGAGATCGTCGAGCGTGCGGAAGGCCATGGATACTCCCCGTGTTGCAATGCAGCGGCTTGTTGCCGGGAGTGGCGCGCCGAGTCGAGGGGGTATCGGGGGGCATCGCGGCGCCCGCTCCGGCGGCCGGCTCTTGTTCCATCTCTCCAGCGAACTCTATACGCGCGCACCCCACTTGTTGTTTGTCGGCCCGTCCGGACCGGCAAAAGCACTTTTACGGTGCGCGTCGGGCACGGTAGCATATCGGACATGAAAGAAGCAGGATGACTCAGACGAAGACGAAGCAGAGCCAGGACGAGCTCGCGGCAGGACTCAAGGCGGCGATGCGGCGGATGCCCGGGGCGGTTGCCCTGATCACAACCCGCGATCCGGCGAGCGGCGAGCCGGCGGGGCTGGCGGCTTCCGCGGTGATTCCGGTCTCCATGGATCCGCCTTCCATGCTGATCTCGGTCAACCGCTCGGCCAGCGCACATGCCGCAATCGAGCGCGCGGGGCGTTTCTGTATCAATCTGCTCGGTACATCGCAGACCGACCTGGTCGGCGTCTTCTCCAACAGCGATCTGCGCGACCGTCGCTTCGCCTCGGAGGCCTGGCGGCATGACGATGGTCTTCCCTCTCTCGCAGATGCCTGTGCCAGCATCTTCTGCGAGGTCCGCGCCACGCTCATCCACGGGACGCACGAGCTGTTCGTCGGCGACGTCTACAGCGTCGAAACCGCCGTGGTCGACGGGTCTGATCCACTCGGCTGGATCGAAGGCGCCTTCGCGAGGCTCGGACCTCTCGCATAATCGCGGATAGGCAACTTCCCGGCGGCCGCGCCCCTCATCGCGTGCGGGGTTGAGGGCGGCACGGCGTCGCGATCGACGAACATTGCCGGACCTCGCTCCCAACGCCTGCGTCACGGGCGGCTGGGCAGTGCATGCCGCGGCCTCACTGTATTTTCCCCCCATAGTGAAGCGCTGCCGCAAACTTATCCACTATAACGGAGGAACCGCGCGTGCCTCTCCTCGTTGGATCGCGGCTTGGAGAGGAGTTGTTCAATGGTCGAGTATAGAGACGAACGGGGGACCACCTATGTCGATCGCCGGGGCTTGGGCGCCGGCAAGGTCGTCGCGATCATCGCGCTCGCGATCGTCCTGATCGTCGCGGTGTTGTTTGCGACCGGCTTCTGGAGTGCGGACGTGAAAGAAGGCGCCCTGCCCGACGTGAAGGTATCGGGCGGCGAGATGCCGAAGGTGGATGTCGATTCGAAGGAAGTCGTGGTCGGCACCAAGGAAACCACGGTGGACGTCCCCAAGGTTACCACGGAAAAGAAGGCGATCGACGTCCCGGTCGTCGGCGTCAAGGAATGATCCATCACCGTTTTATGCTGAAATGATTGCGGTCGCCGTCGGCATCTGCAGCCGGCGGCGCCGCTGTTTATCTGCGCAGTTCTTAGCCGCGGCGACCCGTATTGCGGCCGCCGCGTGATTTACTTGCCTGCGGCGTCGCCGGTGTGAAGCATTCAGCGTTACGGCGCACGCGGATGCGGCTGTCGGCACCTTCGGAGGCAATCGAGACCGCGACCTCATGACCGCGCCGCGACCGGTAGCGCCGCGTCGCAGCGATCGCGTCAATCCGCCGTGCGGCGGGTGAAGGCGAATTTTCAACGCAATGCCGGGAGTTGGCGGCGAATCCGCGCCACGGTGGAACCGCGTGGCAGCGTCCCGCGTCTCACCCGCCGATGACCCGCTATTTCTTCGATATGCACAACGGCACCGGCGATCTGATCGACGACGAGGGCCTCGACCTGCCAGACGTCGACGCCGCACGTACGCAGGCGGTCGAAAGCATTCGCGCGGTGCTGAGCGCGGAGGTGCTGGAAGGCGCGCTGGACCTGACCGGGTATTTGCAGGTCCGCGAAGGGCAGACCGATGTGCTGGCGATCCCTTATGCGGAGGCGCTGGCGCTGACGCTTCCGGACGGCTGAAAGACCAGCCCGGCGGAGAGGCTGGAGACGGCGCCGCGCAAAGGCAGGACCGCTTACCTAGGTTATCAGCAATCGGCCGATCATTGGATATCGGAGCGGAATGCCGCCGATATCCTATGGAAATCAGATTGATCGCTATATCGCCAAGCTGACGGCCCGCACCCCCCTTTCGACCGAGGACATCGCGGCGGTTCGATCGACGATCGCCTCCTTTCGGGAGGTGCCGGCGGGCCGCACCTTCCTGGAAGCGGGCACCACGCCGCGCTTCGTGGCGGTGCTGCTGGAGGGGTTTGCCGGGCCCTTCCGCGACCTGCGCAGCGGCGCGCGGGCGATCATCGACCTGGCGGTCAGCGGCGATCTCCTCGGCTGCACCAGCCCGCTGTCCGGCCGCCTCGACCTCAGCGTCCAGGCACTGTCGCCCTGCACGCTGGCGCTGATCGAAAGCGCCGCGTTCGAGCGGCTGCTCGCCGGCTCGCCGCGCTTCGCCGAGGCGCACCGCACCGCACTCGACCTCGAAGCCGCGATCCTGCGCGAGCGGGTGGTGACGCTCGGCCGGCGCAACGCCTATCAGCGGCTGGCGACGGTATTCTGCGAGCTTTACGAGCGGCTCCGGCTGGTCGGCCTGACCCGCGACATGAGCTACGACTTTCCCGTATCGCAGGCCGATCTCGGCAATTACTGCGGCATCACCCCGGTCCATGTGAACCGCACCCTGCGCGGCCTGCGCGAAAGCCGGCTGCTGACCTTCCGGGCGAACCGCATCGAGATCCACGACTATACGCAGCTGCGCAAGCTCGCCGAATTCGACGACAGTTACCTTCACTTCGGCCGCGCGCGGGCCTGACCGGCGCCTTTGCCTGAGCGCCGCCCGCCATTGCGCGGCGGCCGAGGGCCCGGGCCGGGGAACGCGGCTCTTGATCCCCGCCCCCAAACGTCCCAATTGCGATGCCATGCTGATCGAGACCGAAGCCACGCCGAATCCGGCAACGATGAAGTTCCTGCCGGGGCGTCAGGTCATGGCCGCCGGCACCCGCGACTTCGCCGATCCCGAGGAGGCCGAGGCGTCGCCGCTGGCCGCCGCCCTCTTTGCGCTGGGCGATGTCGAGGGCGTGTTCTTCGCGCCCGACTTCATCTCGGTGACGGCGGCGCCGGGGGTCGAGTGGCGCAGTCTCAAGCCCGACGTGCTCTCGGTCCTGCTCGATCACTTCGCGGCCAACGCACCACTGTTCGCGGCGGGCGGTGCCGGCGACATCGCGATCGACGACGAGATCTTCCCGGAAGATCCCGCCGATGCCGAAATCGTCGCCCAGATCCGCGACCTGATCGACACCCGCGTCCGCCCCGCCGTGGCGCGCGACGGCGGCGACATCGTCTACAAGGGCTTCGACAAGGGTGTCGTCTATCTCGGGATGCACGGCGCCTGCTCGGGCTGCCCGTCCTCGACCGCGACGCTGAAGCAGGGCATCGAGCAGCTGCTCAAGCACTACGTGCCGGAAGTCGTCGACGTTCGCGCCGCCTGACCGCGTGGGACGGCCCGATCGCGTGGGACGACTCGTGATCGAGACCGCGACGACGACCTGTTCGATCGCGCTGCTGGACGGCGACCGGGTGGTCGACGAACGCCACGAGACCGTCGGCCGCGGTCACGCCGAACGGCTGATCCCGATGATCCGCGACCTGCTCGGCACGAGCGTGCCCGATGCGGTGCTGGTCGATTGCGGCCCCGGCAGCTTTACCGGCATCCGCGTCGGCCTCGCCGCGGCGCGTGCGCTGGGCCTCGCCTGGGGCGTGCCGGTCCACGGCTTTTCCTCGCTGGGCCTGATCGCGGCGGGCGCCGCCGACGACCTCGGCGCCGCGGTGGCGATCACCGGCGGCCATGGCGAGTTGTTCGTGCAGTGCTTCGCCGGCACGCCGCCGCGCGCGACCGGCGCGCTCGCCTCGCTGACGCCCGCGGCGGCGGCGGCGGCCATCGCCGACGACCGGGTGCTCGGCTCGGGCGCGTCCGCCCTGGTCGCCGCGCGCGGCCACGGCCGCGCGGTCGAGGCGGCACCGCGCGCCGCCGACCTGGTCCGCATGCACCAGGACGACACGCTGCTGCCGCCCCGCCCCATCTACGGCCGCGCGCCCGACGCGGCGCTGCCGGCGTGACCATGCTGGGCGCGGCGCCGCAGTTCACCATTGCACGGGGCGGCCGTGACGACGTCACCGAGGTGATGCGCACGATGGACGAGGCGTTCGACCCGCGCTTCGGCGAGGCATGGACCGCGGCGCAGTGCGGCGGCGCAATCGGCATGCCCGGCGTGTGGCTGGTGGTGGCACGCAGCGGCGACGAGCCGGCCGGTTTCGCGCTGGTCCGCGTCATCGTCGACGAGGCCGAGCTGCTGCTGATCGCGGTTCGCCCGGCGTTCCGCCGGCTGGGGATTGCACGCGCGTTGATCGAGGAGGTCGTGGCGATCGCCACGCGCAACAACGCGACCCGCCTGCTCCTCGAAATGCGCGACGGCAATGCCGCGTTCGCCCTCTATGCCGGGGCCGGCTTTTCCGAAATCGGCCGGCGACGCGGCTATTACACGGGCCGGAATCGGGAGATTTTCGACGCTGTCACGCTGGAAAGGCGTCTCGTCGCTTGATCATGCCCTTGCGGGTTGCGTTCCCGGCCATGGTTTATTAGGCGCTGCTCCTCGCGAGGTCCCTCGCGCGTTCTGTAACTGTGTAAGGCTTTCTCACGCCATGAACCAAACTCTCGACGCACCGGCTCCGCTCGTTGCTCTGACGGCCGACGTGGTTTCGGCCCATCTCAGCAACAACTCGGTTGCCGTCGAGGAAGTCCCCGCCCTCATCCAGGTCGTCCATCAGGCGCTCGCCAATCTCGGCAACGCGCCGGAGCCGGTCGAGCCGAAGCAGGAGCCCGCGGTGTCGATCCGCGCTTCGGTGAAGCCCGACTACATCGTCTGCCTGGAGGACGGTAAGAAGCTGAAGATGCTGAAGCGGCACCTGATGACCCACTTCCAGCTGACCCCGGCCGAATACCGCGCCAAATGGGGCCTTCCCGCCGACTACCCGATGGTCGCGCCCAACTATGCCGAGCGCCGCCGCGTGCTGGCCAAGGAGATCGGTCTCGGCGCCGCGCGCCGCGACTGATCATGACCGCCACGCCCCGGCGTGGCCGATTTCGAGGACGACAGGGCCCCACGCCCGGCCGTCCTTTGAGAGCGAGGTCGAGCTGCCCGCCTCCCCCACAGGCCCCGGCATCTCGACTTCGCCCGCCATTTAAGCGCGCTTCCGGCCGTTCCCACGCCTTTCCCTTGCGGCGAAATGGCTCTACGCATGCGTGCATGCATCGACAGATCGATATCGAGGCGCTCTGCGCCGAAAAGGGCCTCCGCATCACCGAGCAGCGCCGCGTGATCGCACGCGTCCTGTCCGAGGCCGAGGACCATCCCGATGTCGAGGCGCTGCACGAGCGCGCCTCCGCGATCGACCCCGGCATCTCGATCGCGACGGTGTATCGTACCGTCCGCCTGTTCGAGGAGGCCGGTATTCTCGAGCGCCACGATTTCGGGGACGGCCGCGCCCGCTACGAGGCGGCGGCGGAGGAGCATCACGATCATCTGATCGACGTCGAGACCGGTCGCGTGATCGAGTTCACCGATCCCGAACTGGAGGCGTTGCAGCGCCAGATCGCGGAGAAGCTGGGCTTCCGCCTGGTCGACCACCGCATGGAACTCTACGGCGTCGACCTGACCCGCAAACCCTGATCCGCCATGCTCCTCGTCCTGCGCATCGGGGCGATGCTGGCCTGGCTGCTCGCCTGCCTGCCCATGCACCTCGGCAGCCGGTTGCTCGGCCGCCCCTCCCCCTGGCCGCGGCGGTTCATGCGCGGGGTGTGCCGGATCGTCGGGCTGCGCGTGACGATCGCCGGCGTGATCCGGCCGGGGCCGGTGCTGTACCTCGCCAACCATCTGAGCTGGCTGGATATCATCCTGCTCGGCGGTTATGCGGGCGCGCGCTTCGTCGCCAAGATCGAGATCGCGCGCTGGCCGCTGATCGGCTACCTCGCGCGGCAGAACAACACGATCTTCGTCGCGCGTGAAGCGCGCGGCGAGGTCCGCGCCCAATCGGCGATCGTCGCCCAGGCGCTGACCGAGCCGCAGCCGGTGGCGATCTTCCCCGAAGGCACCGTCGGCGAGGGCTTCGCGGTGATGCCGTTCCGCGCCTCGCTGCTCGCCGCGGTCGGGCCGGAGACCGTCGTCCAGCCGATCGCGATCGATTACGGCGCGCTGCTGCCGGTGGTGCGCTGGCCCAAGAGCGAGCCCACGCCGCACAATGCGATGCGGCTGATCGGCCGGCGCGGCACCATCCCGGTGACCCTGCGCGCGCTGCCGCCGGTCGTCATGCGCGAGCGCAAGGCCATCGCCGCCGCGGCGCAGGCCGCGATCGCCGATGCGCTGGACGCTTCCGGGACGATCCCGCTTGCCGTATAGGGCCGCGGCCATGAGCCGCCCCGCCCCCAGAAGCTTCCACGTCAAGTCGTTCGGCTGCCAGATGAACGTCTATGACGGCGAGCGCATGGGCGAACTGCTCGCCGCCGAGGGCCTGACCGCGGCGGAGAGCGCCGAAGAGGCCGAACTCGTCGTCCTCAACACCTGCCATATCCGCGAAAAGGCCGCCGAGAAGGTCTATTCGGACATCGGCCGGATCGTGAAGCGGTCAGGCGGGGCGAAGCCGATGATCGCCGTCGCCGGCTGCGTCGCGCAGGCCGAGGGGCCGGAGATGGCGGCGCGGGCGAAAGCGATCGACATCGTCGTCGGCCCGCAGGCCTATCACCGCCTGCCGCAGATGGTCGCCGCCGCCGCATCGGGCGCGAAGCCGGTCGACACCGACATGCCGGCGATCCCCAAGTTCGACGCGCTGCCCGGGCGCCGGCGACGGGGTGCGACTGCCTTCCTGACCGTGCAGGAAGGCTGTGACAAGTTCTGCACCTATTGCGTGGTGCCCTATACCCGCGGCGCCGAGATCAGCCGGCCCTGGGCCGCGATCCTCGACGAGGCACGTGCGCTGATCGATGCCGGTGCGCGCGAGATCACCCTGCTCGGCCAGAACGTCAACGCCTGGTCCGGCACGGACGAAGCGGGCCGCGCCCAGGGCCTCGACGGCCTGATCCGCGCGCTCGACCGGATGCCGGGCATCGACCGCATCCGCTATACCACCAGCCACCCCAACGACATGAGCGACGCGCTGATCGCCGCGCATGGCGAGGTCGCGAAGCTGATGCCGTTCCTGCACCTGCCGGTGCAGGCCGGAGCCGACCGCATCCTGAAGGCGATGAACCGCAGCCACACCGCCGACGGCTATCGCCGGCTGATCGCGCGGGTCCGCGCGGTGCGGCCGGACATCGCGATCTCGGGCGACTTCATCGTCGGCTTTCCCGGCGAGACCGAGGCCGAGTTCGCCGAGACGCTCGCTCTGGTCGACGAGATCGGCCACGCCCAGGCCTTCTCGTTCAAGTACAGTCCACGACCCGGCACGCCGGCGGCGGCCCTCGTCGACGATTACGTGCCCGAGGCGGTGATGGACGATCGCCTGCAACGGCTCCAGGCGCTGCTCGCCGCGCAGCAGCAGGCGTTCAACGCCGCCACCGTCGGCCGGCGGGTGCCGGTGCTGCTGGAACGGCCGGGCAAGAAGCCGGGGCAGATGATCGGCAAGTCGCCCTGGCTGCAATCGGTGGTGGTCGAAACCGCCGAGCCGGCAGGCACGATGCTGGACGCGACGATCACCCATGCGGGACCGGTCAGCCTGAACGGCATCGCCGCCTGAACTGGGCGGTGCTCCTGCGAAAACGGGAGCACGGCGCCCCCTCAAAACCGACGTGGAAGCGTCACCGGCATCGTCGCAAAAGCCGATAGTCCGGGCCGGCGTCAGGATGAGCCGACGGTGACCGATCGTCTCCTGCCGGATATCTATCAGGCCACGTCGAACACCGGGAGATGATCGATGTCGAGCGAGTTTCTCGTGAACAGCTATGCCGGTCAGTGGCAGAATAATCCCGATGTCGCCCGCCTTACCGACGGCAGTTTCATTGTCACCTGGGATTCGTTCTACTCCGAGGGCGACAGTGATTTCTACTATATCGCCGCGCAACGCTATTCGGCCGCCGGGACCAGGATCGGCGGGGAGATGTTCCTCGACAACGACATCGCCGGCAATTCGCGCCACCCGAGCATAACGGCGCTGGCCGACGGCGGTTTCGCGGTCGCCTGGGAAACCTCGCTGGGTTCGATCCTCGACGAGAGCGACGTCTACACCCGCGCGTTCAATGCCAACGGCTCCGCGCGTGGCCATTCCGTGCTGGCCCATGCCCCCAACGAGGAGGATCAGTACGCCGCCAGCATCACGGCGACCGCCAATGGCGGCTACACGCTGACCTTCACCAGCTATGGCGGCTCCGAGGTCGACCATTGGGACGACATCTTCATGCAACGGTTCACCGCCAGAGGCACCAAGGCCGGCGGCAATGTGCAGGTGAACCAGTTCACCGAAATGGACCAGCACAACAGCCGGGCGACGACGCTGACCAACGGCAATGTGCTGATCACCTGGGAATCCGAATATGCCGGCATGCTCAACCCGAGCGGCGTCCATTCGGACGCTGTCCGCGGCCGGATCTACAACCAGGCCGGCCAGGCCCTGACCGGCGAGTTCATGGTCGTCGACGACAATAGCGGCATGAACGACGGCATCGGCCTGACCGACAGCGCCGTCGACGTCACCGCGCTGTCCGGCGGCCGTTTCGTCACCACCTGGTACGAGACCGAGACGCACGACCACGCGGACACGACCTTCGAGATTCACGCCCAGATCTATTCGGGCGGCGGCCACAAGATCGGCAACGAGATCCTGGTGCGCGGCGGCAGCCTGAGCGTGCCCGATCACAGCGCGGTGACCGAGCTCGACAACGGCAATTTCGTCGTGACCTGGGACGCGTTCGGCGAGGAGACCTATGACTTCCAGGAAGTCTGGGCGCGGGTCTACGACAATACCGGCCATGCGCTGGGCGCCGAGTTCAAGGTCAACCCGCCCTCGGGCGAGAGCGTGCAGGAGAACCCCGAAGTCCAGGCGCTGGACGGCGGCGGATTCGTGATCGTCTATGAATCCGAATATCTCGACGGTGACGACGACGCGATCGCCGGCCGCATCTTCGGCCAGGGCACCGACGCTGCCGATATCGACACGATGAAGTGGACCGGCACCTACCAGGCCTATGCCGGCAACGACACGATCACCGGCACCACCGGCAACGACGCGATCTATGGCGGCGACGGCATCGACAGGCTGGCCGGCGGCAATGGCAACGACCGGCTGGACGGCGGGACCGGCAACGACCTGCTGACCGGCGGCAACGGCAACGACATCATCCTCGGCAATTACGGCAACGACATCATCGGCGGCGGTCTCGGCGCCGACCGCATCGGCGGTGGGCCGGGCAACGACATCTACCGCTACGCCTCGGCCGCGGAATCGACGGTGAGCGCCCCCGACGTCATCGCCGGCTTCGAGACCGGCCGCGACCGCATCGACCTGTCACGGATCGACGCGAGCACGGCGCAGGCGGGCAACCAGGCGTTCAGCTTCATCGGCAGCGCCGGCTTCTCGCACAGCGCGGGCGAGCTGCGTTACGTCGGCGGGAACCTGATGGGCGATATCGACGGCAACGGCGCGGCCGATTTCCTGATCAAGATCGACGGGGCAAAGGCGCTGGTGGCGGCGGACCTGCTGCTCTGAGGCTCCCTCCCGCAAGCGGACAGGCGCGTGGAGCCCCGTCTGCGATGCGGCAATCCCTCGCCCCCCTCGTCCCTCTCGTCCCCATGGGCGACTTTTTCGTGCCCGCGGCGGCGGCACCCTTTCTCTCCCGGCTTGAGGCGCGTAAGCAAGGGCTTCCCCGGGGGGCCGCACGTCATGCGGCTGAGAGGCGGCTTGGTGACCGCGACCCGCTGAACCTGATCCGGTTGACACCGGCGGAGGGAGGGAGCGCCGCGACGCCCTTCTTCCGTG
>Ga0207668_10001014_pt1 | contig 16809 bp, 14 predicted proteins | sample KBSS43metaG_FD_184323 | JGI IMG/M metagenome (GOLD analysis project Ga0207668, IMG submission 184323) | Switchgrass rhizosphere microbial communities from Kellogg Biological Station, Michigan, USA - KBS S4-3 metaG (SPAdes) (version 2) | ecosystem: Host-associated > Plants > Roots > Rhizosphere... | reverse complement strand
GGCGACACCGAGAAGGGAGCCGGGTTTGGCGACGGAGGAGGACCTCGAGTACGTCGAGTACGTCTCGGCGGCTCTGGACCGGTTGAGACGCACGGCGTACCTGCTGTGCGGCGACGGTGACCGGGCGGACGACATCGTCCAGGCCACCCTCGTCGCGGTCTATCTGCGGTGGTCCCGGATCCGGACGGTGAGCAACATCGACGGCTACGTGCACCGGGTCCTGGTGCGCCGCTACATCGACGAGCGGCGGGCCGGCTGGGCGCGGGTCCTGCTCGCCTGGCGGCACACCGACCTGCCCGCGCCGGCCGCGAGCAGCGTCGAGGACTCGCACGCGGTGCGCGACGCCCTCGCCCGGCTGAGCCGCGGCCAGCGTGCCGTCCTGGTGTTGCGCTACTTCTGCGACCTGTCGGTGGAGGACACCGCGGCCGCGCTCGGCTGCTCCCCGGGCAGCGTCAAGTCACAGACCCACCGCGGCCTCGCCGCCCTGCGTGAACTGCTCGGCGACCAGTGGCGCCCAACACCGCAAACTCTGATGAATCGCCCCAGGAGCATGCCATGACGCCAGACACCGATCGGGTCCGCGAGCTGCTCGGGACCGTTGATCCCCCGCCGGCCCGGATGATGGCCACCGACCTGCTGGCGGCCGGCCGGCGCGCCCGCCGCCGGCGCCGGCAGTGGGCGGTGGCCGGGGTGGCCGGCCTGGCCACGCTCGGGGCCGGCGCGGCCGGCACCGCGGTGAGCCTGGCCGGTGCCACCCCCGCACCGGTCAGGCCCGCGGTGGCGGCCTCCACACCGGCCGCAAAGCCCGCCGCTCCCTGCGTGGTGGAACGGCTCGACCTGCCGCCGGGAGCCAAGGCCGGCGGCGTCAACACCGGCTCGCCGAGCGGCCGGTACCTGGCCGGCTTCACCAGCAACGCGAGCGACCCCGGCACGCCGGTGCGCTGGGACGGCGGGAAGGCGCAGGCGATCCGGGTGCCCGGCACCGGCGAGGCCCAGGGCGTGAACGACAAGGGCGTGGTCGTGGGCGAGGGCCAGGCCCCCGGCGGCCGGATGTACGCCTGGGCGTACGCCGACGGGAAGGTCACCGAGCTGCGGTTGCCGGCCGGCTACACCGGCGCGGAGGCCCGGGGCATCAACGCGACCGGCCAGGTCACCGGCGTGCTGTTCGCCGGCGACCGGACCGCCGCCGGGGTCTGGGACAGCATCGGCAAGACCGCCCGGGTGCTCGACGCGCCGGAGGATGCCATGGCCTTCGGCATCTCGGACAGCGGGGTGGTGGTCGGCGGGCTGCGCGGCGGCGGCGCGGCGTACCGGTGGGATGCCGGCGGCCGCGGGAAGGCGCTGCCGGCCCCGAGCGGCGTGACCGTCGGCGATCTCCATGGCGTGCGGGGCGACTGGGCGTACGGTTCTGTCGCCAACCCCAACCCGGACGCCACCCCGGACGAACCGGGCGGGATCAGGGACAGCATCGTCGCCGCGCGGTGGCACCTGCCCACCGGCCGGCTCACCCTCCTGGACGGCGACATCGGCGCGGTCAACCCGGCCGGCCAGGCAGCGGTCAGCCCGATCGGCCGCGGGACCGCGACGATCCAGAGCCCCGACGCGACGAAGCGCAAGCTGCCGGGGCTGGCCGGCAAGGTCGGCCACCCCTATGCGCTCAGCGACGACGGCACCCGCGCCGCGGGCACCATCGGCGACCGCCCGGTGCGCTGGATCTGCCGCTGACCCGGCTCACACAAGCAGGAAGACCAACGCGATCAGGGGCGCCAGCCCCTGGATCGCGGCCGGCCGCACCATCTTGAGGTTGGTCGCCAACAGGACCACGGCCGCTGCCAGCATGCTCCCGCAGGCCAGCGCGACCAACGCCCGTCCGGCGTCCGCCGAGCCGGCGTGCAGCACGATCAGCCCGGCCAGCCCGCCCACGGCGAGAAACAGGTTGTAGAAGCCCTGATTGAAGGCCCACGGGCGGACGGCCGGCAGGTCGTCGCTGGCAACCCCGAAGGTTCCCCGATGGATCTGTGCCCGGGCGAACAGGACACTCTCCATCACAAAGATCATGATGTGGATCAGGCTGGCGACCAGCACGGCGAGCTGGCTGACGATGTTCACGCGTGCAGTCTCCATGATCACCCGGCGGCGCGTACAGCTGTCCGGCGGACCGGCCCGGATCCGCAGGCGAAGACCTGTCCCGGCCTGATCGTCAATCGGCGGCGAAGCCGGTGCCGTCGCAGTCGGGGCACCGGGTCGCCGGCGCGTGCCGGTTCGCGAAGCCGGCACCGTCGAAGTTCAGCGTCCGTTCCGGCTCGCCGCCGATCCAGCCGGTCCCGCGGCACCGCAGGCAGCGCCGACGCGGCCGCTCGACCTGCCAGTTCCCGGCGCCGGCGGCCGAGCGGCGGATGACCCGGACGGCCGCCACGACCGCGACCACCGCGAAGAGGAGCAGCAGAACGAGCACAATCCACTTCATGCGGTCCATCCTCCGCCTCGGACGGTCGGCTTTCCCTCCGGCGGGCCGGTTGATTGACTGCTGGGCAGACCACCACACCGGAAGGCCGAGATGACGAGCCTCGTCCCCAGCCAGAACCCGCTGCCGCAGCTGGCCACGCCCGGTGAGCGGCTCGGCTGGATCTTCAACGACCGGAACCTGTACCGGCGGAGGTTCACCGAGCCGCCGCCGCAGCCCGGCACGGTCCCGCCCGAGCTGCGGGAGCGGTGGGAACGGGCGCAGCGCGGCCGGACGAAACGGATCGTGATCGCGCTCGGCGCCGGCGCCGGCCTGGCCGTGCTGATCGGCTGCTGCGGCGGGGCGCTCACGACGTTCGGCGGGGACGACGGCAACCGGACCCTGGTTCCCGTGCTGATTTTTGCGATCCTCGCGCTGCTGGGCGGGGTCGGCGGTGCGGTGTTCGCCGCGTGGTGGCCGACCCAGGCCAAGCGGGCCTACGACGAGGCCCGGAAGCGGACCGAGAGCGACTACGAGCGGGACTACACCGCCTGGGACCACCGCCGGCAATGGCACGACCAGCAGCAACAGCAGGCGGTCGACGCGATGGCCGAGTGGGGCGCGGCGACGCCGTCGGCGGGCACCCGGCGGGTCGACATCATCGGCGGCACGATGTACGGCTGGGAGGCGGTGCTCACCGTCTTCGGCGGTTCCCTGCTGGCCACCCGGGGCCCGATGACGCTGGTCGACTTCACCGGCGAGGCCCTCTCCGACGAGCTGATCCAGCTCGCCGCCAGCACCGGCCGGTCGGTGCGCGAGCTGCGGTTGCCCGCCCAGCTCGCCGAGTTCGACCTGGTCGCCGGCCTGCAGCCGGACGAACTGGTGGACGTGCTGGTGGAGGCCATGCACGGCGACGCGCAGGCGGCGAGCCGGGCCGAGCGCTCGCAGGACTCGATGCTGCTGCACGAGATCTGCGCGATCCTCACCCCGGCCATCTCGGTGGCCCGGTTGCTGGCCGCGCTGCGGGTGCTGACCGACCGCCCGGCGCAGCCGTCGCTCACCGCGGAGGAGAGCGAGCGCCTGCGCGACCTGCATGCCGCCGAGACCCACCGGCTGCGGCGGATCGAGGCCTTCCTGCGGCCGCTGGAGACGATGGGCGTCGCCGCCGCCCCGCCGCCGGCCGCCGACCTGACCTGCCTGGTCGCCGACGGCGAGGCCGGCAACGCGCAGAACGAGCTGCTCAAGGACCTGATCGTGCAGTGGCTCGGCCGGCAGGTGCGCAAGGCGGACACGCCGATGGGCTCGCTGGTGCTGCTCGGCGCGGACGAGCTGCACCACCGCGCGATCGAACGGCTGAGCACGCTTTGCGAACGCCGCGGCATCCGGCTCGTCCTGTTCTTCGCGCATCTGCGGGCCGAGTCGTTGCACACGATCGGCGGCGGCGAGGTGGCGCTGATGCGCCTGGGCAACCACCAGGAGGCCGCCCAGGCGGCGGAGTTCATCGGCCGCGGGCACCGGTTCGTGCTCAGCCAGATCACCCGCACGCTGGGCGGCGAGGACACGCACACGCTCGCCGACACGGTCGGCGAGTCGGAGACCCGCGGCGGCTCGTCGGAGACCATCCGCGCCGGCCGGCATTTCAGCCGGCGGCGCGGTACCAACTGGAGCCGGACCCGCAACTGGAGCCAGACCGAGTCGGTCGCCCGGGGCACGAACTGGAGCGACGCCGAGTCGGCCCACCGCGTCTACGAGTACGCGGTGGAGCCGCGCGTCCTGCAGGACCTGCCCGACTACGCGATGATCCTGGTCAAGGGCGAGGGCCGGGGTTCGGTGGTGCAGGCCGTCGAGGTGGACCCGGCGATCGTCACGCTGCCCCGGGTGTCGATGACGCCGCTGGATCTCGGGCCGCTGCCCGACCCGGCCGAGGCGGTCATCCCGGCCACCCGCCAGCCGAGCCAGGTCACCGTCTCCCAGCCGCAGCCGCTCAGCGCACCGGAACGGGCGCCGGGCTGGCAGGCCCAGGTCCGGCGCGACGACCTACAGGGCGGCTAGCGCGGCATAGAACTTGCTGGGGTCGTCGGCGAGCGCCGTCTTGGTCTGCACGCTCCACTCGTCGGCGAGCACCTCGATCTTGTCCTGCTCGATGCCGTCCAGCGCGGCCCGGACGACCACCGCGGGGTCGGTCTTCGGGCCGTCGTACCAGGCCATCATGTCGGTGTCGGCCGCACCCAGGTGCAGGCCGGTGACCAGGGTCTTCTGGGCGGCGAGCTCGAGGCGTACGGCGTTGGTCAGGTTCCACGCGGCCGCCTTGGCCGCCGCGTACCCGCCGGCGCCGTCGGTGGCGAACCAGGACAGCGCCGAAAGCACGTTGAGGATCGCCCCGCCGGACAGCTGCGGCGCGAAGGCGCGGATCACCGACAACGTGCCCCAGAAGTGGGTGTCCATCTCGCGGCGGATCAGGTTGAGGTCACCGCCGACCAGGTTGGCGCCGGTGGTGATGCCGGCGTTGTTGATCAGGAGGTTCACGTCCGACGCCTTGGCCGCCGCGGCCTTGACGGACACCGGGTCGGTGATGTCGAGCCGCAGCACCTCCGCGCCGGGAAGGTCGACCAGCTCGGGACGGCGCGCGGTGGCGTACACCTTTGCCGCGCCGCGCTCGAGCAACTGGCTGGCGAACTGACGGCCGAGGCCGCGGTTGGCCCCGGTGACGAGAGCGATAGCTCCGGAGATCTGCATGCGGGCTACGCTAAAACCTGACGTTGACGTCAGAGGCAAAGATTTGCGACGGGAGTCACCATGCGCATCGGCGAGCTGGCCGCGGAGGCGGGCGTGTCGGTCCGGGCGCTGCGCTACTACGAGGAGCACGGACTGCTCACCGCGGAGCGCAGCGCCCGGGGCCAACGGCACTACGCCGAGCCGGCGGTCCACCGGGTGCGGCTGATCCAGCACCTGTACGCCGCGGGCCTGACCAGCCGCACCATCGCCGAACTGCTGCCGTGTGTCGACGCCGGGGTGAGCACCCCCGAGTCGCGCGCCCGGCTGGCCGCCGAACGCGACCGGATCGACGCGCAGATCGCCGAGCTGACCCGCACCCGCGACCGGCTGGACGAGGTGATCGCGGCCACCGTCGTCTGCCGGCACGTGGACTACGAGCCTTTAGTCCGGTCAGGGGCGGCGGCGGGGAGGTAGGACGGGGAGCGCAGCCGCCCGATCGCCGACGACACGTCGGAAACCCGGTCGGCGAGCAACCCGACCGCGCCGATCGCCCGGCCCATCGGGTCGTCGCCGTTGCCGGCCAGCGCCTTCGACCGCAGGTAAGCCGCCTTCACCGCGGCCCACCGCTCGGCCTGGGCCGGGGTCAGCCGGCCGCGCAGCTCGGCCATCTTCAGCAGGTTGGCCTCGGCGTCCGCGGTCAGCGTCTGCGCCTCGCCCGCGTAGTGGTCGTCGATCAGCATCTCCAGCTCGTCGTCGTTGAGCGCCGGGACGATCCGTTCGGCGAGCTTGTTCATGTTGCGGTACGACCCCTGCAGCTTGAACGGCGGCTCGGTGCGGGAGGCGTCGGCCTGCGCGGCCGACGCGATGTACGCCTGGTTGGCCCGCAACACGACCCGCTGCACCCGGCGCATCTTGCGCAGCACCGACAGCACCTGCTCCAGCTCGGCCGACGAATACGGGTGCGCCAGCCGGTCGGGCGAACCCTCGCCCTCGGCGAGTCGCACCAGCAGCGGCAGGTCGGCCCGGTCCCGCGCGGCCAGCGGGGCCAGCACGGCGTTCGAGGTCAGCGCGTTTTCCAGGTAGGACATCTCGAAGACGTCCTCGCGACCGGACAGCACGTCGCCCAGGTTCCACACGTCGGCCCGGTTGGCCAGCATGTCCGGGATCCGGAACCGCCGGCCGCTCTCCGTGTACGGGTTTCCGGCCATGCACACCGCGAACCGCTTGCCGCGCAGGTCGTAGGTGCGGGTCCGGCCGTCCCAGACCCCCTCCATCCGGCGCTGCGCGTCGCACAGCGAGATGAACTTCTGCAACAGTTCCGGGGACGTGTGCTGGATGTCGTCGAGGTAGAGCAGGACGTTGTTGCCCATCTCCAGCGCAAACGAGATCTTTTCGACCTCCTGCCGGGCGGTCGCGTTCGGTGCCTCGGCCGGGTCCAGCGACGTCACGGCATGGCCCAGCGCCGGCCCGTTCACCTTGACGAACACCAGGCCCAGCCGGTCCGCGACGTATTCCATCAACGTGGTCTTGCCGTAGCCGGGCGGCGAGATCAGCAGCAGCAGGCCGGACTGGTCGGTGCGCTTCGCGTCGCCCGCCGCGCCCAGCTGGCGGGCCAGGTTGTCGCCGATCAACGGCAGGTAGACGTCGTCGAGCAGCCGGTTGCGGACGAAGGCGGTCATCACCTTAGGCCGGTATTCGTCGAGGCGCAGGCGGGTGCGTTCGGCGGCGGCGAGAGCCGTACGCCGCTGCTGGTACGCGCGGAAGGCGGGCACCCGCTCGGCCCGGAACCGGTGGGTGCGGGCCAGGAACCGATCCAGCCGTACGGTCAGCCGGCCACCCTCGATCCGCGGGTGCACGCCGAGCAGCTTCTCCACCGTGGCGTCCAGCTCCGCCGCCGAGTCGTAGCGGGTCAGCGTCGTCCCGGTGAGCTCGATCGCGACCGCCTCGGCGAGCTGGTCGGCCGTCCCGCTCTCGGGCTGGGCGGCGCGGAACGCGGACAGCCATGCCGTGATCAGCTGCTGCCGCTCGGCCACCGACGGCAGCCCACGCAGGTCGTCGAGGTAGCCGCGGCCGGTGCGGTGGAACCGGTCGAGGAAGCCGCGGGCGCCCACGCTGGTGACGAAGCCCGGCCGCTCGCCGGCCAGCTCCTCGATCAGGTAGGCACCGATCTCGGCGCCGGCCGCGTCGTCCAGTTCGGCCGCCAGGTCGGCCAGGGCCGGGGCCGCGCCGAACGCCTGCCGGGCCCGGACCAGCGAGGACGCCCGCAGCGTCCAGGCCGTGCGCTGCTCGGGGGTGGTGTCGAAGGCCCAGAACAGCTGCGCCGCGACCCGCACCTCGGGCGGGAAGCGGAGCAGCCCGGCGCCCGCGTGCAGGCGCACCACGGCGGCCAGGATCGCGGCGGCGTCGGCGTCGTGCACGCCGCGTTCGTATCCCTCGTCGAGGCGGGCGTCGGCCTCCCGGCGTACCAGATCGCGCAGCGACCCGTCGGCCAGCGCGACGGCCGCACCCGCCGGGTCGGCCGCGAAGATCGCGCCGGCCAGATGTTCCGCCCGGTAGACCTCGGGGTCCTCGGAGACCAGCGCCTGCGGCCAGAACGGCCGGGTGTCGGCGATGAAGGCGGCGTCGCGGATCGGCGCGCGATAGTCGGTGCCGGTGACCGCGAAGGCCAGCTCGGTGCCGTCCGGCACCACGGTGAGGTCGACCGCCTCGGTGGTCACCGCGAAGGTGTGCCGGCCCAGCCGGATCGTCGTGCCGTCGGCGCCGTAGAGATCGAGCCGATCCCGCAGCGCCCGGCCGGCCTCCTGCCGCGCGGCCTTGAGCCGCCCGTCCAGCTCCTCGGCCCGCACGGCGTCGCCCAGCTGCCGCAGCTCGGCCGCGACCGACCGCACCTTGCCGACCATCGGGTCGGTCGCGAAGTAGGTGTTGACCTCGTCCAGACTGGACAGTCCGGCGACCCGCCGGCGCACCGTCTCCAGGGTGCGCCCGGCCGACGCGGTGAGCCGGTCGGCGCGCCGGGCCCGGTCGTCCAGCAGCTGCTGGCGCCGGCCGGCGAAGGCCTCGTAGACCTCGGACCGCTTGGCGGACAACCGGTCGGCGAAGTCGTCGAACTCGCCGAACCGCGACTCCAGCGCCTCGACCTGCAGCATCAGCTTGCCGAGCTGCTCGTCGCAGCGCTCCGGGGTGTCGGCGGCGGCGAGCGCCGTGGTGACCGACTGCCCGAGCAGGGCGAACTCGGCCGCGAACTCGGCCCGGCCCTCGACCGCGGCCAGTTCCCGCCGCCGCGCGTCCAGGGTGGCGCGCGCCCGGTTGACCCCGCCGAGCACCTCGCCGATGCGTTCGAGGATGCCCACCCGCACGGTCGCGTCGGCGATGTCCAGGCCGCCGACCACCTCGGTGACCACCCGCAGCCCGTCGGCCTGCTCGGTGAGCCGGGCCGCGACCGGCTCGGCCGCCGCCACGGTGGCGATCGCCGCCGCGTCGGTGACCAGCTGCTCCACCGACTGCTGATAGCCGGCGAACGCGTCCTCGCGGCGCAGGAACTCGACGGCCCGCCGGGCGGTCGCGTCCACCTCGCCGGCCAGGTCGGCGGTGATCGCGTCGAGCGCCGCGAGGTCGGCGTACCGCATCTCGCGCAGCGTCACCGCGTGGCCCTGCGCCTGGCGCAGCGTGGCGAGCTGCCGGATCCAGCCGTCGGTCGTGGTGGGCGCCTCGGCCTGGCAGCGGCGGATCAGCGCGGTCGCCTCGGCCTGGGCCTGCTCGACCGCGCCGGTCGCCTGGGCGGTGAGCGCCTGCACCGACTCGAACTCGTCGAGCACCTGCTCGGCGGTGTCCCGCAGCTCGGCGGCCGGGCCACCGAGATCCTCCAGCTCGGCCTCGCCCAGCCAGTGGTAGGTGTCGAAGAGCCGGGTGCAGGCCGCGATGATCGCCTCGAAGACGGCGCCCGAGGGCGTCATCTCGTCGACCATCCGGGTCACCGACAGCGCGTCGGCGATGCCCCGGACCAGGTCGGCGTTGCCGATCCGGTCCAGCGGCCCGGTGCCCACCGGCTGCGCGGCGGCGTAGGTGTCCGACACGTACGGGGTCTGCCAGATCTGCATCGGATGCACCCGGGCCGGCTCGTCCGAGTCGTTGCGGAAGGCGATCAGCGTGCCGTCGTCGAACAGCGAATAGCCGTGGCAGGGGATCGGGGTGGCGACCTCCTTGCGGATCACGTTGTACGGCAGCAGCAGGTAGCGGCCGGCCTCCCGGGCGTGGAACACGTAGAGCACGTCCTCGCCGTTTACCGAGCGCACCGCCCGCTCGAATTCGAGGTCGGCGGTCTCCGCGTCGAACGTCTTCGCCAGGCCGGTGGCCAGGTAGTAGCCGCCCGGGAAGATGATGCCCTGATCCTCCGGCAGCCGCCGGCAGGCCTGCCCGATCCCGTCCAGCCGGCGCACCTCCCGGGTGCGCGTGTTGAAGACCAGGTAGCGGTGCGTGGTCTCGCGGTAGGGCAGCACCCGGATCAGGATCAGCGGGCCCACCCGGGCGTACGCGATGTCGGCGTCGGCGAGGCTCTGCAGCGGCTCGTCCACCGGCTCGGCCCAGATGCCCTCGCCGTCCTCGGTGTTGTTCTCCACCTTGACCGTGAGGTCGCCGCCGACCGTCTCGACGAAGACCTCGTCAAGGATCGAGACGTGCGGGTGCCGGCCGAGGATGTGCTGCTCGCGGGTGGTCGGCGTCCACTCGAAGTCGTACGCCGGCGGGAAGACGTGATCGCGTTCGCCCCGGCTGTCCAGGTAGGACACCGTGTCGTCGACGCCCACCCGCCAGCGCAGCACCTTGAGATCGTCGGCCCGTGCCCCGGTCTGGAAGACCGCCAGCAGCAACCCCTCCAGCCGCCGCAGCTGCACCAGCCGGGTCTGCCGGTAGTAGCGGTACAACTCGGCGAAGTCGCGCTGGAAGCCCGGGTCGTCGAGCAGCCCCGGCTTCGCCGACGGGGTGAACCTGCCGTCGGCGAACGCGTGCTCGGCGAACACGTCGGCCACCGCGGTCTCGGTCTTGAGCCCGATGAACACGTTGTAGCCGAACAGCATGACGCCGCCGACCTCCGCGACGTCGCGCGGCACGCAGTTGTTCTCGGTGCGGATCCGCTCGGTGCCGAGCAGCCGGGTCTGCTGCCCGCCGAACGTCTCGATCCGGCGGGCGTTCAGCGTCTCGGCGCGGGCGGCCAGCTCCTTGGCCTGCGCGCCCAGGCGGGCGCGCAGGACCTCGTACGTACCGTCGTCGAGCTTGTTTTTTGGTTCGGTCACCGGGCCGCCGGGACCTTCTCGTCGCCGATGCCCAGCTGCTCCGCGGCGGCCAGCAGCTCACGCAGCTTGCCCGTCTCCGGGCCGCCCGCCCGGATCTGCTGGGTGAGGAACGCCGCGACACTCAGGTTGGCCACGTCGGCCGTGGACACCGAGCCGAGCACCCGGCCGAGGTCGCCGGCGAAGTCACCCTTGCCGTTCAGGTAGCGGGCGCCGAGGCCCTGGGCGACCGTCGAGTGCTCGACGAACCCGTCCACGCTCTTGCCCAGGGTGATCGAGCCGAGCAGCTTGTCGAAGAAGACCGAGTCGCCGCCGACGATGTCGATGTCGGCCTTCTCCAGGCCGGCCGCCAGCACCATGGCCTGCGACTCGGCGATCTCCTTGTGCACGTTGATGCCGGCCAGCCGGATCTCCTTCTCCATCTCCAGGCGCAGCCGGTATTCCTCGTGCTCGCGAGTGACCTCGTCGAGCGTGGCCATCGCGCTGGCCTTCTGCTCGAGGCCCTCGGCCTCGCCCTTCAGCCGCTCCTTGATCGCCATGGCGGCGACCAGCGCCTTCTCCCGCTCGACCGCGGCCTCGGCGCGGCCGGTCTTCTCCACCACCTCGGCGTTGCGCTCGCGCACCTGCACGTCGGCCAGGCCGGCCGCGGCCGCCTCGGCCTGCTGACCCTCGGCCAGCCGGATCTTGGCGCGGGCGTCCAGCTCGGCGGTCTGCTGCCGGGCCTCGGCGAGCAGCAGCTCCTCGCGGGCCTTGAACTTGGCCGCGGCCTCCGCGGCCTCGGCCGCCTTGATGTCCTTGACCAGGGCCTCCTGGGCCTCGGCCTCGGCGTTGATGATGACCGCCTGGCGAGTGCGCTCGGCCTCCTCGACCACCCGCAGCCGCTTGATGTTCTCCTCCTGCTCGGCGACCGTCTTCTCGACCGCGATCCGCTCCCGGATCACCTCGGCGATCGAGCGCCGCTCGCCCTCGACCTCCTTGTCCTTGGCGATCGTGGACAGCTCGGTCTCGCGCTGGCGGGCGATCACTTCGAGCATCCGGTCCTTCTCGATGCGCTCCGACTCGATCGCGATGACCCGCTCGCGGTTCTTCTCGGCGACCGCGATCTCCCGGGCCTTGTTCTCGGCCTGTACGCCGAGCGCCTGGTCGGTGTCGAGCACGGCGCCCTCCGAGCGCAGCCGCTCCTTGGCGCGCGCCAGCGAGATCTCCGCCTCCTGGGTGGCCCGCATCGTCTCGATCTCGCGGCGCTGCTTGATCTCGGCGTCCGCCTGCCGGCGCTCCAACTCGAGGATCGCCTCCTTGGCGTCCACGTTCTGCCGGGTGATCTCTTTTTCCTCGTTGCGCCGGTAGTCGTTGGTCTTGACCGCCTCGATCGCGGTCAGCTCGGTGATCTTCCGGATGCCCTGGGCGTCCAGGATGTTCTTCGGGTCCAACGAGGACACCGGCGTCTGCTCGAGGAAGTCGATCGCCGCGTCCTCCAGGCTGTAGCCGTTGAGGTCGGTGCCGATCACCTCGATGATCTGGTCGCGGAAGTCGTTGCGCTTGGTGTAGAGGTCGACGAAGTCGAGCTGCTTGCCGACCGTCTTGAGCGCCTCGGAGAACTTCGCGCTGAACAGCTCCTGCAGGGTCGTCTCACTGCTGGCCCGGAGCGTGCCGATGGCCTGGGCCACCTTGATGACGTCCTCGACGGTCTTGTTGACCCGCACGAAGAACGTGATCCGGATGTCCGCGCGGATGTTGTCCCGGCAGATCAGGCCCTCCCGGCCGGTCCGCGAGATCTCGATCGTCTTCACCGAGATGTCCATCACCTCGGAGCGGTGCAGCACCGGCAGCACGACGGCACCGGTGAAGGTCACATCCACCCGGCGCACCTTCGAGACGATGAGCGCCTTGCCCTGTTCGACCTTGCGGAACATGCGGCTGAGAAAGAACACCACGCCGAGCGCGATCAATACGACGACCGCGAGGAGAACACCGAAACCGGTGGAGACAACGTCCATTCAGAGATCCTTCGTGGCTATATCGGCGGGGACGACCCAGAAGAAATCGCCTTCCGGGTCGACGTCATAGAGGAGTGCGACGGTGCCCGCGCGCAGATCATCGTCGCCGGCCTGGCGAACCTGAACGATTGCGGACGAGCCGTCCTGGGCGCGCACCTCGGCCTGGCCGAAGGTGCGGGTCACCCGGCCCGTGCGGATGACACAGGTGAGGCCGACGAAGTCGGCGCGGGACGGGTCGGTGCCGGTGGGCAGCAGCCGGCGGATCGGGATGACGGCCAGGCGGGTGAGCAGCCAGGCGAGCGGCAGGAGGGCGGCCAGCACGATCCAGTCGGCCAGCCACTGGCTGCCGGCCAGGCTGCCGAACCAGGCGAAGACGACCAGCAGGGACACCGGGATCGAGGCGGGCACGCCGCCCAGCCCGGCGAAGGCGAGAAAGCCGCCCGTCCCGGCGTCGGAGTCGGGATCGGCTCCGCCGGCCACGACCACCAGCCAGTAGCCGACGACGACCAGCAGCAGCGGGGTGAAAAGGACGGTGGGAAAGCTCAGAACGGCTTCGAAGAACCCACCCAACCCAAGCCCCCTTGTGGTCATCGCACTACCGATGGTGGCAGGTGCGGTCAATACTCGGCGGCGTTTCTTACCACAGATCCCGCCGGCCCGCGGACCGTTCGGCGAAACTCACCCGAGCGCGTTCTTTAGCGCCGAAACGCCTCTTCATCCCATTTCACCGGCTTAGCGTGAAGAGCGATGACAGAGACGACAACCGAGGTACGCCCGGCGGCCACGCACCAACCGGCCGCCGGGACGTCCCTGCCGTTCCGTCCCGACATCGAAGGCCTGCGCGCCGTGGCGGTCCTCCTGGTGGTCCTCTTCCACGCCGGCGTGCCCGGCATCGGCGGCGGCTACCTCGGCGTGGACGTCTTCTTCGTGATCTCCGGATTCCTGATCACCACGCTGATGCTGCGCGAGCTGGACCGTACCGGCCGGCTGTCGTTGCTGCGGTTCTACGGCCGGCGGGCCCGCCGGATCCTGCCGGCGGCCGGCCTCGTGCTGGTCGCCACGATCCTGGCGAGCTACCACTGGCTCGGCTTCCTGCGCGCCGACGAGATCGCCGAGGACGGGCGCTGGGCCGCGCTGTTCGCGTCCAACTTCCGGTTCGCCGGCCAGGGCGTCGACTACCTCGCCTCGCAGGACCCGCCCTCCCCGGTGCAACACTTCTGGTCGCTCGCCGTGGAGGAGCAGTTCTACTTCGTCTGGCCGGCCGCCCTGGTGCTGCTGATCTGGCTCGGCTTCCGCTGGGCGCTGCCGTACGCGCTCGGCGCCGCGGTGGCCGCCTCGTTCGCCTACTCGGTGTGGCAGACCGGCACCACGTGGTCCTACTTCTCGCCCGCCACCCGGGCCTGGGAGCTCGGGGTGGGCTGCCTGCTCGCCGTGGCGGCCGGGCGGCTGCGCCGGATCCCGGCTCGGATCGCCACCGCGATGGCCGGGGTGGGGCTGGCGCTGATCGTGGTCGGTGCACTCACCTTCGACACGGCCACGGCGTTCCCCGGCTATGCCGCCGCGCTGCCCGTGCTCGCCACCGCGCTGGTCCTCGCCGGGCGCGGCGACGCGCTGCTCGGCCGGCGGCCGCTGCAGTGGCTGGGCCGGCTCTCCTACTCGTTCTACCTCTGGCACTGGCCGGTTCTGATGATCGCCGAGCAGGCCCACGGCGGCCCGCTGCCGGCCTGGGTCCGGGCGGCGCTCGTGCTCGGCAGCCTCGCGCTCGCCGCCGTGACGTACGCCTGCGTGGAGGACCCGATCCGCCGCAGCGCGCGGTTGAAGCGTTCACACGTGCTCACCGCGATGGTGGCGGTGCTGCTGATCGTGGCGCCGGTCGCCGTGGCGCAGTGGAAGACCGCCACCTCGCCCGCCGCCGACGCGGGCCGTGGACCCGAGCACCAACCCCGGTTAGGAGCACCGGTCGCGCATGTCCAGCCCTGATTCGCGTACCCGCTGGCTTCCCTGCCTGATCCTGATCCTGGTCGCCGCGTGCACCCCGGCGACGCCGCCGCGGCCGAGGCAGGCCGACCAGCCGGTGCCCCGGGTGGCGCTGTCGGCCGTGCTCGCCGCCGTACAACGGGCCCCCGGCATCCGCACCCTGCCGCCCGACCTGACCCCGTCGCTGGCCACGACCGCGCAGGACCTCGGCTTCGACAACGAGAAGTGCGAGGTCGCGCCCGCCGCCGACCGGATCGAGGCGTGCGTCTTCGGCGACCGGGCCAGCGCCCACAAGGTGGTCCTCTACGGGGACTCGCACGCCGGGATGTGGCTGCCCGCGCTGCGGGAGATCGCCGAGCGGCAGCATTGGCGGCTGCGGTTCTATGGCAAGCCGGCCTGCCCGGCGCTGCACCTCACCGTCTGGAACCAGCAGGAACGGCGGCCGTTCGAGGAGTGCGACCGGTTCCGCGACTTCGTCACCGCGCAGATCCGCGCCGAGCGGCCCGACCTCGTGGTGGTCACCAACGAGAGCTTTTCGCAGAAGCGCGGCCGGGGGCAGCTGATCAGCCCGCGGGAATGGCAGACCGGGCTCACCCGGATGCTGTCCGGGCTGCGCCGCTCGGCCGGTCAGGTGGTCGTGCTCGGGGACACGCCGGTGCTGGCGGAAAGCGCCCCGGACTGCCTGGCCGCGCACCCCCGCGACGTCGCGGCCTGCGCCTCGACCCGGGCGGAGGCGACCGCGCGGGTGTGGAACGGTGCGGATCAGGCCGCGGCGCGGGCCACCGGATCGGCGTACGTGCCGGTGTTGCCCTGGCTGTGCGGCACGATGTGCACGCCGGTGATCGGCAACATCACGGTGTACCGGAACAGGTTCCACCTCACCGCGACGTACTCCCGGATGTTGACCGGGGTTTTGGAGGAGGCCCTGCTCAAGGAGCTCGGCGCCTGATCGGTCACTTGCCGATCTCGTCGACCTGGACGAACGGGCGATCATCCCACCAGGTCGCGTGGATGATGAAGCTGTGCGCGGTCTCGTTGAAGTAGACGGCCATGTTGTCCGGCGAGTCCTGGACCTTCTGCACCGCGTATCCGTCCGCCGGGGTCGCCGTGACCAGCGTGACGACCGCGTCGGAGGTCATCCTGATGACCGCCTGGCCGCCCTCGACCCGGAATGACCGGACATAGGTACGCAAGCCGCCGGCGCCCGTGGTGACTGTCCAGCCGTCCTAGGTGGTCGTGGACGGCGGGGCGGTGGGCTTCGGTCGCGGCTTGCCCGGGCTTGTCGTCTTTGCCGGTTTGGTTGTGGTTGTTGGCTTCGTGGTGGGCGAGGGGCTCGGCGAACCGGTCGTCACCCTGGGCAACGGCGCCGGGAAGCTGCGGTTGTCGGCGGCCGGCAGCTGAGCCAGGGCGCTGTCCTCCGGCGCCGTCGTGCGCAGCACCGGAAGCAGCGCGACCGAGGCCAGCGCGATGCTCGCCGCGGTGGCCGCACACCACCCGGCGATCGGCCCCCACCCTGAAGATCGCACGAGGCCATCGTCTCACCTGGCCCTATGGTGTACGCCATGGCGATGATCCTGCTGGTCGAGGACGACCGCATCATCACGGCCGCGCTGTCGCGCGCACTGACCGACGCCGGGCACGTGGTGCGGCCGGTCGGCCAGGCCGCCGAAGCCCTGAAGATCGTCACCGAGGAGCGGCCCGACCTGGTCATCCTCGACCTCGGACTGCCCGACATCGACGGCACCGACGCGCTGCGGATGATGCGCACGGTCTCCGACGTGCCGGTGATCGTGGCGACCGCACGGCGCTCCGAGGCCGACATCATCGCCCTGCTCAGCGCCGGCGCGGACGACTACGTGACCAAGCCGTTCTCCGGCGCGCACATCCTGGCCCGGATCGCCGCGGTGCTGCGCCGCGCCCGGACCGCCCCCGACCAGACCCCGAACGCGATCACCGTCGGCGAGCTGGTGATCAATCCGCGGCAGCGCCGGGCCGAACTGCGCGGCCAGCCGCTCCAGCTGACCCGGCGCGAGTTCGACGTCCTCGCCTACCTGGCCGAGCGGGTGGGCCAGGTGATCAGCCGCAAGGAGCTGATGAACCAGGTCTGGAACCAGGTGCGGATCGGCGAGGAGCAGACCATCGACGTCCACATCTCCTGGCTGCGGCGCAAACTCGGGGAGACGGCCGCGCAGCCGCGGTTCCTGCACACCGTACGCGGGGTCGGGGTGATGATGGTCGACCCGCGATGAGATGGGCGCTGAACCGGCTCGCGCTGGCGATCACCTCGATGGTCGCGCTCGCGTTCCTCGTGCCGCTCGCGGTGGCCACCCGGCAGATCGCCCAGGACCGGGCGGTCAGCGACGCCCGGCAGCAGGCCACCTCGCTGGTCACG
>Ga0207668_10001008_pt1 | contig 16861 bp, 12 predicted proteins | sample KBSS43metaG_FD_184323 | JGI IMG/M metagenome (GOLD analysis project Ga0207668, IMG submission 184323) | Switchgrass rhizosphere microbial communities from Kellogg Biological Station, Michigan, USA - KBS S4-3 metaG (SPAdes) (version 2) | ecosystem: Host-associated > Plants > Roots > Rhizosphere... | reverse complement strand
CCTCGGGACGTGCCACTCGACGGGCTGAGCGTCGTCGAACGTCTCGAACTCCTCGAAGTCCCCCGCTTGCGACCATGCGAGCGCGGGCTCGGCCTGCGGCACCGCACTGCCGACGGCGGGCGCCGCCATGGTCGGCGTACCCCTTGGCGCCGCGACCACGCGCGTCGCCGTTTCCGGATCCCGGCCGGCCACCATGGCCGCACCGATGGCTGCGACCGTCTGCGCGTCCGGCGAAGTGGTCACCGGACTGCGCAGCGCCTCCGAAAGACGTTGCGTGACATACGGAATGCGAGCTCCTCCACCGATCGACGCGACGGCGACCAGGTGCACTCCGGCCCGCCGCAACTGGTCGTCGATGGCCAGCAGCAGCCCGGCGACCGGCTCGGCAAGGAGAGTGTCGAGCTCGGCGCGGGTCAGCCGGACCGTCGACCCGGGCACCGGCCCGGGCAGCCCGGTGGCCGTCTCGTGGGAGAGCCGCTCCTTGGCTCGGCGGCAGTGGTCGCGGAAGGTGGTCAACGACGCGACGGCAGACGTGTGCGCCGGGTCGACGTCCGCATCGGCGAGCAGGTGCGCAAGCACGGCGCGGTCGATCAGGTCGCCGGAGAACTCGTCGTAGCGCAGCGTCGGTGCGATCGGCGCGAAGTCCCGCGCCGCGTCGGCCAGTGTGACGCTGGTACCAGTGGCGCCGAAGTCGCACAGCGCCACCACTCCGCGCGAGGGTAGGCCGGGGTGAGCGCGCAACGCGACGAGGGCCGCGGTGGCGTCGGCCATCACCGGCACGTCGGGCAGCAGCTCCCGGACGCGGCCGACGACGCGATCGGGCCAGTGGGCAGGCACGGCCACCGCAAAGCGTTCGCCCGGCCGGCCGGCCACCGCGACGAGGTCGGTGACGGCGGCGGCGAGCAGCCGATCGGCGGAGTGCACGGACCCGTCCGACGCGACGATCGGCACGGGGTCGCCGACGCGCTCGACGAAACCGGTCAAGAGGGTGCCCCGCCACGGGAGCTCCGCGCGGCGCAGAATCGACGAGCCGTCGGGACGCGCCGCGACGAGATTCGTCGCGCCGATCGACAACCCAAGCAAGCCACGCATGACTTCTACTTCGCGCGGCGGGGATCGATCGTTAGCGCCCATCGACACTCCCGGAACCACTGGCTCTGAAAAAAGTGTCGACATTCGGCACGCTCGCCGCTCCTACCCATGAGCGCGGCCCACCGGGGACGCGAAACCCAAGGGAGAAGTCATGAGCAATACGGGCAACACCCAGGCAATTGGTCGTCAACTGCTGTCGGCCGCACTGCTGACCGCGGCCCTCGCATTGGGTGGCGCGTTCGGAGCCAGCGCAACCGCTAGCGCCCATCCGGACAACGGCTCGTGGGACCTCGACGAGTACGACACGTGCTTGGAGATGACCAACGACGGCCTCGACGAGACTCAGAATTCAGCGCTGGACGATGAAAAGGGGTGCTGCCGATACAGCCACGGCGTGTGGGATGAGACCAAGCAAGACTGCGTCGCCCCTCCGGCCAAGTCCGAGGGTGCGTTGTCCCCGAAACTGCCAAGGCCAGTCCCGGCTGTCGGTGACGTTCAGATAGCACCGGCGCCGCCGACGCTCAAGGTCCCGTCAGGTCGCCAGTCGGTCGTGCTCACGCCTCTGGCGAACTGACGAATCCGGCTAGCGGCCGAGTGCGGCGTACTCCGCGACCAGCGCTTCGGCACTGCGCACGGCCGCCCGGCACGCCCTCGTCGTGAAGGGGTCGTTGAGCGGGTGATCGGCGCGGCGGCGCCAGCGTTGCGCCGCGGCGAACGCGGCCCGCGGACCGTCCTGCAGCGCCTCGGGTTGCAGCCCAAGCCTGCTCGCGGCGTCAGTGCCCGAACCGCCGATGACGCGGCGCAGCGACGCCATCTCGTCGTCGTTCAAAGTCGTTGCGCGCCCCCGCAACTGGCTCAGCAGCCGCAGCTCCTCGAACGCGTGCGTGTCCGCCAGCAGCGGATCGATGTCGGCCAGGATGTAGGGCGTCGCATAGATCGGATTGGATTGCACGAACTGCCGTAACGCCAGCAGCGCGGTGTGCGCCTTGAGCAGGTCGGAGCGCTGGGCGAACTGCTGATCGATGACGTCGCGCAACGCGATCAGCCCGCTGCGCTCGAGCAGCTCGTCGGCAAGCGCCACCGAGTCGCTGATCCCGGCGCGCAGCACCGCGATCGAGATCCTGACGCCGAACATTCCGAACCGCTCCAGCAGCGCCGCGCGGGTGGCGGAATCGACGGGCAGCGCACTGTCTTCGCGGACGAATCGATCGACGGACAGCATCGCCTTGCTGAGCTCGGCGACGTCGACCCCGGCGAGCTTCTCCAGCGCGACGAACTCGCTCTGCCGCAGCGTCCGTGCCGTCAGCGCCAGCAGCCCCGACACCGGGACCACCGCCTGACAGATGCCCGTCTTGTCCATCTCGGAGGTGAACCGGGTCGCGACGTCCTTGGCCGACATCATCGCGTCGATTCGGCCCGCTCCGATCTCGTCGGCCCGGGAGGCGACGCCGATGACGCCGAGCGCGCCCGCCGACCCGCCGACGAGTTCGCCGATCTGCCTGAGCAGCGCGATGTCCGCCGCGTTGAGCGTGCGCAGCAGGAACACGACGGCGTCCACCCTCGGCACGCCGTCCTCCGGCACCAGCAGCCGCAGCGTCCGCTCGGAGACGTCGCGCGACAGCGATGACGTGCCGGGAGTGTCGATGATCGTGGTGTCGACGAGCTCGGCGGCGGGCCACTCGACGTCGAGGTCGATGACGTCGACGGGGTCAAGGCTGGCGAAGTCGAACGTCAGGCCCCGCTCCCCCGACGAACCGGCAGTCGCCCGCGTGATCGGCACGTTGGAGCGACGTCCGCCACGGTGGTTCGCGGTCACCTTCGGGGTTGGCCCGTTTCGGAACCACGTCACGATGCGGGTGGCCTCGGTGGCGTCGGTCGGCGCAATGTCCTCTCCGACAAGCGCATTCACCAACGTCGACTTGCCCGCCTTCAGCGTCCCGGCCAGTGCGACGCGGATCGGCTGGTTGAGCCGTCGCCCGATCCACTCCAGTTCGTTGTGCACGTCGGGCCGGTTGCCGTACGCCGGGTCGGCCCGATAGGCCTGGATGGTGCCGCCAAGGATTGCGCGCACTCGATCGCTCGTGCTCATGTCGCGCTACCTCGGCGTTCTCCCTGTCGCGGCCCGACAGCGGGGGCCTGTGCCGGGTATCCAGCTTAAGCACTGCTACCTGGGCACGGGTTGGGGACTCGGCTCGGTGGGCTGCGGCGACAGCTTCACCGCGTGCTCGGTGACCTGACGCAGGATGTTGAGCTGGCGCTCGAGTTCCTTGACCCGCGTGGCGCGCTCGTTCTCCTCCAGCTTGGCCGCGGCGAGCGCTGCCTGCAGTGACTCGTTCAGCGAGCGCGTGGCCTGGTTGGCGATGCCGCGGTAGTGGTCGCGCAACTGGCGCTGAACACCCTTGAGCCGGTCCCGCGACTCCTTGGTGACCACGAAGGACACGTCGTCGACGAAGCGACGCATGTTGTTCTTGGCGTCGTTGCGCACCCTCATCATCCGGTTGTCCATGTCGTCCTTGTAGGCCTTGCGGCCCAGCAGGGCCCCGGCACCCAACGACAGCGGATTGAACATCCCCAGTCCCGCGAACGTGGTCAGCATGCCGAACATCATCACGCCGCCGAAGGAGCCCCTCATACCCGAGACCACCTTGTCGCCCGCACGCAGCGGCTTGGCCTCCAACCGGGAAATCGACTTCATCTCGCCGAGGCCCGCGCCCATCTCCCGCGCGTCGATGTGCGGCATCTCGACCGCGTCGATGCCGACCTCCATGAAGTTGCGTGCCACCTCCTGGGCGAGCGCCTCCGCGCGCTGGTAGGCCCAGACGAAGTTGTCACCGACGGCGGTGGCGACCGCGTTCTCGAGTTCGGAGCCGATCTCGGCCCAGTGCTTCGTCGGGTCGCAGCCGTCGATGACCTTCTCGGTGTGCTGCGTGATCGCCCGGAACCGACCCCGCAGGTCGTGTTCCACGTCGGCGGTCAGGTCCGAGATTCCGTCGTTGAGGACCTGCTGCCACAACGCGGTCTGCGCAAGGGCGTCCATCGCCTCTTGTTTACGCCGTTCCAGGTCGTCGGTCAGCTGCCCGCGTGCGGCGGGATCGTTTATCGCCGCCAGCTCCGTTGTGACGGCGAGCGTCAAATGCTCGGCCGCTGAACGTACTTCGGTGAGCACCTGGTCGCGTACCCGATCATTCTCCCGGGACAGCACCTTGTCGCCGAGGAACTTGACGATGGCGGGAAAGTTCGACTCCTCATTGAGTTCCTTGTCGTCCAGCTGAATCGCGTGGCTGCGGAGCATTGAAGAGACCGGGGTGACCGGGACGGTGACACCGGCCCGTTGCAGGTGCGCGAGGTTGGCCGCGACGATCTCACGCCAGTGCGGGTACAAGTCGATCTTGGTCGCCAAAATGATTGCCAGCGGGCAGATTTCGAGTGCCTGCCGGATGAAGGTGAGCTCCGGCTCGGTGAACTCCTGGCTGGTATCGCTGATCATCAACATCGCGTCGGCGTCGGGCAGCAGGCCCAGCGTCGCGGACAGGTGCGGTTGGCCATGGCCGCCGACGCCGGGGGTGTCGATGAACGCGAGGCCGTTCTTCAGCAGTGGACTCGGCGCGGTGACCTCGACGCGCAACACCTCACGTCCGCCGGCTTGCGGCGCGCGGCGCAGATCGGTCTGGACCTCGCTGGTCGGAATCTCGATCACCTCGGGCTCGGCGCCGTCGCCGCGAGCGACGATCAGCCGCGCCGACGCCTGCTCCCCGTAGGACACCATCGTGGCCAACACCGTCGTCTCGTCGTCGCCGACGCGGGCCACCGGCACGTTCAGTAGCGAGTTCAGCAGCTGGCTCTTGCCCTGTTTGAGCTGGCCGGCAATCACCACTCGGATCTGCGGGTCGGAGATGCGCTCCTTGGCCCGGTCCAGTCGTTCCACCAGATCACCGCGATCGTAGGTGGCAGCGATCTTGGTGCTGTGATCGATCAACTCGACGATGACCTTCACCTTGCGGGGATCGTTCGGTTGCGTCATGGGGCCTCTTCCTTGCGTTGCTCAACGGTAGGCGCACGAACTGGCGGGGACCAAGAGAAGGTCCCCGCCAGTTGCGCTATTCGGTTGTGGCCGTGTCAGAAGATGCCCACGTCGTTGGTCACGTCGACGTTGGTCTCGACCGTCTGCGAGTTGTCCACCGAGTTGTCGGTCTGCGAGTTGTCGACCGAGTTGTCGGTCTGCGAGTTGTCGACCGAGTTGTCGTCATGGCTGGCGTCGACGGTCCCGGAGATGTCGCCGCCGCCGGTGTCGACGGTGGTGACGTCGCCGCCACCGGTGTTGGTGGAGGTGGAGTCGTTGTCGTTGATGACGATGCCGCCACCGCCACCGCCACCACCGGCATTGGCGGAGTTGTCGTTGGCGACGCCTCCACCGAAGATGCCGCCACCACTGTGCGTCGAGGCGTTGCCGCCGTCGCCGCCGCTCATGTCGACGTCGTTGATGACGGGGCCGTCGTTGCCGGAGATGATGTCGCCGCCTGCGGTCTGGTCGCCGCGGTCGTCGATCTCGTTGTCCTCGCCGACGTTGACGTTGGAGCCGCCACCGATGTTGCCAGTGTTGGCGTTGTTGTCGTCACCGACGACGTTCCCGTCGCCCTCGACGTTCGTGGTGTCGATGTCGCCCGCGTTGCCGGTGTTCACCACGCCGCCGTCGGTGGCGGTGTTCGTGGTCTTGTCACCGAAGGTGATGTCGCCGAAGTCCAGATTCACGCCGCCCTGCTGGAGGTCGCCGCCCGCATTCGGGCTCAGGAAGTCGTTGTTGCTGGCGACGTCGGTGTGGTTGCGGCTGGCGAACTCGGTCTGCGTCTGCGGCGCGAACGTCGTCTGCGGGGAGAACGGCGAGGCGATGCTGTGGTGGTTGGCCACCGCGCGCTGCAGGCCGACGACGGGATCGCCGCCGCCTCCGAGAGCGAGTCCGGCCGGAGCGGCCGTGGCGGCCACTGCCTGGATTTGGGCAGGGCTGACGTTCGGCAGGCCGGCGTCACGCAGGGCGCCGTCCGGGTCCTGGATGAAGGACGCCGCCTGGGCGGGGCTGCGGAACAGGTCGAGGATGAAGTCGAGCAGTGAGGTCATCGGAGTTTCCTTTCAGAGGTGGTTTCTTGGTCTGTCACCGGGTGGTCCGGCGAACTGAAGACAACGTTATGGAGTGCGCGAGCCGCGGGGAACGGGGCCGGTTCCCCTGGATCAGAACTCCCATTGTGGGCCGACGAGTTGTCGCGGATTAGGGGATTAGGGGGTGCGCTTGGGGGTTGGGTGGAATGCTCTGTGACCTGCTAAAACACGACGACGGCGCGGCCATGATTGGCCGCGCCGTCGTCGTTTCTGGAGTCGATTACCTAGATGAGATCCTCGAAACCGGGGGCATCGGGGGTGGGCTGATCGTCGTCGATCACGTGCTGCACCCATTCCAGCTCTTGTGCCGCTTCGTCGACCGGCAAGTCGTCGATGACGGGGGCGTCCAGCTGCAGTGCCGGGTCGTCCAGGTCTGCGACGGTAGGCACCTCGTAGCTTGGGGCCGCGGTATCGAACACGGCGTGATCGGATGTGCCGACCAGGTCGGTGATCACCCCGTGCGGGTCGTCGGTCACCTGTTGCGGCAATGCATCGAACGCATCGAACGCCGCGGTGGCCGCCCCGCTCGCCCACACATTGCTGGCAGCGTCCGCGAAGCCGTCGACACCCGTCGTCGGCATGGCCGAAGACAGCGACTCCGCGACGACCGGGATCAACTGGTTGACGTCTGCACTGGTCACGTCCGTAAGGTTGGCGTCCGCAATGGCCTGGGCCGGGTCCGCGGCGTACCGCGCCGCAGCCTCGGAATCACGCACGAGCGACATCACGAAGTCGAGGAGCGAGTTGGTCACGACACACCTCCTTTCCTGTCATCGGTTGTTGATGACGATGCTATCGACGAAGCAGTCCGCCGTGATCGGTGCGAAACCCAGGCCTTTCGACACCCGATTAGGGGGCCGACCGTTAGGGGTTCGTGGACACTAGGGGATCGACGTCCCCACCCACCCGTCGGCGGTTATGGTGAGGACTGCTTCCGCTGCGACAGGGGTTTATCACAATGAGCGACGCACTGGGATTGTCGATCGGAACCACGAATCTGGTCGCCGTCCGCGAGGGCCGACCGCCGGTCACCCGCCGGTCGATCCTGACGCTGTTCAACGACCGCGCGCCGGAAGTCGGGGCGCCAGGGGAGTACCCGAACCCAGGTCAGCCCGGGCTCGTACTGACGTCGTTCGTGGACCGGGTCGGCGACCCGGTCCCCATCGTCGCGCCGGACGGGTCGTCGCACCGGGCCGAGTACGTGCTCGTCGACGCGCTCGACGCCTTGGCGCGCGCGGTCGGCGGCGGAGCACCCGTCACCATCGCCGTGCCCGCGCACTGGGGTCCCGCGGTCGTCGGTGCCCTGCGGGCGGCGCTACGCACGAAGCCGGGCTTGAACCCCAACGGCGTCGCCCCATCGATCATCCCCGACGCCGGGGCGGCCCTGACCGGCTTGCGGGCGGCGCCGGGACTGCCGCCGAACGGGGTCGTCGTGCTGTGCGACTTCGGCGGGACCGGAACCAGCGTCACCCTCGCCGATGCGAGCGCGGGCCTCGCCCTCATCGGCGACACCGTGCGCTACCCGGAATTCTCGGGCGAGCTCATCGACCAGGCGCTGCTCAACCACGTCGTGGCGGGCATCGCCGCGGCCAACGACACCGACCCCGGCAGCACGGCCGCCGTCGGGTCGCTGGTGCGGCTGCGCGACGAGTGCAGGCGGGCCAAGGAGCGGCTCTCCGCCGATACCGCGACGGCGCTGCCCGCCGAGCTGCCCGGCTACGCGTCCGACTTCCGGGTCACCCGGCCCGAACTCGAGCGCTTGATCGATCAGCCGCTCGGCGGCCTGATCAATGCCATCGAAGACACGTTGCAGCGCTACCGAATTCCGCTGTCGGCCATTTCCGCGGTGGCGACGGTCGGTGGCGGAGCCGCGATTCCGCTTGTCACGCAACGACTCTCCGAGCGCCTGCGGGCGCCCGTGGTGACCACCCCCTCGCCACTGCTCGCCACTGCCGCAGGCGCGTTCGTCGTCGCCGATCGCGGACTCTCCCCCGATACGCCGACCGGCATGGCCCCGGCCGCCGACGCAACGGGGCTGGCGCCCACGATGGGTTGGGCAGGCGGCGGCCCCGACGCCACCCAGATGGCCCCGGCCGAGGGTGCCCCGACGTCGTCCGCCGGCTCGCTGGCGTGGTCGCAGGACGACACCGTTGGCGAAGAGCCGGTGCCGTACGCCGGTGGCGAGTACCAGTCGGAGTACAGCGGGCCGACCGATGCGCGCCCCGCCATGGTGTACGCCCACGACGAAGAGGACGACGTCCCAGACCCGGAGCCGCTCGCCTGGTACAAACGGCCGCCCATACTCTTCGGCGTCGCCGCGGCCGCGCTGCTGCTCGCCGCGGGTGGCCTCGCCGTCACCCTGTCCAGTTCGTCAGAGCCGTCGGGTCCGGTCACCGCAACGGCGACCAGCTACACCACCGACTCGAACGGCAACACGGTCCCGGTGCTGCCCCCCAACTCGGAGTCGCAGGTCGTCACCATCACCAAGCCCAACGGCGATACGAGCACGTCGGTGGCGCCACCGGTGACCACCACGGAAACGACGACGACCTCCCCCACCACCACGTCGTCGACCACCTCATCGACTACGACGACGACCACCACGACCACCACCACCACCACGACAACGACGACCACCACGACGACCACGCCCCCAACGACGACCACCACCACGACGACGTCGCTCAAGCCCATCGAACCGCCGACTTCGGAGGTGACGGTGTTGCCCAACTCCGGGGTGTCAACCGCTTCGGTCGCCCCGGCGTCGGTGCCCGTGCCACAGCCCGAGCAGACGGTCCCCGTACTGGCGCCTGCGTCGCCGTGACCGGACGCGGCGCGATCGCAGCGCTGACGGCAGCCCCGACCGAACCCGCCAAGGTGCTGGTGTCCGGCGGCATCGGCACGGGGAAGACCTCGGCACTGACCGCAATCCGGTCGGCGCTGCGCGATGCCGGCGTCACGGTGCTCAGCCGACCGCCGCGCCCCGACGAACGAACGACCGCGGCCGTCGTCGTCGACGACGCCCATCTGCTCGACGACGACGAGCTGCGGCGGCTGACCGAGCTGGTCTCCGATCCGCAGGCCACCGTCGTCGTCACCGCCGCGCCGCTGGCGCACCACGCCGCACTCACCGAACTGGTGACGGCCATCGTGCGGGAGAACGCGGCGGTCGAACTGGGTCCGCTGCCAGGCAAGGAACTGCTGCGCGCCGCGGCGGAAGTGCTTGGCGCCGTGCCGCCCCCCGAGTTGGGCCGGGCATTGATGGCGTCGACGGCGGGGTTGCCGTTCCTGCTCTATCCGGCCCTTGACGCGGTCCGGTCGGCCGACGGGGACGCCCCCGCAACGACGGCCGTCCACGCGGCGCGCGTCGCGCTGGCCGAGCGCTTGGTGCGCGTCGCCGAGCCCGTGCTGGACACGCTGCTGCTGTGTTCGCTGAGCCCCGAACTTGGCCCGGACGACGTCGCAGCGGCGTTGCGACTCGAGGGCGCGGGGGCTGCCGCGTTGGTCGACGAGGCCAGGGCCACCGGCTTGCTGTCCCCGTCGCACAACCCCGCGTTTCTGCGCTCCCTGCACCGCAGCCTCACCCAACTCGTCGGCACCGCCCGGCATCACGACGTGGAGACGTCGCTGCTGCATTCACAGTTGGAGATGTCAACGCTGTCAACCGATCTCGCGCTGCGGCTGGCCGAACACGGCATGCGCGACGGCGCGCTGGCCGACGAGCTCGCTAGCCGGGCGGCGCAGGGTCGCGGTGACCCCGGCCAGGCCGCCCGGCTCTATCGGGCCGCTGCCGAAGCCGGCGCCACCAAGCTGTCGGCCCAGTTGGCCGATGCGCTTGCGATGACCGGGGACTGTGCAACGGCCGGGCGTCTCGCCGACGACCTGCTGAGCTCCGACGACCCCACGGAACGCGCGACGGCCGTGAGGATTTCGGCCAGCATCGCCATGCACGACGGCAGCGCGACGCAGGCCGCCGACCTGTTCCGCTGGCTTGGCCCGCAACCCGATGCGCACGTCGCCGCGGCCAGCGCGGTCGTGTCGGTCGCGACGGGGGATCCAGCGTCGGCCCGGGCCGCACTCGACGTCGAAGCGACGGGGCCGCCCACCTCGACGGCGCGCGCGGCACGCAATCTCGCCGACGGCCTGCTGCTCACCCTCGATCAGCCGTATTCAGTTGCCATGTCCCGACTTTCGCAGTCGATCACCGATCAGCGCCCGCCGGGCGTCGCACCCGACACCGCGGCGGCCCTTGTCACCCTGGTGGCGCTGCACGGCGGCGATCCGGTGCGCGCGCGAAGCGTCATCGGACGGGCGGTGCGGGGAGCCGGCGCCGACGAGGGCTTCGTCACCCACCGGCACCGGCTGCTGCTGGGTTGGGTCAGAATGCAGGACGGCCAGCTCGCCGCGGCCTCGGCGGATGTCGCGACCGCCGTGGGCGCCGACCTTCACCGGCGCGACGCGCTGTGGGCGGCCGCGCTCCAGACGGCGATCGCCCGGCGCAGCGGCGACAGCGGGGCAGTGCAGAAGCACTGGTACACGGCGATGGAGGTGCAGTCGGAGCACACCGTGGACCTGGTATCGCTGCTGCCGCTCGGTGAGTTGTGGGTGGCGGCGGCGCGCGTGCACCAGGTCGACCGGCTACGTCAGCCGATCGCCGATGCGTTCGAATTGCTTGAGCGCCTTGGTAATCCGCTGTTGTGGTCGGTGCCGCTGCATTGGGCGGGCGTGCACGCTGGGATCCTGGCGAACGACCCCGCGGCGGTGGCCCCGCACGGTGCGGCGCTCACCGCGGCGGCGAGCCGGAGCCCGTTCGCCAAGGCGCTGGCCGGGGCTGGCCGTACGTGGCTGCGGGTGCTGGCCAACCACGTCGACGTCGACGAGGTCGGGGCCGCGGCGCGGGGGCTCGCGCAGTACGGACTCACCTGGGATGCCACGCGCTTGGCCAGCCAAGCCGCGCTGCAGACCCCCGACGGACGCGTGTCGGGCGCGATGCTTCAGGTGGCGCGCGACCTGAAGCTCAACACATCGGGTGACGAGGACGCGATGCCGGTGTCCGCGTCGACGTCGACCACCCCGCACGCGGGCACCGCGACACCGCCCTTCTCGCGGCTGTCGGATCGCGAGCGCGAGGTCGCCGAACTACTGCTGCAGGGCATGCAGTACCGGGACATCGGTGCTCAGTTGTTGATCTCGGCCAAGACCGTCGAACATCACGTGGCCCGGATTCGCCGCAGGCTCGGCGCGGAGTCGCGCTCGGAGATGCTGTCGATGCTGCGGGCGATCGTCAGCTGACGACCGTTTGCGTTCGAGTGCGCTCGAACTTCTAGCGTCGCGGCCATGACCACACACACGGCACCACAGACCTGGATCATCACCGGAGCCTCGAAGGGATTCGGACGTGCATTGGCCGAGGCGGCGCTTGCCGAGGGCGATCAGGTCGTCGCTGCGGTCCGCAACCCTGACAGCGTGGCGGACCTAGCGACCACCCATGGTGACCGCATCACGGGCGTTGTGTTCGACGCCCGACCCGTCACCGAAGCCGCAGGCCTCGTCCAGGTGGCGGTTGAGCACTACGGCCGGCTGGACGTCGTGGTGAACAATGCGGGCCGCGCCATCGTCGGTGCTGCCGAGGAGGTCACCGACGCCCAGCTGCGCGACCTGATGGACCTGCACCTGTTTGGTCCCGCCGCCCTGGTCCGTGCCGCATTGCCGGTCATGCGAGCCCAAGGTGGCGGGACGATCGTGCAGATGAGCAGTCAGGGCGGGCGGATGTCCTTCCCTGGCGTCTCGACCTATTCGGCGTCGAAGTTCGCGTTGGAGGGATGGTCAGAGGCCTTGGCCGGCGAGGTCGCCCCGTTCGGGATCCGCGTGATGCTGGTCGAGCCCAGCCGGTTCCGTACCGCGTTCAACGCCGCCGACGTGCTCGACTTCGCCACCATCTCACCGACCTACCGGGAGATCCTGGCCGACGTGCGCGCCGACATGGCCGGTGCAGACGGGAACCAGGAAGGCGACCCCGTCAAGGCTGCGCAGATCATCGTCTCCCTAGCCCATTCCGAGCAAGTGCCGCTGCGACTGCCGCTCGGCGCCGAGGCCGTCGACCGGCTCACCGCCACCTACCAACGCGGTCTGGACGGGGTCAGCCAGTGGGCTGAGCTGGCCCGCAGCGCGGACTTCACCGACGCCGCCGCCTCAGTGCGTCCGATCTAGGATCGGGTATGTCCACCGACGACCTGATGAGCAGGGCGCTCGCCTCACTCGGCGAGCTCGACGGCCCGGTGTCGATCGAGGTCATCCATCGGCTCGCCGACACCAGCGAGGTCCGCGCGCCGATGACCATCGCCGAAGTCGCCGAGTTGCTCGACGTCTCCGCGCACACCCTGCGCTACTACGAACGTGCCGGGCTCGTCGAGGTCGACCGCGATAGCAGCGGCCACCGCAGCTACCATCCCGACGCGGTGCGCCGACTCGTCTTCCTCACCCGGATGCGACTGTCCGGCATGGCCATCCGCGATCTTCAGCACTACATCTCGCTCGTCGACGGCGGCGAGCAGACCGTGCCGGAACGACTCGACATGCTGCTCGAACATCGCGACACCATCCGCCGCCAGATCCGCGAACTCACCCTCTCGCTAGCCGCCACGGAATACAAGATCACCACCTATGGCGGCACCACCGGCGACACTTAGCTTCATCGGAGGTCTGGAGATCGTCCCGTGGCCACGTCCATACCCCTACCCCGGCCGCGCGGTCTCACGATCCTGTCTCGCACTACCGTGGATACCAACAATTGGTACATTTGATTGCGTGGTGAAGAACACGTCGTTCAGCCTGGACGAGCACTACAGCGCGTTCATCGAATCGGAAATCGCCTCGGGCCGCTATCGCTCGGCCAGCGACGTTGTGCGTACCGCCCTGCGGCTACTTGAGGATCGCGAGACGCGCTTGCGTGCCCTGCGGCAGGCGCTCATCGCTGGTGAACAGAGTGGCGAGTCGACTCCGTTCGACTTCGACGAGTTTGTGTCGCGCAAGCGGGCTGAGGAATCGCGCGATCTGTGAGCCGCCGGTATGTGCTGTCACCTGCCGCACAAGCCGACCTGGAGCAAATCTGGGACTACAGCTGTGAGCGTTGGAGTGTCGATCAGGCCGAGAAGTATGTGCGTGGAATCCAGCGAGCGATCGAGCGGGTTGTAGACAATCCGCTGATTGGACAGTCCTGCGAGGAGGTCCGCGCCGGCTATCGCAGGCACGGCGTCGGATCCCACTCGCTGTACTACCGGATTGCCAGCGGCGACTTGATCGATGTGGTGCGCGTGCTCCACCAGCGGATGGATGTCGACCGGCACCTCGACTGACCCGTGCCGTTGATACGTCGACGGCAGAGCGCCTGCACCGCCCCCCTACGCGCCCCGATCCCCTAACGAAATTCCCCTACGGGGGTACCGAAGGCACCGGGTCCGCCACCGATCCGAATCAACAGCACGCGTCATACCGTCGTCCCATGAGCACGAATCGACATGCCGGCCTACGGAATTCGCTGGGCATCTCGGTCGGAGCGACGAACCTGGCAGCGGTTCACGGCGCCCAGACGATCATTGCGCCCGCCGTGGTGCGGACCGCACAGGGCGGCTGGCTCAGCGGTTTCGTCGATCGCATCGGCGACCCAGTTCCCCTGGTGGCCTCGGACGGCTCGACCCACCGACCGGAGGCGCTGCTTGCCGACGCGCTCGCGGCGACCGTCGTCGGCGCGACGCACGGCGCCCCGGTGTCCGACGTCGCGATGGCCGTGCCCGCCCACTGGTCACCGTCGACCATGGCGGCGTTGCGCACCGGCTGCGATCACCGACTGCTGGTGCCGGACGCCATCGCGGCGGCATTGGCGTTGCGCACCGAGGTCGGCCTGCCATCGCGCGGCGTCGTCGTCGTGTGCGACTTCGGCGGAAGCGGTACCAGCATCACCTTGCTCGACGCCGCAAGCGATTTCGCGCGCATCGGCGACACCGTGCGCGTCACCGACTTCTCCGGCGACCTGGTCGACCAGGCCATCCTCTACAAGGTCGTCGCGGAACTCTCCGACGCCGGACAGGCTGATCCCTCCGACACGGCGATGGTCGGCTCGCTGGCGCGGTTGCGTCAGGCCTGCCGGCTGGCCAAGCACCGGCTGTCCGCCGAGACCGCGACGGCCATCACCGTCGACCTCCCCGGCACGCAGACCAGCATCCGGCTTACCCGAGGCGAGCTCGAGACGCTCATCGAAGGTCGCCTGGGGACGGTCGTGTGCGAACTCGAAGACGCCCTGTTGCGCAACGGTATTGCACCGCAACACGTCTCCGCGGTAGCGGTGGTCGGTGGCGGAGCCCGCATCCCCTTGGTCGCGCAGACGCTGTCGCAGCAGCTGCGCACCCCGGTCGTCACCACGGCGAACCCCCAACTAGCGGCCGCGGCGGGCGCGGCCTTGATGGCCACCGCCGAGTCGGACCCGCGCACCGAGCTGACCCGCACCGCGCTGGCCCCCGCCGCGGCGAAACCAGCCCCCGCAGAAACGACGTCGGCTCCCACGGCACTGGCCTGGTCGCAGGCCGAACCCGACGAGCTCGTCGCGTTCGACCCGTTGGAGGCCAGCCGCCCCGACGTCGAGTTCGAGCTCGGCTGGGACGCTCCGGCACCCGCGCGTCGCCGTGGACCCGTGCTCCTGTTCGTCGCGGCTGCGGCCGCCGCGGCGGCGGCACTAGCGTTGGTCGGCATCACGTCCTTCGCACAGGACCCGACCCCGGCCAGCGCGGTCAGCACCATCGCAGTGTCGACGGCGCCCGTCAGTTCCACGCAGCTGCCGGTGTCGCAGGCAGGTCAGACGCAACCGGTCGTCGCCGAGACCGTCGTCGTCACGCAGGCCCCGCGGCGGGTGCCCGTCGCGCAGCCGAAGCCGCAGCAGCCCGCGCCCGTCGTGACCACGACACCCCCGGCGCCAGTGACAACCACCACAGCAACGCCGACCACGACGACCACCACGACGCCAACGACCACGACGTCGACGACGCCTCCGACATCCACCACTCCCACGTCAACCACGACGACGACGACGTCCGCACCGGAAGTGACGATCAAGCACCCGATCGTCATCAATCCCCACCCGAGCGCCTAGGGCAACTAGTTAGGTCAGCCTTCGTAGCGACCTTCTACGCCATGATGCAACTATGAGCAGGCATCTAGCCTAAGTTACCGGCCAGTAACCCTCTCAAGTTACTCTCTGGTAACTAGAACTCGGGAGGCCCGCGGTGGACGAGCACACCTTGGTGTTGATCACGATGATCATCGGAGTCGTGGGGACGATCGTGGTCCTCGCATTCGCCGCCAAGCGAGTGTTGTTCCTGACGAACCTGATCCGGTCCGGGCAGAAGACCATCGACGAGGACGCCCGCAAAGACGACCTCCAGACGCGCATCACGACGCAGTTCAAAGAGGTCTTCGCGCAAACCCGGTTGCTGCGCTGGTCGATCCCCGGCATCGCCCACTTCCTCACCATGTGGGGCTTCTTCATCCTGGGCAGCGTCTACGTCGAGGCGTACGGCGTTCTGTTCTACCCGAAGTTCGCCATCCCGTTCGTCGGGCACTGGGACGGACTCGGATTCCTTCAGGACTTCTTCGCCGTGGCCGTGCTGCTCGGCATCGGCACCTTCGCGATCATCCGGTTGCGCTCCGAGCCCAAGGAGTACGGACGGGATTCCCGGTTCTACGGCTCGCACACCGGCGGTGCCTGGCTGATCCTGCTCATGATCTTCCTCGTCATCTTCACGTACGCGATCTTCCGTGGCGCGGCCGTGGTCACCGGCAACCTGCCGTATGGCAAGGGCGCGTTCTTCTCGCACGCCATGGGCTGGCTGTTCGAGTTCTTCGGCGAGCCCGCCAACCACTTCATCGAACGCGGCGGGCTGCTGCTGCACATCGGCGTCATGCTCGTCTTCCTGCTGATCGTGCTGCACTCCAAGCACCTTCACATCGGACTGGCCCCGGTCAACGTCACCTTCAAGCGGCTGCCCAACGCGCTTGGCCCGCTGCTGCCGATGGAGTACGACGGCAAGTACATCGACTTCGAGGATCCCGACGAGGACGCGGTGTTGGGCCGCGGCAAGATCGAGGACTTCACGTGGAAGGGCTATCTCGACTTCACCACGTGTACCGAGTGCGGCCGCTGCCAGTCGCAGTGCCCGGCGTGGAACACCGGAAAGCCGTTGTCGCCCAAGCTCGTCATCATGAACCTGCGTGACCACCTCTTCGCCAAGGCGCCTTACATCCTTGGCGACAAGGAAATTCCGGCCGACGCGGACTCTGCCAAGGAGTTGGTCTCCGCCGACGGTGGGTTCATCGAGACCAAGCACGACGACGAGCACCACGTCCCCGAGTCCGGTTTCGAGCGGATCATGGGCTCCGGCCCCGAGCAGGCGACGCGCCCGCTCGTCGGCACCCTGGAAGAGGGTGGCGTCATCGACCCCGACGTGCTGTGGTCCTGCACCACGTGCGGCGCGTGCGTCGAACAGTGCCCGGTGGACATCGAGCACATCGACCACATCGTCGACATGCGGCGCTACCAGGTGATGGTGCAGTCGGAGTTCCCGGGTGA